>Ga0335398_10000555_pt1 | contig 65448 bp, 56 predicted proteins | sample BON03_FD_205742 | JGI IMG/M metagenome (GOLD analysis project Ga0335398, IMG submission 205742) | Freshwater microbial communities from Lake Bonney liftoff mats and glacier meltwater in Antarctica - BON-03 (spades assembly) (version 2) | ecosystem: Environmental > Aquatic > Freshwater > Ice >... | reverse complement strand
CTGCTAGAGCTATACCAGCACCAAGTGGTATCTGGCCTCCTACTATACCATGTCCGCCAAAGAAATTATGTTCTTTACTAAACATGTGCATACTTCCGCCTTTCCCCTTGCTACAGCCATCTACTCTGCCAAATAGTTCAGCCATCACTTCATTGGCAGGGATGCCCATAGCTAGTGCATGTCCGTGATCTCTGTAAGCAGTTATTGTTTTGTCGCCATCTTTCTTAGCAGATACCATTCCTGCTACTACAGCTTCCTGACCTATATACAAGTGACAGAATCCACGTATCTTGTTTTGTCCATACATTTGAGCAGATTTCTCCTCAAATCTTCTTATCAGTAACATTAATCTATACCAATCAATGTAAGTTTGTTTCGTGTGCTTTACTTTTGCCATTTTATATTTGGAGCCACAAAAATAACAAAATTAATCGCTCAATAGATACTCTTGAAAGTACAAAAACTGTCACTTGTTTTTTTTAAAAACCATTCTGATTTTCGGCTAGAGACGAATGAAGACGTGGTGGCCATAGCTGGACTGAATGGTGTAGGGAAAACAACAGTATTAGATGCCATCCATTTTTTGTGCTTGGGCAAGTCTTACTTTAGCGCTACAGATGTACAATGCATACAGAATGACGAGCTTCAAGCAGGCATTTTAGCTACGTTATCTGATGATGAAGATGTGGACTTAAAGGTGAAATTTAAACGGGGTGGTAGAAAAGTTATTGAAAAAAATAGTGTTCCTTATAAAAAACTCACTGAGCATATAGGACAATATATGGCTGTAGTCATAGCTCCCGGAGATATAGAACTAGTGTACGGAGCTAATGAAGTACGTAGGAGTTTTATAAATCAAGTACTTAGTCAGGTAGATAGGGCGCATCTGATGGACTTAATGAAGTATAATAAGTTACTAGAACACAGAAATAAGCACTTAAAGCAAGATATAGTAGATCATGCACTGCTTCAGGTTTTGGATGACCAGATAGCTCCTTTAGCACACGCTATTTATTCCAAACGTAAGGTGTTCTTAGCAGATTTTAGTACCTCTTTTGAGGAGCAGTACTTCAAGCTATCAGGAGATAAGGAGAGAGTAAAACTTCACTATGCCAGTCAGTTAGCTAACCATACATACCTGGACCTCGTACAGCGGAATAAATCCAAAGATCTAGCTGTACAGCGTAGTTTTAGTGGAATACATAAGGATGAAGTTGATTTGCAAATCGGAGATTTTGCGTTGAAAAAATATGGCTCTCAAGGACAGATCAAGTCCGCACTCATAGCACTGAAATTAGCAGCGTATGCGTATTTAAGTAAGGAAAAAAATAAACTTCCCTTTTTGCTATTGGATGATATTTTTGAAAAAATAGATGACGAAAGGGCAAGAGTGCTCACTCAGCTTATTAAAAATGATAACTTTGGACAGATTTTTATTACGGATACAAACGAAGAGCGACTAAAAGCCTTTTGTGAAGAGATAGGAAAATCTTACAAGACCATAGTACTTACATAAATTTGCAAGAAGAAAAAACGTTAAAAGACCTTATGAAAACCTTATTTGGTTCCTATAGACAAGGAGACAAATTTGAGGAAACAGCTGTGATAAATAGCTGGGAAAAGGTAGTGGGTACCATGATATCCCAAAAGACTAAAAAGGTTTTTATCAATAAAAAGACTCTTTATTTGACACTGGATTCACCAGCACTGAAAAATGAGCTTCGCTATCATAAGTTGGTACTTATAGAAAAGGTGAATAATTTTGCAGGCAAAGAGATAATCACAGATATTAATTTTTACTAAAAGCATACAATGACACATAAGATAGCACCGTCCGTATTGGCAGCAGATTTTGCCAACCTACAAAGAGACATAGAGATGGTAAATGAGAGTGAAGCAGATTGGTTTCACATAGATATAATGGATGGCGTATTTGTGCCCAACATTAGTTTTGGTTTCCCAGTGATGCAGGCCATAAATAAGCATGCTACTAAGCCACTAGATGTGCATCTTATGATCGTAAACCCAGATGAGTACATACAAGCATGTGCAGATGCTGGAGCAGAGGTAATCACAGTGCATTACGAGGCGTGTACACATCTTCACAGAACCCTAGCAGCTATCAAAGAAGTAGGATGCTTGGCCGGTGTGGCTATCAATCCACATACTCCGGTGCATTTACTTAATGATGTATTTCAGGATATAGATCTCATTTGTGTAATGAGTGTGAACCCAGGTTTTGGTGGTCAGAGTTTTATAGAAAATACCTATATCAAACTACAACAGCTTAAAAATATAAGTGAAATGAAAAATCATTCTCCGTACATTCAAGTGGATGGTGGAGTAAACGTAGAAAACTACCAAAAGCTATTGGAATGTGGAGCCAATGTCTTGGTAGCTGGAAGTGCTGTATTTGCCAGTGAGGACCCTACCGCAACTATTTTGGCCTTGAAGCAATAGAAGTCACCCACGAGCGTTAATTATTCTTTGAATAGATATTTCCTTATAGTTATAGCCCTGTGTGCTAGCGTGCTATCATACGCTCAGTCTATCGCTTATCTTTCTGGTAAGGTAATAGATGCAGATAAACAGCCAGTGTCTAATGCATTCCTGAAAGTAGAGGGGTCAGCTTTTTTTACCTATACAGATGTACAAGGAAAGTATACTTTAAAAGTACCTGCAGAGAAGGACATAGTAGTACAAGTAGCCAATGGAGAAGAACTTACAAAATCTAGTCTTGGACCCTATGCCGTAGGTAAAAACTATTACAAGAATTTTCAATTTGACAAGTCGTTTTCACTCAAAGAAGTGAAGGTAGGCGGCGGTTATACCCGTGATATACCCGTAATTACGATCAAGCCTAAAGATATTGAGCGTTTTGCAAATGCAGGAAGTTTTGAGCGGATTTTGCCATTCGTAGGTCTTGGACTAAGCACCGCAGGTGGAGATCAAGGTTCTGCGTATAGCGTACGTGGTGGCAACTTTGATGAAAACCTAGTCTATGTGAATGGTATAGAGATCTATCGTCCATTTTTAGTACGTAGCGGACAGCAGGAGGGACTAAGTGTTATCAATGGGGATCTGGTAGAGTCGCTAGAATTCTCTGCAGGAGGTTTTCAAGCCAAGTATGGAGATAAGCTAAGTTCAGTACTAGACATCAAGTATCGTCAGCCAGATAGTTTCGCTGCTACGGTATCTGCTAGTTTCCTGGGAGCTAATCTTCACGTAGAGAATCTCAGTAAAAACAAACGATTTAGCTATCTTGTGGGAGCACGCTTTCGCAGTAATCAGTACTTATTGGGTAGCTTGGATGTACAAGGAGATTACCAGCCACGTTTTTTTGATATACAGTCACTCATGAAGTACCGTATTACCTCAGACCTGAGCCTATCCTATCTCACTACACTCTCGCAAAACAGATACCTGCTCGCTCCACAGAGTAGACAGACGAGTTTTGGTAATGTGAATAGTGCCCTGAGCCTATTTATAGCCTTTGGTGGGCAGGAACTCATGGAGTACACTACCTGGATGAATGGGCTATCCTTAGATTATAATGCGAAAGAAAACTTAATCCTAAAATTGACTACCTCCTCCTACACTTCCACTGAGCGAGAACACTTCACCGTGGAGGGAGCATATAGACTCTCTGAGTTAGAGAATAACCTAGGGTCAGATGATTTTGCCAATGAGAAAGCACTATTGGGTACGGGATACTTCATAGACCATGCACGCAATGATCTGCAAGCTCAAGTATATGCAGTTAACCATACCGGAAAGTTTATTCATAAAAAATCTACTCTACAATGGGGGCTAGGCTATACCAATGAGTCCATCACCGATAAGCTGAAAGAGTGGAGGTACAATGACAGTAGCGAGTACAACATAACTACACGAGCTAGAGAAGAGGATGGGGATGATATCATACTGGATGAGTATCTGAAAGCAGACATAGCTTTGAGAAGCTATAGAGTCAATGGTTTTGTGCAGAATTCTCAGGTACTGAATGCAAAATCAAATTTCAGAACGACGTACGGAATACGGTCAAATTACTGGAGTTATAACGAAGAGAATGTCATCAGCCCGAGACTTCAACTCTCTTTTGAGCCTAACAAAAGAAGTAACGATACACTGAGAAGAGAACTCAGAGACTCTATGCAGCGTGAAAAGTTTAACTACAGTGTAGATACGCTTAATGAGCTCGTAGCACAAAAGCAAAGTAGAGATTGGTTGTTGCGTTTCGCTACGGGATACTACTATCAGCCGCCCTTTTACCGTGAGCTGCGAGGCATAGACGGTACGCTGAATCCGAACTTAAAGGCACAACGCTCCATTCATGCCGTAATTGGCGGAGATATGAATTTTAAGTGGTGGGGACGCCCGTTTAAGTTTATGAGTGAAGTATACTACAAGCACCAGGACAGAATGGTACCGTATGTGGTAGATAATGTGCGGATCAGATACCTCGCAGAAAATAGCTCACAAGGATATGCCACGGGGATAGATACTAGAGTAAATGGAGAGTTTATAGAAGGCATAGAGAGTTGGTTTAATATGTCCATCATGCAGACCAAGGAGCGACTGTACTATACGGATGATAATGGAGAAGAGCAGCTCAGTGATTGGCTCAGAAGACCTACAGATCAGCGAGTTAATTTCTCTATCTTATTCCAAGATGAGCTGCCAAGTAATCCATCGTATAAGGTAAACTTGAGTCTCATCTACGGTACTAAGATGCCATTCTTTTATGATGCAGTTAACAGAGAGAAAGAGGGCTTTACTATCCCAGCATACCGTAGAGTAGATATCGGATTCTCTAAGGTTCTCTTTGACGCGAAGTCAGAAAAAAGACCCAATTGGCTAAAAAATGCCAACTCTATGTGGGCGAGTATAGAGGTGTTTAATCTGCTGCAGGTAGATAATACCATCTCGTATGTACTCATCAAAGACTTCTCCAATACCGTATACGGTGTGCCGAATTACCTGACCGGTAGAAGGGTAAATCTGAGGTTTATCCTAAAGATATAGTGTTTTTATCCTCCCTCTCATTCGCTAAAATGAAGCTAGCAGAATAAGCATCTTAGTGTTAAAATTTTTTCTACAAATCCCTAGGGAGCAAATACCCTTGGTATGGAGTCACGTGCTCACAGATAATAGGATTTATCTTAGCGTATTTCACAGCAGTCCGGCTATTATTGAGTTTAATAAGTTGATTAGTTTCCACATCTAATCTTTTGAAATACATCGTTCCATCTACTTCATACTTTACCACAGTGAATCCATAAAGTGAGGCCTTATAGTCTATAGTGGCTAAAGCATAATCGTAGTTGTTTTTTAGGTGGTAGTATTCTCGGTATTCATTTAGACCACTTATAGTAGCTATAGAGAGGATAAATCCCAGTATGAGTGTATAGCCAATCCGAACCTCAAAATTGAATGTAATGTTGGTTTTTAGGGACTTGATAATATATTTCGTATACACTTCACTAGCGGCAAATGTCATTCCTATAAACATCAATCCGATGCCTAGTATGACCAATGTACGGTCAAAGCTACCATAGTGAAAGAAGTAGTGGCTATAGATGAGCTGCATGCTCCAAAGTATGAGCAGCACTATGCCGATGTTTCGGAAGGGGTTAGGGAGTAACTTTAGACTTCGCTCATAGTTGTATTTTACTTTTCGCTTGCGGTTTAGTTTGGCTATTTTTATTTTCTCTTGAAGGTCTGTTTTGGTTGGTCTTACAGCAGCGGGAGTTGGTGTGGTCCGTAGTCCAGACAAACGCTGGATCTCTCTGAGATATGCTAGTTTTAACTTACGGTCATATTTTTCCTTGGCGAGTGCTGTGCCCACGTGGTCCTTTGCCCTATTCAGTAGGCGAGTCATCTCCTCCGCATCTGGACTGTCACTTATATCAGGATGGTATATTTTAATCAGTTTTTTATAGGCACTTTTAGCCACTGATACACTCGCATATGTCTCCAGACCTAATATTTTGTAATAATTGATCACTGATTCTGTTTAATAGAAACCATTTAAAAGTACTTTTGGCATCGAGGTTGCTAAATTAACTTTAGTAACGGAAAATTAAAAACGTTGTTTTTCGTTTTGTAGTACAATGAGATTGCTTCTTGGCATAATCATATCGCTTATAGTGATGCAGACTAATGGTCAGCAGGTAAGTCAGCGAGCTATGGATTTTGGTAAAGTAAAGCTATGGAATAATCCCAGTTTTGTGGTGCAGTACACCAATACTAGCGAACGCACACAGCTATTTTTGCCTATACGGTATAGCCCAGATATAGCAGTACATGCAGCTCAGCAAAAACTTGCTCCTGGAGAGACCACTACTCTTACCATTATCTATTATACGGAAGAGTTTGGACGTTTTAATAAATCAGTAGATGTATATATTAGTACACAAAACAGTCCTATTACATTTGAGATAAAGGGAAATATTTTCAGCTTTCATCCAGATGCCTTTACTGCATGTCCACGCTTTGATAATAACGATCGGCAAGTAAACAGAGAATTTATTCATACGATAAGAGTAGTGGATGCTATTACCAATTTACCTTTAGAAAACTTTCAAATTGCAATAAGTACACGTTCCAGCGAGGAGGTTATTTTTAGTAATAAATCCACTATGCAGCTGAGAAGAGACGTACCTGGATTTTATGTATTTGATATAGATAAAGAAAACTACGAACCACTAAATACGGAGAAGTATATCAATAGAAGTTCACAAGAAACGATCATAGAACTTATCCCCGAAAAGATATTCGCTGAAAAAAATGAAGAGGATTTTGATTGGGACAAAAGTGAAGAAAAGGAGGAAGTAAATGAACTGGATGAGTTGATCCCAAGTACGAGCTCAGACCTTGACGAAATAAAGAGAGCAGAAAAAATACCTGAAACTATTTTGACAGCTGAAGAGACAGTGAAGGAAAAGTCAACCTCAGAAAACAGTATAAATGATGACAAGTCACTTCCAGTAGATATTCCAGTTGAAAATAATACGGATCAGAAAAAGACTGAGAATGTAGTCACTGAAGAACTAGTCCGCGATATCACTGAAGACGATAAGGAGTCACGGTCTGAGAAGTCAGAGGAGACAAGAGAAACTAGTGCAGTAGAATTGGTGGATACCGCTGATTATGATCAAGATGGTGCACTTAACGAAGCGAAATTCGTATTCAATCATATTGTTTTTCTCATAGACATCTCCAGTAGTATGAAAAAGCCTGATAAACTTCCGCTTCTGAAGCAGAGCATGCTACAGATGATTCAAGTCCTAAGACCGCAGGATAAGGTGAGTATCATCACGTACGGTACTAACGCAGAGGTGCTAGTAGATGCATTATCTGGAGCTAATAAAGCGGAACTGAAAGAGGTTATACAGGCACTAGTAGCAAGGGGTCAATCGTATGGCGTAGATGGAGTGGATGTGGCTTATGAGTTGGCTAGAGCCAATATTATAACAGAAGGGAATAATGAAATAATCTTAGCCAGTGACGGGGTGTTTAATTCTAGAAATTTTAAAGAAAATAAGCTCTACAGAAAAGCAATGATTCAGAAAGGTATGTATGATGTCAGGCTCTCTACTATTGGTTTTGGTAATGCGAGCAAAGCTCTCCTATTTTTAGAGACGCTCGCAGACAGAGGAGCTGGGAGTTTCTTGAGAATCACGTCTGATGTAGATGCAGAATCTGCTCTCACAGAGAACCTAATGAAGCATTCCGTTAGGTAATAGGAAGTGCTGGTTAATTTAATAATTTCTATTTAGTAGATAAGTACGTGTAAATAGTTGTTATTTTTGGAGCATATGTCTATACACACACAATCAATGCTGAGAGACGGTTCTCTAGAAGGTAAAGTAATATGGGTCACTGGAGGTGGCACAGGTCTGGGTAAATCTATGGTGAAGTACTTTGTAGAGCTAGGAGCCAAGGTGGCTATATCTGGCCGGAGAGAAGAAAAACTGATAGAAGCTCAAGAAGAGATATCCAAAGAGAATGTATTTCCAGTGGTGTGCGATGTGCGAGAGAGTGGACAAGTAGATGCAGCCTTGGAAGCAATCGTGGATCGTTTTGGGATGCTCAATGGTCTGGTAAACAATGCTGCAGGTAATTTTATCAGTCCTACAGAAAGACTAAGTCACAGAGCTTTTGACATCATCATAGACATCGTTTTAAAAGGAAGCAAAAACTGTACGCTCAGTTGCGGTAAGTACTGGATAGAAAATAAAATTCCTGCTAGTGTACTTAATATAGTAACTACTTACGCATCTACAGGTAGCGGATATGTGGTGCCTAGTGCTACGGCTAAAGCTGGAGTTCTTGCGATGACTCGCTCTCTTGCCGTGGAGTGGGCTAAGTATGGTATCCGACATAATGCAGTAGCTCCTGGGCCTTTTCCTACCAAAGGGGCGTGGGATAGACTATTTCCTAAGGAGATGTCTGATAAGATTAGCCTAGAGTCTAGGGTGCCTCTCAAGCGAGTAGGACATCATCAGGAGCTCGCTAACTTAGCCGCATACCTTATGTCAGATTTTTCAGCATATGTGAATGGTGAAGTAGTGACTATAGATGGGGGAGAGTGGCTGCAGGGTGCAGGCCAGTTTAACCAGATGGAAGCCATCACTCAGGAGGAGTGGGATTACTTAGAAAAAATAGTGCGAGCGAATCAAAAGAAAGGCTAGACTTCTAGTCATAAGATTGTCATTAGCCTTGGGCATGACATATCTCTGCATTTTTAATGTAATTTTTGTCTAGTTAATAATCAAGATATGAATAAATACTTTACGCCAAAAAGGATACTAGTAGCAGTTTTTACTGCAGCCATGGTCTCTATAACTTCGGTATCTCTTACTAATTCAGGTGGAGCTGCAGGAGGCAGAACTAATGCTCCAGGGGAGTCCAACTGTACTGGATGTCACTCAGGTACATTGCAGACTTCAGGCACTAATTTTAATAATGTCAGCCTTACCAATAACTTTACTGGAGGAGGCTATATACCGGATAGTACGTATACCATCACATTATCCTATACTCAGAGTGGTAAGTCGAAATTTGGTATGCAACTCACGTGTTTAGATGGGTCTAATCTGATGGCAGGTGGCTTCGCTAATACTTCTACGGCCACGAGTATCACATCCTCAGTAATATCTGGAGGCACACGCAGCTACGTGAGACAGACAAGTTCTGGAAATAGTGGTACTGGCGGAAGATCGTGGAGTTTTGAGTGGACTGCACCAAGCACTAATAAGGGTGACCTTACGCTATATACTGTAGTAAATAGTGCTAATAATAATGGAGGTACTGGCGGTGATATCATAATAGCCAGAGAGTTTACGCTAAGTCCTAGTTCACTATTACCAGTGGCGAATGCTACAGCTGCTAATACTACAGTATGTCAAGGAGCATTTATAGACCTGATAGGTTCGGGTACTAATTCGCCTACCTCGTACTCTTGGAGCTTCCCAAATGGAACTCCTAGCGTATCTACTGCACAAAACCCATCGACGAAATTTAACTTCGCTGGAAACAATAGAGCAATACTTACAGTGACCAACGCAAAAGGAGTATCTGCTCCTGATACTTTGGCCCTCACTGTAATCTCAGCACCAGGGCCATTTATAGCTGGTGGTGCACGTACTATCTGTCAAGGTGACTCAGTGCTATTATCTGTACCTCAGGAGAGCGGAGTGACATATACTTGGAATACGGGTGCTACAGGCAGAGAACTATGGGTAAGTACTCCTGGTGATTATTTTATCAATGGTTTAGGGACCAACGGATGTGATAGAAATAGTAATATAGTTACTGTTGATACTTTTTCTAAGCCTATAGCTACGTTATCAAGTAATGTGGCAAACTCTAACGATAGCACGTGTGAAAATTCTACTGTAATTTTAGAAGCTAGCAGTGCCGCCTTTGATTCGTTTTATTACTATGCAGATGGTATACAGATAGCTGCTTCGGCATCAAATACTCAGTCCGTAGCCTTTGATAGTACTACTACGTATGGATTAGTGGTCTTGAATAGCAATGGCTGTAAAAGTGATTTATATTCGTATGTGGTAAGTGGCAGAGAACGAAGTGCCGCACCAGCAGTATCTTGTGTAGCATCCACACCTAGTTCTATAGATTTTAGTTGGACTAGCACTACTGCCCACAATGGCTATCAGATTAGCCTCAATGAAGGTTCTACTTGGGTGACTCCGTCCTCTGGATCCACCGGTACATCGCACGTGGTGAGCGGGTTACAGCCAGAAGACTCCGTCCTATTATGGGTGAGATCTATCGATCCTGGTCTTTGCGATTATAGCCTAATAGGCACAGTGAAGTGCTTTAGCACTTCATGTGTACAGTTAGAAGCTACAGTACAGGCAGCGTCTTCTATTTGTAAAGATGAACTTTGGACCATAGAAATTAATGGTTTGACTGGTGAAAATTATGCTCTTAACCTAGATGGTGGGGCAGCATTCACAGATACTATAATCTCATTTAATCCTAAGATTAGTAAAATCTATCAATTGTCTATCATAGATTCTAACAACCTCGTATGTCCTCCTAAGCTTATTGATATTCCTGTGGTAGTAGATAATGTTTTTGACATAGATCTGAAACCAGGTAAAGTTGGTGCTTATTGTGAAGGAGATGAACTCACATTCAGTGCCAATGACAGTATAGAGAATTTTGAATTTTATCTCAACACTACTCTCATGCAGAGTAGTGCGAGCAATACGTACTCTTCTGTAATGCATAGAGGAGACAGTGTATATGTAGTAGTCACTAAAGGATCATGTACAGATACTTCGGAGAATGTATATGCGAATATAGAAATCCCCGCAGATGCTACTTTTACGTATACTAGAGATGGTACGGAGTATACATTCACGCCTAATACTACGGGATATATAAAGTATGCGTGGGATTTTGGCGATGGTAATGTAGAACCGAATGACCCTATGCCAGTGCATGACTATGCTGCGAGCGAAGGAGATGCAGTCACTGCTATACTAGATGTCACTACCATAAGTGAGTGCAGAGGAGAAGAGTCTGAATCCATTCAACTTCCTATGTTTAGTAATATAGAAATACTTGCTCAGCTAGGGATCAGTGCATATCCTAATCCTGCACAGGATATGGTGTACATAGAAAATAAGGAGAATAAACCGATGGACATTAGCATTCACTCACTCACAGGTGAGACGGTGCTGGTGACTACCATTACCAGTGATTACATAGACATCAGTGCTATAAATACAGGTATCTATCTGCTCAGAGTAAGAATAGGAGAGCAAGAAGCTAGCCTTAGATTACTGAAAAATTAGAAACTAGAGTTCAACCTAATAATCGAACTCAGGGCAGAAAGACACATCCAATAAATAGAGAAGGTGGGAGTAATACTCTCACCTTTTTTTGTGAAATAATTTTTTGGTGATTTTAATACCAATTTAGTTTTTAAGTGTCGTATAAATAAATTGAGTTTATCAAATATCAAATACAAACTCAAATACAAGCTCAAAGGTCAAATACAAATACAAATTCAAAGGATAAGTTTAAACTCAAAGAGCAAATACAATGGTCAAATACAAAGGGCAAGGATCAAAAGATAAGTTCAAACTCAAATACACGGTGCTATATTAAAAAATAGGTGTGCACTTTTTGGGTTGTAAAAAAAAACAAACGACTTGTCAGACTATTGGTATTACGGTGTCAGTGAAACTGGCAAAAAGCGAGCATAATCATATCAATGCGTTTCCATACGCCCTTTTATCTCACCGCTCATCAGGCTCCTAAGAGAGTCTATCTGTGGAGTGAGGTCTATCCGCTGCATCTCGTCAAAATCTAAGTCTGGCTGCCCAGCATCTACCCACGCAGTATACCAAAAGCACCCTACGAGAGAAATAGCTGCTTTCATTCTTCGCTCCACCATCTGATTCAGAGCTTGATGGTAGGCAGCACTAAATTCTTTGCTATACACTTTTACCGTGCTTGCTCCTCGCTGCTCGAAACTGAACTTGATGTTTGGCATCTGCTCGGTAAGCGCTCGCTCCATGGCTAGGACGCTGTCCTTAGCTGCAAAACTTGCACTCACAGCCTTCCATATAGCCTCTGATGGATTGTCTAAGTACACAGCCTTACCCGTATAGAAGTCGTACTGCTCTGCAAATATCTCTGGCAGTCTAGACTCCCAGAGTCCGTGGATGCCTTTTTGGCCAGTGAACTGTCCGTCGTAGTTTTCAGTAGTGTGCAGCGGCACGTGAGCGTCTGCTATATAGTGGCCGAGGTCTGCACTGGTCTTTATGATTTGCTCGTAGTCTCGGTTTTTCATCGCGTAGCTGAGCCATCCTTTCACCTTAAGCACGTGCCAAGGCACTATACCGTATTTGGTAAGATTCTCTTCTCCATACTTAGCCACGGCACTATCCCAATACATGGGCACAGTGTCTATAGGTACAGCTACTTCCCAGTGGTCCAGATCTATGTAGTGACGTGGAGCTTCTGCATCTATCGCATATCTACGCTGGTCTGCTCGTACTGCTAGTTCCTGGATGTAGCCTATGTTAGACTTATAGAACCCAAACATCTCTTGAGGTAGGGTAAAACATGCTAGATAGTTAATCTCCTTATGAGCATAAAATCCCCATGGGTTAGAGGCCAAGAAACAAACAGATAATACAAAAGCGAAGAGGTATCTCACTGGCACGAAAGTACGGAATAGTATGTGAATGGGAGGGTGACGAGGTAGAGAGATAAATGAAAAGTATCTTTGGCTAAACACCCTAAAGTATATGCTTATAATACTAGTCTGTTGTGTAGTAATTTTGGACAATCTGAAAAAGAGATTGCCTATCTGCTTGACTTTGAATGTTTCGGAACAGAAATTGAAACTGTGATGACATAAAACATTAACTATATGAAAAACAACTTACTCTTTACGCTCGGCTTTTTAATCCTGTGCTCTACTCACGTATATGCACAAGACTATGACCTCAATACCTACGATTTTCGATATCAGAAATATCGTGGATTGTCCTTAGATTTTGACTTGGGAAGTAATGGTAATCAGTCATTTAACAGTAGGCAGGATACCTTTGCTAGAGATAGTACCTTCTCCAATAGTCATAGTAATTCATCTTCCTTCAATTTTAGCCCAAGCTACTTTTCGGTAACCAATACAGATGCTTTGCAACGCTATGTTAGTGCTACAATGAGTGGTGACTTTAGCTATGATCTAACCAAAAATGTATCAAATCAAGGATCGGATAGAAATAATTCGAGTGATAATCGATTAGATGTCTTTTATAGCAATACAAGTAGAAAATACGCAGGAAATAGTTTCAAGTACTTCCGATTTTCTTCAAATTTGAATCTCTATCGAGATAAAGTATATATAGAGAGCAATGGAGAACCAAGAAGTCAAAATAATTCTTATGAGATAATTAACGCAACATCTCTATCGTACGGTTTTGGTAGAGGTAGGCTAGATCAGGTTACGGATGCAGTGCAATCGATGTTTATACTAAAAGACCTAGAAAAATTGAGTGGAAAAACGTATACCAACGAACAAGTAGAAGATATTGCAAAAGGTATTACACTCATACGCAATAATCGATACTTGGATTTTAGAATAGGCTACAAAACTCAACTAAAAATGCTGGATAGCGTGCTGCAAGCGAATGGTATTTCTGGTGAGAATTCCATCGACTATTTTGCAACCATAAGTGATAACTGGCTTTATGCTAATAGAGCCAACAGATCGAGTGGGAGCAGCTGGACACACTATGCTACTTTAAGTAATCGCTTTGGGTATGACGTGACCAATCGAGAGGAGAATTTACTTTCTAGTCCACGATATGAATATAGGAGGGAGCAACAATTGAATCCGAGTGTAAGTATAAATACAGGTTACGCGTACTCTTATCAGCAATCACTGCATGTGCAGACCAGTTATAGTTTTACTGCGTCTACAGGCCTAGACTACGCTATCAATTTTAATGACGATGCCTATGAAGACGAACCGATAAAAGATGAGGATCTAGAGCTTACTTACAACGAAAGAGTGAGATGGATAAGTAGTTTGCGAGGGAACTACCAATACCTGTATCAAGCCAATACGAGAAACTTACTTATAGTAAATGTTCGGCCTGGTGTACAAATAGAGAGAGACTTTCCCCAGTATAGGACTCCGGCTATTAACGGTCTGAAAGCCTATGAAATCTCACCAAACATAAGTGCCAATGCCAATTATTATCACTGGTTCTCACCACATCTCAATATCAATGCCTCGGGTTTCTTAAGTACAAATGGACGTTATGCTCTAGACCAAAATGATGTTCAATATCAAAAGAGTCAAGGTACGTCTATCAATTATGATTTGAGAGTAGGTGTTAACTATCAGTTGTTCTAGTAAGAGAGAAGTCTTACTAACTACTTTTTCACCTTGTAATGATACCGCACCGTAGTCTCTTGAGCTCGTTGCTCTGGGAGTTTCCAGTAGGCGTCTGGGTCATCGTCTTCGTCATCATCGTCGTCTTCTCCATCAAAAAATAGAGCTTTTTGTGGTCCAGTATTGCGATAGAGGAATCCGAAGACTATCCCTGAGATAGCTCCAGCAAGGTGGCCTTCCCACGAGATATTTTTACCCACTATTCGGCCATACTCCGGGAATATGCCGTAGATAATACTGCCGTATAAAAATATGAGTAAGAATGCAGCTCCGAGCATTTCTTTATTCCACGTTATAATAGCGTGTGTGACCAAGAAGAATATGTATGCATATACTAGTCCACTGGCACCTATATGATTACTGCCTTGTTCGCCTATCACGATTAAAATACCTCCAGTTAGCAGCAGGTTAAGTAGGAGTATTGGTACTCTTTCTTTATGGAAATAAATAAAAATAAAACCCATCGAAAGTAGGAGAGGTACACTATTACTAAAGAGGTGATCAAAATCTCCATGAAGAAATGGCATAGTGAAAATGCCGTAGATACCACGCCAATCCTGCGGACGCATACCAAAGTAATTAAGATTTAACTCCAAGCTTAAATTGAGAAAAAATACAATCCATATAGCAATCACTATGACCAGTGGCCATACGATGGAGTCTATTAATCGGATTAAGAAATTGAACATTTCGATTACTATATTTCAAAATACGTTCCGAAGATAATTAACTGACAGAAGGGCGGTGTCGGGGTAGTTTTACCAGTATATATAAGAGTTCCCAGTTTGAAAATATGAAGGGAAGACATCCCTCGCTTGTTTCTAATTCACGATAAACTGGTAGCGCCATTTCTTGGTTTTTGTGTGGGATTAAAATTACTGCCTAAAAAAAATATTTTCACTCGTGAAAAGGATTTATTCTATTTTAAAAATACCTAAACTTGCAGCCGATTAAAAATCAAGAAAAAAAATGGCATTACAATGTGGAATAGTGGGCTTGCCCAACGTAGGAAAATCAACTCTATTTAACTGCCTAAGCAGTGCAAAAGCAGAGAGTGCTAACTATCCATTCTGTACGATAGAGCCTAATATAGGGATAATCACCGTGCCAGATGAGCGACTAGAACGAATCTCAGACTTAGTGAATCCTCAAAAAATAATACCTACTACGGTTGAGATAGTGGATATAGCGGGACTGGTAAAAGGTGCCAGTAAGGGCGAAGGTCTAGGAAATCAATTTCTAGGAAACATTAAAAATACCAATGCAATTCTTCACGTAGTGCGATGTTTTGATGATGAAAATATCACGCACGTAGATGTGACTATAGATCCAGTACGGGATAAGGAGATTATAGATATAGAGCTTCAATTTAAAGATCTAGAAGCTATAGAAGCGAAACTAGCGAAGGTGAAAAAGCTGGCGGATTCTGGGAATAAAGAGTCGAAAGCTATCTCTGACGTAGCAAATACTATCAGAGAAGCCTTGATACAAGGCAAGTCTGCACGTACCGTAGAAATGGACGAAACGAAATGGGAACTAGTGAAAGATCTAAACCTAATAACGGCTAAGCCTGTACTTTACGTGTGTAATGTAGATGACGCGAGCGTAGTAAGTGGTAATCATCATACTGCAGCGTTTATAGACTCCGTAAAAGATGAAAATGCTCAGGTTATGTTTGTTTCTGCTGAGATAGAATCAGATATGATAGATATGGATGCTGAGGATAGAGATATGTTTTTAGAAGATATGGGACTTACTGAAAGTGGGGCAGATAGAATAATCAAAGCAGCATATACATTGTTGAACTTCGCTACTTATTTCACCGCAGGTGAAAAAGAAGTGCGTGCCTGGACGATCACAAAAGGGTTTACGGCACCTCAAGCTGCAGGAGTAATACACACTGATTTTGAAAAAGGATTTATCCGTGCGGAGGTCATAGCTTATAATGATTACATAGAACTAGGCTCAGAAGCAAAGTGTAGAGAAGCAGGAAAACTGAGAGTAGAGGGCAAAGAGTATATCGTAAAAGATGGTGACATGATGCACTTTAGATTTAATGTATAAATCCAGCATTAACAATATAATAAATTTAATTTGAAGAAAATTATATATTTTTGTTTAATGAAAAAAATTTTATGTATATCCTTACTACTTTCAGTAGTGTATTTCTCCGCATGTGAGGAGACTAACTTAAGTATAAATTTTAACCTCAATCAAGCTGATATAGCATTTACGCTACCTGCTGATGAAGTTGTGAATTCCAATGGAGTGCCAGTAGAGGTTATTACACCTGCTCAATCTACCTTAACAGGGGATATGGAGCAATATGCAGACAAGCTAGACAAAGTAGAGTCTGCTAAATTAAGCACTTTAAGGGTGTCTATAGTAGCTCCAGCTACCCAGAAATTTTCTTTCGTGAACGAAGTAAAGTTCTACATCACAGGTACTGGTATCCCAGAAACTTTAGTGGGTTCTAAGTCTAACATAGATGCAACAGCTTCAATAATAGATTTAGATATTGAAGACGTAGAATTAGTAGAGTTTATTCGCTCTGGCGAAGTATCAACACGTGTAAGTTTCACTACAGATGAAGGTATAGACGAAGATTGTGACTTGATTGCGAAAATGACGTATGTAATCAGAGCAAATGCACTCTAAAAAATAACACGCGAATTAATGAAAAATACAATAAAATTATTGAGCCTACTTTTCATACTAAGTCTCACGACAGTAGCTTGCAACAATGACAAAGCTTGTAAAGAGGATTGCAAAAAAGAATGCTGTAAAGCTGAAGTAGACGAGGCTACGCCTGCTGCTGATTCAACTACTGAAGTAGTAGGAGATGAGCAAGCACATATGTGTACTGAAGAGTGCCAGAGTGATCCTCATTCTTGCCCTAATCATTCTCACGAAAATCACGCTCATTGATCCAGAAATAAAGACTTAATTAAATCCTACTGATTATGTATCAGTAGGATTTTTTTTATAAAAAAATGCTAGTTCTGCAGATAGCTGCGTAAAAAATGGCTGAAGTACTCCCGGTTTTTGATGACTTAATCTGTATTGCAGCACCTTTGAATGAACTCAGGATAACATACTGTATTAAGAATTAGCAATGATAAAAGGAGTGATACAGAATCTAAATAGTCTAGGGAGTTATACCAATTTAGTTTTTAAGTGTCGTATAAATAAATTGAGTTTATCGAAGGTTTGTAAAGGCGAAAAATGATTGCATAGCCTTCCGCGTGTCGCCATAGCTTTAGCGGAGGCATAAGCTATGGTATTATTTTTTAACGAATAGAAATCGAGTGAAAAACGATTTATATGCGGCAATTGAAAGCTATTTTGGTATTAATGACCAAATCGCTGTAGGGTATCTAAATAGATATAAAAAAAGCATCCGTCATAAAACGAATGCTGTGTTAATTCATTGTATGTATTGATTATTTATCAATCACTGGAGTCTTTTGTATGTCTTCTTCCATCACTTCTTTTGTTTCTTGCACATTTTCTTCTCTTTTACCAAGTTCTTTGATGTGATCTTCTAGTTCGTACTCATCACCTTCTACATATCCAGTGTGCGTATATACTATGTTTCCTTTCTGGTCTATGAGGAAAGTCACTGGTGGGTTGGCCACATTCATAGCTCTTTGTAGGTCGCCATTGGGGTCCATTAGTATATCAAAACCCCAGTTGAGTGCATTCACCATAGGTTTTACTTTTACAGAGTTTCTACTATCGTCTACACTGACTGCTACTAGCTCTACATCGTAGTCTTCCTGCCATTCTTCTAGCAGTGAGTTTACATTTTTTAGTTCTTTGATACACGGCTTACACCATGTAGCCCAAAAAGAGATTATCGTAATTTTGCCGTTGGTTCCATATTTGGCGATATTGATGTCATTACCATCCATATCCTTAAGGTCTACGTCAGGTAAAGTGGCTGTACTGTCAGTCTGTGAAAAACAGAATACTGAGCAGAGAAGGAATAGTATGGTAAGTATTTTTTTCATTTTTTATGATTTTATTCTACGATAATACATTCAAGCATTGTACCAAACCAAAATCTTTTGAAAGTGAGACAAATAAACCTTAAATTTATCTGTTCATATTTGGTTGTAAAGTTTTAGTAATCAGAATATTGGTAGTATTTTTGTTTTTATATAAAACGCGTATAAAAGTATGTGCATCAATTGATAGTGTATATGTTGTACTACGATTTTAAGTATTGCAGTACACGCTAGCTCCTAAATAGGGTTTCATTTCACACAAAAGCAATAAGCGTGTATATTGCGACTCAAATATAACGAAGCGTAAAAACAGAGTAAGAATGAAGAAATTTGGAATTCATTTAGGTATTATCGGAGTTGTGACTATCGGGTTATTACTAGGTGTATTACGGTACTTGGATATCTATACAAATCATGATAGTTCCCTTATAAAGTTAGAAAACTTAGAGGGGTTTACTGCCAGTAAAGCCATAGCCAAACTAGAATCTATGGGATTGCAGAGTGAAGTGACTGATACCGTATATAAAGACGGAGCTAAGAAGTTATCCGTGATTAATCAAAATCCAAAAGCAGGGCTAATGGTTAAACCTGGCAGACGGGTATATCTAGTAATCAATACAGATATAGTGCCGATGGTTATGGTGCCTGATTTAGCAGAAAAAACTTCTTTACCACAAGCTCGAAATATATTGCTCAGAAGTTACTTGAAGGTAGGTACTATTATAAAGGAAGTGACTGCCTCTGTACGGACTAAAAATGATGAACCGGTATTAGCTCAATACTATGCAGGTACTACTAATGTGATAAAAGCAGGTACTTTGATAGAGCGAAATTCAAAAATAGATTTAGTAGTTGGTATTTCTGCTGATTACTACTTAACTGATAGCATATCATCTACTAGTCAGGAGGTAGTAGATCCTGCACAATAGTTACTGCTACATGATACTATTTTACCCTAAATTACGTTTCTTATCTATGCGTCTTTACTTAACTATTAGCCTTCTTTTTTTTATTTTTACAGTCAATTACAGCTATGCTCAGGTGGTCACTACGCCGATGGAAAATAATGCTGTTATTCAGCGTTTTTTAGCAGCAAATCCAGGATATGAATTTCAGCCCAATGAAAAAAATAAGTTTGGGAATAGAGATACGCTAAGTCTACCTTTTTTTGATGATTTTGCTCAAAGTAATATCTATCCAGACAGTACTAAATGGCTGAATAATCAGGTTTATGTAAACTCGCAATTTCCAATATTACCACCTACTATTAATGTGGCGACTTTTGATGCACTAGACCCTTCTGGTTATCCGTATCGAAATACTATTAATAAAGACCTAAGCACTGCGGGTGATAGTCTTACTAGTCAGCCTATAAATTTAAAAGATAAAGGTGGGACGCCCTACAGCTTGTCTGATTCTATGGTGTTCAGTTTCTTTTATCAGCCCAATGGAAATGGGTACCATCTCAATGGAGAGGATTCCATACGACTATGGTTTAAGGCAGCTAATGGGTTTTGGTTTCAAGTATGGAGCAAGGGAGGAGTAGGTACTTCCCAAGACTTTAGACAAGTAGTAATCCCTATTTTAGATGCTAATTTCTTACACGCAGGTTTTCAGTTTATGTTTACCACTTTCACCCGTATGGTGGGTAATGCAAATCACTGGCATGTGGATTACGTGTTTTTTGATGAGAAAAGGAAGGTAAATGAGGCGTATTATGATGACTATGCCATTCAAGGTCAGCCAGCCTCGCTGCTTAAGACTTTCTGGAGTATGCCGTATGACCATTTTAGCATAAATCCTGGTATTCATGAGCAAGACGCAGTTTATTTCAGAGTTTCCAATAGGTTTAATGTGGGTAAGAACATTCAGCCTTCCAATAAAGTTACATTTAACAGTACCATTTTATCACAAACAGGCGGGAGTGTTAATCAAAAAAATCTTGGAGGAGAGAATAGCATTGAATTTAATCTGCCAAAATATTCTTTGACGGGATTATCAGGTACTGACCCTATAGAGATAAAAAGAACCATATCCGTGCGAGAGGATAGTAAAATTAATTTAAACCCATTTAGAGTAAATGATACTATTATAGCCACCCAGATATTTCATGACTATTATGCGTATGATGATGGTAGTGCAGAGCGTGGTTTTGGTTTTGATCAGAATACCAATCCGAGTAATATCGCTGGTCAAATAGCGTATGGCTTTGATTTAGCTAAAGAAGATACGCTGTATGCCATCGGTACATTTTTTAATCAAGCGGTATATGATGTGTCTCGTAGAAGATTTAAATTACGAGTATGGCAGTCATTAAACGGAGTAGACGGAGCAGATCAGGATGTATTGGTTTATGAATCAGATGAAATGACACCTATCTATAGTATAGCTAACGGTGAGAGAACTTTTACGCCATACTACCTCGATACTACATTGGTGCTTCCTGCAGGTAAGTTCTATATCGGCTGGCATCAGACTGAGATGTATAATCTCAATGTAGGCTGGGATATGAATTTTGGTAACGCTAGAAATCCAAACAAAAAAAATCCGAATTTATATGCTAAGAGTATAGGTGGTTGGTCTAATGATGTGCCAGACGGTACGTTAATGATGCGTCCACACTTTGGGAGTGAAAGAGAGCTATATGCAGCTGTTTATTCGCCCACAGCTGAAGATAATCATCCGAAGGTTTATCCCAATCCGGCTACTAACGTGGTCCATTTAGGGGGTCGCTATGCGAGTGTGAAATTATATAATCTAAGCGGATTAGAAGTGCTTAGTACTGCAGACACTGATGAGATTAATGTCCTTGGTATAGTACCTGGCATCTATTACTTAAAAAGAGCGAATGACGATTACGAACAAATCATATCTAAACTCGTTATCTTATAGAATTAAATCACTACAACTAACCTCAATATTTCCAAATAAATGACTGACATTACAGTAGAAGAACTAAAACAAAATATAGAGAAAAAAATGGACTTTTTACTCATAGACGTACGTGAGGACTGGGAACATTTAGACTTTAATCTAAAGGGTAGGCTTATACCGCTAGGTACGCTTCCGGGTACTGTAGATGATTTAGATGCCTGGATGGAAAAAGAGGTAGTTATATACTGTAAGAGTGGCGGTAGAAGTGCTGCTGCCAAAGATTTCATGGTAAAACAAGGATTTAAAAACGTACGAAATCTACTAGGTGGTGTAATGGAGTGGCAAGCCAAGTTTTCATAAATAGAGCTTCATCTAAAGTAGCTATCCTTTCTGGATTGTTACTATTTATAGCTATTTCCATAGCATACACGAGTTGTACAGACTCATTATCTAAGGATGTGGTGTACGCTAATCATTCTGATGCTGCTAAGTATGTAGGTATGGCTACGTGTGCATCGTGTCACGAGGATAAGCACAGTACATTTATACATACGGGAATGGGGTTATCTTTTGATACTGCTTCTCATAGTAAATCGTCTGCCGTTTTTGGCTTAGAACATCAGGTGTATGATAGTTTTAAAGACCTACATTACTTTCCATTTTGGAAAGAAGATAAGCTGTACGTGAGAGAATATAGGCTGATAGATGGTGATACCAGTCATAAACTAGAAGTTCAAATAAATCATATAGTAGGAAGTGGTCAGCATACTAATTCTCATCTTTTTACCGAACAAGGGTTTATTTACCAAGCACCTATTACTTTTTATGTACAGGAGCAAAAGTGGGATTTGGCACCTGGTTTTGAGAATGGTAATAACTCAAGGTTTAGTCGGATTCTAAACTCAGAGTGTATCAGCTGTCATAATGCTATGCCCAAGCTAGCAGAAAAATCTGATTTTAAGTTTACTGAAATAGGAAATGGAATAGACTGTGAGCGATGTCACGGACCTGGTTCACTTCATGTGGCTCAACGAGCTAAAGGAGAAGGCGTAGACGTGAAAACAGAAATAGATCCTACCATAGTAAATCCTAGAAAATTATCGTGGGAGCGTCAGATAGACCTGTGTCAGCGGTGTCATCTTCAAGGACTTAATGTACTAAAAGACGGTAAGAAGTTTACGGACTTTAAACCAGGAATGAAGCTTTCAGATATTTTTGAGATTTACCTACCGGAGTACGAAGGAGAAAATGCATCCTTTGATATGGCTAATCACAGTCAGCGTTTTCAGATGAGTGAGTGCTTTATTCAAGGGAATAAAGAGAAACTAGACTTTACATGCATTAGCTGTCATAACCCACATGTAAGTGTGAAGATGACAGGCACAGCAGTATATAATACCGCTTGTAAAAATTGCCACCAAGTGAATAAATGTAAGGAGGATATACAGGTGCTCACTAAAGCAGGAAATAACTGTGTGAGTTGTCATATGCCTCCTAGCAGCTCAGAGGATATACCACATGTGAGTGTCCATGATCACTACATACGAGTACCTAAACCCGCAGGTGAGGTAGCCAATAGACAGAAGTTAGTAGGATTGTATGCTGTGAATAATGCTATACCAGATGAAGAAACTGAAATTCGTGCATACTTAGAATATTGGGAAAAATTTGACAAGAATCCTTTTTATCTTCGTAAAGCAAAGGAGAAACTTACGGGTAAAGATTATCCTCGCTTGTGGTTAAAATATTATTATCTCACCGAAGAGTATGCTAAGGCTACTCAGCAAAAGTTGGATATAGATATACTTTCATCTTGGGAACTTTTTATACTCGGAGAAAGCTATGGAAAGCGAAAGGCTTGGAGTCAGGCTACGTTTTATTTACAGAAAGCTTGGGATATGGATCCTACTGTGCCATCCATAGGAAAGCAACTCTTAAAATATCGCATAGAACAAGGTGATTTAAAAAGAGGAGCTACTTTAGCCGTTAAATTAGCAGCTCAGTTTCCAAGAAACGGGAACATCCTAAACTTGCAAGCAAAAATATTTGTGATGCAAGGCAAGTACTTGGAAGCAAAAGCATTAATGCGAAAATGTTTAGAACTGGAGCCGGATAATATTGATGTGTGGGGGACATATCTGAATTATTACGCTAGTGTAAGAGATAAGCCTCAGTTTATGTATTGGGCAAAAAAGATTCGACAAAAATCACCAGAGTACGTAAGTCTCGCTGTGATAGAAGACTTATTAGATAAAATGTGATAATTCATACATTATGAGCATTACTTTGGTATTAAAAAGATTTCCTTTGCACCTATGGCAATTATCATAACAGATGAATGTATAAACTGCGGAGCTTGTGAGCCCGAGTGTCCAAATACGGCAATATATGAAGCGGGAGCAGAGTGGAAAGTAGCTGATGGTACGGGAGTATCTGGTAAATACACATTAGAAGGAGGCAAAGAAGTAGCAGTAGAATCTATTCAGCAGCCTATATCCGATGAAGTTTACTATATAGTACCAGATAAATGTACGGAGTGTAAAGGTTTTCACGAAGAACCGCAATGTGCAGCAGTATGTCCAGTTGATTGCTGTGTTCCAGACCCCGATAGAGAAGAGTCTGAAGAAGCTTTACTTCAGCGTAAGGAACGTTTACATATCTAATTTTAGATGCAGAAAGGCATTTGTCACGTAGCACAAATACCGCTGCGAGGAGAGCCTCAAAGTAGTGCGGAGATGGTCTCACAACTTCTTTTTGGTGAGACTTATTCTGTTTTAAGTCAAAAAGAGAATTGGTATCATATTATTATGGATTTTGATGGATATACAGGTTGGCTAAGTAAATCAAGTTTTCATGAGTACATTCTTAATGATAGGTATGTGCAGCGTGACTTATTCGCTAGTGAGCAAAATGATATAACGAGTGGTACTGTGTTATCTTCTATGGGGTCAGAAGTGACTGGATCTTCTGCAAGTGATGAAAATATATTTATACAAGATTTAGCAAAGAAGTTTTTAGGCGCTCCATATCTTTGGGGAGGAAGGCATTTTAGCGGGATAGACTGCAGTGGATTGGTGCAGATTATTTATAAAGTACTTTGTATACATATACCTAGAGATGCATCTGAGCAGCAAAAGGTAGGTAAACCAGTGGCTTTTGAGGACTTATTTGTGGGCGATTTAGTTTTCTTTGAGAACAATGAACAAGTAGGACACGTAGGCATGGTAATTGGTCAAGGGAAGGTCATACATGCTCACGGTATGGTGCGTATAGATACGCTTACAAAAGCAGGTATCATTAATATGGAGACCAAGGAGATGACCCATTTTTATCATTCTGCTAAGCGATTGAGATAAAGTTTGGGCGTTACTATATTTTTGGGCATATTTGACGATATATGCACATAGTACATTCACTTAAAAGATTTAGCATTTTATTAGCATCTGTAGTTGGACTTTCTTTATCTTGTTTTGCAAGTGAGATAGGACTAGATGAAAAGATTAATAACTGGTTTGAACCGATAGCAAACGCTTGGGAAGGACTTGTGCTCACATCCATTCCTGTGTCGGACAATGTATCTATTCCGTTTGTAGTTATTCTATTGGTGGTTGGGGCTGTTTTTTTTACAGTCTCTTTTTCATTCATTAATATTAGAAAATTTCCATTAGCCATTAATGTTGTACGTGGAAAGTATGACGATATTGATCATCACTCTGTTGAAAAGACAGACTTGAATGTCGTAGATGGAGATCTAGTAGATACCATTAGTGACGAAAGTAAAGAGGGTGAGGTTAGCCATTTTCAGGCATTAGCTACTGCTGTTTCGGGTACCGTTGGTCTAGGAAATATTGCAGGAGTAGCAGTTGCCATAGCTATTGGTGGTCCAGGTGCCACTTTTTGGATGATTATCTGCGGTCTTATAGGAATGTCTACCAAGTTTGTGGAATGTACTCTTGGTGTAAAGTATAGAGACGTAGGTCCTGACGGCACTATATATGGTGGCCCCATGTATTACCTAAAAAAAGGTTTGGCAGATATTAAAATGGCTGGTTTAGGTAAAGTACTAGGCGGATTATTTGCAGTATTATGTGTAGGTGCTAGCTTTGGCGGAGGTAATGCTTTTCAGAGTAATCAAGCTACTCAGCAAATCATTTCATTATTTGGATTAGAGGGAGGAGCTACCGGTGTTTTGATAGGAGTGATACTTGCAGTTCTTGTAGGTATTGTAATTATAGGAGGGATAAAGCGAATCGCAAATATTACAGAGAAGATTGTCCCTTTTATGGCAGGTATATATGTGTTAGCTTCATTGATAATTATTTTCGCTAATATATCTAGGTTAAGTGAAGCTGTAGGGCTGATATTCAGCGGAGCATTCACGCCTGAAGCGGGTTTAGGTGGTGTTATTGGTGTATTAATTATTGGGTTTCAACGAGCAGCGTTCAGTAATGAGGCAGGCGCTGGTTCTGCAGCCATTGCTCATTCTGCAGTACGGACTAAGTTTCCTGCGAGTGAGGGAATAGTGGCTCTTTTAGAACCATTCATAGATACAGTGGTAATCTGTACTATGACGGCACTAGTTATTATTTTTTTTAATATGGATGGTGCTTTTGTTTACGGTGGTGAAAATGGTTCTGTTGTCTTGAGGGCTACTGGTGAAACGGTAGGTGGGGTAGATTTAACTTCACTTGCATTCGATGCTGTGATACCACATTTTTCTATTGTACTTACTATAGCTATCATACTTTTTGCCTTTAGTACTATGATATCTTGGTCATACTATGGACTTCAGTCTTGGAAGTATCTATTTGGTAGAGGTAGAGTTGCAGACATAGCATATAAGATACTCTTCCTTCTTTTTATAGTAGTAGGGGCTGCAGCTACTTTGGATGCTGTGATTAAGTTTTCAGATGCTATGATTTTAGCATTGGTATTTCCTAATATGATCGGTCTTTTACTCCTTTTTCCGAAAGTAAGAGAAGAATTAAAGAGATATCTAACAGCAATTAAAAGTTCAAAGAATTGATTGTAGGTATGATTTTTCTTCAAGACGTTGCTCAAAAATTACCGAATAGTGCTCCTGAGAGTACCTTTAGCTTCTGGTTCATATCCCAGGTTGTTATTACTGCAATTATATTTATAGGTGTATACTACATTCTAAAGCCAGTTTTGGGTAATAAGGATGATGCTGATAAAAAGTAGAAGCCCACTTGTTTAAAGACGTATACCGATTTAGTTTTTAAGTGTCGTATAAATAACTTGAGTTTATCGAAGGTTTGTAAAGTCGAAAAATCATTGCATAGCCTTCCGCGTGTCGCCATAGCTTTATCGGAAGCACAAGCTATGGTATTGTTTTGTTTTTTAACGAATAGAAATCGAGTGAAAAACGATTTATATGCGGCAATTGAAAGCTATTTTGGTAGTATAGATCTAACGTAATACTTAGCTATTAAATTTTCAACAATAGTTATCTTACTATTTATCTTTGGTGTCCAAAGTGGAAGTGGTATATATCACTTTGGTTATTATTATAGTAATAACGCATTTTAGTGTTACGTACTAATCTTCGGAATATTCAAAGGTGCTATTAACCTAGGGAGTGAATTAGTTAGTTTCTATACTTTCAAGAAGATTAAAGGTTTAATATAACAACCTTTGATACCTAGGTATTGATTGGTTCAAATAGTCTTTTTCTAAAAGCTATTATACTAAATACACCGATGCTTATTGCAGCGTCTGCAATGTTAAAAACAGGTCTAAAAAATTCAAATCGTGAGCCACCTAAATAAGGGACCCATTCAGGCCAAAATGTATCGACCAAAGGGAAATAGAGCATATCGACTACTTTGCCTTGAAAAATTGGAGCATAGCCTCCACCAGAGGGCAAGTACTGTGCTACTTGATGATATGTACTTTCACCAAATAATTTACCGTAAAATACAGAGTCTATAATATTGCCTAATGCACCTGCTAAAATTAGAGCAACTAACACTACCATTACAGTATGAGACTTTTCTTTGATGAGAGAGGTAATATAGTATATGATCATTCCTGATGCTGCTATCCGGAATATAGTAAGTACTATCTTTCCCCAAACACCTCCTAATGTTAGCCCAAATGCCATGCCAGGATTTTCTGTAAAGTTTAGTTCAAACCAATTCCCAATCATCATCTCACTCTGACCTAAAGAGTAATTGGTCTTAATGTAAAATTTCAACCACTGATCTAAAAATATGACAACCACTAAAGTGAAGATGACTAAAAGAAGTTGACTTCTCTGTTTAGCGTCTAGTGAATTTTTTAATTTAATCACTATTTGTATTGATTTTTCTTGGCTTCCATACTTTGTGTGGTGTGTGGAACCGCTTTCAGCCTTTCTCTAGCAATAAGCAGACCGGTGACTCTACATATGCCATACGTTCTATTTCCTACACGTATTAATGCGTTTTCAAGATTTGCAATATACTTCTGCTGTCTTGATGCTAGTTGTCCTGCATTTTCTTTTTGCTGTGAAGCGGACCCATCGTCTATAGATACGTAGGCACTTGCAGTGTCATCCGTACCATTATCATTTTCTGAACGTATCTGCTTTCTGAGGTTGTTATACTCCTCCTTTGCTACGTTAAGTTTTTTGAGAATATTCTCTTTAAACTCTGCTAGATCTGCATCGCTATACCTTAATGATTCTGCCATATTATTTTATTTTGAAAGTGCTATTTTTATTAAGTTTCCGTCTATATCTATTTCGTCACTGCTTGTTAGACTGTTTATTTCTTTCAGAGAGTTAGCTAATACTTCTCCGCAAATATATTCATTAAACGAGAGTATTGCTTTACTGATATAAGAATGCTCCTCTATGTTAATGGTAATTTTATCTGTTACTTCAAAGTCTTTATCTTTTCTAAGATTTTGAATTTTATTAACTAACTCTCTTGCTATACCTTCTATTTTTAGTTCGTCAGTAAGTTCAAGATCTAACGCTACGGTATAGTCATTATCACTGATTATTTGCCATCCTGGAATATCAGCAGTCTTTACTTCTATATCTTCTATACCTAGATTATAGGTATTCCCGTTAGCCGCTATTGCTATAGTCTCTCCTTTTTCTAGTTTCCCTATTTCTTCATTAGTAAATTTAAAGATGGGATCAGTTACAGCTTTCATGTCTTTACCAACTTTAGCTCCTAAAACCTTAAAATTAGGTTTAGCTGATTTCTTGATTACACTAGAGTTACGATCTATTATCTCTATTTCCTTGATATTTACCTCTGACTTTATAACGTTTGCTACTTTTTTTAGATTGGCGGCAAACTCATCACTAAGTGCAGGTATTATGGCTTTACTAAGTGGCTGACGTACTTTTATTCCTTCTAGTTTGCGTATTCTTAATATAAGTGAAGTGATACGTTGAGAAATTTCTATCTGCTCTTCTAGTTCTGTATTTATTAATGCAGCATCTGCTTTAGGAAAATCTTGTAAGTGAATAGAGTCATCTGTAAAGGTTAAGTCTCTATATAGTTGGTCTGCATAGAATGGACTAAAACTACACATTAGTTTAGCTACAGTGACAAGGCAAGTATGAAGTGTCTGATATGCGGCTATTTTGTCTTCACTCATCTCTCCTTTCCAGAAACGACGACGGTTTAGTCTTACATACCAGTTACTAAGGTCATCAGTCACATAGCTTTGGATGGCACGAGTAGCTTTAGTAGGCTCGTAGTCATCCATTGCCTCTTCTACCAGCTTAGCTAGCGAATGTAGCTTAGAGAGTATCCACCTGTCTAATTCTTGTCTTTCTTCTATTGGTACTATAGGTAGGTTGTTAGTGAACTTGTCTATATTGGCATATAACGCATAGAAACCATATGTGTTATGCAATGTACCGAAGAACTTTCGTTTGGTCTCGTCTAATCCTTCTAAGTCAAACTTTAGGTTATCCCAAGGTGCAGCATTACTGAGCATATACCAGCGTATGATATCCGCTCCATATTTATCTACAGCCATAAATGGGTCAATAGAATTTCCCAATCGTTTAGACATTTTGTTTCCATTTTTGTCTAAAACCAATCCATTGGCAACTACATTTTTGTAGGCTACAGAGTCATTTAGCATTACAGAAATAGCATGCATAGTAAAGAACCATCCTCTAGTTTGGTCTACACCTTCTGCTATGAAATCTGCTGGGTAGTTGGTTCTGTCATCTACCTTCTCTTTGTTTTCAAAAGGGTAGTGTAATTGAGCGTATGGCATAGCTCCAGAGTCAAACCATACATCTATCAAGTCTGTCTCACGAGTCATCGTTTGACCGTCTTCAGAGATCAGAAGTATGTCGTCTATAAATGGTCTGTGAAGATCAAAGTCCTTATCTATAGTATTGCTGGGCATAATACCCGCCGTTACAGCCTTGTCTACTTCAGCTCTTAGTTCCTCTATAGAACCTATACATTTTTCTTGCTCACCATCTGCAGTTTGCCAAATAGGTAGTGGAGTTCCCCAGTATCTACTTCTGCTCAGGTTCCAGTCTACCAGATTCTCAAGCCAGTTACCAAATCTTCCTTCACCTGTACTAGCAGGTTTCCAGTTGATCGTTTTATTAAGTTCTATTAATCTGTCTTTTACAGCAGTAGTTTTTATAAACCAACTCTCTAGTGGGTAGTAGAGTATAGGCTTATCTGTTCTCCAACAATGCGGATAACTGTGCTCATACTTTTCTACTTTAAATGCCTTGTTATCTGTCTTTAGCTTGATAGCTATTTTTACATCCGTACTTTGATAGCCTTCTGCAGATTCATCGTCTTCTTTATAGTTTTTCACATATAACCCAGAGAATTCTCCTAGGCCGTCTATGAATTTTCCTTGTCTATCTACTAGTGTCAGAAAACCTATACTGTTTTGTTTAGCGACTATATAGTCATCACTACCAAAGCTAGGAGCAAGGTGTACTATACCCGTTCCATCTTCAGTAGTTACAAAGTTGGCAGCTATTATTTCGAATGCTCTTCCTTCTTCTGGCTGTTGATAAGGCATCAACTGCTCGTACTTTTGGCCTACTAGTGCAGCACCTTTTATTTCCTTTACTATTTCAAAAGGGATTATTTTATCCCCCGCTTTGTAATCCTCTAGCTTTAATGCAGCATTTTTTTCTGAGAAGTATTTATTTACTAACTTAGTAGCCAGTAGCACCGTGATTTTCTCAAAGGTATATTGGTTATACGTCTTTACTACACTGTAGTCTATCTTAGGGCCTACGCCTAGAGCCGTATTACTGGGTAGAGTCCATGGAGTAGTAGTCCAAGCTATGCAGAAGGTATCTCCCCATGCTAAATCTAGATCTAGCCCGGCAGGGTTTTCTAGTTTAAACTGAGCTACTACAGTAGTATCTTTTACATTCTTGTATGTGCCTGGCTGATTAAGCTCATGAGAACTAAGCCCTGTACCAGCAGCAGGAGAAAAAGGCTGAATAGTATGCCCTTTGTATAAGAAGTCTTTTTCGTGTAGTCTTTTTAGTAGATTCCAAACAGACTCTATATACTCATTCTCGTAGGTTACATAAGGGTTTTCTAGGTCTACCCAGTAGCCTATTTTCTCAGTAAGTTCGTCCCACTTGTCTTTGAATTTTAAGACATCCTCTCTACAGGCAGCGTTGTATTCCTCTACAGATATTTTAGTACCTATATCTTCTTTAGTTATGCCCAGTTTCTTTTCTACTTGTAGCTCTATCGGTAGGCCGTGGGTATCCCAACCTGCTTTTCGCTCTACCTTATACCCTTGTAGTGTTTTGTATCTACAGAATACATCTTTTATACTTCGGCTTATAACGTGGTGTATACCTGGCATTCCATTGGCTGAAGGTGGCCCTTCGTAAAATACAAAAGACTTACCGTCAGCTCGATTGGCTATACTTTGCTCAAAAATTTTATTTTGTTTCCAATATTCAAGGACTGATTTCTCAGTACTAGGTACGTCTAACTGTTTATATTGTTGGTATTTACTGGCTTTGGCTGACATTAGACTTCTAAATTTTATAGTGTGCGAAGGTAATAAAATACGTACAGTATATAAACTGAATAGTCCTGCTATTAAGTTAGTAAATTAATTCCTGACCTTTTAGACCAATCCTAATTAAATTACACACGAAATTTTTCTGATGAAAATAATAGTAAAAGCAAACGGAGGACTAGGAAATAGGATGAGAGTCATTGCTTCATGTATCGCTTTAAGCCAACGTATAAGAAATGAAGTAGAGGTGATGTGGGTTAATAATAACGAACTTAATTGCTCGTATAAGAGCTTCTTTATGGATGTAAAAACGATTAACATTACGGAGTATAAGTATATACCCAAATGGAATAAAATAGCTCATCGTCATAGGAGGAAAAGATTGAGAAATGACTTTAAAAACTTTGAGATACAGTTAGATGATTCGAGCATACGAGAATTGGGTAAGCTAAAGAGTGATTTAGTGAAGCTAATTAGGGATGCCGAAACAATATATGTTAATACTTGCGAGCATTTTTACGGTGACCTCAGTTTTGTGTCTTTTTTACTGCCTAAGCAGCACATACTTGACATCTGCAGCAATAGAATTGAAAAGATGGGTCCAGTATTTATAGGTGCATATATTCGCAGAGGAGATAATTTAGTATCTATAACACAAAGCCCTACTGAACTATTCATTGAAAATTTAGAAATAGAATTAAAGGGTATCTCTGATAGTGCTATCTATTTAGCTACAGATGATTTAGATGAAGCTGAACTAATTAAGAGGAAGTTTGGAGATTATTTATACTTCTATCCTACCCAGCTGAAACGTGATAAGCCAGAAGGGATACAACAGGCTTTAGTGGATCTTATGATGTTAAGTAAGAGTAATAAGATAATAGGAAGTTATTGGAGTAGCTTTACAGAAGTGGCTGCTGCGTACGGAAGTGTACCTCTAGTAACTGTAAAGAGAGAGTAATAAACCAGTCTCACTTCACTCTAATATTGGAGTCTATTTCTTCAAAAAGTTAAGTAACTGTTTGGTATTGAGATACCCGGTATTTCTCTTAAGGACACTTCCTTGAGCATTTAGTATCAATAGAGTAGGGAAACCATTAATGCCTAATTTACTGACTAGCTCAGCATCCTCACTTTTTTCTCCATCCAAAGCGCTAAGAATATAACCTGCATTCATAGCCTGAGCTACTGCCGCATCCGTATATATATTCTTCTTCATTTTTTTACAATACCCGCACCATACAGCACTTAGATTTATAAATATGGGTTTACCCACTTCTGTAGCACTTTGCTTAGCTTCTGCTAACGTAGCGGTACTAGACCAGCTAATGCTGTTAGCTGCTGTAGTATTGGTAGTTTTGGTGGTAGACTTGCAACTTGCAAAGCAGACTCCTAGTATTAAAATTAAAAATATTTTTTTCATCTTAGTTGTTTCTAGAGATGATATTACGCAGAATATTGCAGAACCTTTCAAGCTATTCTATTGAATAGCGTCTAAAATTTTCTTGCGTTGCTCAGCACTCAGAGATAATTCTTGTTTTTCTTTTTGCTCTAGTATTTTGGCGACAGCTTCGTCTATAAGTTCACTATTGGCTTTGTAAGACTGGCATGCAACACACATTTTAACGTGCATCTTTAGCTTCATTTTTTCAAATACTGTAAGAGCGTTGAATGACGCTTTAGCACCCAGCATAGCAGCTTGCTTGCAAGATACCATTGCTATTTTCATTAGAGGATTCATCTTACTTATTTTTCCAGTTGGCTTCTAAACATTCTTTTAGCTGGAGTTTTGCTCTATGGGACATCTGCCATAAGTTAGACGATGTGATCCCAAGTTCCTTACAAATCTGTGATCCCTTCTTATGATGAAAGTATTTTCCGAGTACCACGCCTTTCCAATTTGGCGGTAGGTTTTCTATGCACGATTCCATTACTGCCAGAAAGTCTGGGTTATCTAGAAGGTGCTCTTCAGTATTGCCCCAAAGTGGCTCTTGTGCTTTGTTCCAAAGTCCGTTGCTATCAAAATTATCATCATCTAGCTTATTCCCTTGTAAGGTGGTTTGGTTTACGGATTTCTGAGTGTTACTACTGCGGTAGTAATCAATTATTTTATTATTGAGAATAGTAAAAAGCCAAGTTTTAGGATTACTACCTGGTTTGTATTTTTCATAGGATTTATACACGGATATCATAGTATCCTGCACAAGATCCTCTGCGGTCTCTTTGCTACTAGTCTTGTAGTAAGCCCAAGAGTACATATCATTACCATATTTGGCTAGCCACGAGCTTACAGCTGTGTGTGAGTCTAATTTTTCAATGGGGACCATGCTAGTTGTAATTATACTGCAAATTCAGAATACCACTAAAGTGACTTTGACGATTTCTCTTTTTCCTGAGCAAGGTCATAAGATAGCAGGAGGCAAGGTAATAATATCAAGTTGCTGAATAATGCTATAAGAAGTGTAAGTGCTGTAAATAGTCCGAGTGCTATAGTGCCTCCAAAATCAGAAAAAACAAAGATTATAAATCCAAAAAAGAGGATAACGGCGGTATAAATCATACTGGTACTTATCTCTTTTTGCACTTTACTTACCGCCTCAGCTATGGAAGCAGAATGGGCTAACTCCATCTTATATTTAGTAAGAAAATGAATACTAAAATCTACTGCTATGCCAAAAGCTACACTGAATACTAGTACAGTACTAGGCTTGAAGTTCACTCCAAAGAAACCCATAACACCTGCTGTAAATAGCAGCGGAATGAGGTTAGGAATCATAGAAATCAGTATCATTCTTAGCGATTTAAAAATACTCGCCATAAGTAGTGAAATGATAAGAAAAGCGATGAATAGACTTTTTAGTAGGTTACTGATGAGGTAATCATTTCCTTTTAAGAAAATCACACTAGTACCTGTGATGGAAAGGTCGGTCTTATTATTACTATCTAACGCTGTATAGCTTACGGTCGGGTAGCTATAGTACGTAGTGTCATATATAGAATTTACCGTATCTAGTAAGTCTATGGCTATTATTGAATCTGTGAAATTATATGCTGTTTTCTTACGAAAATTAAATATAGTATCGGCTAGTAGACTCACTTCTTCTCTTAATTCTTTAATTTTAACGCTACCTACATCGGCCATTTGTACACTGATTCTAGCTTTGCTTTTGTCTTCACTTACTAGGCTATTAATAAGATTAGTATTGTTATTGCCCTGTGGTACGGCATCCATAATGCTACTCAAGTCCAGAACGCTTGGTGGTCTATATCTCCTTGGGTCTCCATCATAATACGCTTGATTTAGAAACTTCATCGTCTGGGAAATACTTACAGGTTTACTAAACTCTGGATATTTCGTCAGTTCACGTTCGAGTAAGTCAATATTGAGCAGTGTTCTTACATTAGAAATTCCTTGTGGTTTTTCTGTATCTACCACTATCTCAAACGGCATTACACCATTGATGTTTTCTTCAAAGAATTTCAAGTCTAGATATAGCTTATCTGTTTTTGAGATATCATCTACCATATAGCCAACATTTTTAAGCATTGCCATACCCACAAAGGATATGGTGATTATAGCTATGGTGGTGATATAGACTTGTTTTCGTTTAGTCTGTACTAGGATTGCAAGTTTGTCGATAAGGCTATTGAGAAACTTATAGTCCAAGTGTTTTGTGTGTCTTTCTTTGGGTGCAGGTAGATAGCTAAATAGTACGGGTATCAGTATGATAGAAATCAAGAATACAGCCATAATAGCTAAGAAAGCAGTCATACCAAATTCTTGTAAAACTGAGCTTCCAGTGAGTACAAATACTCCAAATCCTACTGCGGTAGTCAGATTCGTAAATAGAACGGCACGTCCAACTTTAGATATCACACGTTGGAGAGCTTTTATCTTATTTTCATGACTTCTATATTCCTCGTGGTACTTATTAAGCAGATATATGCAATTAGCTATTCCTATAACTACTATGAGGGGTGGCAGCAGGCCTATAAACATGGTTATCTTAAATCCTAAAAGGACTAAAATACCCATACACCATATTACACCGATTACCACTGTGAGAAGGGACAAAGCTAAAGTAGGAAAGCTTCTAAAAAAGAAGAGTAAAATCAGTGAGGTGAGAGCCATAGATACCAAAGTAAACCTCACTAGTTCTTGCTTAATCATTTGAGACATTTTAGTCCGTATAAATGGTAAACCAGAGAAATGTACAGTTACTTCGTGCTTAGCACAGACATCTGTTATTTTTTTCTCTATATCATTGACGAATTGAACTCGTTCTTTGGTATCTAGGATTCCTTTTTCTAATGTGATGGCCATTAGAGAGAAGTCGCTGCTGTCTATGAACAATAGTCCCTCGTAAAAACGTAGATCATTAACCTTTGTAAAAATAATATCGAGTTCAGACTGAGTTTTGGGTTTAGATTGGATGAAGTTTTGAGGGAATAGGCTTACCTTCTCACTGGCGTATCCTTCAAAGGTATCTAAGACTATTCGCTTATCTAAGACTTTCAGGTTAGTAATAGATAGTACTTGCTTGATGTTATCCGTAGTGTCTAAATCTAGTGTGAGATCATACCACGCATTAAAAAAATCTAGTTCTCTTAATTTGGTGGTATTTATACCTACCACCATTACACTGCCATCATCACCAAAGGTTTTTTTGAACTCTTGGTAATCAACCATGTCCTTATCATCATCTGGGATGAATTTTGGATTATCATAAGCTAGCTGTACTTGCAAGGTCTTATATAGCATAAACCCAGTCATAATCACCAAAAAGATGATCAGTGATAGTCTATTTCTTAGAATAGTGTTGGCAATTTTCTCCCACATACCGTAAATCGGTTGCAAAGGTAGTTAAAATGAAAGTATAGTCAACATAGTTAGGCCTTGTAATCAGACCTTTTCAAATAGGCTATTGGACTATTATTGTTTTTATGAAGATTAGAGAGTTGTTACTCCAGAGTGCTAAAGAATATAGTCCTGTGGCAGCATTCAGCCTTATCATGCCATTTTTAGCTAATGAAACTCTGCCAAAACTTTCGCCTTCATAGCTTATTAACTCATAATGTGTGAGGTTAGCTTTATCATCTGACATTACAAAAAATCGTCCATCTGATGGATTAGGATAGATTTTCAGGTAGTGGCTGTTAAGAGGCTCTGATACAGACACTATATTGGCACACTTATCCAGGTTTTCTTGTACGTTATTCCGTATATCTGTGATGAGATTAGTAGTATTTTTTCCTGGGCATAGTGTAGTGCATCCGTCCTTATGCTGTCCGATTGTAGCTAGATATTTGGAGCTATTTGGCGGGTGAATACTTGAGTCTTTAGCTGATAAATTTTCCTTATAAAGTTTCCAAGTTAGGAGTTTCTCTACACTCTTTATGAGTGAGATGGACGGTGTGTCTATCTCATAATTTCCCAATAGGCAAATACCCATTGTACCACTGTTTTTAGCACAGAAGTGAGCTCCTTGGATATTGTCTTCGTCTCCTGCTCCTTGAGGGTCTCTGCCATTATATATTTGACCATTTCCTGCTACCATATAGTTATAGCCTATATCATCCCATCCATTACTCTCCGTATGGAGCAGGTAGATGTTACGGATGATATTGGTATAGTTAGTATCTGCCGTATTACCAGCCGAGTGATGGATAATACAATGATTTACTTCAGAAGTTACTCGCCCTGGTTTAGGGTCTGGCAGCCCTTTTCTCCATTGGGATGAAGGAATAGTATTTGGTTTTTCACAGCGTTCTTTTTTATTTTTATTTACAGTAGCCGGTATCTCTATTCTCGGAGCATAAAAAAGCTCAATTTTTACAGTAGTTGGTTTTCTAGTTTTTAATTTAAAATAGCGTGAGGGGTTTAATGGAATAATAAAAGATGGTGGGATATCTATAGTTTCATCAGTTATCAGAGTGCCAAAATGGTATGTATTTTCTTCTAGAGTTAGATAAATTTGATTTGACAGGGTATCAGCAGAAGTGATTTTTATGGCGGTGAACAGTTGACCAGCGTCTATGTGGTAGGTTTCTTCACTATCCAGAGTCATAGAATAGGTGAGGTAGGGAGATAATAACCCTGCGGAGGCGGAAGAGACTTCTATCTTTACGCTTTTATCCGTACTAAACACATAGGAAGTACACAGAAACCAGAAAGAGAGCACTAGTACCCAATTTTTTTGCATTATACAAAGATAGGGCGGTGAGTAAAGTATAGAATTAGTACTTACTCACTTGGTAGTTGCAGGTGACTAATGTCGTAGCCATTTAGCAGTGCTTTAGCAGGCATCACCTTCTTACCTTGAAGCTTTATCTGCTGTAGATGTATGAATCCGTTTTTTACTGCTACTTTAATATATTTTTTACCATCAGATACGAATGTACCTGCTGAATAAGAATGCACTAACGCCTCATAACTCGCTTGGTATACCTGTAGCTTTTTTCCATCAAAGGAGCTATGTGCTGTTGGATAAGGGCTTAGACCTCTGATTAAGTTTATGATTTGTTCACCATTTGCAGTCCAATCAATGACAGTATTTTCTGTAAATAGCTTGGGTGCATATTTTAGTGCTAATGAGTTATCTTGCGGAGTTTCCATTACTTGGTCTTTGATTAGCATCTCGAGCGTATTGAGTATAGCATCTGCTCCAAGGTGCATTAATCTATCGTGAAGCGCACCCGCATTGTCCTCTGGAAGTATTATGCATCTTTTTTGTATCAATAGATTTCCCGTGTCTATCTCGTGCATCAGTTTAAAGGTACTTACACCAGTCTCTGATTCTCCATTTATAATTGCCCAATTAATAGGAGCAGCTCCCCTATACTGTGGTAGGAGTGAAGCGTGCAGATTATAGGTTCCGTGTGGGGGCATATCCCAGACTACTACTGGTAGCATTCGGAATGCTATCACTACTTGAAGGTCTGCTTTATAGCTCTTTAACTCTGCGAGAAAGTCAGTGTTTTTTAAGTTAGTCGGCTGTAGACAAGGGATTCCTTGCTCTCTAGCATACGCAGTCACAGGAGTAGACAGTAGCTTCATGCCTCTGCCAGCAGGCCTGTCTGGTGCAGAGATCACTGCCACTATAGTATATCCAGCAGCGATTATTTTCTCTAGGTGGTACCGAGCGAACTCGGGGTTTCCCATAAATACAATGCGTAAGTCTTTCTTACTTGGCACTAGTGTATTCTATTAAAAATACGACTCCAGCGGATTCTGCTTAGCACGAATGATTTGTTTCTCTCATACTGAGCTCTATTGTCTGGATTTTGGTGCAATGTGTTATTCTCATTTGGCTCTATACTCATCCATATAAATGAAGCTTTACCTACTACGTGATCTTCAGGCACAAAACCCCAAAATCTAGAATCTGCAGAGTGGTGTCTATTGTCTCCCATCATAAAGTAGTAATCCATTTTGAAAGTGTAATCGGTGATTACCTCGGTGCCGTTATAAAAGGTACCGTTTACAAATCTGAATTCTGGGTTATCTTCATACAGACGTATTACCTCACCGTATATCTGGTAGTTATGAGAATCTAAAGCGATAATAGCTCCTTTTTTGGGTACGTACATCGGACCAAAGTTATCTGCGGTCCACTTGAGTTGTTGATAGTATTTGGGAAGAGTCGAAGCGGCATTGAAGTCATTCATTACTTCCTGAATGTCTATGACTCCGGGCACTTCTTTAAGGTCTGCTAGGTTTTGCTCAGTGAGTTGCATAAGGTATGAGCCTTCACCGCGAGCGGGTTCTACTTCACTAATGTCTAGTTTTTGATAGTCTTTGAGCGATAATACGGTGCTCATCTGCACTACGTAGGATGTTTTGCCGTGTATTGCTTGACGAGCAGGTACCCCATTGATAAATAACTTTTTATCTTTTAGTGTAAGTGTATCTCCAGCTATAGCCACACATCTTTTTATATAGTTGGTCTTCTTATCTGTAGGGTGAGCAAAAGTATTGCGATCTATGCGCTCTTCAGGATAATTAAATACTACGATGTCATTTCGCTCTATATCCTCAAAACCTGGTAGGCGATAATACGGAAGAGTAAGGGCCTCAGAATATGATTTCCCTCCCACTAATGGAAGCTCCTGATGTACAAAAGGAAAAGAGATAGGTGTGTTCGGCACACGTGGGCCATAGTTTATTTTACTTACGAATAGGAAGTCTCCGCGGAGTAGCGAGTTTTCCATAGAAGAGGTAGGTATCTGATAGGCTTCTATGAAGAAGGTACGAATTAGCGTAGCTGCGAGTATGGCAAACATACCTGCATCTATCCATTCGCCTCCAGATACTTTATTTCTATATTTATAGCGAAACATATAGTACACCCATATAGCTACTTGCCAAAATACAAAATAGATCAGTGGTGGGAAGAATCCAGCAGCTGTCTGAGTAAGTAGTAATATGAAGGTAAGCAGGTTGACTATACTGAAGACTATGTAAAATATAGCAGCTCGCTTACTGAGCAGTTTCCAGTCTTCTTTGAAGTTAATTTTCATTCTTTTTTTTATTTCTTAAAAGTTGAGTAAATCATTCATCCCAAACACCCCTTTTTTATCTATGAGCCACTCAGCAGCTATCACAGCTCCTTTGGCAAAGCCCATACGGCTTTTTGCAGTATGACGGATTGTAATATCGTCTATATCGCTACTGTATGTGATGGCGTGATCTCCGGGTACATTTGGTTCTCGTTTACTTTCTATGTGCAAATCAAACGCACTTATATCTTCAGATTGTCCCTCTAGCAGACCAATGTATTTCTTTTTTCTATCAAGCTGAGCAAGTATGCCTTCAGCTAAGGTTACGGCTGTACCGCTTGGGTGATCTTTTTTTTCTAAGTGATGAGTTTCCGTCATAGTGACATTGTACTCATCAAAATCATTCATAACAGCTGCTAACTGCTTATTCAGGTGAAAAAGAATATTGACACCTATACTGAAATTAGTAGCGGTGAAGAGTGCTTTACCTTCAGCTTTAGCTATCTCAGCTACTCCATCGTAGTCTTCGTACCATGCAGTAGTGCCTACTGCTACGGGTACATTTGCCTCAAAGCATTTAAGGATATTCCCTTTAGCTGAATCTGGCTGGGTAAACTCTATGGCCACATCTGCATGTGCTATTTCCGCAGGTGTAAAATTAGGATTATCTATACGAGCTACTACGGTGTGTCCGCGGTCTAGAGCCACTTGCTCTATGGTTTTACCCATCTTTCCATATCCTATTATTGCTAGCTTCATCCTATGCAGGGCAAATCTAATACTAAACTTTGCTTTATTTGTGCCAAGTAATTCGAGATTTGAACAAAAAGCAACGAAAATATTTTGGTGTATTCCTTCTTTTAGGATTTTTCGCCTTAGCAGGAGCATATTATGTGTTATTCTCAGGAAATACGAACTCCTCTGATGGTGAGTATTTCTATATCCGAACGGATGATAGCTACGAGCAAGTACTTCTTAATCTCTCTGTCAATAAGTTGATAGCGAATAAGTCTACTTTTGATTTAGTAGCAAAGCAGGCTAATCTCCCTAATAAGTACAAACCTGGTCGGTATAAAATATCGGATGGCATGAGTAATCTAGAACTGGTCAGAAAGCTGAGAATTGGGAAATGGGAGAAGGTCATTGTCAAAATAAAAAGTGAGATGACACGCGATAGTGTGCTTAACTACTTAGCCGATAACCTACAAGCCAGTAAAGGTGAAGTAGTGAAAGCCATGAATGGTGCTTGGGTGCAAGAAAATGGATTCACAGATGAGAATAAGTGGAGTATTTTTTTACCAGATCACTATCATTTTAATTGGGCTACTACCGCGGACAAAGCCATACTCAGGTTTGTAGATGAATACAATACGTACTGGACTGCTGACAGAAAAGCCAAAGCCAAAGTACAGGGACTGACCACTAAGGAGGCTGTGATACTAGCGAGTATAGTAGATGGTGAAGCAATATTTGCGGATGAGATGCCTACCATAGCTGGATTATATCTCAATAGAATACATAAAGGTATTCCACTAGGAGCAGATCCTACGATATGGTTTGTAGTAGGCAAGGGGGAGCGACGCAGACTACTCTATGTAGACTTAAAAAAAGCACATCCGTATAATACGTACCTCAATGCAGGCTTACCTCCAGGACCTATCTTCTGTCCAGATAAGCGTGCTATAGAGGCTGCTATAGCACCTAGGAAACATAATTATTATTATATGTGTGCTAAGCCAGACGGATCACTGAGACATGCCTTTGCCAATGGACTAGCAGAGCATAATCGGAATGCAGCTGCGTATCGTAGAAGCTTGGATAGGCAAGGGGTGAGGAGGTAGCTACTAGTTGTTTTTTGTTAAAGACACAATTCGAATGTTTGGTCATATTTCATATGAATTCTGAAGTTCGATTCTCCTACGGGCTACTCGATGCGATTTATCGAACCTATATATTTGGTTTGTCTAAATCGTAAGTCAAAGGTTAGATAATAGGAGCAAAGCCTCTACTTACTAAGACCCTATAAGTATCTGATAACAAAATGTTTATAGGGTTCTTTGTTTATAGTAGGAAGCGCATAGGAAGCACTCGCACCCTTAATACGTATCACGTTAGCAAGTATTAAAGGATTAGACATAAGCACTAGGGATGTTACAGTAGTAGCTACAGCAGGTGCTAGGTAGCGCATAGCAAAAAGCCAAATAATCTGGATGTAGCGAATGAAGCAAGTACCCCCTACCTCTTTAAATTATTGGTTTTCCTTTTGCAGGTAGTTGCTTGAGATGTATATAGAACCTAAGAGGTCTAAATATCTGAAATCTATTTTTAATGTCTGCTAGTTGTGCAAGGTATATAGGCACTCGCTTTGCTGTGAGTTTATACCCCCCAAACGTTTAGCTACCGAAATATAGCTGTAGGGGCTACCTTCTGTCTCTGCCTGTCTCAAATGATAGTTCTTTGCTTTGACTGCTGTCAATAAATAGTAAGCAGTCATTCACAACGCAGCATCCGTTTATTGTTATAGGTCTACTAGGTAGTTCAATGCTATTAAAATACTTTTCTAATTCGGCAACGTCATCAATCCAATCTTCTGTAAAAAATAAAAGTTATTTTTTGGGGTCACTTTTTTCACTTTTTGCACTAATTGGTGCGGAAAAAACTTTGTTGTTCGGAGCTACATCTTCTACACTTGCTACACTAATTGGACTTCTGAATAGCTGCCAATCCTGCTGTATAAGGTAGTCTGCCCCAGAATGGGTATATAACCCGATGGTTTACTGTCAGTGATATGTAAATGGTATATTCGTATTATGACCAGCAGAAGTTTTGTTTTGTTATTTTGTGCCAGTTTATCCTATTTGACATTTGCTCAGGACATTATAACTAAGAGAGATGGCGTTGATATAGAGGCTGAGGTTCTAGAAACAACAGATGAGAATATCAAGTACAAAAAGTTTGATTTTCAAGATGGACCTACATACACTGAAAAAACATCAGAGATTTTAATTGTAGATGATAAACTCATCGCTAAGCAAGGAAACGATGGAATGCATGCCGTGAATAAGGAGACTGGTGAGCGGATCTGGTACAATCCTGATACCGAAGCGTCACCTAGTTTACTTACCGTGCATAATGATACGATATGGTTTTGTAGTGCCGGGTTATTTGGTATAGATGCCAATACCGGCGAAAAGCTTATTGATGATTGGAATCCAGAATATGGAGCATGGTTATTTCCGGTAGCGAGTCATCCTACTAATGGGAATATCTATACCAGTGATGCGAGTTATTTATATTGTTTGAACCCTAAGTATATGAAGTGATATGAGAAGGAAAGTAAATGTTGTTGTCATAACAGTAGCTTTGGTTTGTTGTAGTTTTTTTACACGAGCACAAAATGAGAGTAATTTTCATTTCGAAAATCTATCATACTCTTTTGGACTCGGGGCATTTCCATATGGTTTGAAATCAGTGCCAATACAATCTAAAACGTATATTAGTGAATTTAATCACACAGTGTCTCCGATGTTAGGAGTCTCTTATCACTTTAAGGAAGAAAATGTAGGGGTCTTTGCTGACGTTAGTTTAGGTCAGCAATTTAGGTCAACAGAATGGATCCCGTTTGATGTTTTTAATGGAAAAATAGAAAATAGAACAGTACATAGCTTTTACTCAAAGTCAAATAGTTATAATGTTGGGCTGCTTTTTGGCAATGAAATTGTTAAGGGTTTTGAATTGTATGGGAAATTTGGAGTTGGCCAGTCATTTCATGATTATGAAATTTTTTATACCCCATCACTGGGTCCTGGGGTGGGCAGGGACGAAAAAACATCCTCTCTAAACTTTCAGGCTGGGTTAGAGGTAAAGTATTATCCATTTAAACTTATGGGTGTTAGCGGTTCTTTATCTATCTCTGATAATTTCCCGGTGTACTCAATAAGAATAATTGGAAAGCTTCTTAATTTGAAAAAAGATAAGGAGTAATATGAAATATAAAGTTAATGCTAATTACAATTGAAGAGGTCATTTTATGCAATTGGTCTTAACTTTAATGTACTCTTTATTAAACCAACTCATAAACTACAAACCTTTTACCCTTCAGGCGGTCTAGCTTCGAAAAAAAAGTATGGTAGCCTTCCTAGGGGGCGATCCAAATAATGTTGAAAAAACGCCTGGAGACAATCACTTCCAAGAGAGAAATAGCCCGAATGCTGAAATATTATTTAAAGATTTATATGAAGGAAAATTTGGAATGTTTTTTAGAACACCTAAATAACTACTAAATGAAACAAGTAATGAATCTATTTTTAAGTATCCTACTTACTATTAATTTAGTAAGCTGCAAACCAGATGATTGTCCACCCAAACCAGTGGACAATACGTCTCCTATTCTATGGAAAAAGAAGTTTGAAAAAACAGATTTAAGCAGTATACCCATGTTTTATAATGGTACAATCATAGTTGGTCACCCTTCTGTAGATGAGATTTAGGACCTTTGGTGGCGACGAATTGTTTACTGTAGACACACAACGCTCATTGAATTATCAAGTTGGTATGGAATTAAAATATTTCCCAATTAGAAATGTTGGAGTGGTGAGCTCTTGGGCTATTGCAGAAAATTTTTCACTTTTTAATGTTGGTGTAGTTACTCGATTTTAAAAGATTGGCGATAAAAGTATTCTTAACATACAAAAAAATGCCTCGTATCTAAAAGATGCGAGGCATTTGTGTTTTATATGAATGTGTATGGTTTAGCTGCGTGTTCTTCGCTTAGCCCCGTGGCTTCCGCCGCTTCTGCTAGAGCTACCTCGGTGCTCTCTGGCACCTCCGCTGCGTCCACCTCTGTCACCTCCTCTATCTCTATCACCACCTCTGTCTCTTCTGTCACCACCTCTGTCTCCACGGTCGCTTCGTTCTCTTCCTCCACCACTTGGTTTTGGAGAACTTTCTTCTATCGATATTTCTCTACCGTTGAAGTCCATGTTTTTAGCAGCACGTTGAAGGTCTGAAGTATGACCACTCTCCATCTCAAAGAAGGAGAACATTTTCATGATTTCTATTTGACCCATAGCAGGTGTAGCTCCTCCTAGGTTACTGTTAATCATTCCCATCAGGATCTTAGGACTCATTCCGTCCTTATTACCTTGATTTATGAAGTAACGTGTCATGTTCTCAGCAGTTGTGTGATCCTTACGTTCACGTCTTTCTCCGCCTCTGTCTCCGCCTCTATCTCTATCTCCGCGTTCTCTTCTGCCGCCTCTATCGTCAGATCTGTTGTTATCTTGATCTCTATTTCTGTCTCGCTCACGCTTGTCAGATGTTTTGTTAAGATCTGGAGCATCTCTATAGTATTCTAAGAATCTATTGAATTCTGTTCCTACTATTTTGGTAATTACTTCTTCCTTGGTCATATCTTCGAATTTTGCGAAGATTTGAGGTAAGAAGCTCTCCATATGACTGTTTGCTATCTCAGTTTCCTTAATATTGTCTATCAGGTTGAAAAGTTGCTTTTCGCATATTTCTTTACCTCCTGGTATATCTACACGCTCAAACTTACGACCTATTTTTTTCTCTAGGTAACGTAGTCTTTTCTCCTCATTACCTGTAAGTAATGTAAGAGAGATACCTTCCTTTCCAGCTCTACCAGTTCTACCACTTCGGTGAACATATACAGCATCCTCATCTGGTAATTTAAAATTGATTACGTGAGTCAGTTCGTTTACATCCAAACCACGAGCTGCTACGTCAGTAGCTACGAGTAGTTGAAGTGAACGGTTTCTGAACTTGCCCATCACATGGTCACGTTGTGCTTGAGATAGATCTCCGTGAAGTGCATCTGTGTTGTATCCATCTTCTGATAGGCGCTCTGCTACTTCTTTAGTCTCAGCTCTAGTTCTACAAAAAATGATACCATAGATATCCGGTGCTACATCTACTGCTCTTTTCAGTGCCGGATAGCGGTCTCTGTTATTTATTTTGTAGTACAGGTGTGTTACACTTGTATTTGCTTCCTGCTTGCTGCCTGCAGATATCTCAGCAGGGTCAGTCATATACTTTCTACTTAGCTTCACCATATCTGGTGGCATAGTAGCTGAGAATAGAAGTGTTTGTTTTTCTTTAGGTGTGTTTGCTAAGATAGCGTCTAGGTCTTCTGCAAAACCCATACTTAGCATCTCATCTGCCTCATCTAGTACAAGGAATTCGACACCTTCTAGGTTTAGTCGGTTACGCTTGATAAGATCTAGTGTACGTCCTGGTGTGCCGACTACTACGTCACATCCTCGCTCTATGTTTCTGATCTGGCTAGTGATGTCTGCTCCACCGTATACAGCTACTACCTTAAAACCAGGTATGTTTTTACTGTATTTCTTGATGTCATCTGCTATCTGCAGACCAAGTTCTCTAGTTGGACTTAGTATGATGCACTTGATACCTTGTTTGCTAGTGTCTATCTGATTCAGGATAGGAAGACTGAAGGCCGCTGTTTTACCAGTACCTGTCTGTGCAAAAGCGATAAGGTCTTGCTTAGATTCTAAGATTTTAGGTAATGCTAGCTCTTGGATTTTTGTTGGAGTTTCATACCCCAACTCTTCTATGGCACTTAAAATCTCTGATTTTAAGCCCATTTCTTTAAATGTACTCATTGTTATTCTATATGTTTAGTATAGCATAGAGCACATTTTCTAAATCCTCATTCGACTAAGGAAAATTATCTTGACAGTGGTGCTCCGCTGCTAAAATTAGGTGCAAAGGTAGTAAAATAAGTTAAAGTTTAAAATTAATACTAAGATTAAGGTTTGATTATCAATAAAATAAGAGGAATTCACTTGTCTTCACAAAGACGTATAGCACTTATTTAGCTCTCTGAGTAAAGGCTTGCAAAAATTATTGAATAACAGAATGATGTGATATGTGAAGGTGTAATTTCCGCAGTAATCTAACGGTTGTTTGATTATTACCCAATCAATCGCTCACAGCAAATAGCTGTTGCCATAGCCGCATTGAGACTTTCAGTATTGCCATTGCCGGGTATAGTGATTGGTGTGTGCTTTACGTTATTTAGGGTTTCTTTTTCTATACCATTGGCTTCATTGCCTATGAGCAGCACTCCTCCAGCGGGTTTAGTGAGAGTTCGGATATTCTCGCCATCTAGTAAGGTAGCATACACTTCTTTATCCGCTAATAGTTCTTTAAGGTCACCGTGGATCACATTCACTCTTAGAAATGAACCCATAGTACTCTGTATCACTTTACTGTTATAAAAATCTACAGTATTGCTACTGCAGTATATAGTGTTGATACCGTACCAGTCTGCTATACGTACAATAGTGCCTAGGTTGCCAGGATCATTAATGCCGTCTAGGGCTATCTGCCAGCTAGATGCTGGAGTATCTCGTTCTACGATTTTAGCTATGGCTAGTACTTCTTGGGGATTAGCTAAGTGAGATGTTATGGCAAATTCTTCTGAACTGATAAGGTCAAATTTAAATTCCATTTTGTCTCCATATCGCTCTAAAAAAGCGGGAGTGCACAGTATAGTCTCCAGCGGCCAGTCGCTTGCGGCTAATTCGTTTACAGATTTTAGTCCTTCTACCACAAATAGACCATACTTTTGTCTGAACTTTTTAGATTGAAGTTGCTGGTACTGTTTTAATTTTGCCTTGCTAGCCAATGGATCTTACTATTTTGATTACAAAACTAAAATATTGTCTCATACTTTGGGTATTTATGAGCTTGGCGGCTTGTAATATTACGCGTCTGGTACCTCAAGGTCAGCTGTTGCTTGTGAATAACAAGATAGACCGTACTGAGGGTAAAAATATTGACTTGTCTGATGAGAGGAATAGTCTAAAACAGAAGCCAAACCGAGAGTTAATAGGGTTTATTAAGTTTCATCTATGGGCATATCAGTATGGTAATAAGGGATTAGGCATACGCAAGAAGCAGCGGTGGTTACGCAGGTTGGCAGAGAAAGTAGGTGAAGCTCCAGTGCTCATAGATTCCTCTAAAATGAATATTTCGGCTATTAAATTGTCTGATTATTACTTTAGTGAGGGTTTCTTTGATAATAAGGTGAGCTATACCGTTACACCTAAGAATTTTTTTAAGAAAAGAGCAGGTGTCACGTATAGTGTAAATCTAGGTAAGTATCAAACTATAAGGACTTTACTATATAACTCACCTTCTCTAGCTATAGAGCAGGTACTATCTACTGCAGTAGAACAGCAAAGGATAAAAATAGGTCAGCGACTGGATTTTGAAAAAATAGAGCTAGAGCGATCACGCATTAACGATTTACTAAGGAATCAAGGATTTTATTATTTCAATAGCTCATTTATAGATTTTCAAGTGGATACCAATCAGGTGAAGCATCGGGCAGACGTAGTGGTAAATATTAGGAATAAGAAGAACTTAGAGCCGCATTACCAGCAGACTATAGATAAAATAAGTATACTTATAGGTGACGCTACTAGTACAGATACTCTCTACTTTAGAGGCCTTCAGTTTATAGAAGGAAGCTATTACATAAAACCATTGGCTCTCAGTAAAAGTATCATCTTCAGGCCCGGAGATATATACGATGCTAGTAAAGTACAAAAGACGTACAGTAATTTACTTTCTATGGGTTTATTTAATTTCGTGACGATTCGGTTTTCACCTTCTAAGAGTGATAGCCTGAATAGGCTAGAGGCTCAGATAATACTCCAGACGGCACCTAAGCATGACTTTATATGGGAACCACAGGCGATACTTACTGGTCAGAGTGGTGGTATACAAGCTGATAATCTAGAACAGAGTTTTGGTTTGGCCAACAATCTTACCTTAGCAAATAGAAATGTTTTTGGTGGGGCAGAGACGTTCAATATTACATCTCTCACAGCATTAGAGACGCAACTTAAAAACGACAATCAAAAACCCATTAATAGCTTTAGACAAAGCATAAATATGGAGCTTGTGATTCCCTCTTTACTTTATTTTGAGCGAAAGAACTTTAGTGCGGTATTTGTGAAAAAAAGTACCAAGTTCAATGCTTCTTTTTTGCATGAGCGAAATGTCAACTTTACCCGAAACGTAGTTCCATTTAGTTTTACCTACGCTTTTTCTAAGGGGAGATTTTCGTATGGTATTACCCCTTTGAGACTTAGTATTAATCAGGCAGTCCCAGAACCAGGCTTTTTAGCCTCGCTTGATTTAGCTACACAAACGTATACGAATCAGCTCCTTACTAACAACATAATTTTGGGTCCTACTGCAACTTTTTATTGGACCAATAAGGATGCTACTAAGTCCAAATATTGGCAGGTAAGGTCTAATGCTGTAGAGCTATCTGGTAATCTAGTAGATCTATATTTTAATTTATTCACTAATGAGATTGGCACGAATAAGGAGATCAACGGTGTGAAGTATTCTCAGTACGCACGAAGCGATATAGATATCACCTATAATCATGTCATAGATGAAAATAATGCTTGGGCATATCGCATCTATACAGGAGCTGGATTACCGTATGGAAATACCTTGTTTTTACCTTTTGAGCGAAGATTCTTTGTAGGAGGAGGTAATAATTTACGTGCATGGAGACCACGGACTATAGGACCCGGTAGCTACAGTGATAATACTACGGCTATCAGCATAGAGAAAACTGGCGAATTTTCACTGCTAAGTAGCGCAGAGTTTCGATTTGACATCATAAATAAGTACGTGGATGGGGCTATGTTTATAGATGCTGGAAATATATGGACATTTAGGGAGGAGCCTAATTTTGAAAATGGCCAGTTCCAGTTTGATCGGTTTTATAAAGAAATAGCACTTAACAGTGGACTGGGACTTCGCTTTGATTTGACTTATGTAGTATTCCGTACAGACTGGGGTATAGCACTCCATGATCCGTCTAAAGTAGAGACGCAGAGATGGGTGATAAAAGATTTTTCTGACAAGAGATGGGTATTTGACAATACGGCGATTAATTTTGCAATAGGTTATCCCTTTTGATATTCTTTATTTTTAGATAACTACAATGTTCAATACAATGAAATATATATGTAAAGTCTCAGCATTTTTAATGCTCTTTGGCTTAATATTCTCTTCTTGCAAAGATAAAGCAGGTGGTGGAGGTCTTAATTTCTTTTCGTTAGAAGATGATAAACAGTTTGGAGCACAAGTAGCGGCAGAGATAGAAAATGATCCAGCCACATATCCTATATTAGATAGTGTACAGAATATAGCAGCATATGCATACCTATATGCTATTCGAGATAGTATATTAAACGCAGGAAAAGTGGTGCATAAGGATGATTTTCAATGGCAAGTTAGACTTATAAAAGATGATAGTATGCTAAATGCATTCTGTACGCCGGGTGGATATATCTATGTGTATACCGGTATTATTAAGTACTTAGACTCTGAGGATCAGTTTGCTGGAGTGATGGGACATGAGATAGCACATGCAGATGAGAGACACAGCACAGCAGCACTTACGCAGCAGTATGGGATAGATGTGCTATTTAGTGTTTTACTCGGAGAAAATAAAGGAGCATTAGCTGAAGTCACACAAGGGCTCATAGGTCTAAAATATGGCAGGGGTAATGAGTCTGAGTCTGATATGAGAAGTGTAGAGTATCTATACCCTACGGCATATGATGCCAGAGGAGCAGCCAGATTTTTTGAAAAAATAAGTGATAGTGGAGGAAGTAGTGGTCCCGTATTTTTAAGTACACATCCAGATCCGGAGAATAGAGTAGAGGCCATTATCGCTCACTGGGAGAGTCTAGGCGGGAAACCTGGAGAAACTTTCAATGCTCGATACGCAGCATTCCAAAACAGTCTGCCGTAAGTCAATAGTACCGATTTTAATTAAAGAATAAGAAGAAATGAAATTAACCCAAAAAGGTTATGAAGTGGGAGGAATAAACCTGCTTAGTATAGTGAAAGAGCACGGCTCGCCAGTATATGTATATGATGCAGATCAGATAGTAGCTAATTATCATACGCTAAAAAATGCTTTTAAGGGCGTGGATGTACACCTGAAATATGCGTGCAAAGCATTGACTAACATCAGCATATTAAAAGTACTAAGAAAAGAAGGTGCAGGTCTAGATACGGTAAGTATAGAGGAGGCTAAAATGGGTCTATATGCCGGATATGAGCCTAAGGAGATTCTATTCACGCCTAATAGTGTATCGTTTGAAGAGATAAAGGAAGCAGTAGAGTTAGGCTTAGTAATAAATATAGATGAGTTGAGCACCTTAGAACGCTTCGGAAATGAGTATGGTAATAAAGTTCCGTGTTGCATTCGCCTTAATCCTCATATCATGGCGGGTGGTAATAGCCATATTTCCGTAGGGCATATAGATAGTAAGTTTGGTATAAGCATATACCAGGTGCCTCATATCAAACGAATAGTAGATGCATTGAAAATCAATGTAAATGGACTGCATATGCATACAGGTAGTGATATCTTAGATGCAGAAGTATTCTTGAGAGGAGCTAAATTACTATACGAAGCAGCTAAGTCATTTGATGATTTAGAGTTCATGGATTTTGGTAGTGGATTTAAAGTAAAGTATAAGGAGGGAGATATCACTACAGATGTGAACGATATAGGTGCTAAGATAGTAGAGAGTTTTAAGATTTTCTGCAAAGAATACGGAAGAGACTTGCAGTTATGGTTTGAACCAGGTAAGTACTTAGTAAGTGATGCAGGACAGTTACTCGTAGATGTGAATGTGGTAAAACAGACTACATCTACTGTATTTGCAGGGGTGAACTCTGGTCAGAATCATTTATTAAGGCCTATGATGTATGATGCTTATCACCACATTACAAATATCTCTAACCCTAAAGGTACAGGAAGGATATACTCTGTAGTGGGATATATCTGTGAGAGTGATACGTTGGGTTATGACCGTAGATTAAATGAGGTAAGAGTAGGAGACATCTTAGCTATAAGTAATGCAGGAGCCTATGGATTTAGTATGAGTAGCAACTACAACTCCCGATTAAGACCCGCAGAGGTTATGATATATAAAGGGAAAGCTTATCTTATCCGAAAGCGAGAAAACTTAGAATACTTACTTCAAAATCAGGTAATTATAGATTTAGCGTAAGCTAAATCTATTGCTGTTTATGATTTTACCTGAGTGCCAAAGTTCTGCGGTGTAGGCACCATCTTTGTATTCTGCTTCTTGTGCGTAGTATAGTGTTACTCCTTTTTCAGATCCATCGAAGGTAATAGACTCTCGCAGTGAGAACAGTTCTTTGCTGGCCGTCAATTTATTCGTGTTTTGCGTGAGTACACTTCCATTAGGACTGATAATACGTATCAGCAAGTCTTTGTCTTCTTTTTCTATTAAAGTAGATTCTTGCACTAAAAAGCTAAACTTAATACGTTCTACTTTAGATGCTTTGTCTGTGGACTCTATTGTACCTCTTCGGTTTCGAACAGGAGTAGCTAAGAATTCTATAACTCTAAGTAAACTTGCTGCACTTAGTTTGTTAATTAATAGTTTGTTCTCTTGTGTCACACTGTCTTGTGCTTTTAATAGCACAAGTGATAAAGCCTCAGTTTTAGCAGCAGCCTTTTTGGCAGTTACATAGTTTTGTTGACTCCTCTCTGCTTTTGCTATGTAGGACGTAACACTATCTCGAAGGTGCTTTATTTGTTTAGTTGCTTCCAATAGGTTTCTAGGTCCACTGGAGGATGATGCCATTCCTCCTTCACTCGTAATAAGTCTACTAATCTTACTGCGAGCAGCTCCTAATGCTCTAGATTTTGCTAACAGCTGCTTTCTAAGGTCTTCTTTAAGGTCTTCTTGAGCTAGTATCTCATTGATTCGGTCTTGCAGTTTTTGCTCAACAATAGCTAGCTTATTTAAAATAGAATTTCGGTCTAGTTCTAGGATTTCATACGATAATTTAAGCTCTTCGCTTTGCTGCTGTATGGTAGCCGCATTTTTAGCATATTTAAAAAACAAGAAAGCAGAAAGTGCTAGAGACGCTAGAAATAACAAAATGAATAGCGGTAAGGCTTTGTTTTTGGGTGTTTCAGCTTGGTTAGTTTGGTCCATAATGATTTTTATCTTTAATCAGTCTTTTGACAAATGTATGCTATAAAATAGTAAGGTGTAAGTTTATGGTATACCGCTTATAGTTACGGTTATAATTGCAGTAATACGTAAACCTTTCGTTGAACATATTTTTTAAATTCATTTATAAAGCAACTCACTATGAGTTTTGGCCGTGGTACTTAATGTTTGTACCGGTGATGCCAGTATATTTTTTCGGGGTATTGCGGACCCGAAAATTACTCTACTTCACAGCTGCTAATCCCAGTATAGATATGGGTGGCTTTTTTGGGGAAAAGAAGGACGAAATACTTGCTCTAATACCTGAAAAGTACAAAGTGCGTGGAGTTCATGTACAACGTACATTGAATGCAGAAACTGCCAAACAGTTGCTGTTAGAAAACCAGTTTAATTTTCCTGTGGTCCTTAAGCCTAATGTGGGGGAGAGAGGCAGGGATGTGAGAGTAATACATACCTTGGAGGAGATGGTTGCGTATTCTTACTCTCAAGAAGACTATCTGGTGCAGGAGTATATCGACTATCCTATAGAGCTAGGAGTGCTGTATAGTAAACTGCCTAATGCTTCTAGTGGTGAAGTGACTTCTATTACAGAAAAAGCTTTTCTCACTGTGATAGGTGATGGTAAGAGTACGGTAGGTGACCTATTGAAAAGTAGTCCTAGAAACAGTATCTATTATGAGGTGGTAGTTAGAGACTTTCCCAAAAAATTACATACGGTACCTGCTATGGGGGAAAGATACGTAGTTCACAGAATAGGTAACCATATAAAAGGAACTCGTTTTATAGATGCGAATAAGCATATAACACCTAAGCTAAATGCCATATTTACAAAAATGGGAGATGAGGTAAATGGAGTATTCTATGGTAGATACGACTTAAAGGTTCCGACGTACGCTGATTTAGAAGCAGGGCAAAACATTAAAATTTTCGAACTCAATGGAGTCAGCTCAGAACCGGGTCACATCTACGATCAGAGTAATGTATTTAAGGCCTATTACGGTCTAGCTGAGCACTGGCTGCGTCTAATAGAGGTCTCCCATCAAAACATAAAAAAAGGGGTGAAACCCACCCCTTTGTCTAAATTTTTACTGCAAGTGAAAAATCACTTCTTCGGATAATTAGTTATCGTACTTAGTATAGTCGATTTTACCCATAAACTTTTTCTCTAGTGCAGTCCAAGTTTCTGGTCCTCTCCAATGGCCTCTTCCATACGCAAATCGGGTCATTTCCCAACTTCCATACGTATTGTGTAAGTTCTTTAGATAGTAAATGCCTACTTTAAGGTAGTTTCTACGCGTTTTACCGCCTTCTAGATCTAGTTTCTTGTACCAGTGCCAAAAGGTGGCGTCGATTACTTGTAGATCTCCGTGGTCTGATCCACCATTCGTATTGGAGATGTATCTCCATCCACTTTCGTTATTGCCTATTTCTTTTACTAGCTCAAACGGTACACCAGCTTCTTGGCAGATAGAATCTGCTACTTCGAATACTGATTTTGATTTCACCACATTAGGTGCTTCTTTTTTAATCTCTACTGCAGTAGCTTCTACTACAGATTCATCCTTCTTGACGTTTTGTCTGTTCACAAAACTGGAAGCAACTATGGATATAACCAATAGTGTACTCACGAGGATGTGCTTACTCAAATGTTTCATAAGAATTATTTTAATTTATTTTTACGATAAGGCGATATCGTTTGTTTTTTTTGATATATTTGAAGGTCGCCCCATTACGTATTGCAGTGCAAAGGTAGTGCTAAATTAATTTGGGAATAACCACCGGGTTACCCACATTGTATTCTGTATCTTAGAATATGCTTCAATTTCACTACAGATCGCCGGTTTGACTAGTCTCTCAGACATCAGAAAAGGTTTTCTGTGAAAGTTTTTTGACGGTTCGTAAAACATTATCTTATATAATGACTAGCTTCTTTATCGGATTATTGAGTCTCTCAGAAATTTCCAGTTCATTAAATAGTACTGACATAATATTTTTATTATGCATTGGGTGTATCGCGTCAGTTGAACTATTCTTCACACTATAAAAATAGAGTATCTTACAAGCATTCTTCTTTTATAAAAACAGGTTGTCTGTTTCTTGCGTGAAGTTGAAAATACTGAAACGTTTAATTTTTCTACCTTGAATCGCCTGATAATAGTTTTATTTCCAATACGTTTATCTGCAGTCTATTTTGGTATAAGTGGGCCTTTTGAATGATGACTACAGAGGTTAGTAATGAGATGTCCTATACATTGTAAACTGATAAAGCCATAATCTTTTCTGGTAGCAGCTTCATTGAACATAACGTAAAATAAATAAGCCCTCGTGCATTATTTAAATACTTGAGGGCTTATGATAAAGTGAAAAATAATGACTTATGCTTCTAAGGTCGCTTCCCTAGCACTTAGGTAGCGTTCTGCATCCAGTGCAGCCATACATCCTGTACCAGCCGCAGTTACTGCTTGTCTGTAGATTTTGTCCTGAGCATCTCCGCATACGAATACGCCAGGGATGTCTGTCTTAGCACTATCTGGATGTGTGATTATATATCCTGCATTATCCATAGTTAAGTACTCTTTAAATATAGCTGTATTCGGATTATGGCCTATTGCTACAAAGAAGCCTTGTACGGTTATTTCTCTCTTTTCTCCAGTTTGGTTGTTGACAACACGTACCCCTTCTACGACTGTATCTCCTAATATTTCGTCTGTCTCAGTATTGTATAGAATTTCAACGTTTGCTAAGTTATTCACCCTATGCTGCATAGCCTTAGATGCACGCATCTCGTCCTTACGCACTAGCATATATACTTTTTTACATATTTTGGATAGGTAACTAGCTTCTTCCGCTGCGGTATCCCCTGCACCTACTATAGCTACATCTTCACCTTTGTAGAAAAACCCGTCACAGACTGCACATGCACTCACTCCGCTACCATTAAGCTTGGTTTCAGAGGGTATTCCGAGCCACTTAGCACTTGCTCCAGTAGATATAATTACGCTTTCACATTCTATTTGATCTTTGCCATCTACAGTGACTATATGATTACCGCCTGTTTTGTCAAATTCTACCGCTGTAATCATACCGAAGCGGACATCCGTACCTAATCGTACCGCTTGATTTTTGAAGTGCTCCATCATCAGTGGGCCCATTATCCCATCGGGATATCCTGGATAGTTTTCTACATCTGTGGTTATAGTAAGTTGACCGCCTGGCTGCAGTCCCTCATATAATACAGGTTTCATATCTGCTCTAGCTGCATATATAGCTGCGGTATATCCTGCTGGTCCCGAGCCAATGATTAAACATTCTACTTTTTCCATGTTCTTTATTTTCTTTTCGTTACAGCAAAGTAAAAGTAAACTGACATCTTATGGAATAAGGATTAAAAATTTGGGTATAAGTTTGATTGATGAAAAATTATAAATCTTAATGCAAGTCATAGATTCCGCTACCTAGCTATAAGAGTATTTGGTCAAAACATTGAATTAATCTTATAGTGATTCTACATAGTCAGGTACAGTGTATCGATTTGGTATCTCAATGGGCGAGATTCATATTTTGCAACATAGTGGTCCATAAATCTGATTGGATATTTAAGGTGTTTTGTAATGCATTAAAATCATATACGTATTCATGTATTCTTTTACTTGTTGTGCGGTATGGTATAGGTGGTCTATATCCTCATCTACTATACTAACAAAGCGTTGGTTTAATCGCTTAAATTATCAGTTACTGTATTGGGTAAAATATCAAGACCAAGACTATCATACTTTTGGTGACAGCTAAGAATGGGGTAGGGGCTAACTTTTTATTTTTTGCAAATCGCTGAATCTTGAGCTAATCGGACTGACAGAAAATGTAAAGAGTACACTTAAAAAAAAGGGTGATAAAATGCCCTACATCTAGTAAGGATAAGTGGATAGTACTATAATCGCTGTACTCTTTACAGCATGTTTCCGGCTATTTTAGCTTGAGAGTCCATGTAACGGCCAATACATAATCCGATTAACATACCTAAAGCTAGTCCCGAGGAGGTACCTATTGTTCGGTCTATTAAGGAGCCTCCGGCCACTCCGAAACACATTCCTAAAGCCATTCCTAGTCCGGTATAATATCCAGCTGTAGTTAAAGAAAATGTATCCTTTAGGTACGTTTCAAATTTACTGAGTGCCTTAGTATACTGTCTTTTACTACTTCTGGGATTCGATTCTAGCGCTAAACTGTCCAATTCCTTTTCTATAGCTTGGATTTCTTCTTCAGAAAAATTTCTACTTTGCAATTTACTCAAAATATGAAGGAACTTAGTGTAGACTTTAAGTTCAGATTTTTTGTTCGTTTCAGATTCAAGTTTTTTAAATAAGCTATGTGCTTTGGTTATGGTCATACTGGTTATGGTTTTATTGGTTAGTGGCAGAAACTCTTAAATTATTACACTCTAATTCAATTATTCTTTTAGCTCTTCTATATCAGCCATTAGCTCTTTTAGCTTTTTGAAGATTCTGCCATAGACTATATTTAAATCCCATTGGTATATCCGTCCACCCAATAACGCTAACACTCCTGTAATTAAAAGGATAACAATAAGAGCTATCAGAGGAATGTCTTGTACCATATATATATTTGGGAAGCCCTTCAAAACTTCGCCTACAAGCCTTTCTCCTAGAGGGATGCCCTCTGTATCCTTGTGCCAAAATCCTATGATCACGGATAGGAATATGATAGGGTACATGAAAGTTGCAAATCTTTTATTGATGGATATTTGTTGATTTATCCATTCATTAAATCCTTTGAGGTACTCATAACTACTTACACCTTTATCTATCTTCTTTAGGCTATCCAGTAATCTCTTGTTTATGATAACGAGCACTGTGAGTGTAACAAAGAACATGACACCCATAATCGGTATCCCTAAAAAATAGGATACAACCAAGAAGACAAATGAGAATGCAATAATTGCAATCAAATTGATCTTAAACATTCTTTTAAAGGTGTCAATGATATGTATTGATTTGTGCGTGTAGAGGTTATTTATTTTTGGTGCTACTAGTGCATCACTTTTAAGAAAACCTTCCTTCCAGATATCTTCAATTGATTTTTCCATCTAATATTTTTTTTAATCTAGTTTTAATTCTTTTTACTCTGACCCCAATATTGTTCGAATTGGTTCCTATAATCTCAGCGATTTCCTGGTATGAATTTTCATCTAAGTAAAGTGTTATAACTGCTCTGTCAATTTCGGACAATTTTCTGATAGCATCATAGAGTACATTTAGAGATTCGTCTGCAAATGCGTGATTTTCTTCTGTCTCTTCAGACTGCAAAGAATCCGAGGCGAAAAGCTCACTGCTATTTTTGTTTTTCTTAAGTAGTGTCAGGCAAACGTTTAATGTAATGCGATATACCCAGGTACTCCATTCGGACTCTGCACGAAAGTTTTCTTTACTTCTCCATATTTGCAAACAGACTTCTTGGTAGTAATCTTCAAAATCCTCTTGCGTGTTGGTGTATGCCCTGCACAACTTGATAATGATTCCAGAAAAAGGCGTAATGGATGTTGTATAGAAATCGGTACTCATTATTGCATTTTTAGGGTTAGTGGCTTATGGTCAATAATTATTACACTCTTTTGTGATATTTATGAAAAATTGTATGCGTCCAGCTAATTTGGGATTTCGTTGGTTTCAAACTCATTTTTATCCGGTTTAGCTGGCTTTTCTATTTTCAAATATAGTCTTTGATAGGTTTTCTCGATAGTGTTTACTTTGTATAAAGTTATACCTAAATTTGATTAAAAGCTACTTGGAGTTTTAATTTTTCGTGGGGTTAAACCTCTTACCTAGAAGAAGTTTTATGAAAACCTATATCTCAAAAGAAGGGTCGAACTCTGTTTATCAGCAAAAGTATTACTCGTAGTGCAGATCCTCTTGGCTAGAGTATAGGATGGAGGCTGAGAAAAACTAACTTTTGAGTAAAGGATTGTAAGGGCGATTAATTGACGATTACTTTTTTAACTACTTTTTCTTGATCAAAATGCATTTCAATGTAGTAAATACCTGGATTTAGATAGCCTAGATTTATATTATCGGTATGGTGTACTTTTCTAAGTATCAATTTACCGAAAACATCGTAAACGTCTAAACTGCTCGGAGCTACGTCAGAAGTCACATAAATTTTATCTTTTGTGGGGTTGGGATAAATGCTTGTAGTTGTATTCAAACTTGCTTCTATACGGGCTACTTCTTCTTGATATACTCGCACATAGTCTATGACCATAGCACTTTGAGTGAATCCTGATTCCACGCTACCGGCAACACCTCCCATTGCTATATTGAGCAATAGAAATTGGTCTTCAAAAAACGGCCACGTACTTGCGTCTTTAACTGCAGGATTATAGGTGTAAAAACCGACGCCATCTAGTAAAAATGTAATTTGGTCAGGAGACCAATTTACAGAGTAAATATGAAAATCAGAACCCAGATTATTAGCAATTGTGCCACCTTTATTTGGGTTACCGCTATTGCAGCAAGGGGTATGGAGAGCACTACTGATAAAGTTAATGTCTTCTCCAGGAAATATTCCGTGCTCCATGATGTCTATTTCTCCGCAAGCAGGCCAGTTAGTGGTACCAAAACTGGGCTCCCAAAATGCACCATTTTCGTTGATATTTTTGCCTAACATCCAGAGAGCTGGCCACGTCCCTTGCTCTATGGGCATTTTTGCTCTGATATCTACTCTACCGTAGGTGAATGCAAATTTTGAATTTAATCGTGCAGAAGTATAATTTTTTGATAAGTTTTGATCCGAATAAGTTTCCTTTTTTGCTACGATGTTTAGAAAGCCGGCATTGTCTACAAATGAGTTGTCTAGGCGATTTGTGTAATGCTGTATTTCACCATTTGCCCATCCTACACCAGGAATAATTACTTCAGTTTGGTGATGCCAATTGGCTGAGTTCAATGCTCCTGGTGTATCAAATTCATCCTCCCATACTAGCTTAGTGTATTCTATATCAATGCTATTTACATCTACCTCGGTAGAACCATCATTGATATCGTCAATTAAGTAGGTTCCCGCGGTAGTGAGACCTGCGTCTATAAAAATGGCTAACCGAGTGTACTCGCCTGAAGCATTTACAGATGTTACACCATCTGAACTTAATACTGCTTTGGAAAAATCAAAAGTGATATTATCTGTCCATCCACCTCCCGAAGGGACATTTTGGTTTACCTCTACATCAGGATTTGTGCCATTTTCTAACTTTAGTAATATAGTATGTGCATTCGGATCAAACCCATAGAAGGATAAGGAAATAGTCTTTTGAAAGTCTAAATCAACTGGTCGTATTAAATCAAGAGCAAAAACTTGCCAAGCATTAGATCCATCATTGAAAAATTGACCTACATCATTTTGAGAATCGTCAGGATCTGTATTAAAAGAAAAACTACTTCCGGAAAAAGCAATAAATTTTTCGGAAACGTCTGAAAAGTCTACAGGCATCTGTTGAGAGAAAGACAGGTGTGAAATAAATAAAAAGAGAAGTAATAGAGCGGTGTCTTTTATTTTCATGATTCGAAGTACTTTAAGTGGGTAAATGTATAAAATTTTGATTGACTACTAGCTGACTATATTGATGTGTTTTAGTAGTTTATTCGATTATTAACTTAATGTTTCGTATTTCAGTAAGAGTTGAAACTCTAGCGATATAAACTCCTTTGGCAAAATTGGTTAAGTCAATGGTCTCTTTATAATTCTTCGGGTAAACAGCTGTAACCTGATTGCCGCGAATGTCAAAAAGATGAATTGTTTCAATCCTTTTACCCTCTGAGGAAAAGGTCAAGCGATCGATTGCTGGATTTGGATAGGCGAAAATGCTATTTATCTTCGATAGGTTACCAATACCTAAGGTACTAGCCGTTTGTTCAATGTCGTCAAATAAGAATGTAGCATTTGCCGATGCATCGTTTGGTGAAGCATAGCCTAACATGAATGTTAATACATTATAAACTGGTGGATCTCCTGAAAAATCCCAAGTGTAGGTTTCCCATGCACCAGACACGGTCGTATTGACGTTTCGTTCGTTTGCAAAACCTGCTTCTGTACTCTCTACTTTAAACTTCAGTAAGGTGCCTACAGGAGCGTCTGTGTATACTTTCATGGCGATAGAACTTTGCGTAGAAAAGTCCATGAAGTCTTTTAATACAAGCTTACTCTGTGCCCAAGGTGCTCCACCACTTCTAATAAATTGACAAACTGTAGCACTCGGATTGTCCGAATTTATCTGCGGATTTGGTACTACAGAGGTTACAGCTCCATTTACATTGTTAAAGTCTGAGGTAATTACGGTGGATTCAAAATCGATTGGTAGGCTTGTAGGCAATGGCTCGGGTAGAGCCGGACCTGCTACTTGTTGTACATCGTCAAATAGAAAAGTAGATGTACTTGAGCTATCGCCTATTTTGCCAAAATCAAACATAAAATTAAGTCTATTATAATCGTTAGGCTGACCGTCAAAGTTAAAACTGATAGTCTCCCAGATACCAGAAGCAGTGGTCAGATAGTCTAAATTGGTTGTATTGCTAGGATTTTCCAATTCCAATTTAATTCGTGTACCTATTGGAGCCGTTGTATAGACCTTCATAGAGATATGCCACTGAGTAGAAAGATCCAAAGGGTTAGCAAGGAATATCTTGCTACCAGACCAAAATTCGCCGCCATCACGCACTATTTGGCACACGGTATTACTGGTGTTTATACCACTCATTTGAGGATTTGGTATGACGCTGGCTGTAGATCCTGAAGAATTATGAAAGTCGCTATTCACCACTCTTGTTTCGAAATTTAGGGGTAAAGATGCAGGTGTAGGTGGTGGTGGTCCAGCCACTTGATCTATATCATCAAAATAAAATGTGGAATTCGCTGTTCCATCTCCTACGTTACCAAAATCAAACATAAACACAATTTCGTTGAGATCATTGGATGTACCAGCAAAAATCCATTCTAGTGTTTCCCATTTACCTGATTCAGTTGTTCGAGCGTCTACTTCCACATTCACCCCTTCTCCTTCTAGTTTGAACTTAGCGATGGTACCTATTGGTGCAGTGGTGTATACTTTCATTGTTATTTTGGTAAGTACAGAGAAATCAAGATTATCAGATAATAGAATTTTGCCACCTGCATATACTGCACCTCCATCCCTCACTATCCGAGCTACAGCGTTGCTCGTGTTGATTCCTGTTGCAGATGGATTTTCAACTACGGCACCTGTTCCTCCGTCAAAACTTACGAAGTCTGAAGTAGAGATATCGGATTCAAAATGGATTGGTAGACTTTGTGAAAATCCAAGGGAAAAGCAAAATAGACTTAAGAATAGTGCGATGTTTTTCATTTTGTTTGATTTAAAGCTTTAGGAATTATATTCGAATTGGTCGCGAAGATAGAAAATAAACTTATTGTATTTAGTACTATAAGGTCATGATTTAGTGACGCTAAGCAATCGTAAGATTTATTTTAATGGATACGTCGTAGTATGAGAGTGTCAGAGTCAATACTCCCCGTTTTATTTAACAAACGGAGTTACATTACCTAAGAATGGAGGCTATATCTACGTTTGGGCTTATGGGATAGTATCCGTATTTAGATAGCAGTGACTAATCCGTATTATGAAATAAAATTTTCTATGACAAATCTCGGTTTCACTGTGTACTGACTGCCACTTTAGCCTGATAATCCATTGGTTAATATATGATTATACCTATTTATATTACTATGGATAATCCAGAGGAGATACCCCTTATTTTCAATTAAGGATCCTTTAGCCAGTCCTATAGCCAGTCCTATAGCCATTACTAATGCGGTATAATATCCAGAAGTAGTTAAGGAGAATGTATCCTTTAAGTTTGTTTCAAATTTGCTGAGTGATTTTCTAAAGTACCTTTTACGGTTCTTAGGACTAGATTTCAGATTTTAATTATCCAATTCCTTTTCAATAGATTTAATTTCTTCTTTTAAGCAATGTCTAGTGTTTCGTTCCTTACTATACGTCAGAAGTGGCAAATGGTAAATAGGCATTTTAAAAACCTACCTTCGCAGACAGATTCAAAACACAACTATCAAATGTCTTTTAAAGCTTTAGGACTAGCTCCGTATATAGTAAGATCAATAGTCAAGCAAGAATATAAACTGCCAACTCCCATTCAGGAGCAGGCAATACCCGTAATCTTACAAGGGAAAGACGTATTGGGCATAGCTCCTACAGGTTCTGGTAAAACAGCAGCCTATGCACTGCCTATTATCCAAAACTTAGAAGGTAAAACCACTACCAAGAATAGACATATCAATGTGTTGGTACTTGTTCCCACCAGAGAATTAGCTGTTCAAGTGGAAGAGGTATTTCATTCGTTTACACAAGAGCTACCTTTTCGTCTTAAATCTATGGCGGTGCACGGTGGCGTTTCTATAAATCCACAAATGATGGGGATGCAGCATCTCAATGTATTGGTGGCTACTCCTGGCCGTTTACTCGAGCTCAAGGAGTCTAATGCTATGCATTTTGAGAGTCTCAGTACGCTGATACTAGATGAAGCAGATAAGATGCTCAACTTAGGATTCAAAGACGAAATGGATCGTATTTTTGCACTCTTACCTGCAAGACGTCAAAATCTATTATTCTCTGCTACTTTAAGCCCAGAGGTAGCAGCCGTAGAACGCGTTTTATTAAAGAATCCTAAAGTGGTTAAGATAGAGGCTAAGCAATTAGATTTAGACCTCATTAACTTAGTGGGATATACAGTTTCTCCAGAAAAGAAAGGGCCACTGCTGCGTCACTTAATCAAAAGCAACGACTGGAAACAAGTGCTGGTATTTACCTCTTCTGTATATCAGGCAGATCTAGTAGCAGATAAATTGAGAAATAATGGTATAGATGCTACGGCAATACACAGTAAAAAAAGTCAAGGGAGTAGAACTGATTCTTTGACCAAATTTACAAACGGAAAGTTACGAGTACTAGTGTCTACAGACTTACTAGCTAGAGGAATAGATATCGCCTTTTTACCTCACGTTATTAATTATGAATTACCTAGATCACCTAAAGACTTTGTACATAGAATAGGTAGAACAGGGCGAGCAGAAAACCCGGGTGATGCGATAACATTTGTTAGTGAAGAAGATCAACATCACTTTGGCGTGATTCAAAAGAAAATGAAACGCTCAGTAGATATGATAGACTCAGATAGCCTAGAGTTTAGATAATTGTTTAAACTATAGGTTCTGTTAGTATACTCGATGTGTAAACTTGAGTTTCTATTTAGGGTCTACTGAAAATCTCAGAAGGGTCCAATGTGGCTTGTTTGCCAATAGAAGACGTATAGGAATACTTCGATATGCAGGAAATAAGGCAGATAGGATTCTTCTGTGACCACATTTTGCCAAATAGGCAAAATGAAAAATGCACGTATTTTAAGGGTTTAGGCAAATTACTTTGCATTTCTATTCCAAGAAATTAACTTTATTTTAACGTAACCTATTGATCACAAATAACATAAGTCGTTCTAGTTCTTTTTTCAGTAAACCCTATTTAGTTATTTTTTTTGGGCATCATTTACACCTATAAAAGGGATAGCACCAGAACCGGTAACATTTGGTAGAATTCCATTCCACTTCTGTATAGCCTTAAGGTTAGCCTCTATCTTTCTTAGCTCAATAAGGTCAGGTGTAATATTCTGCTTTTGTAGACCTAAGGCCTTTGCTTCTGCTGTTGCAGCAGCTACTGTTTGCTTTGCTTCTACTTTTATTCTGTCCAGGTCTCTTTTTGCCTTGAGTGCGTTTTGCTCTGCCGTCTGCTTAGCTTCTATTGCATCAGTGAAAGTTTGAGAAAAGCTAAAATTAATAATTGAAAAAGCATCTACAGCTATATTTGATTTGAGTAATCTAGATTTAAGGGCTTCTTTCATCTCAGAACTAACAGCAGGCCTTTTAGTAATTAATTCTTCTGCGGTATATCTTGCTGATACAGCCTTCATTACTTCTTTAATAGCTGGATCGATGATTCGTTCTTTGAATTCTAAACCAATCTTCTGATAAACCAAATTTGCTTTATCTGGTATAATATGGTAGTTAAGAGCTACCGACAAATCCACGTCTTGAAGGTCAGAGGATGAAGCTACAGCATCAGTCAATATTTTTTGAATTTTAACATCCATAGAAGTCACCGTTTGTACCACTGGGATCTTGAAGTGTATTCCTTCATTCAAAACAACATCTTGTACCGCACCAAAATTTTGGACTATTCCTCTTTCACCTGCACCTACCTGATACCAAGGCTTAAAAGCAAGCAGTAGGAAAATAATTCCTAAGCCAATTATCACAGTTTTCCATTGTTTCAAATTTAATTTGTTTTTCAGGTTGTTTATGTCTCGATTATCCATTGTTTTTATTTTGTAGTGCAATAGTCAGCATATCCAATCCTCATTATGTTACATATACCCATGAGATAGTTACACAAATCCTACTTAAGCAGAGGAAT
>Ga0335398_10000554_pt1 | contig 65457 bp, 77 predicted proteins | sample BON03_FD_205742 | JGI IMG/M metagenome (GOLD analysis project Ga0335398, IMG submission 205742) | Freshwater microbial communities from Lake Bonney liftoff mats and glacier meltwater in Antarctica - BON-03 (spades assembly) (version 2) | ecosystem: Environmental > Aquatic > Freshwater > Ice >... | reverse complement strand
TTTTCAGATTCTCGCCAGCAATAACGATAGCTGCAGCTGGGCCGAACAGGATCATTCTGCTCTCGTAAACTACAGCTGCTTCTGCAGCCACTGCTCTAGCCTGCTTGAGGATCTCTGCGAGGTTGTCACTCATTTGAACACTCCGCGTAACACATGCGCTGGTATAGCCATAGCTCGCGGCCCCGCAGTATCTACGGCTGGGTGCGTCGTTATATGGTTGGAGTACCACTCAATCTGCAGACACAAAGCCTCTGCAGAGGCGTAACATCCAAAAAACAAAAACGACTACCAGTAAAAATTTGAAACGGTGCCCCAGGTTGCTTCCATGTTCATGCTGACCTTGGTTCGCATCATGAACTGCTTCCACTCTGCCAACCTGCGGTCAGACGCAGCCTCGTACGGCATCTCTTTGTCCTGGTCGTTAATAGCCGTGCCACCTGCTGAGTACTGCAGGTTGTTGGCTCGGTACTGCTCGGCAGCAATTCTAAACAGATACCCGGTGATTGCAATGAGCCAGTGATACCGATGAGGGAAGTCCATTGTGGAGTACCGCGGCCCAATCGGTGGTGGTGTCTCGTTCCACTGCATAATCGGCAGCTGAATCGCTGCGGCGATCTCGTCGTCGCCAAATCGAAGATTCGTCAGCAAATAATTCTCTGCTGGTGAGGTGTCTCGCAGAAAAAGGCGAATCTCTGCCATGGTCGGCGGGCCGGAGGTGATCAGACTACCGGCGACAAGTGACAGGGTTCTATTCACGACCACATAAAAAAGGTTTGACAGCAGTACAGCATCGTCAGCTGGTGTGCCCCCCCGCTGCATGAGAGAGAACTGCCCAGAGTAGACACCGGGTTGTTGCAGCTGCTCCCCAGTTAAGGAAATGGAGACCAACCCTGTCGTCGCATCTACCACTACAGCGTCTGCCTGTATCGCGGGGCACGCGGCTGCGAACGAGATGGCCTCCTGCATTGTGAACCGCACGTAGAAAGCGCAGTCTGCCGCACTGCTGCTGGATAAGCTGTCTCCCTCTTCACACACACAATCCGTCAGCGTTACAGGCTGGCCGGCTTCTGTGTGTAGTATGTGCTGTACTATTGCTGGTTGCCCTGCTGGAAGGCTGATAGATTTTAATCTCGCCAGCAGGGGCGTCCCTTTAGTTGGCTCCTCCCGCTGCACTGTCGTAAAGACGTTACGATTCAGGCAGTCTACAGCCAGCGAGGCCGGTGTAAGTATACCAGCCGGGTCAGCAGACTGAGTATTGCAACCACCTCCGCCAATTGGAGTAGCTGTCACTGGCATAATGGTTTCCCCGTACAGAGCAAGCTTACAGATTAGAATAATAGTCTACAGGGCGAATAAAAAAGGCGACCCAAGTGGGCCGCCTTAGCTTTACAGCAGAGTACCCTGCTGGAATTATACGTACGTCGGGTCTGCGATAGCCAGTGCACCCCCGGAGACATTCAACAGCTGCGCAGAGCCGTCAGCTGCGTCATACAGGATTGGGGCTGGTCGGCTACGCATAACCAACGCACCCTCCGCCAGAGCTCGCTCAAAGCCGTCGAATTTACGACGGTTGCCGTTCTTCTGGTGGTTCGCACCAAGCGCTGCAACCAAGTCGCCAGGGAGTGCCACCACCTCACCAGCTGCCAGTCGCATACCACGAGGACCGAGGAAACCGAAAACGCGAGAAGAACCGCTCGTGTTCTCTACCACTGTATAAAGTTCAGTAGTTGTTGCTACTACCATGGGACTCTCCTATTTTTTCTCAGCAGTCTGTAACAGCCTGCTGTAAGTATTCATTGAATGTAAAGCTTAAAGCTACTCAGCATTACGGCAGACTAATTATTCCTGCATCAACTGCAGCACAGCGGCTGCGATTGTTGGGTTCAGGGCTGTTTCAATAGCCGCTGTCTTGATGGCTTCTTTGGTGGCGTCTGTGCCGCTAACTTGGGGCGGCGAGACACCAGCCTGATGCAGGACCTGGTCCAGATGATTCTCAGCGGCTTTCAGGAACATCTGTCGAGAGGATACCTTAGTGGCAGCCTGCTTCTCCTGGTTGGCGTCGTGTATTGTTCGCACCTTGGTTGCCATGGTCATCAGCTTGCGGCACTCTGCGTCAGATACTGGGACGATCCCGTAATCTGCAGCCAGCTTGTTGAAGAAAACCGGAGCGTATACTTCTGAATGCACAACAGCGTACGCTTCCACTGCTGGGTCGGGTGTTGTCTTGGGCATGTTTAGCTCGCTATCGTGAAAACTAACTAAGTGGTGTTGCAGATATAAGGTCTCTGCTATGGTCCTCTAATGCCTAAAGCCGAGACTACATTTCTGTAGCCTCGGCTATTTGGCTGCCCGGACCTAAGCTTATAAAAGCTTAGGCAAAGTCTACACGGGCCAGGCCACCACCATGACCGATAGCTCCGCCCATTGTCTGGTAACAGAACCACTCGACCATGAACGCTCTGCGTTCCATAAACATAGTGCTCTCCTCGAGCATATACATTTTCCCAATGAATTTCGGGTCTGAGAACATGAACATGGTGTCATCAGGAACAAGCGTTCGCTTGATCGTGATGATCCAGGTCAGGTTCGCAAACTTGGCTTCCGCCCACCCATTGCGGAAGACGTCCTGACTGAAGTCACCGCCCATCTCATCGAAGCCCATCTTCTCGGCTTCTTTGATCGTGACGTTGTTGATCAGTGCAGTATGGGACTCCAGGTGAGACGGTCCACGAGGCATGATCTTGCGAGCATCCTGTAGCGTCTCACGAGTGATGCCGCCGTAGATGGTTTCCCACTGTACTACGTTACCGTTATGCGTAACCGGAGTGTCGGCTCCAACCATCACAGCGTTGACGGCAGCGATGAGTTTTGAGTCTTCTTCTGCTAGCATGTCCTTGACGGCATTGTCACTCAGAACCTGACGAATATCCATCACGTAAGTGCGGAGTTCGTCAACGTCTTTCATGAACCGCGGTGATACGATGCGGTCGAAACCGACACGGTATCGCTGACCGTAAATGTAGACGTTGATCGGCAGCGAGCCGAACGGGAGAGAGATCGCCGGAGGGTTACCCGGTTCACGATCGACGATCTTGACCGGCTGGTCAGTGTCAACCTGGCGGTCCAGCTCGTCGTTACCGATATCGATTGGCGGAAGAATCTTGCGAGCGAAGCCATCTTCACGCATGGTGGTACGTGTGAAGTCGTTCACGGCGTCAATCGCACGCTTCTGCATGGATGGGTCGGCCAGCTGCTCGAAGAGCCGCTCGTTTAACTGTTGCAACTCAGCTTTTGTAGGCATGAGTCCTACTCCTGTATTAAAAACTCGCAACCAGAGCTGCGAGTTGGGTTGTTGAAGACAAACACTGCGTGCTGCTTTCAACAACTACTAAGCTGCGGCTGCTGGCAGATACAGAGACCACAACTTGAGAACGGACTGACCGTGCTCGTTGTTTGCTGGGACCGCTGTAACAATACCGCAAGCTGCGTCAACATACTGACGCACAACACCACCGCTACCACCAGCACCCGCACGGTCGTTGCTCAATACCCCGCCGGTGGCCTGTACCGTGTTGGATGTACCAGCAGTCAGCAGCTGGTGCACAGCGTAAGGTGCAGTCGGCACCTTTTCGAATTCGGTCGTCTCGAGCTCGTAGGCCGCCAGAGAAACCAACCCGCTCAGCACACCGATTGGTGCGATAGCTTGGTGCATGAATGCCCCAGATGTCGTGACACCCGGGTTAGATACGGAAGCCAGATTGCCCCCCTGAAACACGTAGATGCCGACCTTGAGGCCGGACACACCCATTTCGAACTCACCTGATGCGTTCAGTGAGACAACTCGACCCGAGTAAGCCGTCAGAGTGACAGCAGCGGCCAGCTTTGCAGCTTTGTCGAGCGCCGCCATATGAAACCACCCCTTGAGTGGTCGCAACACGTGCTCAGTCATTTGTGAAGGTATTTGCATAACATTCTCCAGAATTTATTTCACGACCAGTGGTCGGGGTGTGTGAGACAGGTGGACACTACGGTTACTGCAGATCCGCAGGAACCGGCAAGCCGAGTCCCCTGAACAGCACACTCGCTGACGCCTTAGCCGCTGTGGGCTGCTGCGAGAACGGTCTGACGGATGCCTGCTTTACTGCTGAACCACCTGAGACCTGAGCATCTACCCCGGCACCCAAACGACTACCACGGCCATCAGCCTGGTAGCGGTTTGCGAACGTCCGGAACATATTGAGGGCAGCAACCGGGTCTGACAATGTGCTGGCGAGCTTCACTCGCTCTTCTGGTCGGATAAGTTCCGCCGCGATCAGCACGTCGCACAGCTGCGGGATGACTGCTTGCACTTCCGCGGCCTGCTTCTGCACCTGGGCTTCGAAGGCTGCGGCTTTCGTCATAGCGGCATGGGACAGCTCAATGTGCTGGACCATACGCTCTGCTGGTGTGCTTGCTACTTTGATAGTTGCGAGTGTCTTTGACATTGGTAACTCCGTATGAACAAGAAGCGAATTGATTGGACAAACAATAGACAGCTGGTAACAGCAGAGATTAACCGCGAGGAGTCATGAGCTCGATAATGTAGCCCTTGAATCGATCTCGCAGTTTCCGCTGAGCTGTCTTGTCTGCGGCTTCTTTGACGCGATATCGACCTGTTCGCATGTAGGCCTTGGCTACGCTGGCGAGCTTCATGCCTTCAGACATGTCTCCGCCACCCATTCCGCCGGTTGGGTCACCGCCCATACCTCCTGGTGCGCCACCAGGTGCGCCGCCTTGAGGTGGCCCAGCTGCGGCAAGTTCCTCAGGGGTGATACCCAGTTCCTGCAGGGCTGCGACGAGCTGATTGATTGCCTCTTCTGGAGGGGCACCACCCAGCATGTCCGCACCGGGAGGGCCTCCACCCATTGCGGCTCCGCCCATTGGGTCTCCACCCATTGCGGCCCCACCCATTGGGTCTCCACCCATTGGCGGGGCTGCTTCTGGCGGCATCATGCCACCAGGGTCGCCACCACCACCGAGCATGTCGCCTAGACTGCCACCACCGCCACCAGCTGGTGGTGCTGGGTCCATCCCGCTACCACCGGCATCGCCCAGCAGGTCGCCAAGTCCTCCACCTTTTCCGTCATCTTCGCACGACTCTGACGGAGCTTCGCCGCCACCGCCAGACTCGTCGTCAGATGGCTCGCCCTCACCAAGGCTGTCCCCATCACCAGCGCCGGAGCTGGTATCCTCATCTTCGTCGTCATGATCCTCACCAGACGCCATCTCAAGAGCCTGCTTGGTGGACATCAAGTAAGAGCCGAGCAGCGTCGCGTCGTCCAGAGCGTCCTGAATCGTACCTTCCAGAAGTTCTGAGACTTTCTTGTGGGCTGCTTTAACAGTCATACCAAGTGCGGCTGCCTGCTTGTAACCAGCCGCTGATTCGGTAGGAAATCCGTCAGCAGAAATTGCACCCTTCTGAGCAGCGATGGCCGCAATAGCGGATTTCAGCAGCTTGTCGTACCCGGCCGATTTCGTGCCGATCTCTTCGAATACACCTTCACCTGTTGTGGTTTCAGTGTCTGGCTTCTTCGGTTGTTTCTCACCGGTTGGGGCAGCGTCGGTTGTGGCAGCACTGTCTTCAGCAGCCGTACCACCAACAACCTTGTCATCATGGTCGTCGGCAGTCTTTGCAGAGAAGAACCCGTTGACCGCGTCAGCCAGCAGGATGTTTGCGACCTCGCTTGCTGCGTCGCACAACTGGTTCACAGAGTAAGCAGCATATTTTTTGCCGTCGAGCTGATCGTTGTCTGTTCTGGCATCCAGCTCAGTACCCGGATCATCCTTGCCACCCTTGTAGTCGTCCTCAACTGCTGGAGCTTCTCCGGTTGCGGCTGGTGTCATGCCGATGGTCATAGTCACGGAGTCCTGAGCTGAGCCGGACGGGATAGCACTCACACTATCGACTCCGATAGCTCCCTGGTCTTCTTTAATATCCCGCTCGTATTCAGCAGCACGATCACCCGTCGAGGTAGGTGAGCAGCCGTTGTCGAGGGAGGCGACCGGGTGGGTTGTGGCCCCGCCGATGCTGCCTGGGTCTGGGGGGTTACCAGCGGCTGTCTTTGTGGAGCTGCGATTAACAGCTGTCACAAGTCCACGCAACTGATCAAATAGCGCCTGACCATTACCAGCAGATTTTTGAACCATCAGTATTACCACTTTCTTTCGTGCTCAGATAACACAGCCTCTGAGCTGGCGTTGCTAACCTAAATATGGTCTCGCAAGTGCTATGTCACATAATTCTGCATAACAGCAAGCGTACATGTCAACGCTAGTTCGTCGTCTGTAGCAGTCTGAGCCTGTAAAAAGGCAATTTTATACAAACAATACTGCTCAGCAAGATCGGTAAACGGAATTGCGTCAGCCGCTGTTTTAATTCCGTGACTGCTGGACTGCGAACCACCGAGCAGCGTTACTGCGGGGGTGGTATGTATTGCTGCTAGCTGCATGCGGCGTTGTACAGCGGACTTGGATAGTCCAAACGCCTCTACTAATGACTGAGCCCAGTTACGAGATAACTCATCGGACGTGTTACCTGCAATGAACGGGTTACTGGCTAATTTACGTTCGCAATCTGGCGATTGCAACAGCCGGGTAAACGATAATGGTAGATATGGCTTAACCGCTTCAGCTACGTCTGCCACCTTAATGACCGGTTCGTTAAGCAGCGTAGCCAGGAAATCCGCAATCGGGAGCAGTACTTTCGCATCTGCTGTAGCCCGCATAAAGCTGGCCAGTTTAGTCTGAGTTATCTGAGGTGTACGGACTCTCTTAGAGTCGGTAATCGCTGAATTGAATGACTCAGTATAGCCTCGCGGTACTGCAAACTTACCAGTACCCGCAGCCTGCTCCGTCTTAGCAAGCTGGTTCAGATTCTGAAGCTGCTGAATAGCCACTTTGTCGGATACCCCAGCCATCCGTACATCAAGCGGGGCCTGTAACTGCATCTCGATTGCCAGCTCAGCACTCTTCACTACACCTGTGGTTGCCGACTTGATCCTGCCAGTTACATAGGCAATACGATCAGCCTGACGACCGCCATCAATATGTGATATATCAAAGAAGCACGGGTGCGGGTTGTCTGCGTGTAGGTGGTGCAAGCCGCCGTCAATATCTATAACAGATCCCATGTTCTGCCTTAGCCCGCCGGCTTTGCACATGCTCTTGGTGCAGTAATCAGAAGGCTTTGCGGACTGCTTGCCGCAGTAACTGCAGACGTCGTACGCCACAGAGCACGCCATGGAGACAGGAATATCAGACCCGGAGGCCAGTTTATGCATCTCCCTGTCGGCAACAAGAGCCTCATAGCGATCCGCAGCTGTCTTGTTAGAGAATAAGGCAACCAGCAGCTCAGCTCGCTGCATATCTTCATTAAACGCCGAACCCACAAGTCGACCATAAGATTTGTGTGGGTCTGTGTTGGCATGGTTACGGTACCAGTGAGCGTGCTTCACAAACGTAGGATGATAAGTTCTGAGTACATCCCGTCGAAAGCCGTCCCCGTTACGATTAGGTCCGGTTGCTTCCGTCGACCCCATGGCGTACACGTGGATCAGCTCTTCCCCAGACGCTACTTTCTGCCGCATGCTGGGTAGTTGAGCGAGTAGACCATCACTAGACCCCCGCTTTTTGAATAGCCGCAGATCATTACTCCGCATACCGTCACGCGCCAACTTAACCAGCTGTGTAGTAGGCTGGTCGAAGCTGAGAGACTCTGTTGTGATGATCTTTAGCATACGGAAGACTCGTAGTTACGTGGAACAATGGTCAGACTCTCGGCGTGTTAATCAGGGGCGACAATAGGTCTTTGCGTTTTAGTCAGCTTAGCTTTTGTCTGTGCTGCCGCCGCCTCATTAGCTCTATCGACCTTCGACATCGGCTGCACCTGATCTAACGCACCTAGAAAACCTAAACCTGCGCCGACGATGGTACCTCTAACTTTGTGCGAGCGCGGTTTTTTTACCGGTGGTGGTGTGCTGCCTGAACTGCTTGGTTTGTTTTGACTTCCCTGAAACTCCCGCAACGCAGCCCGCTGAGCTGGCTGAATGGTGGGTGCTCTATACGACGTAGGCGGAAGGTTCCGTATTGGCGGTGCTTGTACAGGGGCGTCAGGTCGTGTTGACGGGTTCTTCCGGTTATAAGAAGTTTGCGACAACCTATCAAAAAAGGATAATGTCGGACCGGCTGGGTTGGAGCCGCGACCAGCTGGTGCGATACCAAAAACTTTTTCCGGCAAAGTTGCGTACGCAGCTCTGCTTTGTTGGTTTATCTGGGCTTGCGTTATCGGCATATGTCCGTCTGCTACAAGCTTGTCATTCAGTTTATTTACATCGGGACTGTTTGGAAGGTGATAACCTGGTGCATTTGATGGGAGCCGTTCACCGGGTTTGCCGTTTAACGACTGTGCAGCACTTAATGCTTTTGCCAGAGCTTTGTCCGACCCGGTAGAAGCGTTGTGTCTATCTACAGCAGTACCAATCCCCGCACCTGCAAGTGCCCCTGCAGCAACTGAGCCCTCCGGACCTAGCGTTTTTGAGAGCCGCCGCCCAGCATCCCGAATAGCCGTCACGGGTGGGGCGGCCCCGTCGGTGAGCTTGTCCAGTGTTCTCGCTACTGCTTCCGGAAACGGCACCTTATGAGGTGTGTTTGCGTCATCGATCTCAGACTGGGTGAGGGTGTTGAGCTTCTTTTTCTGATTCATGAACGCTGCAGCACCCATGCCGCCAACGCCGCCCAGTAATCCGCTCAGTGCAGCGTTGCGCAACCACTTCTTTTTCTTCTCTTCGTCACTGGTTGTGGCAGAGCTCAGTAGCGACGCCCCAGTACCCAACCCGCCACCGATCATCAGTGGTAGGGCTGGGTTCGACCAGTTGATGCTGCCATCTGGGTTCTTGAGGTTACCCATCAAAGAGCCAGCCCCGGACAGTAGCGAGGAAAGCATACCAGGCGACGCCTCAGGTGCGCTGCCTACAGGGGCCTCGGTGCTAACTGGAGGTGGCACTGGATCCTGTGCTTTTTTTAGCTGACCAACTACTTCGTTGGCCATCTTCTGCAGATACTGATTTCGCGTAGTCATACTGTGACCTTCACAAACTAGATGCGATTAGTTGGCTGAGCTGCCCCGTCGTTCATAGCAGAGAACCGAGGTTGTAGGCCGTTATTCATGCTGATCATATCGTTTACATCGAAAGTATCCATACGACCTCCCTGCTCCAGGTACTTCCGCAAGAATGGCTGCATAGCCAGCGTCTTGCTACTTAGGAGCGGAGCCATCTGGGACACCTGACTGAACGAGTCCGCAACCTGCTGCGGTTTATAACCTCGGAGTGTAGAGTCGCGGCTCAGCAATTCTTGCAGCGTAGACTGCGACTCTAGCTGCCGCAGAGACTCTTCGTGGTCTGGGTCTGTTAGATCATGCAGCGCCGAGCCGATTGCAGCCTCTGGGTTAGTTCTACGGTCACCGAAGTCCTGAAGGTTCCGTATTGTATCGCTAGACCCTGACTGCATAGCACCTAGCGTAGGCATGAAGAGTGCTTCTTTTTCTTCACCCTCTTTCGTAGCAACCGTGAAGCCGTCCAGTAGTGAGGCTCCACTAAAATACCGCGGCGCTGCCGGTGCCTCTGGCGGGGTTAGCCCACCCAATAACTCACCAGCTTCGCCGTATTCTCGAGCGGTCTTGATCACCGCGTCGAACAGCTGGAAGATTCTATTGCTTGCTGCCACCTTCGTAACGGGTCCGCTGAAGCTGCGGATCTGCTGCAATGCAGGCTGTGAAGCATACACAACATCAAAAATAGCAGCAGTCTCTGTTTCTCCGAACAAGGTCTCAGCCGCAGCCTTTACAGCTGGCTGAGACGGGTTAAAGCGATCGCGGAAGTAGTCACCAATCTCGTCAATCGCGGCAACCAGCTTACGGTGAGTCGCTGTGTGTGACTCACGAGCTTGCTTTATTGTTAGAGCAGCTGGTGCTGGTGGTTGTACAGCGGTTACAGCCGCAGCAGCTTTAACTGCAACAGGTGCGGCACAGAAATCTGAGATACGCTGCAGCACAGCTCGCGGTGACTGGCTGTACTCGGCAGACACGCTTCGACTGACAGCCGCTACCTTCTTTGTGAATAGGGCGTTGTTGACTATGTCGGCGTCAGCCAGCTGGAACACTGCTGTTTTCTGTAACAGGTCCTCACCAGTCTCTCGCTGCTCGTTGGTCTTACCAATGTTGTAGCCGCGAACAACCAGCTCAACCTCACCGGGCCGCAGTACGTTTGCACCAAGCTTAATGATCGCATCATTAGGGTGCACCCCCTCTGTGGTGAGCTCGGCAACCTTTGTGAGCACATCCATCAGCCGGGATTCTGTCTGGTTATCGATTCGCATCTAATCGGCCTTATTCTGTAGGAAACCCTAACGCAGTGACTCTTCTAGCGTCGGCCAGGTTTACACCTGAGGCGACGGTTATTGTTTCTCGCCAGTTCAACTCTACCGCAGATTTCTCATACTGATCCAGGTTCTGCTGAGCTTGCGACACCCTCACTCTATTCTTTATCCGTGTGTCTTTACCTACAGCCAGTGGGAATGTTGCGAACAACGTAGACAAGTCTTGCAGGATTGTACTTTGAGCCTGCCCCTTGGAGTCACTGTTACGCTCTATCTCCACGAACTTAGTATAGTGATCCAATAGCATTGAGGCAGTAGAGCCGTTGACTATTATAGACTTTGCTGCAAGGTTGGCCTTCAGTTTCATGGTGGCGATTGTGTCGTCTTCAACAGCTGCACCTACTGTGTCTGCCGATGCTGGTCGCTGCGGGTTGACGAACTTTGTCTCAAGTGCGTCTACCATCTCCGAGCCCATCATGAGCCCGTAGAGTTTCCACAACAGGTCGAACTGCCTTTCTGCGAGGCCGTTATGCACACTGAGCCCGAGAACAGTGTGGACAACCCAGTTCTTGCAGCTTAGTCGCTCCTGCACGTCGTAAAACGTATTCTGATAGGTTGAGACAATTGTAGGTGCGTAATTCACTCGCAACGATATGTCAAAGGCTTGTGCTGCTGCGAGAGTGTGAGCCTCGATACTGTGTTTGAGTATGCCATCTTTTTGGCCGTGCAGGTGGTGCGCCCAGAACATATCCGGCATAGTCATAGCCAGCTCATACTCTTCTGACTGACTGCTGACTCGTAGGCGGTGCTGTATGTACTTGATTGCTCGTGATATGACACTGCGATCAAGTGCTGAGTCTTTAATTCTGGATAGCTGTGGTTCTGTGCCCTCTACTATACCAACAGCCCGCTTCCACCGCCAATCCACTGGCCTGTCTGGATAAGTCCGGCTATTGACAATAGTGATTACATTAGGCTGCCCGATCTGCCATCTGGTGTACTCTGCCATCGACCTGCTCTCAGATAAACGTAGGCGGCTCTACAGTTACAGTAATTTTTACTGCTACGGCCAGAGACGCACCCGTCATAGTCAGTAACGCCCACAGACGACATACAGGTGTTGCTGTAGTGCCGTCCTGATTTTCATAAGCGTACCCCAGCTCGTTCCCTATGTACTTACCAGCTGTAATGGTAAGCGAAGGAGTTACGGAGTAACCGGGTACACTGGTGCCGACGCCGAGTGCCGTTAGTACAGCCTCACGTGAGCTGAATAACTGGATAGTGCCAGCATCTGCGCCGACCTCTTCCTCTACGATGAGTGCGCGGATAATCCCACGCCTGGGGACTTTCAGCTCAATAGCTGCGGCCGTGCCCCGGGTTACAGCAAAGCTAACAGGTCCAGATGACCATAATGCGGACATAACTTACACCTTCTTTAGAGGCCTTCTTCAGGATTCGGGTTAAAGAGTTGGCCGCCCTCTTCAGGGAAGGTCTCTACTGACTTTTGTCGCAGCAACAGCACAAGCTCGCCAAGCGACTCGAATGTACTGCGTAGGCCGTCTTCCAACTCTGGCATATCCTGCTTGCCGTAACGCTCGGAGAATTTACCTTGGTGCCAATAGAACATAAAGATGATACGACCCAGGCGATCCACAGCTTTGATCAGGTCGCTGATGTAGCGATCCACCATGGTGTCATCACGTACCGCTTTCAGCATGCTGCCGATCATCGACACGTCGAAGACCTCCTTCTGCCCTGTCTGCGCCGCCTGTTGTACAGTACTGAGATCTGTAGGAGATGGCGTGGCATCCGGACGGATGTCATAACCTGAGCGGTCGTAGTCGCGGCTCTGCATGCCCTGAACTGGCATGTGTCGCTCAGTGTGTTCCATGACTGGGCCGTTGAAGCCCATCATGTTGTCGCCGCTGTACTGCTCCATTTCTGGGCTTGGTGCAGACGGGGCGCTATCCAACAGAGAAGACACAGCCAATTTAACACGGCACTCGAAGGATCTGCCACCAGCTCGCTTGCTGTCGTCTGCTTCTCGCAGAATATCTCTAGCTTGTTTGCTGTGCAGCTTCCAGTCGCATGTCAAGTGTAGCAGGGCGTTCGGCAAACTCAGCAGCTGCTGGCTCTCGTTGATGGAGTAACCGTCGTTTCGCTTACGTACAGAGAGGGCTGCTGTTTTGCGGGTCAGCAACATCTCAATATCTGCAGCATTACCAGGTACCAGTGCTGGGGTTCTGCTGGCGTAAGCTGGCATCGGGCAACAGTGTGACTTGTCGTCATCACCGTCTTCATGTGCGTCAGCATCTTGTAGCGTCAGCAGCTTAGCGCCAACCGGGACGAAGAGTTCGCCGCGGTAAGACCGAAGTTTAGAGCCCTGTATGGCCTTCAGCGTTACCCGCTCGCCGTCACGGTACTTGTTATAGGACTCGAAGCTGGTAGCCTCGGACTCGTAGCTTACCGTCATCTGCTTGCGGTCATAACGGTCGAAACTCGACTCTGTGGCCTGCACGTCGTATCGTGGCATGTCTCCGGCCGGCAAAACCTCTTTTTCGACGATAAAAGGTACGCTTGCAGCTCGGTTATTCGTAACCAGCATGCAAGTAGCACCCTTTGTCAGGGAATTTGCCTCAGGCAGGCTGTCGTACCACTCGTTCCAAGCCTTTCTGGTGCCCTCTATCGCCTTAACAGGCGTGCCTTCGTCCATTCCAGCGACCCAGACCTCTGAATTGGAGATATTTACCCAGTTTTTCTCCCCCTCCATGGCCACAACCGTGGAAAAATTGGTGTTTCCGTTCAACCCACACGGAGCGACGATCACCAGACACTTCCGAAACCCGTGAGGCTTGGTCAGAACCTGATAAATACCGGTTTCGTGCGGGTTTGACAGCTGCTGCGGGCCTGTTACTCGCACAGCAACCGCTAATTCCTCACCTTTTCGGGCGTCGCGGATCAGTATTCCGTCTTGAGCGAGCTCTGACTGCTCGGCTTCAGTCATATCGTCTACAGCAGATGGCTGCACGCTCTGACGCGTGATTATCTCCAGCTCATTTTTGTGCGTCACACCCACATCATCAAGAGCGGCAGCCTTAGACAGCAGATTCACGCGAGTGACGGCGTCTTCATGCTGCCGATCTCGGTCTACCAGAGATACAGCATCCAGCAGGGAGCTGGTTGTCATACGGGCTTCTGCAGTCTTCAGAGCGTCCCGCAGGAGCGAGAGGCCGTGAAAGTCATTAAATGCCCTGGCAACTTCAATATCCTCACTAATTGCAGCAGTCAGAGACCGTAATGCCGGTAGTGACGCCTGCTTTAGAAAGTCTTCAAGGTCCAGACGCTCACTACAGTGCTCCTGCAGGTCGCCAACTGCGCCATCCAGACCCGCCTTAATCATCGCACACATCACCGGCATGAACCCGCCGGACTCGCTGGCGTACTTCGTCGGCGACATCGACAATCGCCGGAGCTCCGGCTGGCGGACACCTTTACGATGCAGCTGGCGTGAGGTGCCTGAACCGAGCATCTGCGGCTTGCGCTGAATTAAATAGTTCAGCCAGTTCTCCTGTAGCGGTACGAACAGATCCTGGTCAGAGATATACAGCAACTCCTTACCCTTGAGTTCCCCATTCAGGAAGAACACGGGGGCGTATAGTGTCTGCGGACCTACCTTGAAGGCCATGATGCCGACAGCCTTCTTCCGGTCCTCTGACGCATCTACGAGCTGGAAACCCAACTCGTGATCCAGCAGTCCCGGTGCGCGGTTACGCAGATAAGAGTGGGCAATACTGGAAAACGCCTGTTCAAAGCTAGCCTCGTCGCTAACTTCGGCGTCTGCCCTCTTGTACCGCTGCTTATCTAGTGTTCGTGCAACCATTGTTCTCGCCTACTCAGCTGAATGGCTTGTGGAGAAACGTTACCTGTGATCTACAGTCTGCCTGCACGCTGTGCTTTAGCGCACAACCATAAGTGATTTTAAGAATAATTGCGAGCCTAATCGAACAGGCTTCGTATAGGCGGCTTCGGGTTAAGGTCTGCTGGCGGCCTGCCTATTGTTGCAGGGTCCCATCCTTTGAACGGTCCCGACTTGCCGAATGCTTCACTGCCAGCCAGTGATGGCACATAGCTCGTACCGCCCGGATCTGATGTACTACCGCGGCGAGCTGCCTCTAATACACCACCCTGCTGATAAGACCCGAGCATCTTTGTTTGCCAGTCCGGGTCGTGAGAAATACCCACCATTGCTCGCATCATCTCAGGTTCAAACGGCGGCGGGTCTTTATGGGCTGTGACACTCTTCACCCCGTGTCGCTCCAATGAGGCAATCACAGATGGTCGCAGCTTTGTACCTATCGAATAATGTAATACGGGTCGCTCGAGATAGTTTCCAGCCATCTGCTTAGCGCCAGCCACCTGATAACCAGGTCTTGGAGACCAGCCTGATTCAATAGCTTGATACGGTACAACATCGTCAGGAGCCCAATCACCAACTTCGTCGGTTACACGAACGTGATTCAACAACCCGCGAGCCAGGAGCTCCACGTTTCTACGATTAGCCTTTATCTGCGACCGGTTCAACACATCCCGGAACGCTGAGACGAAATACTTACGTCCCTCTCCGATACCTTTGTGCTGCACAATAATAGACGGGTTAGGTATGCCGTCTGTAAGAACATCACCAGCTTCTATAGTGTCTCCCAGCTTAGCTGTAATAGGTGTAGAGAGGCCGGCGTAGTGCTTGACGCCACCTATTGTGATGTAGTTACCACCCTGACTTGCTTTTTCTATCTTTTCAACCTTGCCGTCTACGTTACTGTGTACAGCACCACCTGGGAAAACCTCAGGCGCCTGCACCATGGCGTTGATCATTGGAAAGCCACCAATAGCCCCAGCAGACGCACCGGCTACACCTCCCGAGTTGCTCACAATCAGTCCGTTCTCCAGCACGAAAAGGTGGTCTGGATGCTCAACCTCGATGTCATATGTAGGCTGACTACCTAGTAATTCCTGTTTAACCAGTATAGCTGGAGAGGTAGCACCTGCAGCCGAGCTGCTCTCCCGCGATACTGCAATCGCAACGTAATCTGCTGGTATATTCCCGATAGGTAGCACGCCCCAGGTATCAATCGGTCCGCGATTAGCTCTACTTTTCAGGACAGTCGAGCACAGTAGTTTGTGGCACAATGTACTGTCTACCTCTGCCCGAGGGTCGCAGAATGTAGTAGATAGTTTCAAAAATCTTGTACGGTAAGTCTCCCGCTCGCCGTTGTCGAAGACGTTCACAACCCGGACAGGGAAAGTATTCCCGACCATATCTGAACCCAGCACCCAGTCACCAACAACGATGTCTCTAATCTCTTTTACTGTGAAGTCCGCCATGCGGACACGCGTTTTTCCGGCAAGGCAGTGCTTCGAACTTATCTGCCCCTGGGTAATCGGCTCACTGATTGCTTGCGCCCCAGCCAGCCCAATCATGTCTCCGACAGGTGGCAGAACACCCCGCTCACGAATACCGGCGTCTCTGGCGTATACTCCGCCGCTGACAGGTCCGCCAACCGTCGGGCTGCGGACAAGAATCGAGTCGTGCCCGCTGCTGGCGATCTCTTTCAGTATGCCTGGGGTCAGTACTGTATTGCGGGCATACCCAGCAGTCGGATGAGCGAGTACAGCCCCTTCGTTATCTGGATCTGTTGTGTCGACTTCCAATCCTCTTGGCTGGGACTCGTCATAGGTAGACTCTGCGTCGTCGTCTGCGGTGATCATTAAGCGGTGGGCGGCTTGGCTTAGCTGCTTCGAGTTGCTGACGATCGCCCCGTTCGCGAGCACAAACAGGTGGTCCGGATGGTCTACCTCAAGATCATAGGTGTTGCCCGGACCTACGGACTCAGCCCGCAGAAAGCGGAAGTTAGTGTTACCAGACGGATCGCTCGATGTGGTACCGAGAAGGCTGTGGTGGCGATGTATCGCTGCTGACATCTCACCCAGTCGAAACGTGTCCACTGTCCGGACGTGCGGCTGTCGCTGATTTGCAACCTGTCGGTATACAGCTAGTGCTTTGTGCTCCTCTGTGGCGCGAATAATCACAACACGTGTACGAGACTTACCGTAACGGAAGATAAAGTCTTTCAACTCCCGGACACCGTTATTGAAAACAGCAGTCACGCGAACAGGGAATGTACGCCCCTGCTTGTCCGCACCCAGTACATACTCCCCTACTCTTATGTCGTTGATTTTACGGATACTGAAATCAGCCATTCGTACGTCTGTGTTCTCGCATAGACACAGAAACCCGGCATCCGCAGTCGCCTTCTTCAGGTCGAGGATACCTTTACGTGCTCCGAACGCTCCAGCGAAGTGCTCGGCAGGGCTAAGCCCCATCGCGTAGTTTCTAAGGATAGGTATAGGTACAGGCTGCCCTCGGTGGTCTTCGTACAACAAGTCAGAGCCTATTAAGCTGTTAACATTTGTCTGGTTGCCTCTTGCCCCCGATACTGCCTGCATGGCCAGCGGGTTCTTGGCAGCTACAGCCTCCTGAAATACCTGTGCTGGCAGTGTCTGCTGAAACGCAGACACCGTCTGCAATACCTTGTCGTCCATCTGTTGCGGAGACAGCGTCTTGTCTGAGTAGATACCGGATAGTGAGTGCTGCAGCTCAGCTCTGGCGTTCTTGGCTGCCTGTGTCTGCCGTAGTGACTTCAGTCCGAAGCTGTACCCTCCTGTGGAGTAGGCTGTGTGTCGGCCGATATCTGACAGGTCTTTTACAATCCGCGTGTAGTCATCCGGGTGCTGCCTGGCAACAGTATCCAGGATTTTATGAATCCCGGCTTTATTCATTTCACGGTTGTAGTCGCGCAGCTCCGCCGGTAAAGCAGCATTAATAAGTAGCTGACCCAGCGTAGTCTCTCGCATACTAGAACCGCATTTTCGTTACATCTAATAACTTATCACTAGAGTCTGCGACATACACAGTGTTACGTACGCCGGCCATGTGGAGCAGTGACTCAAAGTCCGGCTGCCCCAATGTTGACGCCAGTATAACACCATCTGCGTGCTGAATCGCTATAGCAATAGGATTATCAAACGCATCTGTGATCAGAACTGTGTCTGCCTCTGCTGTCGGCAATGGCTGTAGCCTATGCTGGGCTCTGACCCGCATTATCTCTGTACTCGGCTTCTCAGTAGAGCTGCGGCAGCCGCTGCCCCGGCTGTGATATCCACGTGAGTCGCACGTGGTGGTTCTTGCAGGTTAGCCATCGCGGCTGCGACACCGCGACCAATTGTCGACCGGTACGATGCGGCTTTCTGTCCGCCACCCCCACCGTTAGCCTCGCTGAACGACTGCAGGGCCTGAATAGCCTCGATACCGCTCGGGTCCTGCTGTTGACCAGCGTCACCACCACCCGCACCTGCCGCGTTACCAGGATCCTGCGGTCCGCCAGGGAGCGCCGCTTCAGCAACAGGGGTTGGAGAACCTGGTGGTGTGATAAGGACGCCAGCCGGAAGCTGGATATTCAGGGCATTCATGATTGCCGTCAGCTGCTGCTGGACGTTGTACAGCCGGTAATCCAGCTGATTCATGCGATCGTCTGGTTTCATTTTCACTGGGCCGCCCGCAGCCGCTGCCGGGTCTACCGGTGCCGCAGGTGGGGCCATTGGATCAGTTGGTGGCATTCCAGGCGGCATTCCGCCCATCATAGCTGGATCCATTGGTGGAGCTCCGCCAGCTGCCCCCATCATAGCGGGATCCATCGGCGGAGCGGCCCCGGCCATCCCCATCATAGCGGGATCCATGGGCGGAGCACCGCCGCCAGCCATACCCATCGCAGCCGGATCCATAGGCATCCCACCACCGCCAGGAGGTGGCGGAGCTACAACTGCCCGCTTCTGCTGGTTGACGGTCATCTCTCTCGCCATGGCGAGTAGTACAGGATTAAGTGCCATCTCAGTCGTCCTCCAAAATTCTTACCTGTTGACCCACGCCAACTTTACCAGACCGGAAGGCCCGGATAGCATCTTTGGTCGTATTAAATGTTATCGGCTTGGCATCCACGTCTCTGTTCTTAGACGCCTGATATAAACCAGCCACATACTCCTGGCTTGGTATGTTCATGTCTGCTTTGAAGCTCGATACAGAGAACAGATTAACTGATGGGAGCATCTTTTGTATAGCCTCACGCTTAGCCTCATCAGTTGTTAGTGCGCGGAAATTCATTTGATCGCCGTCGAAATCTGCATTTGGACCTTTGTTCACCAGTGGGTTCATCTTGATGGCTGGCCCCATAACTAATTTGGGTCTGAATGCCATCGCTCCGTAACGGTGAAGGGTTGGAGCTCGGCTCAGGATCACTACGCCCTCATCCATCTCTTTCTGAAGATAGCCCCTGGCCTCGGCAGACTTATCCTTGATCGCCTGAATAGCCCGCTGCCGCGGAATGCCGGCCCTAACCATTCGGCGAACTACAGGCGGAGCAAATACTTCCCACGCTGCTTCTTCCGGGATGCCGGCTTCGTCCAGAGTTAAGTCCGGGTCGGGTATAATTACACCTCGACCGACCATGTCTACAGTTCCGCTTAGAAGCTTGCGGTTCATAACACCGTACTTGGGCGAGCTGCCAAATACTTTTTTCAGAATACCTGTAACGCCGCGTTCCTGGTTCTTAGCTCCGACAGGGTCACCTAAACCTGTAACAGCTTTGAACGCGTTGTAGATCGCAGCCTGCTCTTGTCCCAGATGCTCGGGATCCAGGTCTGCAGCGAGGTCCTTGTAGGAGTTAGTAAGCTGCAGCACGTCTTTGTACAAGTAGTTCGCATCATCAACCAGTGGTAGCTTCTTGGCGCCCATCACACTCACAGGGCGGAATGCTGGCGGCAGAACAGGGACCTTGTCGAGCATCCAGTCTTTAGGGTGCATCCCCAGTTTCTCGGCACTCTTCAGGTAACCAAGCTTGCGGATGGCTTTGTCTCGCAGGGTCTTCTTCCCTGACGCAACATCCTGGCGAGCCTTCTCCAGTGCTCTAGGTAAGTTGATAGCTGCCAGAGCTTCACCGATCGCCTGAGTCCCTGTCTTGCCGTCCAGTTGCTCTTTGCCGCTGATGATGTCGGTCATGCCCTGCTTGGTGAGGCCCAGCAGGTGGCGGATAGGTTCTTCCATAACAGGGTTCGGGAACGCCATCGGTAGCTTGATGTAGCTCCAGCGATTACCTCCGCCAGAATGGTCACCATGACCACCAGTCACGGTCGGGTCAAACAACCCACCTTTGATTGGCTCCATCGTTCTCCAGTCAACGGTTTCGCCGTTCTGGACTTCTCTATCACCAACAAGATCATCCAGCGTTGATTGTGTGAGTGCCATGAGATGGGATCTCTCACCCTCGCGCACAACATTCATGCCGGAAGCCTTTAGCTGGTTGACGAACTTCTGGTAGGTCCACGGAACACGCGGTGTCTCAGGCTTGTAGCCGGACATGTAGCGAGCCCAGTATTCAGGTGTTGACTGTCCTTTTACTCGCATATCCTCGGATATTACTGCCGACGCACCATGGGAAAGTAGCGCACTCTGCTCCAGCATACCCACACGTTTTGATTTAGCCCCAGGTTGCCCACCCTGAGCTGGTGAGCCGTCGGCGCCGTAACTGCCCAGTCCGCGACCTTGTACTTTGTCGTCGGCCATGTGGTGCAATTTCATCATCCAGCGATTACCCACCAACACGCCCGGGACCTTCCTCCCGTCGGCAAGAGTAACCTCCTCGGTGTCTTCCAGCCCGTGTTTCTCTAACTCACGTATCCCGAAGTCGACCATATCCTCAGAGTTATTGAAGTCTGGTAGCCTATAAGGTTTGCCTGTTCTAGCTGCAATTTTACCAAGTGCAGCTTCCAGGATTTGCATCGGGTTAGTTCTACTGGTGACGCCTAAAGGATTAATCAAAACCTCCACAGGCTTGCCGTCTGCTCCAACAGGCATCTGGTCGTCTGGGATAATGCGAGCTATCACACCCTTGTCTCCGACGCGACCAGCCAGCTTGTCCGCTACGTTCATCGGAGCATATGCTTTCACCAGCACCGCTGGGCCTTTCGGTGTGTTGACTACGTCTGTCACGACGCCCGGGCTGTGATGCAGCCACTTGACGGAGTTGTCTCGGAAAGACGACTTGCCTCTTACCAACGACTTGTGGTTTCTCTCCCGCTCACCAGCGACCAGAATCATCGGGTCGTCATAGTTCAGCACAGTACCGGGTGTCACAACGCCCGAGTCATCAAACTTCTTCAGTTGGTCTGGCTTATACGCAGATGGGAAAATACTAATGAAGCTGTTCTTGCCTTTACGATCAGTCGGCTCCCACTCGTGGCCGTACTGGTAGCCATGCTCAGAAGTCATTCGTTTAGCAAAGGCTGCTGAAATGCTGATCGCGTCTTCGTAGTTGTAGCCATCATCCGGAAGGTACGCGACGCGGGCATTCATGCCCAGGGCTGTAGTTCCCTCATTGTCGGTGAAGTTAGAGCGTGCTAAGAGGTCTCCAGAGCGGAATTGCTGACCCAGCTGAACGGTCGCAGTCTGGTGTAGGAACGTTTTTCTGTTCATTGGAAAATTCTGGTACAGCTCATGCGTTTCCTTCGAACCGTCAGAGTACTTGACCTCAATTGCGTCCGAAGTGACCTTCGTCACGGTACCGTCTTTGGCTGATCTTACGGCTCCCATGTGGCTGCCGTACTGCTGTTCATAGCTGCGGTCTTGCTCGCCAGGAATACCAGACTGAACCAGCGGGGCTTCAGCATTCCTGAGCGGCATGGCTTGAGTCATGAACCGGGAGCCCATCAGCGATCTATGCCCCTTCACCATCGACTTGAACGGGATCAGATTCCCAAGCGGCGAGAAGGTCTCCTCAGTAGACAGCAGCTCGTAATCGACGTCCTCTCTCGGAACTGTACGAATGCGATTGTTCTGGAGGACATTCACGTAAGGGTTACCGGATTTCATCTCGCCAGCAAAGGCCAGCGTAGAGTCAGCCATGTCGTGACCGGTCTTGTGTTCGAGCTCGCCAGTGCGGGCGTTTGTCACGCGGGTGTAGATCTTGCCGTCACTGCCGCGGCGGGCGTTGGTGGCCATCCGGCCTTCAACACCAGACGATAAACTTTCAGGTGTGCGGAGGTAATCTATGAAGCCTAACTGAGACGGTTGAACAGCTCTAGATTCTAGTGGGATAGCAGCTGCATCCTGGATACCGCCTTCACCCCGACGGGTTACTCTGGCCTGCTGATCGAGGATCTCAGCGGTGTTGACTTCTTCCATCGCCTGACCCAAACCTGACATGGTGAGGGTCGCCTGCAGAGCTTTATTGAAGGCCCCGGCCGGGATGTGATCAACACCTCGGCGAGCGGTGGATTTCCAGAGCAGAGACTGCACGATGTTGCGGGCTTTGCCTATGCGTTCGGCAAAGAGCTCCTCCGGCCCCACGAGCTGCTGGTAGGCCATGGCGTCGCGGTCGTCTGACTCTTGCTCGCCCCGTGAAATAGCCAGCAGCTTGCGAGTTGTCGCGAGCAGAGCGTCAGGAGTCACCCGGTCAAAGGGCTGGCCCAGAGTTCGCTGCGTCACCTCGGGATCCAGCTCCATCTTGCTGAAGGCTTCCGCAACGGCCTGACTCTGACCCTCTGCGCTGGTCTCAGTACCAGCAGGCTTGACCCTCTCATAGAGCTTCTTGATGGCTTGCGGATCAGCCTTCTGCAGGTTGACTCCAGCAAGGTCGCCCCAACTGTCTCGCAGCTGACTGTCTGTGACGCCCATGGTCTTCAACAACGGGACGAGTGGAATGCGAGCCTGTCCGATTTTGATGCGGAAAATTCCGGTCTCAGGGTCGAGGAACAGCTTGCTGGCTTTTCCTCGAGAAACGTTCAAATGGGCTTCATGCTCACCATTAGCCTGCGTACGGGTGTAGATGCCCGGTTTCAGTCTTAATTGATTTGAGAGGCTGTACTCAGTCCCGTTAACGATGTAGGTGCCGCGTTCAGTCAGGTGTGGGACCTTGGCCAGCAGGGCTTTCCGCCGGCCAACCTCCTGCCCAGCAGGATCAGTGAGGACCCAGTCGCCTCGCAGGGAGCGGGCGAGGGAACCGCCGCTGAGCAACGCCTTCTTCTGCTCCGCTTTACTAAAGTTGTCGCGGGCATCGTAGTCGACGTTCTGCAGCTGTAGCGAGTATTGGTTATTCGTAACGGCCGGCATGGCTCTGGCTGCCGCCAGAACCTTGTCGTAGATCGCTGCTCGCGTCGCAGCGGAATCGCCAAACTGCCGGTAGGTGGTAGGTGCTGCTGGTGTCGAGGGGGTAAGTGGTGACAGCAAGCTGCTTGCTGTTGCTGCCTGAGCCGGGGCTGGCTGAAACAAGCTGGGTGGCGGCTGTGGTTGCGTCGGCAGACTGGGCGGCAACAGTGCAGGTGTTACCTCAGTGTCGTCTGCATTCTCAGGCGGTGCGAACTCGGCATCAAGAAGTGACGGCATGTCAATTCTTGGACTATTAACGATCGCTGCCACCTTCTCAACAGCTGCCATATCTTCCGGTGAGAGTCTGGCTAGCATGGCATCTACAGCATCACGTTGCGCGTCGTTAAATGTGTGGTGCTCCTCGCTGGGTACTGGTCGTTGTGTAACCGGCACATCAGCCCAGTGTGTTGCACCTAACTGTTTTAGGTGCTGCGCGTCTTGAGTGTCCCGACTCGCTGCGTTTGGTTCATAATCATCCAGCCGTAGTGTGCCAACACCTGCCGGGGCATATTGTAGACGGCCGCCACCACGAGAGTGGCCGATCCAGTATCTCCCGCCCGGCGGTACAGTGTGATCCAGCCCGTCGTCAAAATCTGCTGTCAACCCTTTAGACTCTACGTGTGATTTAATCGAATCGTAGAACTTATCATACGCAGGCTGGTTGTGGGCCATCACTTCTGGATTGCCGCGAATGATGTACACGTCAGCCATAGCTTTTGGGGCAACCGACGGTTCTGCTGCAGGTGCTGCAATAGCCGGGTCTGTGTCGTCAAACAGCGATCTAGTCATAACAGTGCTCCTGCGGCTATACCGACTTGGTCTTACTTGTGTTGGATGTTCGAACCAACCCTGGCATCTTCTCAGACAGTGCCTTTAACCAACGCTTAACTCCTAGGTCGTGCATATTCTGGTTCGTTGACTCAATCGAGTCGCGGTTATTACCATCCAGCAAGTCATGTATGTCTGGATCATTACCTGGTCGGGTATGTGACCACCTTAGTGCTTTAATAGCTTCTGCTGGTGTCGTTACATGATTGCCAGTTTGCTTGAAGTAGTCTCGCTTGATTTCAGCCAGGTGTGCCTCCTCTGCATAAGGGGAGGTGTTATATAAGCTATCACGAGTATCGTTGGGAACCTCGTGCTTATCTCCGCTCATGACCTCCCATGCCATATCTTTTGTGCGTAGAGGCCCTCCCGGCGTTGCGTGCCGCTCGAGGGTTTCGAAAGCAGGTTGAGCGGCGTTTGTTAATTGTCTCTGCAGACGCATAGGATTGGTCTTCCCCCCGCCATACCCAATAATCCTGTCAGAATAGTTGAGGTAATACGGGTAGTCGAGAGCAGGCTCCGCCTCTATATCAATTCTGCGATCAATAGCCGCGTCGCTGATATCTTGTTTCCAGTAGTCTGGCTTATTTTTATCTGCTGTCGCAGCTCTGTACTTTTCTGCGCTCTGTTGCGCTGATCTGCGGTAACTCCTCGGTAGTTTACTCCCGAGGGATATTGCATCGGGGTTGTCGCTGGACGGCCTTTTTTCGACAGGCTTTGTCGCAGCCTCAGGTGGGGTTTGCTTAACGGGCTTGGTTGGTCGCCGTGCATTATACATCGCAGTACCTGCTGCTCCTGCCAGACCACCAGCTGCAGCGCCTCCCAGCGCACCATCCCACCAGGTGTCATCTTCGCCACCAAAGTAATCTGCCAAGCCGCCACCAAGTCCGCCAATACCTGCACCGATTAGCGCACCGTATGGTACAGAAACCGACCCATCACCTGCCGACTTGGTCTTACTTGGGTTGGATGTTCGAACCAACCCTGGCATCTTCTCAGACAGTGCCTTTAACAAACGCTTAACTCCTTCGTCGTGCATAGGCTGGGTGTATGGGCTACTACTCTTTTCGTAGTCATCGCTGTAGTGGTCCAGTAAGTCATGTATTTCTGGATCATTATCTGGTCGGGTATGTGACCATCTTAGTGCTTTAATCGCTTCTGCTGGTGTCCTTACATGATTGCCAGTTTGCTTGAAGTAGTCTCGCTTGATTTCAGCCAGGTGTGCCTCCTCTACATAAGGGGAGATGCCTGTTAGTGGCACCTCCAGACTACTGGAGTTATCATGACCACCGTCTCCGTCTATGCCTTCCTCTAATACACTTGACGTGTATCGCGGCCCTCCCGCTTCTGATTGGCTCTTATGAGTTTTATAACCGTGTTGGCTGCCGTGTGTTACTTGTCTCTGCATATGCGAGTCAGGCACCACCTTACCGCTAGGCACAATAATCGTATCAGCACGGTCGTAGTAACGTGCGCGAGAGTCTTTACCGTCCACAACATCAATTCTGCGATCAATAGCCGCGTCACTGATATCTTGTTTCCAGTAGGGTGACCTTAAGCTATCTTTGAGTGTACCTGCTGTCGCATCTCTGTACTTTTCTGCACTCCGTTGTGCTTCTTGACGGTAATCGGGTGGTAGTTTACTCCCGAGTGATATTGCATCATGGTGGTTGCTGGGCAACCCGCCTGCGTCAGCCGCTGTCGCAGCCTCAGGTGCAGCTTTAGGTTGGGTTTGCTGAATCGCTTGAGCTGGTCGAGGAGCTGGTGCAACTTTAGATGTGGCTTGCTGGGCGGGCTTGGTTGGTCGGCTTGCATTATACATCGCAGTACCTGCTGCTCCTGCCAGACCACCAGCTGCAGCGCCTCCCAGCGCACCATCCCACCAAGTGTCATCTTCACCACCCAAGTAATCCGCCAAGCCACCACCAAGTCCACCGATACCGGCACCAAGTAGCGCACCGTATGGTACAGAAACTGACCCATCACCTGCCGACTTGGTTTTGTTATACATCGCCATGGCTGCGTTTAATATAGACCCAGGTCCTCCAGCTGCGACATTTCCAGCGAGCCCACCCAGCCCGGCCCCTGCGAGTGTGGCAAGACGACCTTTGAGCTTTGTCTTGTTTTTCTTATCTCCTAGAGCGCCATACAAGCTGCTACCAAGGAACGCACCAGCACCGGCCCCGCCAAGCGTGTAACCAGCAGAGTTCAGGTATTCTCGTGCTTTGAGTAACGCCTTGGCTGGTGGCATGTAATTATTCACTTGGGAATCTCTATGGCCTGACTCCTCCATTTGTTGCATGTATGCCTGCTGTTCTGGCGAGAGCTTATTGTATCGCGATTCCAGTATCTTCATCTGCGCATCGTTAGACAGGTGCTCCGTTTCCCACGGGTTGTTACCCCCGGCCATAGCTCGTGTTTCCGCCATAATACTTTTGCTGGCCCACTCCTCATAGGTCTGCCCATCAACTCCGGAAATCTCCTTGGGTACGATTTGCTGCATACTGCCTAACTGGTGCATGTACGCTGGCAGATTACCGTGGGAGAATGTTCTGTAATGCGGGGTGCCACTGACACCCTGAGCACCTGCGGAGTCGAGGTGCAGACTCTTGGGTATACCCAGTGCATCCATCAATTTCGGCATCTGCCTGGCGGCCACCATAGGTGGACCGACACCCATACCGAACATACGCAGCTGAGCCGCTGGCACTAGCGTTGCCTGGTAATTTGTCATACCTGTCTGCCAGGCTGGTCGGCTACCTGGTGTTGGGTTACTCGTCAGGTTCTCTGGCTTGTAGGCTGCAAACGCATCAGTCACAGCCTTGGCTTGCGCATCGGAAGCTATGCCTTGAGATAACGCAAGGCTGCCGACGCTGGCGCCGCCGAGGACGTCTGCGAGTGTTAGCGAGGGTGGTTGGAATTTAGTTGGTTTTTTTCGCTTTTTTTTTAACATCTTCGTTGCTGGTGGGGCGTATGGCGAGGTTAAAGCACCTGCCGCAGCAGCAGCCATCTTGACGTCCGGACCACCGTCTGGAGTTTCCTCAAATTGAGGTATGAGTGGGTTGGGTGCTGTTCTTCGCTGTCGGGATCTCTCTTTGATCGCCTTTTGCATGACATCTCTAGGGTCCATTTTCTGTGAGCGGTTATGCATATAACCACCCGCCGTAATCGCCGTTGCCAACATCGCCAGATTACCGAGTCCCTTCAGTGAGTTAAACCCTTCCGTAGGGCTGCTGCCAAGTGCGCCGCCGGATGCCGTCGCTGCAAGGCTGCCATACCCCTGCACCGGGCTCATAAATGGTGTCCAGTCCATGATGTCGTTGAATGGGGAGGGGCTCTTGGCTACCTTCTGCAGCTCTTCGATGCCTGTAAGAATCTCTTGCTCCGCTACGCTGGCGGCCTTGCCCATCACAAGATTACGGTACTGCTGAGCAAGCGCAGCAGCGTGCTGCTTCTTGGCCTCGTCGAGCTGTGCTTTCTGATCCCTCTTGCGTAGACCCGTCGAAAGGCGACGAAAGCCCCCGTACACAGCTAGCCCTGGTAATGCCAACGCTGCAGCAGTCAGAGGGATAGACGAGCCGGTCATCACATTTGCGTTGTCCGGTTCTGGTAAGCTATCTGCTAGAGAGCCTGCTGCTTTTGTCTCCGCCAATTTAAGCGATGGAAGTCTCTTTTTCTTATGCCGCAACACTGCGGGTTTGAGTTCGGCAGGGATCTGTACCACAGAGGGGGCATTACTCCCCGACCCGAAGTTAGTAATGTCAGGTCGGTGTATATCTCTCATCGCGCCGAGCGTACCGACTACGCCACCCGCACCAGCGCTCAGCACACCAAGCTGGATAAGCCGACTCAGCAAATCCTGCTGCCCCTGCGAGGCGGCCTGCTTCGTAGTCTTGGCGTTATGTGACATTGGGGTACTCCGCATATAGTTGTAGCCACTCAAGCCACACAACAAGACCGGCCGGTGAGTCCGACCAGCGATTAACCCGTAACCGCTCCCTGTACCAACCCTGCGACATGCGGTTCATCACCACATCAAATTCTGCCTTGTCTGCCGGATCCCACATACGAAACAGCTTAGAGTAGAACTCTGCAGCAAAGTGTACAGAGTTTTCGACTTCCTCGCCTCGCAGCTGTGGAACGTACCCCCTGACAGGTATCCCGTTAACACCAGGCCAATGCAGCTCACCTCTGTGCGAGGTGTTTAAGCCGCCGCGATCCTGGATTGACTGCCCTACGTTACTGCTCATGGTGTTCAATACTCGACAGGGATAGGTTGTGTTGATGAGATAAGCTCATCAGTCTTTAGCAAGAAAGTCTTGCGGGAGGGGAAACCATCCAGCCGGACCTCGTGATTGTCGCCTGCGACGGACATTACAACACCCAGTCGGCCGTGGTGCTGAGATGTCATATCTTCAACTTTTACTCGTGCAGATACAGTAAATGCCATGGTCTAACCCTTTTATCGTGCGTGTAGTGCCCCTGCTCAACCACCAACTGCTGCCATCTGCTTTATACGCTTTGCGTGTGCTTTGTAAGCCTGCGTCAGTTCTTGCTGCTTGAGCTCTTCCGGGTCGTAATCTTCTGACTGCAGTTTACCGAGCGTGTGACCAGCTGTACCACCCATCGCTGCAGCTAGTGGGATACCTGCCGCCATGAGGAGTAATGGCGACTTCATGTAATCGCCAAACAAGCCAGTCGCTTTATCCATCATGCTTGAGATGCCGGTTGCACCAATGTTAGCGGCGCCAACCGCCGCCCCAGTCATAATGGCGGGGTTAGCTGTCTTTACCATAGCAGCAGCCACAGCCCGCTTTACCCGCTGATGTATCTGCGGCAGAGTTAGCCCATCACTGGCGCACTTCTTCAGGAAAGCTACTCGGAAATTATCAGCTGGTGTACCTGCCACAGATCAATCTCCAATACGCTGAGGGGGTGTGTATAGCTTTGACTGTGCGGTAGCTGCGCTGGCGGATTGTGACCCGAGGAATGTTGTACCGACTTGCGGACCCATCTTTGGGGCCACTCTATCCATCACCTCTTTACGAGACAGTCGCATACCTGGTTTTGCATACCCGGCTACTCGCAGAGTGTTGTGCCTCTTCCAGAATGCCTGGACCTGCGGGTTAGCAGGGTCGCCCATAGCTCTGGCTTCTTTGACGCACTCCAGAATGTTCTGGCAACCCTTTCGCCTCTCTGTCCACAGATCCCGCAAACCTTTGGGTTGTTCTGAATACTTCTGATCACGGTATGAGACATTCAGCTCAGCTGCTCGCTCTTCTGCTGTCTTGCAGTCCAGTACGACGCATTCACCTAAGTCTTTACCAGGTCTGTAGTCGATCACAACCAGCATACCCTCACACGCGAAGATTCGCTGATCAAGATATGCGCGTACTGGTCCAGTTCGACCACTGTCTGACCACGCCGGTTTAGGTCCTGCCATCTGCTTACTCCGTTATTCGTAACCAATTGTTTGCTATCGGACTCTGTGTAGTATCGTTTACAGACGCTGTCCGGTCAACAGAGTTATCGCCCCAATATAGAGCCTATTGTCCCACGTATTAATCCAGACCACAGCCCTAGTTGCTGCAAGTCTTTCTGGGCTGCTGGAGTCATACCACCAAGAACGCCCAGTACGCCACCAGCCACTCTCGCTGTAGCGTAGTCTACACCAGCCGCGGCTAAACCTTTTATGAAGTGCGAGGGACTGAGTAGATTTGTGCTGTATTGCTGAGCTACTCCGCTGACTACACCAGCTGCCATGGCGTTAATAGCAGGAGGGGATTGCGTGTCTGCCCAGATTGCATTGTTAAATCTATCCACGCGGATAGGTGGCAGGGCTGAATTCCCGAGTCCGCTGCTGTACGCGGCCAACTTGTCTCCAATAGTTGAGTAGTCCTTCGGTTTACCGAAGACACCCTCCATTGTCCCGGGGGGTACAGAGGGTTTGCCGAGAGCTCGCTCCCTGAGACCGGCTGCGTCTGGTCGAACTCTCTGCTTATCCAGCGGTGAGAAAAAACTTCGGGCCGCGCTTGGGTCTCCAGCTTTAGCGTTGAGGCTCATGTTAGCAAAACCTTGCGTTATCCCTGGTGCACTGCCGAGGGCTGCCCCAGCCAGCAGCAGGCTACGGGATAGCGCACCTCTAGTCGCTACCCTCTCTGGGATGAGCGTTTCCAGCAATCGCCCGCCGCCGTAACCGAGCCCGCCACCGATTAAAGCACCTACAATTGCGTTTGTTGCAGCCGACGGTCCCCCAAACGGGCTACCTGCAGCATCTAGAATAGCACCAGCTCGCTTGATCTGGACCCACTCGTCACGGTGTTCGTCGCTTGGTCCCGCCTCCGCCTCGGTGAATACCTTATTGACACCAGGAATTTTGCTGAGGGCTCCCCACCACGCATCGTGGGTCTCCTGCTCGTCACTGTCGGACAACACAGCCCAAAGATTCTTGCGCTGGGGATGCCAGTAGACGTGCCCGTAACCTTTGTCTGCGATAGGTAGGTCTTTAATCGCAGCCTGTACATCGTCCCTGATGGTACTTGCTATCTTCAATAAGACGCAAATCCTGTCCGGGACAGCTCGCCATTCCATGTACGCACCCATCTCCAATACCTGGCCGATCACGTAATCTGTGGCTACCTTCACCGCGGTCGCAGGTTTCTTGACTTTGCTGGTCTGCATCCACTCCTTGAACTGCGCCATAGTCATGCTAACAATCTCGCCACAGCCAGACCAACCCGCAGCGTAGTTTGACAGATACGTTTTACGGGCTTGTGCTGTGTCCATAGCTCCTAGCACTACCTTGTGCTCGTCGAAGCTGCCGTCTTTGTTGACCTGGTTGATAATAAACACCAGTTCAGACTTCGGATCTTCGCCAATGAATACATCAATAGGGTCCCCATCTGCCCCAGTCGTGCCGCGAATATAGCCGTAGTCGTGCTTCATAGTGGTCGACCACGCGACACCGCGACCAGAGACACCTCTACGGACGCTGCCTTTAGGATTTTCTATTGAGACAGGTAGTCCGTGATACTTTAGACGACCTTTTCTGTAGTTACCTGCAGCTGCTACAGCTGCAGAGACAGGCTCGGTCGTTTTATCCCTGGCTGCAGCTAACCGTTTATGGATATCGGCTGTAGTTGCAGCGGACTTTGTATAGCCGTATGAGGCTGCAGCTGCAGAGGCTTTTATGTAATTAGCGGCCTCACCATTACCGTAGGGCTTACCTTGGTACGTGTAGTAGAAGTTTCTACCCATTGTGCGAGTCACGTCTGTGTAATCGACCCTGATCTCCTCGTTCTTAGCAATAGTCTCAAGGGCGACCAGCTCTGTGCTGTCTTTGTCTTTTCTGACAGTAGCATTCGGTGGATCACCGTGATTGGTGTGTCGACACATCTCCGACTGCTCCCAGCGGTCTCGGCGGTCTTTACCCGGTAGCTTTCGCATGAATTCGCTGTAAAGCGTGTCACCCGGCTCAAATGTTCGAGTAGCGAACAGCCCTTTACCGTGTACTGCGGACTCTCGGACGTCTACACCTCCAGATGCTGCAACCTTGACCCAGTCACCAGCGCCAGGACCGCCTGCTTCATCCAGTAGCTCGATGTCTGCTTCTGCGTCTACCCAGCCGCCACTGATAAGCATATCTTTGACCTTTTGGATGACTTCACCCTCGCACCAATCGCCAGCGTTTATCCTGGCTTTGCGAGCTGTCATGTCGTACCAGCAGTCTAGTATCCCATCTAGATCTGTACGCCGCAGAGACTGCTTCAGATTTTTGATAATGTATTCTTCAGCTCCGGCTGTTTTCATAATATCCGCTCAGACTATATGAAAGTGTCAGGCCGGATTCCCCACCCGGCTCCAGTACCGCCCCAGTATACGATTATTCGCACAGTAACGATACTCCACCAGTCTACAGGCAATGCGTTAAGCGAACCCGTAGACCACTGTAGTTGCCCGCGGTCCGTGCGGGGTAGTACAACCTTACCAGCTGCAGAAACTGCAGCCCTGCCACTTATTGCGGATTATTTCTGAGTGCAGGCCAGCGTTTCAAAATGCGATCCGCGTACTCTGGGGATAAGCCTTTTTCATCTATCATCTTTTTCCTGGCTACTGCTGCTCCGATACCTAAGCCACCAATGTTACCGATACTACCTGTAGCGAAATCCAGATCTGCTGCATCTTCTGGTGACGAGGTTCGCATTTTGGTCAGTAGCTGGTCGAATACGGACTCAGGTAAGCTGTTCAATACCGGAGACAGTGCCCGCATTGCTGTCGGGCTACCTGTTACAGCACCAACAGCGCTATCCGTCAGAGAAGTAGCTGCAGCTCCGAGAGGTTTGGTAATCTGCTGAGACATACCCTGAGCTGTGTCGCCCAGCAATCCGGACTGCCCAGCCGTGAGACCCACAGCTCCGACACCCAGGATCGCAGCCAGCCACGAGCCTATACCGCCTTCGTTCATGACCCCCAACAACCCGAGTGTCGTGAGGCCAACGCCTCCCCAGAGAGCAAACTTCTCAGCTGCGCCTAGCCGATCGTACCAGCCGCCTAGTTTCTCTGCGTCTACGCCCTCCTGCAGTAAACTGTGCTTCACCTCTTCTCGGGCCGCTGGGGTGAGGTCGTTAGTGTTGTTCAGAGCTTCTATTTCAGCCCCCCCGCCTGCTGTGTCGGCTTTCTGTTTCAGTTCACCAGCCGCAGTGTCAGCCATCTGCTTAGCACCTTCCGGATTATCGTCGGCGTACGTTTTAGTGGCCTCCATGTTCTCTGGTGAGATCATTTGTGATACGGCTGACGGCTCAACTGGCGTGTTCAAATCGTCGTTTGCACTGTAGAGAGCTGGATTACTCTCACGCCGGGGCTGTTGTACGTTTCGAATATACTGACTGGAGGAGTTAGAGATATCCTCTGGAGAAAATCCCGCCCCCTCTAGCCGATCCCTGGCAGCCTCCTGCACATAAGGACCTCTACGTTCAGCTATAGTGGTGTCCTCCCTGTATTGTCGGTAAGCGTTTGCAGCCTCTATATCTGCGGTGTCTGTTGGTGCGGGTGTCGCGAGCTGTCCGACAACACCTGGTGTTGCTTGTAGTCCGACTAGGCCGGCAGTTGGGACTACTTTATTTAACAAACCCCCCGGTGGCTTAAGCACAGACTCTGCGAATATGTCTGTTTTACTTGCTCTCGGCACCGGCGCTTTACCGCCGCGAAACATGTACGGAACCATGCCAGGTAGTGACTCTACAATTCCGGCCCCTGCCTCAGTCAGGGCTCTAGGAATACGCCCCGCATCCACCGGGGCCAGCTGGCGTAACCAGTTTCCCGCAGCGTTAGCCGTGTCTTGTATACCAGATCTGTCGGCAATCTCTTGTGCTCCGGCGTATAGAGGGTTTGCGGACATCGTTGCAAAGCCCCCCTCAAGCGCTGCGCCAGCTGCTGGTAATACGCGGTCGAGTACATTGTCTGCTACCCTCGTATCCGTTAGTGTAGCCAAACCCTGCGAAGTTGCCCCAGCAGCCCCGGGTCTGGCTAGTGTAGTTGGTAGGTTTTTAACAGCTTGAGCAGTGTCGGCAGGTATGTTTTTAATACGCTGCACTGCTCGCCCAACCGCTGTTGGAGCTGATGGCGCGGTCGGTGGGATTACCGCCGGTGGTGTGGGCACCCGTGGTGGTGCTGGCGATAACCGGAAGCTAGGCATATTTGTAGCCGGCCTGGCTTTAAGACCTGCAGGTGCGAGCTTAGCTCCAACCAAGGCGGCTATGGCGGGACCCACATTTCGCATTACCGTCGAGTGCACACCCGCCGCAGTCCGCTCCCACGCCCCCGTATCACTGTTGGGGTCATCTGCGTGATACCTGGACATATCAGCAGCCGCCCCAAGCATTGACGGCTTATACCCCTCCGTTAGCGGTTCATAAGGGTCAGTAACCAGTCCCGTTGTCGTCGGCATATGCTGGCCACGGAATGCGTCGCGCATCTGGTGGTCTTTAGCTTGGAACCCGGAGTCCACGGCTGCGTCAGTTTTCAGGTTAGCCCCGAAATCCGTACCCATAAGATGGTTTGGAAGAGACAGCAGATCGCGGATTGCGGCTGACGCGGCAGACCCGTCACGAGAAACTAGTGAGTGCAAAGCACCCGCTGCAACACCAGGTATACCCAGTAAAGTCCCAGTCACAGCGCCAGCCTGGCCCCCAGCATTCGTCCCGATAAGGTCACTTGTTGTAGGTACGAAATCGCCAGTTCGGGGGTCCACCCTGTTGAATCCAGCCAGCCGCCCCATCAACGAGCCGCGATTGTCTGCTGAGGTCTCAGCTTGTCGACTGGCGTCCGTCTCCATGACATAGTCGCGAGCAACGCTCTTCGGGTTGAGCGGCTGAGCACCACGCTCCTGACTAGCCTGTCTCCGACGAGCCCAGTATTGCTGAGCGTCGCGACTACTCGGGTCAAGGGCTTGCCCGCTAGTGCTACCGGACCGTAAGCCGGGTGTCTGCAAGGCTGCCGAAAACTGCGAATGCGTGGCCTGTTGTCGTTGAGCTGTACCGGTAGCCGCTGCCGCTGCCGGCGCTAGTCGACTACCAGCGCCTGCTGCTGTCGACAGTGGTGCAGCCCGATTACCAGCGGCTGCGCCGGCTGATGTCGCCAGTGATGCATCCCGTATAGAGGATTTGCCGGCATCGTCGAAAAAGTCCCAGCGAGCATTACCGGCGTCCGCACCGGCTGTAGCTGGTGTTGGTACTGGTACTGCAGGCTTCGGCGCCGGTGGGGCTGCTGTTGCCGCCGGGGCAGCAGGCATCGCTGGTGCTATCGCTGCTTGTTTAATCGGCCGAGATGATTTCTGGCTTTTCATTTACACGGATCTCCAGAGTAGGCAGCCGCACGTCGCCAGCTCTCAGCTTATTGTCTCGCTCTGAAATCTGCAGTCTGTAGACCACCCGCACGCCAGCTTTAAGTAGGTCGAATAACTCTCGAGGTACTACCGACGCGGCATGAAAGAACAGGTCCGCCACGGGCTGCGACCCTATCGGCATGTCTGGTTGTATGAATCCGAATCCTTTATCTGCTACCACTTTACTGATAGCCCCGGCTCTGATCTCTTCCGCTACATTAGCTGCCATCCCTGCACCCTCATCTAAACACACACAAGTGCGTCATCTGTCGACAACCTGTCGCGAGTCGGTATTCCGTGAAGTTCGCAACTGCTGAGCAGCGACTCCACAAAACACCTCCCGCGAATCCATGTCTTATCCAGCTGACGCAAATAGTAATGTGCTTCAAGTATTCTTTCCAGTGTTAACAATTTAGGGACATCCTGAATGTCATCATAGAACAGAGGATACTCTTCCCCAAGATAAAACGCAGGCCCCGGGTGTCTGTTTATCACAATGGGTGTATTCCTGGCAATACACTCCACCACTGTATTGTTCGCTACTGCTGTAATTACCTCAATAAACACTACGTTTTTAGCCAGCAGGTGGTCGTAGTCTGCATTCCCCTGCGGTTCCAGGACTATCGTCCTGCCGCGGTTATAGTCAGCTGTCCTGAAACTCGTCTGGCACAGCAGCTCAGTGTAACCTATCCATCTGGCCGCTTGCCGCAAGTGGCCCTTACGCAGAAAAAAATCAGCAGGTGTGTCCACCTGATAGATTGCGCCAGTGTTTCTACAGAACCAACCTACTTGCAGCAGTAACTTCTCCTGATTGTGGGTAAACCTGGCTGGGGTCCACTCCAATAACGGTCTACCTGTCGGGTGCTTAATGCAGACTACAGGGAGTTGCGGGTAGTGCGTCTTGAACCACCGCTGCAGATTGGGAGCCATGGTGACCAGCATCTTGAGCTGCGGCAGACTCTCTAACCATCTATGCGACTGGACCATGTCCCACAGCTGCAGGTTGTCCATGTACCATGACGGGATATCTGGGGCATGATGAGCTATGCCAACCCACGGCTCCGTGTACACGTAGTTGTTGTGCCAGCTATCGTCGTACAGGAAGGTACGCTCTACAAAGTCGTCCAGGATTATACCATCAGCTGTGTACGCTGCCGCTAAATGCGACCGCACATAATCCCAACCACTTCGGTGCTCTCCGACACAGGCTGACCTGTGTGGGTGTTTTTTGAACATTACTCAGCCCTGCTAGCCGCCCACGGGTAGTTGGTCTCTACTATCTGCCGCACAATCGCCAGCTCGTTGTCGTGCAGCTGGCGTGAGCCGGCCCTTCGCCTCATCACGTGCGACTCTGGCCAGGTGTTGTGACCGTGGTATAGCCGTAGGTATATCTCTGGCCTGTTTGATATCACATGCAGTGTTGTCTTTTGCTTTACAGCCTGCAAAAAGTAAGTGTCCTCACCGCGAGCCACTGATTGAAACCGGGCTTTTGTGGTTGCTGGGAACAACATAGTCCCTGCGAAGCCTTTAACTGTAGACACGTTGCCGCAACCAGCAAAACACGCACCAGTAGCCAGGTTGTACTGTGTCTGCCATCTGAATATAGAGGCCGTGCCTCGCGTGGTCTCTTTTATCTGGTACGACAGCCTGTGCGGCAACGAGAAGTCGTCATCGTCCCACTGCACAACGTAGTCGAAGCCGTCGGCTGCCATGTCCAAGCCTACATTTCTAAGCTCTCCGAGGGTGCAGGGTGTGGCCCTTAACGGGACACGGACCTCCGTGACGTTGGCATATGACGTTGCCTCTTCCAATAGCGGAGCAGGGTTGTCGTTGATGATAAACAGGTGCGTCTTACCGTTATAGTCTTGTGACAAAAACGATTGAATAGCTGCTCTAGCTAGTGCGTAACGGGCTACTGTTTTTCCTGTCACCATTATAGCTGCAATTGGTGGTGCACCCTGCATTACTGTTCCTCTACAAGAAAATTACCATACCCATTTCTACGACACCAAGCTTTCACTTGTGTGTAGTTTTCTACAATCTCGAGAGTGTTTGCTGTCAGTTTCACTGTTAACGGTCGCACATCCTCCCAGTCTACTCGAAGGAATTCCTGCGCCCGCCGCAACTCTCTTACAGGATCCTCGCACATATCCTCATATCGCACAACCAGCGAGTACTTGAAATAAGCGGCGGCTTTGTCGTAGCAGCGTCGCACGTACGCTATGTCTGCAGCTAGCTCACCCAAGCCCACATACACTGAGGCGTACGAGCTGGCCGTCTTACCGCTGTCGGTGCTGTTCCACGACCGTGTAGCCATGGCTACTTTTTGTGAGACATACCGCTCCAGCAGATTATCCCGCTGTAACAGTATCGTCGGTGTGTAATCCGGTATAGTCTCCCAGAAATTAGCTGTGCCCTGCATTGTCTCCTGCATGCTGAGGGCGTGCTGCGGCCCCTCTATCGAACTGTGTACTGCAAAACCGCTGCTCGCCTTGGGCCACCCTACCTCCAGCGACTGCCTAACGGTGTTAAACCTGTGGGACCCTGTCGCTGTGTTGTGGTTAAATAGCTCGGTACCAACCTGTAGTTTTGAGTGTTGCTGCAGTGCCGATAGTAGCATGTGGGTCCCGCACCGTGGGTACGTAGCCAACAACCAGCCTACATCCTTTCTGAGTGACACAATCGGCGAGCTTGCTGTGGATATACACTGTAGAGACCCGGCAGCTAGCTCGTCATGTTTCATACCTGTCACATGGAGTGTGCCGTTCCACGCTATTGCTCTCCTCGCCAGGTCTGCCAAGCCGGGAAGCTCGACAACCGTCTCCCGGGTCGCAAATATAGCAAAGAATTGCTGCAGCTCGCAGGCCGACAAGAATGCCCGTAAGTCACACACTACGACAGTTGCCGCCAGCGGTCTGCCTGCGGCGGTCGCAACAGCCTGCAGACTCTGCAGGGTTGCAGATGGTGGTATAATAACTGTCACCGCGCAGGAATAGCTCAGCAGCGCGTCTATTAACTCTATGTCCGTGTGGTCTGTCACCAGCACACGTCTAACCCACCCAGCCACATAACTGAAATGGTACCTGTCCAGCATAGGTGATGCTGGTGTTGTTGTTTTAAGTTGTATTTTAACCTGTTTAGTAACTGAAGATACCATCTGTGTGCTCCGCTATATCAAACAACTCGGGCCTCGAGCCGTACAGCTCTGTTTTCAGCTCTTCGTAATTCTGGACTATTTTTCGGATCTTGCGGACCTCCTGTCGGCGGGTCATGGCGCCGAGATACATACGAGTCGCACCTATGTAAGACAGGATCTCATCTATCTTGGTATTCCAGTTTGCAAGCATATCTTCATAGTAGACCACTTTAGCCCAGGGGAACTGGCTTGCCGTTATATCCGCAACTTGCTGAGCTGCAGCGGCCGCTCGCAATAGTTGTTCCGGTCTTATCAGCAGTGTCTGTTTAGTCTTGTTCGGCTTGTCGCTTAACTTGACCGTGCGGGGCCGACCAGTACGCTGTATAGCGTCAGATACAAACATCCTCAGTATATCTCTTCGCTGGATAGCTACTACAGCCATACTCTGGGAGGATACGTACCCCCACATTTCGCTTACGGCCAGCCGCACTACCTCATCACCACGCGGAGGCCCGGCACCCATCACGAACCCGTCAGTCTGTCGCAGGTTCTTATCCAAAAGTAACCGCTGAGGGTCACCTTTGGCTAACTCGTCTTTGTTCTTATCTGTAAATATTGGACGGTGGCATATTATGTCAGGGTGCTGATCCAGGGCGGACCGCAGCATCTCTGTACCTGAGCGGGTGTAGCCTCGCAGAACAAACACAGCTACCTTCCCTCTTTACACTTAATAGCATAGTCTACGAACAGGTGCTCGTACCCTGTATTCCGGAACGCCAGTACTATCTCTTCCCAGTTAGTTACCAAGGTGTGTGGTTGTGGGGCACCAAGCTTGGCAAGCGTAGGTTGCAGGTCAGACCACGGCAGCCCGAGGTATTCCTGAATAGTCGCAATGCTACCAGACCAGTCCTGCTCCAGCTGTTCGTAGGTTACTTCAAGAACCTCAGCCCGGCCGTATTGTAGAGATCGCTCGAGCAGCCAATCATCCAGAAGGGCGCGAAACAGGTACGGCGGTACGGCTCGTGGTTTAAGTTTGTTGCTTTTGTAGAGCCTCAGTGCGTCTGTACAGAGCCGTGCAGCTCGTATGTCTGTAACGATTGCGAAGAATTCACTGATCGCGCGGGCGATCGCGTCTTTCCTGTGTAGCCTAATAACCTTTGCCGTATCCGCACCTTTATCTGTCAGGTACTGCCACAGCGAGTTGGTCAACTCCCACCGGACAGACCGACCGCCAGCGGCGGCGGGCGGGAATCTGTAGCTGGTAAACCCGGAAGCTGTATTTTCTGCTGGGTCTGCGTACTCACAGACTTTTGTAGTCTCGTCAAACAGCGACTTCCATGCGGTTGCTACAGTGAGGTCTTCGCTGTAGTCGTTAAACGGGCACCCGTGCATCGCACACTGGGGGTGCCCGTTTAGCGCACTCATCAACATACCGGCACCGGATCTGGGTATACTCTGCAAAACAAACTTCGTATGAGCCATTACCTATCGTCCTGCGGTGTGATATTTCAGATCCGGTCAGTGAGTTACTCGCCAGCAGGTTTATCTGCTCGCTGCTGGGCGGCCTGGTCGCCGTAGGTCAGCTTCGTGTACCGCAAACCCAGCTTGACGCGGTTAGCTCGCTCTACGATCTCATCACTCACCTCGACAGCCAGATACAGCCGCGTAATGCTGCGGACAACCTCCACCAGCGAGTCAACGAGTTTGACTCTATCCAGTTGCCCGTTGTAAATGACATAGCGTTTCACTGCATCAAACAGCTTACCCGCAGCAATGAGCAGCATCAGTGTCTCAGTCATATCACTGTTACGGATCTGCACCCCGTGGCATGCTGCAAACGTGTAGTCGAGGTTCTCGTCGATCGCATTGCAGATACCCTGCAAATAGAATCGCATATCGCCAAACTCTTCAATCGCGTTTGTCTTCTTGCCCTGGTCGTAGTCTACCATGCACTCGGCAAGCTCGGCCACCTCATCCAGCAACGCACTCGACATGTGCCACAGGTGTAGCTTTTCCGGCGTCATCTCTGCCAGCATAACCTCACCAGGTTTAGCCAGTGCTCGTACGAATTCACTGTACGGGACGACGCTGGTTGTTGTACTCTCTTCCATCTTCTCAACTCCTGCTGGGTGGTTACGCATAACCACCGGACTGTCGCACTGAGATCGACTACGTTGTCGATCTTCTACTTACGCCTCGGCTTCTCAGGTGCCTTGCGGGCTGCTGCTCGCCTACCGGCAAGAAAAGCCTGCACCTGAATCAGTCGCTCACCTGCCTGCGGCGGTGAGCTACCATCCGCATATTCTGTGACGCGGCCGCACCAGTTTACAGAGTCCAGCCCAAGATGGCAAACGTCAAAAGCTGGTCTTAGCCGTTTTGTTTTGGGCCACCGCCTTGCAAACTGCGTATCCCCGTCAGATGCATTCTTGTAGTCCGACCCGTACCACGGTAACGCCTGCAGCACAACGTCCGCTGTGTGGAAAATTTGCGTGTATCCGGCCATAATTTTACCACTCGGCGCAGGCGGGCCAAGTGGTAACCTGCCCCACTCTGTGTGCGGTGGTATCTCAGCAAAAGTATCTACAAGCATTCGGCGTGGCGGGCTGTAGATGTTACCTGCATCGAAATCGTTCACAGGTAGCGTTGGCGGTAACACAACGTCGGCATCCATGAAACACAACCAGCCGCGTGGTCGCACCGCTGCCAGCACCTCATTTACAGCCAGAAACTTATTGAAGGATGCACCGTCACGATAAAAGGCGGATGTGCGGGTCACGCTACAGTTGAACTGCTTACCTAGCTCGCCTACCGCGTCGTCCTGGGTGTCCTCTGAGGTCACAAGGTGCATGCAGCTGAAGTGCTGTCGATTCCTTGGTAATGTAATTGCTAGTATGTCTGCGTACCCTACTGCTACGGTAATACACTGCATCGAATCACTGCTCCGGCGGCTTGGATCTTCCCCAAACATATGTAGATTTAACACCCGGTACACTTACCCTGTCCAGCACTTTCCCGTCTGCGTTCTTGTGCTTGCCTCTGTGTATATCCCTCCACCCTTGAAATTTACGCAGCGCAGCTAGCTCAACCTCCTGCCGCCCCTCGCCCGCCACGTCACCGCCATCGACACGAGCGGAGACCCTCCCGAACCAGTTGCAGTCTCGAGGGCCTAAATGCAGGACGAGTATAGGCAGCCTCCGTTTACGCTTGACCGACCACAGGCTGTGAAAGTACGCGTCCCCACCCCCAGCGTGGGCGAAAGTCGGGTCGTACCAAAATTCTCTACCTTTGAGCTGCGGAGCTGCTGCGTTGAATAGCTGAAAGTAGCCCGGGATGTCGGTGTCATCTGTCCTCACAGCTTGCCGCCACGCTGCTGCCGGGTCCGCCTCGTAAATAGTCGGGTCTGTCAGTATCAGTCTGCGACAGCCGTACAGGATGTCCTTACTGAATCTAGCTACCCCCACGAACCCGGAAAACAGGCGACTCTCGAACACCGTGTCTGCGTCCCATATCAGGATCCAGCCGTCGCGACCCATGGCAGTAAATGCTTCTTCCATGGCCAGGCCTTTGTTAAAACTGGCCCCGTAGCGAGTAAACGCATCCGTTACAAATACCTTAACAGCAGGGAATTTGTCCCGCAGTAATTTTTGTGTCCTGTCGTCTGTTGGCGACGTGACGACCCACTGCTCTGACACAAACTGCAGGTTCTGCGGTAGTGTTAGTTGCAATAAGTCGTCGTAGTCTACACACACGGTGATGCCACGAGGCTTCATTTTTTTCTCAGTGTGATGGCAGAATTGCACTTGTTAGTGAGGCCGTAAACTGGGCACCGTATCAGGAACTCATCTACGGCTCGCTTCACGCCAGTCCAGTGTGGGTCGCCGTAATCGTGGCAGAAGATAACTTCTGGAAGATACTCCTCGCACACGGCCAGGTCGGCTACTACACCCTCATAAGAGTGGTCTCCATCAATGAAGACAGACATGTCAGATATCCGGATACTTTTTGCAAAGTCTGCTAATGTCTGCTCCAGCAACACCATGCGAGGGGTTGCATTATGCTGCCAGTCATTGCGTCTGTCTGCGCCGCTGCGACAGTCTGGCCTATCTGTCGGTAAGTGGGCGGGAGCCTCTACGAAAGTATCCAGACAAACAAGTTGCAACTCTGGTCGCGACGCTGAGAATAATGCTGCTGTAACACCAGAAGCTGTACCCACCTCGACCAGCGTACCTGTGTGTGGTAACTGCGGGATAACCGAAAGCAGCTCGGGGTGTCCGAGCCACGAGTACCCCAGAAGGCCACTATATGTGCGAGGTAGATAGTGTATATCTTTGACATTTACCTTATCCGGTGTCATCTAAACTCCTCCGTTCTCGATGTAGTCTGTTGCTTTTCCCAGATAGTCAGCACCCAGCTGTACGAGCTGGGTGATCTGCATGATCTGCCGGCTGTCTTTCATACGAGAAACACCCATGTGCGTCTCGCTGATCTGCTCGTGCGGTCCAGCATTCGCTAGTGCTCCGTAACCTCGCAACGGGATACCGCACGCGTGACAGTGCACTCTTACCTGCTGCCGGAAGCTCTCCATCGGCTCTCGCCACCAACCTGGGGTAACTGGCAGGCCGGTATCTGGCATAGGCTGCCCTGTACCCATCCAGTTCTGATTATTCTGGTGCAGCATGGCTTGCGCGGCTGCTAACTCGCAGAAAAAGGCTCGCAGCTCGTTCCGCACAGGGCAGATCATTGCAGACCAGTACTTGTTGATATCGCAGTCTGCAATCAGCGTAAGCCGGTTAGCTTCTGTGTTCTCTACACCACCAGGGAGCACATCCAGATCCTGCATAGCTACCAGTGCCGGGGTGTGTCGAGAGTCCGCCTTTAGCCCCTTGAGCTCAGACTTGCACTCGGGCCACGATGCGGCGAATTCATCGTAAGCTTCTTTACTCTCGTGGACATTCAGGTTAGACACCTTCGGGTTGAATGTCTGCCGCATGATCGCACCCTGACCGCGTGGGTGGTTGCTCCAGATCCCTCGCTGCTCAAAGGGTACATACTCACGAAAGATGCTACAGAGCTCTTCGAACTGTGGGTGAAGACAGTTACCTGTGACGCAGTGCGCAATCTGAAACGTGTGGGTATCGTCACTCACACTGATGTCCCAAACATCCTCGTAGCGATCAGTTGGTGTAATAGACACGATTTCAATATTCGTCGACGCTACGTCAGCTTTGAATTTTCCGACAACATCCTGCAATCGGCGATTCTTTTCAACGTGCGTCAGCGGAAACAGTCTAGCGAACCTCTCGACACTGCGTGTACCACAGATCGACAACGTGTAAGACGTGTATGTCCTGCCGTAGTCTTTACCATTTGGGAACGAGCCTTCCCGCACCCGTTTCGAGATCTGTGACTTAATCCCGTAAAAACTAAGAAGGTCTGCAACATCTGTTGTCAGCTTCAGCTGTGAAGAGGCTAACCGCACGCGGACGTGCCCGGTCACTTTGCTAACTTCGACACTGCCGTCTGCAGAAAACAGCCCATCTATCATACCCTTTCTGAACTCCTCGCTGGCTGTACTCCATGTAGCGGTAGGTAGCCCCTCTTTTTTACCCAGGAGTCCAAATTTATCCATCCACACATCCACACCTGTGTGGCTTACGCCCAACTCGTGGCACTTGTTTACCGCACGAAAACTTGCAAGGCTTCCGAGTTGTTTAATCCTACCCTGCAACCTAGTGGCGACACCACTAGCCGCGTCTGTAGTGTTTACAATTAACGTAACATGCCGCACACGGCCATTTTTAGCAAACCGCTTGTCCTCTTCACCGTTAACGCGTATGCGGGATCGTGGTAGTTTTCTTACTGATACGCTTCCGTCGCCAAGTATCCACCCAGCTAAGAAGCCGTCTTCCTCATCCCCATCCGCCCCGAATCCCAGAAAATCCGACGCACCTATGGGTAATCGCATCCCCGGCTGAAGATCAATTGTCTTGACCTTTCCGAGCGGGATTACTTGCTTACTAGGATTGTAATTAGCGAGGTCTTTCCTCTTCGCGTTTCCGCGAAACCCGAGTGCAACTGCCGGCCATTCGTGATCTGCTGTCACAAAATGGCTGTGTCCTCCTCGCAATTTTACCTCGTAGAGTCTGCGGCCTTTCCCAGATAGCCAGCACGTAGCGGGACACACTTCCCCTCGCTGATTACGGACAGCAAACACTTTATTTTCTAAATCCTCGATCGCGAAAATGCCAGCTGTCGTATACACACGTGTGCCTTTCGCAGCACACGGATTTCCGCCAAATGCGCCTACGACACCGAAGTAAGGTCCTGTGCCGTCTTTGAAGTTCAGCGACTCTAACGCCTGCCGCAACTGTTCTGGGGTTATCTTTGCCGCGGCTCCGGCCATCTGCGAGTTCTGTGTGCAGTGAAAGCACTTTTTATCGCAGGCTCTAGTTATGAAAATCTGCAACACACCATTTCGCCAAATCTTCTTACGCTTGGTCCCGGGTGCGATCATCCTGGCGATCGCTTGATCTTCAGTAGTCATAAGTACTCTCGGATCTCTGATAGCTAAAAAAAAGGATAACAGCTGGTCAGGTATTACACCTGACCCAGCTGAGATCCTGACACTGTAGCATGTCGCACTACATTACTGCAACCGCCCCCACTGTTCTGCCATAGCTCTAGCCAGACTCGGGTACGTCCTCGCCCGATCTGCTGACCTGTTCGCTGACGGTGCTAACTTATTCTGGCCGGAGTCAGTTTGATTCGCCCATCGCTTGCACAGCTTCCCGTTATGCATAACGAACCTGGGCAGGCATGCTGCCGCCGGGTCCAGCTGTAGTGGTGGTACGCCTTTCAACCACAAACATGTCGCCTTACTGGCGTCGTCACCGAATTGCCACGGCTGCACTATCTGCGGCTTGCCCAACTCCGCAGACAGTACACCGATAGGGTTCTCGATGACTATGTGAGGAATTGGGGCATTCCACAATTGTCGCACAAACTGAATCGCCTCTCGACGAGCTTGCCGTCTAGGCTCCCCAACCAGCGTACCCGGTTTGACCTTCTGATGGTATGGGCCGTCTGTGTAGGCCCACGCCGCAGATATCGTCAGAAAGGTGCAGTCTGGGTGGTTAATGCACAGATCCCAACCCTGATCCAGCACAGTCAACACATCGCACTGCAAATGAGGACCTGGTCGCTCGCTCGGCTTGAAGTCGCAGCTCCAAGCGTCGTGCCCGTTGGCGATAAACGCATCCCTCACTACTCCCGAACATTCGCAACTCACTAGAACTCGCATCAGCTCACTCCGTGAAGTTTGTCGCCCCAACCCACACACACCTTACCAACCTTGCGGAGGCTGTTGCGAATCTCGGTGAACAGGTTGTCAAAATCTGCGTCGCCGTAACCTGGCCAGATATCCCACAGTGAGACATCATACTGGTGCCAGTCGTGCGCGTAAGCGTTCTCGTTAACAATCTGCAGCCGATCACCGAACTCCCGCAGTAGCGGTGTGCCAAACATCTCAATAACCGCAGGGTTAAGCTCTACCACAGTCAATTTCTTGACTGTTGACCTCTCCAGTATCCTGCGAACCACCCAACCAAGTCCCAGACCCGCCACACCCACAATACCGCGAGCTCGGCGAACCTGTCCCCGCAGAGTTAGGATCTCATTAGGTGTCAGCGACATCCACACTTCCGGCAAACCGTACCGCTTCTCGCACAGCACAGGTATCACCACAGGGGCCGAGAACCCTATATACGCAGACGTTGTGCCGCGGTAGATCTGCAGCGTTAACCTTTTCGCGTACTGGTTTTCACTAGGCAACGTAGCGAAACCAATACCACCCCAATAAGAGCCCCAGTACCACAACGGCATCTCGCGAGCATACAACAAGTAGTCGCCTACAGGGACACCGTTCTCTTCAATCACCTCCATGGTTAGTCCGCTGCACGGCGTCAGGTCTTTCATTACCGGTAACACGGTATGCAGCCAAGCTGTGTAACTCTCTGCGTCAAACGTAATGCTTTTGCCGCCACCGGGGAACTTGAACTGCTCGTTAAAGGGCTGCACGGTCTCGTGCGGACCGATACCTGTCGGTAGGGTCGCCTTTTTGGTAGTTCGTTTCGTTTTCTTTTTCGTAGTCATTTGTACTTCTTTCATCCTCTGCCTCGGTTGCGTAATAGTAAACCGGAAGGTTTTTAGATAACTCCCCACGCATAGCTAGAAAAACAAGCATCCACTCAGCCCACGATATGTTACGCATACCGTAGCTCCACCCCATAAACACCCACGTACCGTAGCTAGTACCGTCTTCTGTTCTTCTACTCAGAACAGCAATGCGGTTATAGCTCTTATCGTGCTGCGGTATCCCAGCCAGTCGCACTAACTGATTTTTATCACCTAGTGCGGTTCTTGGTAGTACAGGAGGCTGTAGTGTTATTTGCATACTATATCTCCTCGCTGATCACGCAACTCTTGTCTGGATGCATTGGTACGCGTACGAGTGTAACACTTGCACCAACAAACACACACCGCACAGATATCTTTGTTTTGCTGAGTCTGAGCATCGTCTTCTTCATTTTCCTCTCTAGTCGCCCCTTGTTGCGCTCCTCCTCCGCGTCCATCAGTTTTACTTCAAATGCGCCCCGTAAAACTCTCTTACTACATCTGCCGATGTGGAACAGTCTGTCTCCAGTCGGTATGAGTATGGACTGTGCAGCGTACTTCTTTAACTCGCTGCGAACATTCAAGAACCCCCCAAAAGCGGTGAAGTAGAACCCTTTAGGTAGCCGGATTGCTGTATGTCCGTCACCATGGAAGTAGAGAAGTCTGTGTCTGCCCACTACACAAAACGACCGGATAGACAACACATAGTTAACTTTCTTATAGGTACATCTGCTGGAGTACCTACCATCAGACTCTGCTGTGATATCCAGCTGCTTATCTTTATGGTTGTTTGTAGCTACGACATAGTGAACCCATCGCTGTCTGCGGGGGTGCTGACTAGTTGCTAAGTTTCGCAACCTCACTGATGTATCGTCGCCAACAGCTAACACAACTCTAGGCAGCCGCAGGCTCCGGGTTCCGCACCAGCTCGCGTAATCCGCTCGTCTTCTAGCCCTACCTCCTCGCTTTTGTAATGCCTCGTCTACCGTGCCGCGAAGCCGGCCCTCCTTTTCTAGTTTCTGAAGGTATTTCCTATCTGCCAATTTAACTGCCGGCCTATTAGTCATGTGTACTTTCTTAGTATCAGCAGCACAGCGTTAACACTTGTGCCAGATTCCTTGAATGTCCCAGCTGGTAGCTCTCGCACCTCGGAGTTAATGCTGTCCAGCCACGCTCGGAACTCCGTGTCTGCAGACCGTTGCCGGAATGTGATACCGGCGTCCGCTATGGCCACCAACACACCGCCAGTCTTCAGGAACGACCAGGCATGCCGGATATGGGCTGCAGCTCTCCCGCGAGAAAACGGAGGGTTCATCAACACGCTGTCGTATTCCATGTACTCCGACGGTACCGTTTTCAGGAAATCCGCCTTCTCCACACAGATGCTGGTATACAGCTCACCATAACCAGCTTTATAGCACATTTCGTACACCTTACTCGTCGTCGTAAGTTGTTGCTGCAACTCGTAGCCGTGCACCTGCGCACACCGCTTTGCTGCCGCAAACGCAATCCGTAACTTACCGCAGGACGGTTCGAGTACCCTGTCGTGTCGGCTGACATCTGCGATGTCGCACATCTCCTCAGCCAGCTCTTGAGGTGTCTCAAACAGCTCGTAATCTGTACCTGGTGCGATGTGAGTGAAGTCGTACTCCAAATCACCGGCCTGATACGGGTCCTCTGTCCGACCCGGTAGCGCCCTGGGGTGCCCACAGCGTTGGTTAAACAAAGCAACAAGATCCGGTCGCAGCAACTTCAGGTGTAGTGCTCTATTCTTAAAGCATTTGAACGAGAAGTACTCTGTCTCACCTTTCCCGTTACTCATGTGCAGCTCCTCCATCAGGGGGGATCTGTACCCGGTCGGAACGGGTTTACCGTCAAAATAATGCATCGCAATATCCAGCCCGTGCAACATGCTGGTATTGGTGGTGCAGCTTATACTGAACCTGGAGCCTGAGTGCTCGCTAACCATGTTCGAGAACAGCACCTTGTCGCTCAGCTTCCACCGGTTGCGGATATTCGTCTTGTACTGATCCCGAAACGTTGGCTTCATCTTCTGGTAGACCTCGCAGACTTTCTCTGTGATGTACATGTCCCGGTCTACCCGGATGCCGCTGACAATCTGCCGCATACTCTCTGCGGTGATATCCGGCATCTTATCTATCCCCTCACTATCAGGGCCTCGCTTGTCGACGTCCTCAGACAGTGCCTCGTGCATCTTCTTCAGCCTCTTCAGGCTGTAATATGGCTGTATACCCAGCTTGTCAAAAATAACCCGCCACGCCGCCCGCTTTAGCTCTCGGCGAATCTGTATCGGGTCACCCACTCCACAGACTTGAATATTCCCATGAAAGCTCGTCGTATTAAACCCATCACTGAGTCGCTGGAGCAGCTCACGAAGCTGCCGCTGCAGAGACTCTATCTCCGGTACCGCCAGCTCAAGCAGGGTTGCAAGCTCCTCTGCAGACGAATACTGTACAGGGAGATTGCCATCTACAAAAACTGAATCACTCATAGGGACCCCTCATGTCAAATTGCGTACCTATACCAATGCCGGTCGCAGAATTGTGCGACCGACTTACAATTGCAAAGATCCGCCTGAAGAAGTTGTCTCTCACCTCGGCAGAATATGACCTGCTACGTGCGCAGATCTCTTACTATGAAAAGGGCGTTGCAGCAGATGATGCAGTGTTGCATCATCTGCTGGCCACCTTGCTTGAAATCAACTCATCAGGCTGGGATGCAGAAGCGGCACTTAAAGCCGGAGTTGATGGTGGGGCTACACTGGACGCCATCGGTCGCCGTGCGCTACACATTCGCGAAGTGAACTTCCGCCGTGTCGCGATCAAGAATGCTATCTCGGCACACGTGCAACAGCCGGAATTCACTGAGATTAAACGATATCACATGTCTGAAAGCACAAGATCTGCGACATCAAGCACTACACTCTCGAGCGATATAGCTGACAGCTCGCTCAGGTGAGCACACCACCCACTCTTGTTGTGCGGGGCGATTGCCTTGAATGTGCTGGCCACCGTTCTGCAGAAATGAAGCCTCTGCAGGGGCATGCCTAGCACTGTACGCTGAACCTGTGGCGAGTCAACTGCACAGGTAAAAAATTGTGTAACATCACCGCAAAGCGGCTGAAGCCGCGTAACCGCGGATGTTACCCCGGCAGAAAAACCAAGAAAACACTGATACCCAACTTTGCTTCCAGCTTCTTGATGCTGGGTGTCACGCCAGGACCCAGCATAACCTGCTGACCTGCAGCTAGCGGGGAGCCTGCCGCTCCCCTGTGCCGCCCTTTAGTCCCCATATGGTAGACTCTCCTTATCTGCCAACCACTGCTTCACGTACAGCGTACCGGTTGCCCCGTCTTTGTCTACACTACCCTCATCTACAGTAGACCATGGTAGCCACACTTCTCTACCTGTGCTCAATCTGAAGCAGCCGGCTTTCGCCGTGCTGCGCACTACTGTAGTCATGCCTTGTATTGCTACGATCTCCGAACTCACTTTTCACCACCTTTTGTGTTTATTTTTTTCACAACCTGCACCGGTCCGCTCGCTTTAGCAGGTTGCTGCCTACCCTTAGTTGATGCTTTAGGTGCCGGCGGCCTGTCTGGGTACAGTAACGAATCAAACACACCCGCCGCCTGCTTACGATAAGCCGGTTGCGGCATAGGCTTCTTGCCGGGTTTGGCATATGTGCGAACAGTCGACCGCACCGGCATCGCTGTCGCTGCAATCGCTTCTCCGGCTGTTTTACCTAACTGCTTACCTATCCGCTCAAACTCAGTCATGGGCTATCTCCTGTGGGTAGAATACAGGAGTGTACCCCCCTTATTTGTCTACCGCAATCCTAGCAAGCAGCCATACGAACTCCTGGCTGATCGCTGGCGAATCGTAGGCGAACACGTCTACGTCTTCCTCTGTGAACTCTTCAATGCCCTCTGCCGTTACGAATAACGGATAACTGCCACGAGAATTCAGTGGGCACCTAATAGACAGCACTATGCCGTGACTGCGTATCATCAGGTTGCTGCAATAGATGCTACCATCACTGCTGTTCTGAGCTATTCGGAACCCGGACTTCGGTGCTCGGTGCACGACCTCAAGATTGAAGCGTACCAGACCTACGTTGCGGTGCTGGCACCGCTCGTCATGAATACACAAGGTCAGCTGACCTAGACACTTCAATAGTGTCGCCTCGTTAAATAGGTCTCGGGGTATCACCCTGAGGTACTTCTCTGTCACTGTGTCTCCCATGGTAAACTTACACGGTCAGCTATAGCCCAACGATCGTTCCCTAGTATTCCCACTACAGATGCGTTGTATAGCGTCAAGGTGACTTGGTATAGCTGCCTATTTTTTAACTCTTCGACAATCACCATACCTCGGTCATCTACTATCGCTGCAGTACAGTCTGGCTGGCCCAGCCGCAGGTAAATCTCCCTCCACGGTGCTGCGAACCTCGCAAATACACCCACCCTCCCCCTCTTGGCTCTCAACGTGATCTGCATGTTTGACTCGCCATAACCCTCTAGCTATTTGAATTAACCGTCTAGCTTCCGAGCTCGCAGACAGGTGGCACTCCTCGTACACAGCTGCACGGAGGTTCGGTTTACAGTACCGCAAAATATGCTGCCTCGCAGTCAGCACCTTAGTTAGCATCACATACACACAGTGCTTTTTGCGGATAATGTTTGTAACGTCCCGCAGGTCTGAGTAAATCAGGCTGCCGTGCGGGGCGAACAATGCAGCAAACAGTAGGGTTAACACCTCCGCCTGCACGCTGGACCCTGCAAAGAACCTAACTAGTTGCACAGGTTGCCCATCGATACTGATTGCCCCAACACTAAGCGACCCTACACTGCAGAAGGACGCATCACACCACACGCGGACAAGCCTGGCAGCACTCACACAACAGGCAGGTTTGACACCGGCTCTGCGGCGGTGACGTCTCCGTCTCGATCTGGGGCTGCGACTTGCCACGGTAATCTCCCGTTAGCTGTACATGTATTCCGATTGGGTAGCGACATCCTTGCCCGACAGTGCTGCCGCTAAGTGTAGCACAGTTTTACTTTGCCAAGGTCCGTCTGCCTCGTGGATAATCTGAACCAGCAGATAGACAGCAGCCATCATGCTTTCCCGTTCCGCTGATTCCAGCTCGCCACCAGCTGGTGCGTCACAATCTCTCGTGAGTCGTTGGACGATTTCACGCAACTCGTAGGCTGTGCGCTTAGCTGCTGCCGCAGCCGCACTCGGGTGCATGTATTTCAGGCACCGTGCCGGAACTGTAACCCTCGTAACTGGTTTCTTTGTCTTCATGTTTTACCCCTGCTGAAAACCGGACGCGTGTAATGATGCTCGAAATTTCCGCCACCACGCCGGAGGTACCCTTCTTGTCGTGATGGTATGCGTGTTGCCGTAGTCGTCCACAAACTGGATAGACTTTGGATGCAGCATAAAACCAGCCTTATACTCTACACCGGGTGCACGAGCTGCCGGGGACGTAACAGGGAGAACTGTAGTTACTTTTCCCCCCGTTGATGTAGTGCCACTCACTGTATAGCGACTACCTAGTTTTACAGCGTCCATAGACGCATACACAACACCTTGGTAACACCACTCTGGCTTAGAAGCCATAAGAACTCACTCCATACAATTAATCGCGTCTTCGCGGATGCACGTCACGAACACCAAGCAGATACGCTGCTATCATTACACACACAACGATCTGCACTACACCCCCGGAGCTGAGAGCGACCAGGCCTGCCAGCATCGCGGCTGCAATAGCTAAACTTATATAAACTGCCTGCATGGTTATTAACCTTGTTCGTCTTGTAACAATTCGTGATCTCGGCCGTCGTCACCAAGTGCGTCAGCCACCTTACCAATATCCTGCGGGTGCTGCTCCAGGTGCGTTGTAACCAGTACGGATACAACATCTGTCAGCTGCTTTAATCGCCACTCTATACCGCCATCGTAAATACTTTCACGCAGCCACCTGTCAAAGTCTCGTGTCCGGTGGTGATCCTCATTGTCTCGAGTAGTGTGTACGTACCTTACACGCATCGTGACTCCTTTCGCTAAATTTTAATAGTGTTATTAAACAGGTCGGCCGCTATGACCAGCTCGGCCAACCTTATTCCCGCTTGATACACCTTATCGACCTGCGCTGCTGTGGGTTCGCCACTCTCCGGGCATACATCCCACAACGCTGTAATCTCTTCCGCAAGCTCTAGCTGCTCTCGCAAGTTAGCTTCAATGTCCACGTCTGCTCCCAGTTAAAGTAACTCAGCCCCTTCAGTGAAGTGGCCATGTGAAACCTGTTTAGGTCTGTGGTCAAACACGACATCCAGATTATCTGGGTACATAAAGATCTCCCCGCCCAGCTCTCGCTTACAGCCGTAACGGCAAACGACAGTAGCCGGCCGCATCAGCATACGTACCGGAGTACTCACGTCGTCTTTGAAATCCAAGCCGTCGTACACCCGTACCCGACTACCGTTCAGGATCTCTGCAGACCTGGGTCTGTCCGTGGCGTACTTCACTACACGATCCAGTCGCCACTGCACCCCCCCAGTCAGTGCTGGGACTTGTCGCTCTACCACGAGATCCTCGGCAGGGCCTACTTGCCGAAACACCTCCCGACTCTCCGCCAGTCGCAGTACAACCTCCAGATTGTTAGCCGTACCTACAGTAATGACACTAAGGTCAGCTTTGTAGATCGCTACCCGGAATAGCGAATTTCTACGCTTGTCTGGCTCTCGCTGTTTTACAAATCTTCGGTGGTGCGAATTCTTACGAGGCTTATTACGGTTTTTGTTCTTCGGCACTGGTCGCTCCTGTGAAGGTGGTTATCTTCGGTAGTTCCTCTACCCGCAAGATACCGATCACTACACTCATATCAGAAGACAACCCTCGCGGACTGACTGGGCGGGTAGGCGGCTCTTTGAATGTGTTGTCTGGTCCGAACGGAGCCATTGTGCGCGTACCCAAGTAGCTGGAGTCAAGCTGCTGACATTCCAGCAGCACCCACCCTGTCGGGTTGAACTTTTTTCGCTGGCTGTTTAGCCGTGCTAACATCTCCAGCTGAGTACTCTGCTGGGTCTCACAGTACAACCCTACGCACTCTACCCACGTGAGCTCTTTTGGTTTTACGTCGCTACTCATGCTTCTCTCTTTCATTTTGTTGGTTGCTATTCATCTGCAGCGACTCCTGTAACAAGATAGCCGGATGCGTTGTAATACCTAGGAGCAACATAGCAGCCAGTCTGTGAAAACCGTCTGCTAGCTGTCCGTACTCGCACATTAAAACTAACGGCGGGAATACATCCCCTCCCTGCATAGCCTGACAGTACTGCGATAGTTTACGAAGATCAGGTAGCCCCCACTCTACCAGCATATTTACAGCATCCTGCCTGTACGGCTCAAGCAATGTATGGACCACGCACAGATCCAAGTCTGCGTATACGTTTACACCACTACCTACGAGTGCTACAGTCTGCACCTCCTCAAGCAAATCTCCTACCAGTTTATGCATGTCCTCTGGCAGTCTTGACATTCGCAACGTCCCACTTACTTCGGCGGGCACACCCTGTCCTGGCATAATACTTCCCTCGCTGCTGTTACTTTTTCCAGCTCTTTCTTGATTGCAGCCGACTCTAGCGAGTCGTCCAACTGCTTAACTGCCTGCTCGGCTACGCCGAACACCTGCTCCAATAACCGTAACACACGCGTCCTGTCCGCCTCTGGCTGCTTAGTGTCTTCCATGCGCTCCAACATAGCCCACCGCCACGCCAGGGCTGTATCCAGCCGCTCAACCTCCTTTATGAGTGTTGCCACAGTAGTAGTACCTGCCAATAGTTTATCCAGCAGCTCATACCGCAGGCAACTTTCACAGCCTAACTCGTACTCGTCACACCGCTCGCCGTAGTTCACCTCCAGCCAGCTCCTGGCTGTCTGGTAAACATGCTCAGCCATACTGTCCCGCTGTTGCGGAGTTACTCTGATCGCCACGTTTATCCCCCTCACAGATACGCCACCGCAGTGGCAGTATAAATAAAAAAACTGCCGCAGACGACTACGGCAGTACAGCTCACCTCACAAGGCCCTACTTGTCGTAGTCGATGCTATTGCCGTCGACACTGAAGAAATGCAGCGTGCCGTCTGGCGTAGAGGGGGCGTACACATACAGCGGCGCCGGTACGTCTTCCGGCACAACGACTACAACAAGGTGGGTGGTGCTGACTATAGACAACATGTGCTGCGATAGCTGAAACTCAAGCTGTGGCACCTCGTAGCTGACATGCGCAACGTCGCCGGGCTCCGCTGACCGCAGCTTGTCACGCATTACCTTATTTATCTCCCGCGACATTCCGATCACTGCAAACAGCAGAAACTCCGTTAACTGACACTCCAAGTCGGGACTGTGGCAATCGAACACCCAGCGGGAAGATGACAACCTGACTGGCCTGACCTGCGTGCGGCCCATGCGGATTGACATAACTGTTTTAACACAGTCCGCGACAATGTCTCGATGAGTAAAAGCCTCGGAGTTTAGCTGCAGCACGCTCCTCCACAACTCGCTGTACACTGCCGCTATCTCTGCTTGGAATTGTGGTGCTCTCTGTATGTGGTGCGTCAGTATCCTGACATCAGGGATACTATCCACCAGTGGCTGGCTGCAGCTGCTCCACAAAACAGGTCGGAATTCTGGTGTGGCCACGGCCTCATCAATAGGGTGTACCCAGATTGGTGTAACGTAATCCATACTTGTATCCGGCAACAGTCGCCTCAGTGCGGCGATAAGCTGCTGCACCACGGCGAGTCTCGCCATAATGTACCCCATGCTGCTGACGGGGTTCACCCAACTTGGTATCTCCTGCTTCGGGTGGGTCGGAATCTCGATAACGTTGGCCCCGAGAATCTCTGCGTATCGCTGCTCTGTACTCATGGGTCGGCTCCATCTGGGTAAATAAGATGCACCAGTCTGCCAGCGGAGTCCGTACGACCCCACTTGGCTAGCTGCTGGTGCTGACGAACAATCTCCCGAAAATAAGCAACTACCCCTGTAACTCGCTCAGCTTCGGGGATAGCTGTGTGCAGCATACCGTCTCGGTATATTGCGTCTGGTTGCAGTCTTTCGCACTGCTCGTTACGGCGCACCACAGTTTACTACCCTTCCTCTGGCGGGTTCGGTACGGCGTCGGGCTCAGCCTGTAGTTTGCTCACTTTTTCAGTGTACGTGTACTGGGTGACTTTCTCACCACGCTCGTACTCTCGGGTTGTCTCGACGATTCTGGTGGCCGTCACAACATCCTTCTGGGCACTCTCTATTTCAGCCAGAGTCTCGCTGCACGCAATGCAGATCTCATAGGCCCCTCCAATCAACGCAAACCATACTGGTGCCTGCTTGGTCATGATTATCCTTTCGTTCGAGCAGCCTCTATTGAGGCGTTTAGGGAAATTTTACGCAGTGCTTTTACTTCTGATTTTGTGTGCACATAGTCCAGCCAGTCCATTGGTATGTAACAACACTTACCGAGACTGCACAACCACTTATACATAGACCTGGCCGTATTACGATCCATCGAGTGTAGTGGTGTGTTTGCTAACCAGCCGAGCTGGGCAGCATCTAACCTAGCCACACCGTGGCACAGCTCTTGTAGATCTGCTGGTACTGTGTATGCGGCTACACCTGTACAATTCGGGAGTACTCGCGTCTTAAACACCCGCTGGTAGTCTCGCAGCATAGAGCCCCCAACATCATACGCGGCACGACTACCGCTGATACTACCGACCCACACACCTACCTCTGCTTCACCTGGTGTAAACGCCCACCGGGTAGGGTCTAGTACATTAGTCTTCGTCTCAATCCACGAATGCTGCGACGCCACCCGACTGCCGAATACAGAATCTGCTGATATTCGGCCATGGTAGTGACCTCGCACTACGCGGCCCGGTAATTGGCAGTACGCTACCAGCTTCGTCGCCACAAAGTCGCAATTCCCCGGCCATCTACTCAATTTCAAATCTATCACGCGAGCCAGCTCTGTCATGCTGCACGTACCAGCCTTCAGCTCTGCGATTGTGAACCTGGCCATCTTAGAGACCCACCTGCAGATCTACAGTAATACGAACAAGCACACCGTCAGCTACAGCGAGCAGTACATTCGGCGTGTTGCTAGCAGTGTCCCTAACAATACCAGCGACCCGCAGCGACGAACTGTGACTCAGCGAGATCAGCACCGCTGTTGTCAGGTCCTCTAATTGGCGGACCTGTTTCTTATTCTTTTTCGGTTTTTTGGTTGTCGGCTCAGCCGGCACGGTAGCGACGTTAACTGGCACTGCCACTGCCGCTGCCACCTCAACAACAGCCCACAAGTCTTGCAGTGCGACGTACACTGCAGAGAAACCATCAGAGTGCCCCTGCTCCCAGGCTTCGCTCTCCATAGCTGCTACAGCTTCCTTCGACAAGGTCTCGGTATACCCCAAGTCTTCCCGGGCGTCTGCCCAGAACTCGTCTTGCTTGCGTCTTAATGCCGCCCTGTGCGGAGCATTTAATTCCCGAAACTCTCGTCGAATCGTCGGCTGTAACTCTCTCTTGGCCGTCTCTCGCTCCTCTCCTGTTAGCTTCGCTGCGTCGATCGCCTGCAATCGCTCACTAAACAGAGTACTCTCTTCCTTGAATCCGTAAAATCGAACATCCGTTTCGATGTAGTAGTCCCAGTCTTTCATCATTTTCCTGCTTTCTGTTTGCTGTCTCTTCAAATTCCGTGGTGATGTTACACAATTTTTTACCTGTGCAGTTGACTCGCCTCAAGTTCAGCGTACAGTGCTAGTCATGCCCCTGCAGAGGCTTCATTTCTGCAGATCCGTGGTGATCTTGTCGCCATAACCGTAGTCGTCCTGACCTGGTAGCTTGGTCGGCTGACCAAACATCCTCAGGAAACCCTGCGCTGCCGGGTCTCTACCTACTGTGATAGGTTTGCGAGCTACCGGCTCTGTTTTCTCGTCTGTGTATCGGATGTATTTGACGCTCATTGCACCTTCACCATGAAGTAACCCCATGTAGGTTTCGTAATTATTTTGAACCCTTTCGGTAAACATGGTAGCGGCCACTCTTCGCCAGACCACCACTCACCGTCTATCACTGTGCCCCCGTTATATCGTACAAAGTGCCCAAATACGTAGTGCCCTAGCTCCCTGTTTAGTAGCCATCCTTGAGGCCCCGCCCCTCCGCACGGAGATGTCGGCTTCCGTCTAGCCAGCCGCGTACACCTTTCAACATTCCACGTCTCTTGCGGGTGCACGTATATTTTGTCAGTACTGCGTAACACTATTACCACAAGCTGCCCCCTATTTGCGCACACCCTCGCTGACGAAGGTCGCTCTGCCTGTATTGCTATCTATGTCATATATGTATTCCCACTTCGCTGTCGCGTCTGGTACGGACATCCTATCCGGGCACGGGAAGCCGTTCTCTACTTCGTGAAACTCGCCCTGTAATGGGCCGTCCATGAACTCAATAACTCTAGCTCCGTACGCTAACATAGCTTAACCCCCAATCGCCTACTGTCGTTGCACAAGCCTGCTCACACTACTTCCTCTTTCTCTGCTGTTTAGCTGGTGTTCTACTGACGGGTGTGCCCGAAATACCACGTTGCTGCTGTAGCTCTTTAATCGTGTTCTGTATCAGTGTCATGTGCGTCTTAGCTTCCGCTAAGTCTTCGCGTGTGCCGGATTCCAGTAACTGCTGGGCGTCTGTAGCCCACCGCATCATCAGCTTCTCCGGGGTAGAGCCGTCAGCTCCCTCTCCGCACCACTCAGCCACTCCGGTCATGCTCACATATCTCTTCCACAGCTCTACTGACTTCTTACGCACAGTATCGATCTCTGTCGGAGTCAGTGTTTGAGATAGCATGAACTGCACAGCCTCTACTACAGGCTTAGCAATGTCGTACGTAGTAAAGTCAAACTCTGCCACTCTGTATCGCCGCTGCGGGTTAAGCAGTTGCATAAACAGCTGCGTGACAGCTGCTCTGGTGATATCACCTATACGGTCCAGTCGTGGCTGCATGTTACTCCCTACATAGCTACAGTGAACTGATGATGCACCATTCGCAGGCACAGTATCTCTGCTTCTGCAGACACGAAGCCCCTGCAGAGGCTTCATTTCTTCAGCTGCAGACACGAAGCCTCTGCAGAGGCGTAACAGCCAAAAAAAAACAAAAACGACTGCAAGACCACAACGGTCTAGTCGCTGTCTGGCTGCTCCAGAAGGAGCATGATAATGGTGAGAAGCCAATAACCCAGCCGCATCCAGAAAAATAGGCCCATCGTGACAACCTGCTGATCTACCAGCTGTCTCACTATCTCTCGAGCAGCAGTCTCAATCTGCTGCTGTGATGCCTTATTGCCGGTCTTGGGTAGCATCCTCGAAACTGTCTGAGCTGCCATGCCGGTCCGCCAAGCGTGCCTGGTCGCTTTGATGATTGCATCAGTATGCTGCGAAGGGACACGGCTGGTTTGCATCAGCTTGGTAGTGGTCAGCGAGATATCAAAACCCGCCGGCTCAGTATCCGGTTTATTTTCCGGCAACACTGCCAGCACCACAACCAAGTCTGGCTTGATGCTGGAAGCTGTCGTAACCAGTATCGCAGGTTGTGAGGTCTGCTCGTCCCGGATCAGCTCCAGCTTACTAATCGATACGTTGAACTCAGTACCGACCGCCGCTACGAATACTGGCAGCGGTGTAGCAAACACGTATTGCCTGCTAACCGGGATCACAATGCGGATTCCGCCGATACGGATATCCTTATCCCCGTCCAATACAGACTCCGCAATCTTCTGAACCTGCGGAGACACATCCAGCTCTCTCCGCACACGGAATAATCCCACAACAGGGCCGTCAGCAGTCTGACCTACCGGCGGACCGCTGCTGTGGGCACACTCAAGCAGCCCGGCTTGCACTACCTGCAATCCCAGGAGCTGCGTTACGAATACTGCAGAGTCTGACATTAAAAGCACTTCCCGTTTGCGCAGTTGCCGCGAGATTGAAAGAAACCACCTCGTCGCCGATTGCTCTGGGTAGGCTGCATGTACTGCACAGTCGGCTGTGTGTATTTCACAGTCGGCTGCGTGGTGGTCCCTTGGTTGCTGGTAACAGTGCTAGCCGAATGGTCCTGATCGTGCAGCGTGGCAAGCTGTCCGATCGTCATACTTTCTAGAGGCCAGCTCTGGAAGTACTTGGTTACATGGTCTTCACCACCCTTCCCACCACCACGCAAATGCGACACGAACGCCCGCTTGGATGGTGTTGTCGTACCGTTGATAGGTACACTCGCAGGCCACGTTTCAGGAATAGTCTTCCACGGCTCAAGCTGACTGGTTGCTGGTGCGAGCTTAGTGTTCAGCATCGTCGACACAACGGAAGCAGCCGGCAGGCCGACGCCGCCTTTCTGAAATTTAGCTGCAGTGAATACAGCCCAGTATGGTGTACCGTTCTTTGTGGCGAGCTCTAGGGCCTGCTGATACTGACCGGCATCTGGTGCTTCAATCCTGAGCTTCACCACTTGATAGCTAGAGTCCGTGCCCACCGACCACCCAACATCAACCAACTGGGATCCCTGCTCTGTCTCCCACGTATCGATCGCATCAATGTCTTTATCCGTATACAGGATGATCAGCTGCCGCTCAGGGCTGTCGTTCACTGCTTTCGTAACCGTAGCAGTGGTAGCAGTCTGCCTGCTTGCTTCGAGTGCAGTAATTCGCTTATCCAAAGCTGAGACAACCGTAGCAGTCGACTTATCAATCTCGCTCAACTGTTTCAGCGTATCTGCGAGCTGCTGCAACAGCTCCGCCTCTGCCGACACGCTACCTACTGCGGCGTCGCTACTGACAGGTTCTGGGTCCTCTGCCACCTCGGGTTCGAGCTCGTCGACCGGGGATGGCTCGGGGTCAGGGTCGCTGATCGGTGCCGCACTTCTAGCTTTACACTTGCAGCCGCCTGCACACTCGCACGGCCCCAACCCGTCACCGCTACGGCCGGTCCCTCCGCATGGGCACGCCTGCGGCTTGTCATCCTCCTCAATGGTGGCGCCCAGGTCTGCATTTGCACCGATCAAGGCTAGCGCTCTCGCGTCAAGGACATCCTGCTCGCTGAGCGGTGTCACAATTATAACTTTTGGCAGCTGCAGCTGCCCGCAACCAACTGTAAGCAGCAGTACTACTACCAATCCCAAAATTCTCTTCATGCCAATTCTCCATATGGTCACTACCGGGCCGCAGCCTAGCCGAACGCCGACCAGTCAAACGTAGCACCGAATCCGTTAACGTCACTGTAAGCAATGCACTCAGCGGAACTCGTCAAGTGGTACTTAACGAAATCCTCCAACCGCACAAGTAGTACACCTTTCGGCAGAGGTTCGCCGGTCTCAGGGTCTTTAACCTCCCCGTGTACGCCTCCCCAGGTGTTACCTATAGCTACAGCTGGGACCTTTACATTCTCCCAGAATGCGAAAAGTGTGAGCTGGTGAGACCATGTTCCTGATGGTCTGTGGAAGCCGTCCTTGTCGGGCTTCATCGTATACCCACGATTACTGCCAATCGTAAGTGGGTAGCCGTGCCACATGCCGTCGCGAGCCTCGTTCCACGACTGGACGCGGCTCCACTGCTCGAGGTTTGAGTCTTTTGCGACCACCATGAAGTCACGGAACGACTTACCTTGGGACTTCTTGTCGTCGCCCCACGCGTCGGCTATAGCCTTCGAGTAGACCAAGCCTCCGTTATCTTCCTCTGCGAGCCAGCCATACGTTGCGTTCGCCTCCGCCTGCCAGCCGCCGATAGACCCAGCACCGCCGCGAAGTCGGTTCTTGCCCACCAGTACGCGACCGGTCGCGTAATGGAAAGGGGTAAAGAGCTTTTTGTAGTTTGCAAAGTCCCCCTTCGCTATTTCTATGCACGAGCGTATTTGTGCAGTCATGAAACTGGAGGTCGAAACGCAGTCCCCTGTGAGTTGCGGCCCTATGTACAGTGACTTCCCTGTCACCTTCTCTACAACCTTATGCAGCCTTGCGCATTTCCCGGCCCCGCTCTCAACCTGCCCAGCAACGAAGAACGGCTTGGCAAACGCAGCCGCCGTCTCGTCAGCCATACGCTGCGCTTCCAGTACTCGCTCTCTGGGTGTTACGGAGTCAACACGACCCCACCCACAATAATCGTTCAGATTTGCCGTGGTGATTGTCATATCACTTACCCCCAGTTTCGAGTCGGTGAGCAGCAGCGTGGCACGCCAAAGACAAGCTGCCAAACGCGTCCACTATTCGCTGCCTGTCGCTATCGCTCAGAGGCGGCTTGGGTAGGTGGGACACCAAGATAGCCTGCATGGCGGCGCTTCTGGGCTTTATAAACTGCTCCGTGGCTTTGATACCGCCTTGCAGTACCTGCATAGGTAGCAGCTCTGGCTGCTGTACCGTCTCAGATAACCCACGGTACAGAGCAGCATAGCGACGCAGTCTGGCAGCGTCCTGCAATTCTGGTGACTGCAGGATTCTCGCCACCAGTGTCTCATCAACGCCCCTGAATTGCCCGTCAGGCGTCGACGGGGATGGCAGGTTCGGTAACGCGGGTTTAGATGTGTCACCAGGTACTTGTACGCACCCGGACAGCAGAACACACAGGGATAAGATTAGGTACTTCAAATTACACCACCTTTCGTCAGCGTCGCAAATGTCTCTACCTCAGCAATTGGAGCAACTGGATGCTGCCCCACCTCTGCCGTGACTCTACCAACCTTGACGGCAATCTGGTCCAGCAGATCCTGCGCTGGTCGGTCATCTCTCAGTGCAACCCTCAGGTGGTAGACACACCCTTGCAGGTGCTCTACCGCAATCGGTACAGCCGACACCGAGGATTTATGCGACCCGTTATAGGGTGCTGCGTCGATCTGCAATCGCGACAATGTACCTGGCAGTGTAGTGGTAGCAAACCCAGCTTTCAGCTTATCCGTAGCCGCAGCCATCCAGGTTTTCCACGGGACCGCAGCCCCGCCGAACAGGCCGCTAATGCCCGTCAGCCCAGTAATCAGCCAGCCGACAAGCTGGGCCGGGATCCTCGCGTCGCCAACAGGGACAACCCCCTGCGGGTTCCAGTACCCTCCAACTGCGGAGCCGGCAGCGCCAAGTAGTACCGCAACGATTGCTGAGATTAGCCTGTTCATACAAACACCTTTTCTACTCTCTGCTCAGCTACTAACCCGCTGAGCTGGGGGTACTGTGTAAAACATAAACCTATTTGTCTTTAGCGCTCCAGCCGATGCCGAGAACACTCAACCCTGCAAGTACCACGGACAGATCAAAGTGTGTAGACGGGTTGTTGTCAATCAGAGCTAACAGCTGTGGGGCTATCAGCACAATCGCACTCAAAATACCAGCTGCTGTCGTTTTCCAGTTTTTCATGATAGATACTCCTACGCATCGAATACGTCTGCGTAACTGACACGCTGCCGTCGATAGTATCTCAACAACGGTCAGTTTACGCAAATGTATTCCGGTAGTGTGCCTACACTGCAACTGTATCTGAGCTCGCACTAATCAGTTTGGTGATTAGCAGCTTAGCAGCTCGGACCGATACCGCCAACCTACTAGAGAGGTTTTCAGGATCCTGCACTTTCACAACTTCGCGGCCAAACAGGCTGCCCCGCTCGTACTCGTAGTGTGTGTGAATCCAGTAACCTTTGTACCGGGACGTTCGAAATGTGTCTTTCCTCAGCATCATTTTCTTTCTTCGCAGATATAACGCCTCTGCGGGGGCACTGCGTTTCTCGGGCTCACTCATTTAGTGCTGAAACACTGGGACTATCTCCCGAATAGTTTAACCGCGCCGCAAAGAACCCACGCTACAACCGCTTCACTAGCCTTACCACCCGGTACGCCTTGTTCCAGATACAATACGGTGGGCTGCCTACCCAGCATCTCGACTGCATCCATTTCCAATTCCGTCGCCAGTTCTTCAGCTGTGAAAAATGTGTGCCGCTTAATAACCGTTGCTTGCGGTGGTTTGTACGGTACGCGTTTCGGGCTGCACTGACCCCCGTCACACGCACCTGGATTATTTTCTGTCATCGTCTTTCTCCCATTCATACGCTGTGTTGATACTGGTGGAATACTGCCTACGAATAACGTGCTTAGGCGGCACGACCACGCTGGCCGGCTCCAATACGCAGATATGACGCCCCTGCGTAGGCACTTAACTGGTTGAAGAACATTAAAGAAGCATCAGCTGACCTACTTTAAAACTTCACCCTTTTTATACGGGCCGCGGGACTCTGTGACTTCAACCTCGACTCTACCCTCTGTGCTAACGAACCCGCGACCGGATACAAGCACACGCAGGACTTTAGCTGGGACAAGTCCGCTGAAGATAAAGTCCAGATAGCACCTGCTACCCGCTCTGTACTTCGTTGTTGCTGTTGTCTGGCACCCGCACAACAGCTGAAACACTGGGACCGTCTCCTTCATCGTCTGTACCCCACGATCTTATGGTTGATGTGTCTAACAGGTATTCACCCTCCAGCACACTCTCGTGCTCCCCCGCAATCACTGCGCTGATAGCAATGTCCTCATCGGGGTACAGCTCTGCCACCAACGCAGCGGCAGCATCCGGGGTCTCGGCGTGGAGGTTTATGCTGCAATACAACAACCCGGTGTCCTTATAATGCCCGATCACTGTGTACGGTTTCAATTTATGTCTCCTATTTGTGGAATGTGATGCTGCGGCCGTCCGCAGATACGAAGCCTCCGTTATGCATAACGGAGGCGGTTGCTGGTGTGTGCTTCAAATAGTCGAAACGCAGATATGCCGCCCCTGCGTAGGCACTTAACTGGCTGAAAAACATTAAAGAAAGAAATCAACAGCTCGCTGCAGCAGCTCGAGCGTTGTCAATTTCATTGCAACCCGATCCGGTGTGCCGGAGACCGAGTGCCAGTCGTGGAACTTGGCGTGCCATTTACAGATGAGGTCTCGCTCCGTCTCGGTGAATTCCGCGAGCCAGGCTCGCTTACCTCTACCGCTGTTTTTCTTCTTCCATGCCTCAACAATCACCGGATAGGTCAGCGCCCTGAGGAACGACTCGCCGCTGAAGACAGGCATAAACTCTACACGTGGTGCGGCCGTGCCGCCGCTTGGTTGCTCACTTAGCTCACTAACATCTACTCGCATATCTGGTACTCCTTATTTGTGGAATGTAATCCGCGGTCAGTACTGTCCGGATAGGTGTTCAAAGCGCTTACGCGGGAGCGAGCTGTTATGTTGGCTGTAGATCGCATTAGTAACGGCGTCCAACACAGGCTGCGTCCAGACTATATCTCCCGCCTCCAGCTGTGCGAGGTAGACGGGTGATAAGCCGGCCGCTACTGCAACCTCTTTCACACTCAACATGAATCGCCTGCGGCACCTCCGTGCTGCCGCACCTGTCACTTCGTGGTCTGTTAAGGTTACTTTGTCGGTGTACTTAATTGTGCTTAGTTGCATCTTGCATACTCCGTTGTAGGTTTTAGTTTATTGCTACTTGCCACGTCTGCTCAGGTTATTACAACCTCAACATGCCGCGACCTTACAGCAACTTTCTCCATCCACGGTTTAGGTTGAATACAACTCAGCCAGTCCGCAACCGTAGGGATAAATCCACAATCCTCACGGACATGCTGCTCGCCAAGCAGTCGCACAGGTACCGGCTTGTCGTTGCTGTTTACGATAGTTGCACCGAATACAGCCTCACACTCGAAGATACCGGCGGAGTGGTGCCGCATAGCCCTATGCCTGAAATCCGCATAGTGGGCCTTGCTGGCGTCAAACCAGTCGTGAATCTTCAGATAGTCTTCAGCTTTCCCGCCGTGCTTATTCGCACTACTCACGGCGTGGTGCCACGGCGTCATACCACATCCTCGCCGGAACTGTCTTCACAAGCAACCTCCGAAACGATGAAAGCCTCCCAGGTGCATTTTCGTGTTCGTACGTCGATACTCAGGTGCAGCGACCCACCTTGGCCGTCATAGTAATTGAAGTCCTTTTCTTCAATTACCTTCGAGATGCGTTCCGTAATATCATCTACGTCCAACGGTGTGGAGGTGCAATCAAGATCGCCGCCCTCCAGTGTGTATAACTGAAAGTCCTCGATTGTACCCTCATCCCCACTACCGTACGCGATCACACTGAGACTGTGTATAGCCGGGACCGACTCTAGTAAATCCACCAACGCCTTCAATGCTGTCATAAATACTCCACTGCTTTGATTTTTTTTTCTGTCAATTAACGTAACAACCGCTGTTACTCTACTTCACTACACTGCCCAAGCTCACTCATCCAGCGTTCTCAGGTACTTAGCTCGTGCTGCGCAGCGAGCTGCTACACACCTGGCACCAGCTCTCCGCTGCTGCTTCTCGGCTGTGTCAACTGTGTTGCCCCAAAAGGCGCACACAGCAGCCAAGCCTAGAGCCGCTGTGAACAGGATCGCTACGATGTATTCCACGTACTGCATATTGACCTCTTTCTATTCGCAGATATGTCGCCCCTGCGTAGGCACTTAACGGGTTGAAGAACATTAAAGAATCTAGTTCTTAGGTACCTTCTGCTTAGCGTGATGTCCTGTGACAGGTCCTGCAGAGTAATACGACTCGCCGTTCTCGTCTCTTACCTCAAACACACTTCCGTGCATATCATCCGAATAGCTGGCCGCAATCTGCTTGATCGCGTGTGTAGCTGGGTCCATCTT
>Ga0335398_10000549_pt1 | contig 65852 bp, 52 predicted proteins | sample BON03_FD_205742 | JGI IMG/M metagenome (GOLD analysis project Ga0335398, IMG submission 205742) | Freshwater microbial communities from Lake Bonney liftoff mats and glacier meltwater in Antarctica - BON-03 (spades assembly) (version 2) | ecosystem: Environmental > Aquatic > Freshwater > Ice >... | reverse complement strand
CTAAACTCCCAAGATTTGTCTTTAACTCACTTTTGAGCCTGATTAGTAAGATGTGGGATTTTAAGGTTTCGAACCCCCGACCCTCCCGATTGCACGGGATGCTCTGAACCAACTGAGCTAAACTCCCGAAAATTGACTTTCGCTCACTTTTGAGCCTGATTAGTAAGATGTGGGATTTTAAGGTTTCGAACCCCCGACCCTCCCGATTGCACGGGATGCTCTGAACCAACTGAGCTAAACTCCCGAAAATTGACTTCCGCTCACTTTTGAGCCTGATTAGTAAGATGTGGGATTTTAAGGTTTCGAACCCCCGACCCTCCCGATTGCACGGGATGCTCTGAACCAACTGAGCTAAACTCCCAAGATTTGTCTTTAACTCACTTTTGAGCCTGATTAGTAAGATGTGGGATTTTAAGGTTTCGAACCCCGACCCTCCCGATTGCACGGGATGCTCTGAACCAACTGAGCTAAACTCCCAAGATTTGTCTTTAACTCACTTTTGAGCATGATTATTACGATGTGGGATTTTAAGGTTTCGAACCCCCGACCCTCCCGATTGCACGGGATGCTCTGAACCAACTGAGCTAAACTCCCAAGAATCGATTTTACTCACCTTTGAGCACAAATAATAAGATGTGGGAGTTGAGGGATTCGAACCCCCGACCCTCTGCTTGTAAGGCAGATGCTCTGAACCAACTGAGCTAAACTCCCATCTTCTGAAACACATTTATTCCTAAACGAATTGCAAAGGTAATTTGAAATTCAAATGAGGCAAATATTGCTTCGCTTTTTTTTGAACATTAAAATTAATATGTTGAAAATGAGGAGTTAAAATTACTTTGCTTTGAAGACAGATAAAGGATTATTTCAGATTTAACCTAAACCCAGTCCTAAACCATCGCCCAGGCATCTGAACTGTCCCCGCTTCGACGTAGTCCGTATTGGTAATGTTAGAAGCCTCGGCGAAGAATCCGACTTTTCCGATACGATTGTAATCCACACGCATATCCAAGAGGAAATACGGATCTTGATTCATTCGCTCCACATTTCTCAATTTGGTATTCCATTCGATTTTGGAGCCAATTCCTACCAGTATTCCTGCAATCAACTGATTTTTCAAAGCTGTCAGTGCGTACCTCGTTTCCTGTTCTGGCTCAGTCCCTTGTTTTAAGTCTGCATTGATGTAATTGTAAGAAACCATCAATTCCTTAACCTGAATCTTACTGCTTGAGGGATTTACGCGATAGTTGAATGAGGCTTCTAATCCATTAAACCGCACTTCATTGAAATTTTGAGGTTGCCAAGGTTGGCTAGCATCGGTTCTGGCCCATTCGATCAAGTTGTCTGTATTTCTCAGAAAGTACACTAGCTCAGCCTGAATCGAAGACTTATTCAGCTTGGCTCCAATCTCAAAATTTTGAGCCTGTTCCGGAGTCAGCTGCGCATTCCCAATATTGGTCGGACCTTTATAGTAGAGATCCGTATAGGTTGGGATTCGATAGCTTATCCCATAACCTGAATATAAACGAATCGCCTCAGAAGCTTGAAATCCCACTTCAGCACCAGGGAAATGTTTCCACCCATATTCTGAATAGTAATTGGAATAAATCCCAGCTCGTACATCCACTTTTTTAGCAATTGAAATCATTTGCTCTAAAAATATTCCCGAAAGCATTCGTTCCCTACTGCCAAGGTTGGAGCTTTCAATGCTCTCTTTTCGTGTTTCCAAACCAAAACCTGTAGTTCCCCACTTGCTTTGAAAGCTTCCATTCGTCTCGAGGGCAAAAACAGCTGTGGTATGATTATTTTGAAAAAATGAAGGTTCATTTCTTCGCAATCTGAATTCATCAACATTTCTCCGCCAGTAACCTCTTGTAGTTAGTTTGAAAGATTCTGAGCTCAGCGCATGACTTAGTGAGGCCAAAGAAGTTTGTACACTTTCCCATTGATCTGGAAATGCGCTCGTATAAAAGCCATTTGCTCCAAAAGTACGATCTGTGTAGGCGAGCATACCTCTCAGGCCATTTTGCTCATTAAGGTTTATTCCCCCTTCATAAAAAAGATTCGCTACCTGATAGTCTGAATTGTATTGGTGACCATCGGAATCGTCATAGGACAGCGCGAGATTTTGCTTGTAATTCCCAACTGGAAGGGAGCCTGCGAAATTGATTCCTTTCATCCCAAAATCACCTCCATAGCCTTGAAGCTTTACATATCGCTCTTCCGAAAGTTGAGTTATGACATTGATTGCACCGGCATAGGCGTTTTGGCCAAAAATTCTGGAAGCCGGACCTTTCAATACTTCTACGCGATCTATTTCTACCAGCGGCACTGGGATATTCATCAAGTGATGTCCCGTCTGCGGATCGGTAAGTTTAATACCATTCAATAGCATTAAAGTTTGCTCAAAGGACCCGCCCCGAATTCCAATATCAGCCTGCACTCCAGTAACTCCTCGCTGTCGAACGTCTAGTCCAGGTACGAATGCCAAAATCTCAGGAAGACTCCTTGCAGGAGTGGTTTCTAGCTGAAGTTTATCCACGATAGTCATATTTCGATTCAGCTTAGAAAAGGGGATCTGAATCCGGTTTTCCTGAACTATTACTTCGGCTAGCTTTGTGGAGGTGGTGTCAGTTTGAGCTTGGATACTTTGGCTCAAAAAAAGCCCAATTGTGACTAATTGGAGAATTCTCATTTGGTTTTTCGTTTCAAGCTTCAAAAGTGGGCTGAATTGTCGCAAAATCCAAGATTGGTTTTTTCTAAAAATTGGTTAAGAGGATAACCACTTGAACAAGTTATGGAGGGGAAGTTTAACACAATCCGTATTTTGTCCACAAATCAAAAAAATATGATAAAACAAATAATTACAGCCTCTCTTTTGACTTTTTCTATGGTCGCGGAGATGCAAGTCAGCTTTGCTCAGACAGCAAATGAGACCAACCAGAAGGATTTTGGAGAATTCATGGATCGAACAGGCAACTATTTCAGAGCTGCTTCAGGGAAGCCTGGTGTGGGTTATTGGCAAAACGCCGCAGACTATCAACTCGAGGTAAGTCTGGATGATGTGAATCACATTCTTTCCGGCAAAGTCACTATCGCATACACGAATAATAGTCCAGAAACATTGGAATTTATCTGGCTTCAATTGGAGCAAAATCGATTCAAACCAGATTCCCGAGGCACACTAACTACGCCAATTCGTGGAAATCGCTATAATGGAGATACCGATGGTGGCTTCGAGATTTCCCAGCTTACAGCCAAAGTAGGTTCCAAAGGCTCAGTTTCATCAAAGAACCTGATCACCGATACGCGGATGCAGGTCTGGTTTGCAGAGCCTGTTCCCGCTAAGGGCGGAAAGGCAACCATTTCGATGAATTTTTCTTTTAAAGTTCCTCAAGAAGGGATGGATAGAATGGGAAGGTTGAAAGTGGAAGATGGATGGATCTATGCCTTTGCACAATGGTATCCAAAAGTTGCAGTATTCGACGATATCGAAGGCTGGAACGTAGAGCCTTATTTGGGTGCAGGTGAGTTCTATTTGGAATATGGAAATTTTGATTACAAGGTGACTGTACCTTATGACCATATTGTGGTTGGATCTGGTAAACTGATGAATCCAAAAGAGGTACTTTCCAAAGAACTGCAAAGCCGATATGACCAAGCCATGCAGAGTGATGAGACAGTCTATTTGGTTTCTCCTGCGGAAATAAAGAATACGATTCTGACTCGCCCAAAGCAAGAGGGTACGCTCACTTGGCATTTTCAAATTGAAAATGCCAGAGATGTTGCTTTTGCTACCTCAAGAGCATTTATCTGGGATGCAGCCAAGATTAACTTGGCTAACGGTAAAGCAACTTTAGCTCAATCTGCTTATCCAAAAGAATCTGATGGAGTGGATGCTTGGACTAGATCAACAGAATATACTAAGGCCTCAATCGAGTATTATTCTGAAACTTGGTTCGAATTTCCTTATGCTACAGCAACTAATGTGGCCGCAGCTGTAGGAGGAATGGAGTATCCAGGGTTGAATTTTTGCTCTTATAATTCCAAAGGAGCGGATCTTTGGGGTGTGACAGATCATGAGTTTGGCCACAATTGGTTCCCTATGATTGTCGGTACGAATGAAAGAAGATATGCTTGGATGGATGAGGGTTTCAATACGTTCATAAATCACTACAGCTCCAACGCCTTTAATGACGGAGAATTTCCTTCTTATTTGAATGAAACCCGTCGCTATGTGAATTACTTCATCAGTGAAAACCGAGAGGGAATTAACACCTATCCTGATGTTGCAAATACCGACAATCTAGGGATGATCGCTTACAATAAACCAGCAATGGGTTTGTTAATGTTACGCGAATACATTCTTGGTGCTGAGCGATTTGATTATGCATTTAAATCCTACATCAAGACATGGGCATATAAGCATCCCCAACCTGCTGATTTCTTCAATCATATGGAAAATGTGGCAGGTGAAAATCTAAGTTGGTTCTGGCAAGGCTGGTTTTATGGTACCGAAAATATCGATTTGGGTATCAATGGTGTTTTTCCTTATGCGGGAAATTACCTGGTTTCGTTAGCCAATAAAGGAGAAATCCCGATGCCGGTACTGATTGAAATTACCTTCGAAGATGGTACAACTGAGCGCCAAATGCTTCCTGTGGAGATCTGGCAGCGAGGAGATACTTGGAATCACTTGATTAAGACTACGAAAACAGTAACATCAGTAGTGATTGATCCTGATAAAATCCTTCCGGATATCAATCTGGGTAATGACAATTGGCCACAAGTGATATATAAAGATTAGAAAAAAAGGCTCGGATCTATCCGAGCCTTTTATTATTTGTAGCATTTCAAATCAATATTTTAAACCTATTTTTCACCAATACATTGAATGACTCTTTGGAAAATATAAAGATCGTGAATTACCTTGTCTTCGATCACACCTGATCGATCTTTCAGCCAGTAAATCAAAGCAAATAGGAGCCATGACCTATTTGCAGAAAGTCAGGTTATTCAATAATCATCATTGATTTCTAGCCACATGCCGTCAGGATCCTGAACGTAGATCTGACGAACTCCATCTATTCTGATGGTGACTTTGCTTTTTTCACCCGGCCAGCTTTCAAAAGGATAATTGGTATCCTTCAATATTTGAATAAAGGCATCCATATCTTCCATGCTAAAACACAGGTGATTTACTTTTGAAATTTCACTTGGAATATTCGGGGCCTCAATCAGATGAAGTGCTGCACCGCCGCCGATATCATACCATGCATGGACTCCATCTTTGAATGGTTCTTCAATCGATTTTAGTCCAATAATATTTTCATAAAACTCCATGCTAGGCTTTAATTTGCTGACATGAACCGCAATATGATTGACTTTGATCTGTGCAAAAGTACTCATAGTGATTCCGATAAAAAAGATTGTAAACAAGGTTTTCATAGGCTTAGGGTCTTGATAATTACCTAATGTTAGGCTTTTTGGACAAGCATTGAAAGTTTCAATAACAAAAAAAGAGCGAGTCTTTCGAGTCGCTCCTTTTTAAGATTTGGGATTTACCTTATTTGATACTCGGAGATAGATCTGTTGCCAATGAAATCCGCTCTGCTTCTGTGAATAAATTCAAAGCCTGCAAGTAAACTTCATTAATGTCATTTATAATTTTGTAAAAGGCACTGTCATCATAAAGCTGTCTTCCAAGATGTGCTTTCATCAAAACCCTTAAGTACTCCTTTGATTTATTAAAATCCTTAGCGTCAAAATCTACCTTATTTTTCTTTCCATACTCGGTGAGCTTTGTGAGCATGGCATCGTTTACTGTAAATGTTTTATAATACTCATCCAATGACATTCCGTCAAATTTAGCCTTATTGTCATTTACATAATCGAGGATATACTCTCTTGAAGCATCCGAATTAAACAGTCTACTTACATAGGCACTGTTCATTGTAGTATCCAAGGCTACGAAATAATCTGGCATAATCCCTCCACCACCATATACGGTTCTTCCTTTTTTCGTCTCAAATTTCAGACTGTCATTGAATTTGATACTGTCAGCTGAGAAGAACTCCCCGTGCTCATATCGATTCACCCAGTCATTTTCGTAAGCCTCGTAGTCTGTACCGTAAGGCTTTTGAATTGATCTGCCGGAAGGAGTGTAATATCTAGCAATAGTCAAACGTAGTTCAGCTCCGTCAGAAAGGGCTATTGGCATTTGAACTAAGCCTTTGCCAAAGGATCTTCTACCTACGATTAGACCTCGATCATTATCCTGAACAGCACCTGCCAAAATCTCAGATGCGGAAGCCGATCCTTCATTTACTAACACGATTATCGGACCATTTTCAAACAACCCTGGTTTGTAAGCATATGCTTTTTGATTGTATTGCTCTACTTTTCCTTCTTGGGATACAATCAAGGATTTATCGCTCAGGAGCTCATCCGCCATATTAATTGCAGCACCCATATATCCACCTGGATTACCTTGCAAATCAACGATAAGCTTCTTCATTCCTTGAGCTTTCAAGGAGTTCAAAGACTCTCTAAACTCATCGTAAGTAGTAGCTGCAAATCGGGTTACTTTAATATACCCGACTTCATTATTTACCATGTAAGAGGCGTTGATACTGTATTGCGGAATTTTATCTCGCGTGATTTCATATCGGATCAATTCTTTCTGGTTTTTCCGTTTGATATCTACGTTGACCTTAGATCCTTTTGGGCCTCTGAGGTATTCAAAAACATCTCGGTTAGTAATTCCCACTCCTGCCACAGTCCTGTCATCTACTGCGATGATTTGATCTCCAGACTGAATACCCAAAGACTCAGACGGGCCTCCTGTCAGAGGTGCTACCACATAGATCGTGTCTCTGATAATCCCAAACTCAACACCGATTCCATCAAATTCTCCATCTAGTTGCGACTGGGCCAGGGAGGCATCTTTGGCCGGAATATAACTCGAGTGCGGATCAAGATTCTCAAGCATTTTGGTTATTCCATATTCTACCAATTCATTGGTGTCGACGCTGTCAACATAATCTCGATTTACATAGGTCATGATCTCCTGCAGTCTGTAAAGCGCTGCTCTTAGATCATTTTGATTACTTTTTGGCTCAGCAAAAGTAGCTCCTATCCAAATGCCTGCAGAAATTGCCAAGGCTAAGATAATTGGAAGGCGTATTTGGGATTTGGTGTTATTTTTCTCGCTCACGACTTTTCTAATTCTATTGAAACTCAATTTTGAATAAAGATTAAACAACTCCAAAAGACTTTTGGTTAAATATTCTTTGATAAAGTTAACAAAAGTCAGAACGGAGTTTAAATACATTCAGTCAAATTATTACCATTTATTATGTTAAAAAAAATTATTTTTGCGTATGCGATCACTTGATGATTTTCAAAAAGCTCTTGTAGAAGATTTAGTTTCTGAAAACTACGTTTTAGCCTCTGTGCTTCATTATTTTGGGATTTCATTTTACCAGTATCCCAAACACTCTTTAGAAGAGGTTTGTAAGAAACATAAAGTGCTCTCTAGCCAGTTAATTTCAGAGCTAGAGGCATGGGCAGTGCGAAAAGAACCATCTACTGATGAGCTTTTTTTAAATCCTATCGAAGTCCTGGTAGCCTACTTGAAAAAGAAACACTATTACTTTGTGAGACAAGAATTGCCATTTCTTTCAAATTTAATTTCTGGCATAAACGGTGAACCCGGATATGGTTCTTTGATCGCCGACTTGAGAATTATGTTTCCACTATTTGTGGATGATTTTATCCATCACATACATGAAGAAGAGAGTCGACTTTTTAAACGTATAGAATTGCTTCACAACATAGAAGAAGGGCTTTTTTCATTAATAGATGCCTTAAAAATTCTTGAGCAGGATCCGATTAGTGCCCTTGCCGAACATCACGAAGTTCATGATGATGAAATGGAAGGCATTCGAAAATTAACTATGGATTATCAGCTTCATGATCAAGCCCCCTTGGCTATGAAGGTACTTTTTCATGAGTTACAAAATTTTGAAACTGAGCTCTGTGTTCATGCTAAAATTGAAGATGAATTACTTTTTCCTAAGGCAGTAGAGTTAGAGCGAGAGGTGTTAAGGCAGGTCAGAAAAAAAATACAGACCAACTGATGCCAAGAATACTCGCCATTGACCTGGGAACCAAAAGAACGGGACTTGCTGTTACTGACCCATTGCAAATACTTGCAAATCCGCTTGAAACCATCAAAACAGGTGATTTGATTGATTATATAAAAAATTATTGCTCTAAAGAGGATGTGGACACTTTGGTGTTAGGCTATCCAATTCGCTTGGATGGAACTCCTAATGAAATGACTCCGCGGGTGATTTTGATGAAAGATCAGTTGGAAAAAGTATTTTCAACCAAGAAGATCGTATTGATAGACGAACGATTTACTTCTAAAATGGCTCTGCAGAGCATGATAGCCATGGGAAGTAAAAAGAAAGACAGAAGAGAAAAGGCAGGCAACCTAGATAAAGTAAGTGCTGCCATTATCTTACAATCCTATTTACAAAGACAATGATCTACCCAATAGTAGCTTTTGGTAATCCAATATTAAAAAAAGAAGCAGAAGAAATTGAAGAGGGTTCTAATCTAGAATCCTTAATTAAGAATATGTATGCTACCATGGATTTTGCGCACGGAGTGGGTTTAGCCGCTCCGCAAATCAATCAGGGAATTCGACTATTCGTGATGGATAGTTCGCTGATGCTGGACGAAGATGACGATGAAAAAGGAATTCGAAAAGTATTTATAAATCCGATCATCTTGGACGAGTATGGAGATGATTACAGTTTTGAGGAAGGCTGCTTAAGTATACCTGAAGTGCGAGCAGAAATCATCAGGCCTGAAACGCTTACTATTGAGTACTATGATGAAAACTGGAACCTAAAGGAGGAGGAGTTTTCGGGAATGACTGCCCGGGTGATCCAACATGAATACGACCATTTGGAAGGAATTCTTTTTGTGGACTATCTTAAAGGCCTGAAGAAACGTCTGGTTCAGTCCAAACTGAAAGATGTAAGTAAGGGGAAAATCTCTACCGATTACCGAATGATCTATCCTGTCCGATGAAATGAAAAAATCTTCGGATTTGCATATTGGTTTAGTACAGACTGATATTTTTTGGAAAGATAAAGTTGCAAATCTGGCAATGCTTGAAGAAAAAATCTGGGAAATCGAAGAGTCGATAGATTTACTGATTTTACCGGAAATGTTCGCTACAGGATTTTCAATGGATGCAAAAGAGCTTGCAGAGCCAATGAATCTCACGGTCACTAAATGGATGAAGCAGATGGCTGCTCAGCTCAAATCGACTGTTACAGGAAGCGTAATCATTTCTGAGAACCGACGTTACTATAATCGTCTGCTTTGGGTGACTCAAGACGGTACTGTTTCCTGTTATGACAAACGACATTTGTTTCGCATGGCTAAGGAGGAACAGATTTATTCAGCAGGAGAAAAACTTCCGATTTTTGAGTTGAAAGGCTGGAAAATTTGCCCTCAAATCTGCTACGATTTACGATTTCCAGTTTGGTCAAGAAATCAAGCTCTTGAAAACGAAATGGCGTACGATTTGATTTTTTATGTAGCCTCTTGGCCAGAAGTTAGAATTTCTGCTTGGGATGCTCTTTTGCCTGCTCGCGCTATTGAAAATGTTAGTTACTCCCTAGGAGTAAATCGGATCGGAAATGATGGGAATGGAATAAGCTACACTGGTCACTCAGCAGTCTACGATTTTAAGGGGAGCAAAATTTTTGATCTAGCTGAAATGGAAATCATAAAAGTTGTCAAATTAGAAGCGCATGATCTTGACGCTTACCGAAAAAGATTTCCGGTTTGGATGGATTCTGATTCTTTCAGGATTCTATAAATGATTTTTGTGATCATCCGCAATTGCACCAGCAAAAGGCAAAAAGTGAATAATAAATGGTAAACACGGACGCTTCCTGAAAATGGTTGACACTTTTATTTTCCGATCAGATTATTCCAGCTTACAGTACCATGATGAAGCGCAGGCAAGCTCTGCTGAGGAGCAAACTCGTCAGGGAATAATCGTTTGGTACGGCAGTGTTGCTATTAGCTGCAAAGGCGACGGGATCGGAATGAAACCGTGAAAAATTTCAGTGATACTTGATGTTTCCATGAAATTTCAAAATCTTATATTAAAGTAGTTCTATCCAAGTAGTTGTCAGTAAAAGCTCAACCATTTACAAATCTAAAGGCAGTGCACTGAAAAGAATGAATTGATGACTTACAGTCCTATTCAATAAGAATAACGTAGAGTGTAAATCAATAAATTTTGATTTTTCACAGTTGATTTTTTATTTGCTTGACCCCTACTTTGTCGAGGGGTTTAAGCTAGATCAATTCTTGAGATTATTTTTTGAATAGGACAAAACCATTCGGCTAGACATACTCAGAAAATTAGGGAACTTGTGTAATTTTAGCGATGCACGAAAAATTTTATAATCCTCATTACCTCCCACAAACTTTGAAATTTGAAGCTGTAATATTTTCCGTATTTTAGGTCGAAATTTTCTGTTTTATTGAATGAGCCGACAAATGATCTTAACAAATCAAGATTAGAATCCGGTGAAAACTGTTCAATGAGACTTCAGTCCTTTTTAGAATTAATAAAATTATGAGTAATCAAACTCCAAAAATTCTCTATACGTTAACTGATGAAGCTCCGGCTCTCGCAACGTATTCTTTTTTGCCAATCGTTCAGGCATTTACCAGTTCAGCTGGTGTGCACGTAGAAACAAGAGATATTTCTCTATCCGGAAGAATTTTGGCAAATTTCGCAACTTATTTAAAGCCTGAACAACAGGTTGCCGATTCGCTGTCTGAACTTGGTGAAATAGCCACCACACCAGAAGCCAACATCATTAAGCTTCCAAACATTTCTGCCTCTGTACCTCAGTTGAAAGCTGCGATCAAAGAATTGCAAACACTAGGCTATGCCGTTCCAGATTACACTGAGGAGCCGAGGGATCAAAATGAGAAGGCAACAAAAGTAATTTATGATAAGATTAAAGGATCTGCCGTAAATCCGGTTCTTAGAGAAGGAAATTCTGACCGAAGAGCACCTTTGGCTGTAAAGGCATATGCAAGAAAACATCCGCATACTATGGGAAAATGGTCTTCTGAATCGAAAACTCATGTTAAAAGTATGAGTAGGGGAGACTTTTATGGGACTGAAAAATCACATGTTGCTGTAAAGGAAATGGCTGTAAATATTGTTTTGATGGGCGAAGATCGATCCAAGACAATCTTAAAGGCTGGGCTCAAACTCCTTCCAGGGGAAATTATTGATGCTGCAACATTGAGTGTGTCGGAATTGAAAACATTCTTAAAACAAACGAAAGATGACGCCAAAGCACAAGGGATCTTATTTTCTCTACATCTTAAAGCCACGATGATGAAGGTGTCCGACCCGATTATTTTTGGACATGCTGTTCGAGTTTTCTTTCAGCCAATATTCGCAAAGCATGGAATAACCTTAAATCAGCTGGGTGTTGATGTAAATAATGGTCTTGGAGATTTATTAGGATCCATTGATCGATTACCCGCTGATATCAGAAGGGGGATCTTGGCAGATATTGAGACTTGCTATGAAGACGGGCCTGAATTGGCCATGGTGAATTCCAATAAGGGGATTACCAATCTCCACGTTCCAAGCGATGTGATTATAGATGCATCAATGCCTGCGATGATCCGAACTTCAGGACAGATGTGGAATAAAGCAGGAGAGCTTCAAGATACTTTGGCAGTAGTTCCCGATCGTTCTTATGCGGGAGTTTATCAGGCCACGATTGATTTCTGTAAAGTACATGGAGCATTTGATCCAACTACAATGGGAACTGTACCTAACGTGGGTCTGATGGCTCAAAAAGCTGAAGAATATGGCTCCCATGACAAAACATTCGAAATAGCTGTAGATGGAATAGTAGAAGTATTGGGGGAAGACGGACGGGTATTGCTCAGTCATACTGTACAAGCTGGTGACATCTGGAGAATGTGCCAGACAAAAGACGCTGCAATACAAGATTGGGTGAAACTTGCGGTAACCCGGGTAAGACTTTCAGAAATTCCTGCAGTTTTTTGGTTAGATCCAGAGCGGGCTCATGATACAGAATTAATCAAAAAAGTAAAGACGTATTTATTAGACCATGAGACTAGCGGGCTGGAGATCCACATTTTATCGCCCTTGGAGGCAACCAATTTTTCCTTGTCGAGGATCAAAGTAGGGTTAGATACCATCTCTGTGACAGGAAATGTGTTAAGAGATTATCTTACTGATTTATTCCCGATTTTGGAAGTAGGTACGAGTGCGAAAATGCTTTCAATAGTCCCTTTGATGGATGGTGGAGGCTTATTTGAAACCGGAGCTGGTGGATCTGCTCCTAAGCATGTGGAGCAATTTGTAGCAGAAGGCCATTTGAGATGGGATTCTTTGGGAGAATTTCTCGCATTGGCAGTTTCTCTAGAACATTTGGGACAGACTTTTTCTAATGACAAAGCCCTCTTATTGGCGGAAACATTGGATTCTGCCACCGGGAAGTGGTTAGAGAATGATAAATCTCCAGCTCGAGTTGTCGGAAAACTGGACAATCGTGGAGGCCACTATTATCTTGCCTTATATTGGGCAGAAGCACTTGCCACTCAAAATAAAGACGCTGAATTGAAGAATAGCTTTACAAAATTGGCTGTAGCACTTGCTGAAAATGAAGAAAAGATCGTAAATGAGCTAAACGGATCTCAAGGAAAACAAGTAAACATAGGTGGCTATTACAAACCTGACGCAGCATTGACATCCATCGCGATGCGTCCGAGCGCTACGCTAAACTCGATAATCGAAAGCTTATGAATACAAAGCCCTGAATGATTCAGGGCCTTTTTATCCTTCTTCAAAACTAACATTGTTTTCCCTCAAGAATGATTTGATTTCTGAGACGTGTATGCACTCACCAAGATGAATAAATGCGTAGTCATTTATTTTTTTGGCTTTTCCATGTGCAATAATTGATTTGTCTTCGATATCAAATCCAAGGTGCAAGTGCTTAGTTCGGCTTTGCATTCCACAAATTTTTCCCTCTGCATCAAATAGCGGTCCCCCACTTTGGCCTTTAAGTCCCGGTGTACTGAGTTCCATTCCATAAATTTTACCTTGCTTGTCTCCAAGAAAACGGGTTAGCATCCCTTCCATTGGGAATCTGGGCGATCGTGCGTTCCCATTTGGTGACCACTGCAATACCTGAGCTTGCTGGTTCAATTCGAAGTTCGTGAATTCTGGAAATGGAAATCCCAATCTGCAGAGCATGGCTCCTGGTTGGATCTCGTTTTCGTCCTTTTTAAAAATTGGAGTAGATGGGAAAAGTGTTTTCTCAAAACCTTCAAATTTGATTAATGCAAGATCATATATTGGATGTAGGTGAAATTTTAAATTGCTAATCTGATCTACACAGTCTACAAATGTGATTCGCATTTCAGAAGTTTGAGCGGAATTTAATCCAAGTTTTTTTGCCAGACTCGAGATCTGGCCTCCACCAATGCCCTTCGCCTGCTGTTGAAAATTTGCATAGCGCTGGTTGATCTGATCTGCTTGGCTGATCCATTGGGCTACATGCTTACAAGTGAGGGCATATCCATCTTTATTCACAAAAAAAAGAGTGGCTGCCCCTTTTTGAACTTCTTTACTTCCGAAATTCCTGGAAATAGCGTGAATCGCACGAGTAAATCCTGCTACTTTTTCAATTGCTTTTGTAAACATTGGGTAAGTGATTTTTTGTTTTTTAAATCAAGAAATCTATCCAAAATGTCAGGACGAAAAAAGTCTTTGAGAAAATTTCTTACTCGAAATAGATTCAATTAGCTGAGATCGAAAGTCCCTCTTCTAGGAGTTGGGATAGTTTGGGCTAGCCAAAAAATTGTAATAACTTAGCAATTGCCTAAAATTTCTTACTTTTTTATAAGAATCCTGAGGTAGTTTTTAAAATCAAACCTATAAGTTAATCAATAAAAATATGAGCAAAATTAAAGTTGGAATCAACGGTTTTGGAAGAATTGGCCGTCTAGCATTCAGAGTGACGCAGGAGCGAAGTGATATTCAGGTAGTCGCAATCAATGACCTGATAGATGTTGATTACATGGCATACATGTTAAAATACGATTCTACTCACGGTATTTTCAAAGGTACCGTTGAGGTCAAAGACGGCAAATTGATCGTGAATGGAAATGCAATTCGAGTAACTTCCGAGAGAAGTCCTGCCAATCTTAAATGGGGTGAAGTAGGAGCAGACTATGTAATTGAATCTACTGGAATCTTTCTGACCAAAGAGACAGCGCAAGGCCATATTGATGCAGGAGCAAAGAAAGTAATCATGTCAGCACCTTCTAAGGATGACACACCAATGTTTGTAATGGGCGTAAACGAAGATTCGTATACGCCCGATATGGTATTTGTATCAAATGCCTCCTGTACTACAAATTGCCTAGCGCCAATTGCAAAAGTACTGAATGATAACTGGGGAATCGAGGAAGGCTTGATGACTACTGTACACGCAACTACTGCTACTCAAAAAACTGTAGATGCACCATCTGCCAAGGATTGGAGAGGTGGAAGAGGAGCCGCCCAGAATATTATCCCTTCATCTACCGGTGCAGCTAAGGCAGTGGGAAAAGTAATTCCTGAATTGAACGGCAAGTTGACAGGAATGGCATTTAGAGTTCCAACTCCTGATGTATCGGTTGTGGATTTGACAGTTAAATTAAAGAACCCTGCAACATATGCTGAGGTTTGTGCTAAAATGAAAGAGGCTTCAGAAACTACTATGAAAGGAGTTTTGGGGTATACCGAAGATGATGTGGTTTCTACAGATTTTTTGGGTGATGCGAGAACGTCAATTTTTGATGCCGGTGCCGGTATTCAGCTTTCCGATAAGTTCCTGAAAGTAGTGTCTTGGTATGACAATGAGTGGGGTTATTCCAACAAGGTGGTAGACCTCATGAGTTACATTGCCAGCAAATAATATGAAGGCCGATTAAAAAATCGGCCTTTTTTATTCCAACTAAATCCCGATTGTCATGTTACATTATAAATTAGAAGTATATGTATATTCCCTTATTTCCATTGCAGCTGGTAGCATTTCCAGATGAAGAACTTAATCTACATGTTTTTGAGACTCGATATCGGGAGCTTCTTGCGGATATTGAAGAAGGCTCCAAGACTTTCGGTGTTTGCACTTTCTTAGATAAAATCACTGGCTTTGGCACCCTAGTTAGACTCGATCAAGTCTCAGAACGGTATGATGACGGTAGATTAGATATCAAGACAATTGGGCTTCATCCATTTAAAATAATCTCATTTGATAATCCAAGTCCAGGCAAATTGTATGCTGGGGGAGAAGTAGAGCTACTTCCGAATGATCCCACAGTCGAACGAGTTCTTCACCAGGAGTACATTTTTTATCTACGGGAGATGCTTTATTTACTGAAGTATGAGCCAAACTTTGACGCTGAAGAAATTAATTCATACTCATTTTCACACAAGCTTGGTCTCAGCTTAGAAGAGGAATTAAATTTATTGAAAATGTCTTCTGAAAATGAGCGAACCCAATATTTGATCACTCATTTCAAACGCATGATTCCAGTACTCAAAGCAGCAGAGCTTGCTCGAGAAAAAATCAGTCAAAATGGTCATTTCAAGCATTTGGATCCATTGGACTTTTAATCAGTTACCAAGTCCTGACATTTTTTGAACTCGCATCAGGTTATCGGTACCTTGCAATATCTTATTTTTTAGAATTGGGTTAAAATTTGGATTCTGCTTGACAAACTCGGTCACCTGGTCTGCGGCTGCTTTTGAAGTATATTGGCCAATGGTGGAGGTAATCCATCTTTTGGGAAAGAAAATATCACCTGTTTTCTGGATCTCATCCAAAAGAGCCAAGGAAAGTGATGTAAGTTTTATGCTGGTTGCTTGGTGCAATGGGTGATGAATGTAATCACAGGCATCCAAAACCCATGATTCTTTTTCACGGTTTGAAGCTTCTTTGAAAGATTCAAATAATTTAGCCCGTTCTTTTTCATTTTGTGAGAGGGCAGGTCTTAAGAAATCAAATCGATTCAGCTTGTCCGGGTTGATAATTCTCGACCGTTCTTCATCTAGAATTCTTTCAGATTCAGCGTGTCCGTAAAGTGCCAAGGTCATTGCTAAATCTGTAATGTTGTCAGGATTTAATTTCAAGTTTTCAACTACTAAGTCTTTGTGCCAAATACTATAGAGATTGGTTTTGCCCAATTCTGAGTAAGCGATCGTACTGTAAAGAGAGAATAGACTTTTTTTGATGTTGGCAGCTAGATCTGACTGAAGCAAGTTCCATAGCTGACTTTCAAAATCCGGTAGAATACTTGCTCTAATTTCTTTGGTAAGGAAAGTCCAGAATAGACTGCTAGCCTCCGATGATAAAAGTCTGATTATTAGCTCATTTTTTTCAGAAGTAATTCCTTTCCTGATGGCTCTTAAAGCTACTTCTGCCGACACATTACCCAACACTGTGTTCTCGTATAAATTAATATAGCTGTGCGCTCTCATTACCTCATTTTCAAGATTTGGATACATTTCCATTGATTTTATATCAATTGGAAATACTCCGTATCCCAAGCCATTGCTGTTATAAAGTATGGCCAATGGTTTTTCTAGACCTATTACATCCTCGATTACTAGTTTTTCTTTTGCGATAGAAACAGCGATATTTTTTTGATGATCAGAATAAACTAAAGTGATGTCAAATAATTGAGGCCATGTTTTCCCTGAGCCATCTTCTGCTTTTTGAGAGATTGAAAATTCAGAGATTTTACCGCTTTGGTTGAACTCAATATGTTCTGAAAAAATTGGGCGACTTGATTGATTGACCCAAACTTCACTCCATTTTTGTAGGTCTATTGGGCTCTCTTGGTCTAAAATCCCTACAAGATCATTCCAATTAGCATTCCCATTCGCAAACTTCTTTATATAGGACTGTATGCCTTTTTGAAATGGGGCTTCTCCTATGGCTGTTTCCAGCTGTCTCATCATGATAGGAGCTTTGTTATAGATAATGCTTCCATAGAGCGAACCTGCATCTTTTAAGTTGGGTAGCGTTTGTCTGATGGGGTTTGTACCCGCTGTCCTGTCTTCACCGTAGGCTGCCGGGTAGTTTGCTGTCAAAAAGGCAAGATCATGGTTGATTTCAGGATAATTGGGATTCACGATTTTACCTGCCATAAAACCGGCAAAGACTTCTTTCATCCAGACATCATTAAACCATTCGATGGACACTAAATCTCCAAACCACATGTGGGCTGTTTCATGTCCAATTAGTTTGGCTCTACTCAAAAGCTCTGAATCCGTAGCATTTCCATCCAAGAATAGGGCTGATTCTCGATACTGAATAGCTCCTATATGCTCCATGCCTCCGTATTGGAAAATAGGAATTGTCGCAAAGTCCAATTTTTGAAAAGGGAAGGAATATCCCGTGTAATCCTCTAAAAAGCTAACTGATTTACGATGTAGACTAAATAATTCAGGAATACTCGCTTCGATTTTTTCTGGATTTGTTTCCCGATAAAGCATTTTTTGGGGTAGGTTCCCTTTGGAGTTAGCGGCTTTAAAATCTCCTGCGACAAAAGAAAAAAGATAAGAACTCATCAGATCAGATTTCATAAATTCATGTTTAGTGAAATTGCCTTCTCTAGTTGCATTGATCTCAGACCCTCCTGCTAGCACCTCCCAGTACTTGGGAGCTGTAATAGTTAAGGTATAATTAGCCTTCAGATCAGGCTGATCAAAGCAAGGGAATAAGGTGCTTGCACGGTCTGGAACTAATAGCGTATACAGAAAGTCATCATTACGGTTTAAGGATAAGTCACCGGCGATGAATTCAATTTCGAGTTTATTTGCACCAGATTTTAGGTTTTTTGGATCTATAATTATGTGTTCTTGCTCATGTTTGATTTCAGTAGGCTTTCCGTTGACATATATGGATTTGATGTTCTCTGATTTTTCATTGAAATCCAAAATGATCGGGTGTTCAAGATTGGAAATAGTCAAGTCTAATTTTAGAAAAGAATTGATTCCTTCGTATTTATTCTTTGGAATCGAAAAGTCCAGCGTATAATGGATGTCTGAGATTTGTTGCTTCCTGAATTTGGCTAGTTCTAAAGAAATACCCGGTTCATAAAAATGATCTTCAGATACAGCGGTAGCGCAGGAAGATAGAATGAGGATTAGAAGAAATAAATAAGGCATATTTTTCATTACTCAACAATCCACATAAATCCATGAATTAACAAGTAAAAATCTATGAGCAGTATTCAAAGGATCATGGGACTGGCTCAAAATGTGAAAGACAGCCTAATTTAGGACACGTTCTTATAATTCCTCTGGGGCTCGTACCGGCAGCCGGACGGGAACATCATCCGCCTGATCAATCCTGATAAGTATCGGGATGGGATGCTCTACTGAGCTTAGTAAGGTTTAGATATGCTATCTGGAGGTCATTTTTTTGACTTGCGACTCGCTTTGTTTAGCTGAAGGCAAACCAACAAATTGTCCTGGATAATCAATTGACCAAACACCTGTGTAGGTGAATTTGGAATGCCTTTCTAAATTGATAGAAGTACCGCTTACTATTTGTTGTGCCTTGTGCGAAAGAGGATGTAGAGGGATACTATATGAAAAATGAACTCGCTAAAAACAAAAAAAGCAATCCAATTGGACTGCTTTCTTGTAATTACTCTGGGGCTTACCGATATCAACTTGCTTCGCTTCGTCTCATCGGTACAAGCTTCTCGCCCTTTCCCATTTTGATTTCAATACTTGTGATCCCTCTGGGGCTTACCGATATCAACTTGCTTCGCTTCGTCTCATCGGTACAAGCTTCTCGCCCTTTCCCATTTTGATTTCAATACTTGTGATCCCTCTGGGGCTTACCGATATCGACTTGCTTCGCTTCGTCTCATCGGTACAAGCTTCTCGCCCTTCCCATTTCGATTTCAATACTTGTGATCCCTCTGGGGCTTACCGATATCGACTTGCTTCGCTTCGTCTCATCGGTACAAGCTTCTCGCCCTTTCCCATTTTGATTTCAATACTTGTGATCCCTCTGGGGCTCGAACCCAGGACCCATACATTAAAAGTGTATTGCTCTACCAGCTGAGCTAAGGAATCAAATATGCTAGTAATTTAAGACTCAGAATACGATTTTGCTTGATTAATAAAATAATTTCTTTAAAACTCTTTACAAAATTATAGTGGTCTGAAACCTTCTGAATAGATTTTTTATCAAAGTGATCCTGTCAGGACTCGAACCTGAAACCTACTGCTTAGAAGGCAGTTGCTCTATCCGGTTGAGCTACAGGACCGGGATAAAATAAAATCAAAGTTTTAAAAACTTCGACCTTTAGCACTAATGTCGGGGTGGCAGGATTCGAACCTACGACCTCCTCGTCCCAAACGAGGCGCGATACCGGGCTACGCTACACCCCGAAACTTATATTCAACTCCTTCTGAGTTAAAATTTATTATGGACCTTCTCAAGCTTTCTGTCAGTGTCATACTTTCAGACAACATCGGACAAATCCCAGTTGATTTCGATACTTGTGATCCCTCTGGGGATTACCGATATCGACTTGCTTCGCTTCGTCTCATCGGTACAAGCTTCTCGCCCTTTCCCATTTTGATTTCAATACTTGTGATCCCTCTGGGGCTTACCGATATCGACTTGCTTCGCTTCGTCTCATCGGTACAAGCTTCTCGCCCTTTCCCATTTTGATTTCAATACTTGTGATCCCTCTGGGGCTCGAACCCAGGACCCATACATTAAAAGTGTATTGCTCTACCAGCTGAGCTAAGGAATCTTATAACATGTTTTTGAGCGAATTTTACAACTTTTCGGTAGTCAAAAACTATTCAAAATGGCTCCCTACGCTTGCTTTTTGCTAGATCATTGCCGTTATTGGAATGCAAAAATAAGCGACTCAAATTTAAATGCCAAACCTAAAATCAATCTTTCTTGTAAAACTTTTGATATTCTTTGCAGTGATATCCCAAAGCTTTAATTGTCAGGCAGATGTATCTAGTCTTTCAGTTGCTGATTCTTTGTTTAATCAGCGGAGCTACAAAGAAGCAATGGAGATTTATCGCACGAATTACCAAGAAGGGATTTACTCCAGCTCCATGTTATTGAAAATGGCCTTTATTGAAGAAGGGATTGGTGACAATGAGAAAGCGACTATTTATTTAAGCAAATATTATGATTTGTCACCTAATAGTCAGGCTATTACTAAAATAAAAAGTTTGACTGACCAAGACGTGCTAGTTGGCTATGAAGTATCTGACTCACAGCGATTTCTTATATTTATAGTAGAATATAAAGAATACATCGTCGGGGTTCTCTCAATATTTCTTCTCATATCCATGCTTTCAAATTGGTGGACTGGAAGGAAAATCAATAAAAAAGAATCGTATTGGCCTACCGTTTCATTGATTATTGTAATTTTTGGTGCCAATAATTTTCTTGAGGGTCCTCAAACAGGATTGATTACAAGCAGTCCCACATATATTGTCTCAAAGCCTTCCGCGGGTGGGGAATTGATAGAGATGGTTGAGCCTGGACACCGTGTTCGCATAAAATCCAGTAAAGACACTTGGTTTGAAATCGAATGGAAGGATAAGCCAGCATATATTAAAAAAGAAAATGTAACAAGACTTTAAAAAAAAGACCCCGGACGGGGTCTTTTTTCAGTTTTTAAAGGTTTTTAAGTTCGATATTTCGATAATGGACTAAGTCTCCATGATCTTGAAGTGCAATTTTTCCTTTCTTGAATTTACCAAAGCTTGGCATATTCTTGAACTTACTACCTGCAACTAATGCCTCCCACTCAGGAGTCCACATCATCGTACTTAAGGTAGTGGTTCCGTTTAGAACGAATTCAAGTTTACCACCATCAGCAATGATTTCTGCTTGATTCCATTCTCCATAAGGTCTAACTGTTTCTTCACTGCTGACGATCAAGTCGTATAAGTCACCTGCTCTATGGCTGATAATTTTAGCATCTGGATGACCTTCGTTGTCCAAGACTTGCATTTCAGGGCCGGTTTGCCATGGGTATTGATACTCTACTGTCTCATTTATAAAGAAGATGACACCACTATTGCCATTTTGAGCGATTTTCCACTCGTACTTCAAGTGGAAATTCTCAAACTCTTCATCTGTGATAATATCTCCTCCATCCCCTGTCTGCCATCCGTCTTTATTTGCTGCGTCTAAGTAAATGGCTCCATCTTTGATTTTCCAGGCATTTCCGACTTCACCTCCGCCGTACTTATGCCATCCGCTAAATGACTGCCCATCGAACAGTTTGATCCACTCGGATTGAGTCGGATTTTTCATTGTTTCTTGCACTTTCGTAGCTTTTTCGCCACTTGAACAAGAAAATGAAAGTCCTATTAACGCGGTAAATATCAATTGACTTTTCATCACAATTTTATTTTTTTAAAAGCAATACATACCTGATCATGTCCTTAGCATCTTCTTCACTAAGGCTCAAATGCGCAGGCATTGGTACTTCACCCCACACGCCTACAGCTCCGTTAATTACTCTTTGAGCAAGCATGTTGACGTTCTCTTCTGTACTTTCATATTTGGCAGCAACTTCAGCATAGGATGGCCCTACGATTTTTCGAGCTACCATATGACAGGACAAACAATCAGATCCTTTTACTTTCTCGAGTCCTTTTATATATATCGGATCATTTTCGTACTTCTCTTCTAGGGATATCTCCTTCACAGGCGCTGAAGTTACTGTCTCATCTACTGTTTCTGTTTTTATTTCTCCACCACCACATGCAAAAGTCAATCCGACTAATGCGATCATTCCAAAATTTAAAGACTTGTTAATTTTCATTTGTTTTGTTTGAGTTTTAAATGCCTAATATTTTATTGTTAAAAGCTTCGTCAGCGCCAGTTCCTGCGAAATCATCGAATGCCTTTTCTGTCACTCGAATAATATGTGAATCAATAAATGGTGCACCTTCTGCGGCACCTTGTTCTGGATGTTTGATTGCGCACTCCCATTCCAGAACTGCCCAGCCATGGTAATTATGTTGAGAAAGTTTACTGAAAATTCCGCTAAAATCAACTTGTCCGTCGCCCAATGATCTAAATCTTCCAGCTCGCTCTACCCATCCTTGATAGCCGCCATAAACACCTTGTTTTCCTGTTGGATTAAATTCAGCGTCTTTGACATGGAACATTTTGATTCGATCATGATAGAAATCGATAAACTGTAAATAGTCTAAACATTGTAGGACAAAATGGCTTGGATCGTACAGAATGTTAGCCCGCTTATGTCCTCCAACCTTATCGAGGAACATTTCAAAGGTGATTCCGTCATGAAGATCCTCACCTGGGTGGAGCTCGTAACAGACATCAACGCCATAGGAATCAAATTCATTTAGAATCGGTAGCCAACGCCTTGCAAGTTCTGTAAAACCTGTCTCTACCAGACCTGCTGGTCGTTGTGGCCAAGGATACACGGTATGCCACATTAAAGCGCCAGAGAAAGTAGCGTGCGCATTCAAGCCCAAATTATTGGAAGCTTTTGCTGCGTATTTCAATTGTTGTGTCGCCCATTCGGATTTGCCCTTCAGATCGCCCTTCAAGTTTGCCGGAGCGAATCCATCAAATAACTCATTGTATGCAGGATTTACCGCAACCAGCTGCCCTTGCAAATGAGTAGAAAGTTCGGTGATTTCCATTCCGGATTCTTTTACGATACCAGCGATTTCATCTGCATAGGTCTTACTTTCAGCAGTCTTTTGCAGATCGATCATTCGAGTATCCCAAGATGGGATTTGTACTCCTTTGTAACCAAGATCAGCCATATAGTCACAAATGTTTTTAAGACTGTTAAAAGGTGCCGTATCGTCTGCAAACTGCGCTAGAAAAATTGCTGGGCCTTTAATCGTTTTCATACATACAGTAAGTTACAAGTTTAATTTTTAGTTTTCTAGGACGAAGGGAGTCCATTTCAATTCTGAAACAGTGCTTTTTAAAACATGTTCAATAAAGGCCATTCCCCGGATTCCATCTTCTACTCCTGGATAATCCTCCCATTCTTTTTTTGCTTTTTGTCCTGATTGATCCGCGTAGATACATCGCCCAAAATTCCGATATAGATTGGCAAAAGCCTCTACATAGCCTTCAGGATGGCCTGCCGGAGTTCTGGTGTTCTCTTGAGCAAGTGAGCCGAGATAGTTAGTTCCAGCCCGATAAATTTGATCCGGGCCATCAGGCCAACGCACGAGTAGCGTATTATTATCCTCTTGCTGCCATTCTAATCCACCTTTTTCGCCATAGATTCTGATTTTCAAATTATTCTCTGAACCTGTATCCGTTTGCGAGGCCATAAGGACTCCCGAAGCTCCATTTTCAAACCGCATCAAAACAACTCCATCGTCATCGATTGGTCTCCCTTTAATTTTGATATATAAGTCTGCACAAATGTGAGACACCATTTCTCCAGTCACATATTCCACCATGTGGAAGGCATGCGTTCCAATATCTCCCATACATCCTGCTAGGCCATTTCTTTTGGGATCCGTTCGCCATTGTGCTTGTTTGTTATCCTCTGTTTCCAAAAGCTTATAGAGCCAGCCTTGAGGATATTCCACATAAACTTTCCGGACTTTACCTATCTTCCCTTCAGCAATCATTTGCTTTGCCTGCTTGATCATCGGATAGCCAGAATAGGTATGAGTCAATAAAAAACGTTGACTTGATGCTTTCACGATGGTATATAGTGACTTTGCTTCCTCATAATTGAGCGTTAGTGGTTTGTCTAAAACTACATGAAAGCCTTTTTGAAGGGCTTTTACTGCAGGGTCATAGTGTATATTATTTGGTGTCACTATCACTACCACATTGATTCTTTCAGATTTTGGAAGTAGAAGTTCTTTTTCAAACATCTCATCATAGCTATCATATACTCGTGACGGGTCCAGCATCAGCTCCTCACCGCGAAGCTTAGATTTTTCTGGATTAGAGCTAAAAGCCCCAGCAGCAAGCTCAAACATCCCGTCCATCAAGGCTCCATTTAAGTGAATAGCGCCAATAAAGGATCCGGGTCCACCACCGATTAATCCTATCTTTAATTTTTTTGGGATAAGCATAGTTAGAAATACTTTATTGGATTCTCAAGGTATAATTAATTAATTTTTAATTGATAATTTATCTAAAATTCAGTGAATCGAGCTATTAAATTTTTAATAGCCTTAGAAGGTTACAAGTGGCTTCTACAAAATTATTTTTTCTCTTTAATAACTAAGTCAAATCAACAACTTAAAATCTAACCAAAAGCCGAAACCTCAACATTTGGGAGGACTTAACTCTTAGATTATTCCATACTCTTTTTGATGAATCTGGTTATTGAGACCCGTCTTTAGCTCATGATGTTGACGCAGTCTTTTTCTGGGGATTAAGGTATGCGACAATATTTTTTTTAAGATGCTAATCTTTTGGCTAGGGACCGAGCTATTTTGTTAGTATTTACTACCCAGTCATTCAGATATATCATCCCCTTTTCAGTGTAGGATTGATTACTGACGGATATTTTAATGCGCAGCGGACCTTAGAAGTGATTCACCTGATTCGAGTACACGGAGTATCTTGCGATTTCTTCGTTACAGGTGGGCAGATTCACACCGATTTTCATGCTGGTGCCAAATTAAAATCTTCAGCACAAGGATTAATTACTTTGACAACCTATAGAATGGGAATGCTAATCGGCTTTTAGGCAGTGGGATTGATTTCCAATTACTTCTTCGATTCAACCGGTAATCATGATTGGAAATTAATTTGGTTGATTCCTTCTGGGATTTCTGTAATGGTTTTGCTATTTTTCGTCGCCCTTTTCAAAAAAGAGAAAATTAACTCACTTCAATAAACCCTTATGACCAAACCTATTGATACCGGAAGGAGAGATTCCTTCAAGAAAGTCCTTCTGGGAGGAGCTGCTTTCGGCGCAATGACTTCCCTAGATTTTAAGAAAGAAAAGCCAAACATGCTCAAAGGAAACATTAATCATGGAGTTTGTGCATGGTGTTTTCGCGATTACACGCTCGAAGAGCTTTGCGTAGAAGTAAAGAAAATAGGTATCAAAGGAATTGATTTGATTGGACCCGGTAACTGGGAGATCCTTAAAAAACATGGGATTCACTCTTCCATGTGCAATGGTGCGGAGATTAGCTTAGTAGATGGATTTGGAGAAATCAAATTTCATGATCAGTTAGAAAAAAATTACGCTAAATTAATACCTTTAGTTGCTCAAGCTGGATATACTAATCTCATTTGTTTCTCAGGTAATCGAAGAGGAATGGACGATGAGACTGGACTGAAAAACTGTCAAGCTGGATTGGAGCGGATTGTTCCTATAGCTGAAAAGCATGGCGTAATTATTCAAATGGAATTACTCAACAGTCGAGTAGATCACAAAGACTATCTATGTGATAAATCTGCATGGGGAGTGGAGTTGTGTAAGCGAATTGACAGCGAAAACTTTAAACTGCTTTTCGATATCTATCACATGCAAATCGATGAGGGAGATCTCATTAGAAGTATTCGAACAAATCATCAATATTTTGGCCATTACCATACTGCAGGTAATCCTGGAAGGAATGAGTTGGACGCTAACCAGGAAATTAACTATACCTCGATCATGCAAGCGATCGTGGATTCAGGATATAAAGGATACGTCTCTCACGAGTTTATCCCGAAGTCTGCAGATAAGATGGGATCATTAGCACAGGCTGTAGCTGTTTGTGATGTATAAATTAAAATAAACCAAAAAACCAATTTATGGCGAATCAATCGTACGATGCAATTGTAGTGGGGTCGGGAATTAGTGGCGGTTGGGCTGCTAAGGAGCTGACCGAGAAGGGGCTGAAAGTATTGCTTCTCGAACGTGGTCCGAATGTGGAACACATCAAAGATTATAAGACCGCAACTCTTCCTCCTTGGGAAGTGCCTCATCGTGGAAGAAGAACGCAGGAACAATTAGAAAATCATCCAAACTTGAGAAGGGATTACGTACTCAATGAGCTCAATCTTGATTGGTGGGCACACGAAGACGAATCACCGTATGTGGAGGAAAAGCCCTTCACTTGGTTTAGAGGATATCAAGTAGGAGGTCGTTCGTTACTTTGGGGACGTCAATCTTACCGATGGGCGGACGTTGATTTTGATGCAAATGCCAAAGAAGGAATTGCAGTAGATTGGCCGATCCGTTATAAGGACATAGCACCTTGGTATAGCTATGTGGAGAAGTTTGCAGGAGTTTCCGGTTCCAAAGATAATCTAGCGATACTGCCTGATGGCGAGTTTCAGCCACCTATGCCGATGAACTGTGTTGAAAAAGATGCAGCAGCTCGAATTAAAGCGCATTATAAAGGTTCACGAACTTGGACAATAGGTCGACCTGCAAATATCACACAGCCACTTCCAGGACGTGTAGGCTGTCAGTACAGAAACAAATGCTCATTGGGCTGTCCATTTGGAGGCTACTTCAGTACGCAGGCTTCAACTTTGCCAGCTGCTGTAGCTACCGGAAATCTAACATTGAGACCTTGGTCAATTGTAAGGAAACTTATATACGATAAGGATACTCAGAAAGCCACTGGAGTAGAAGTACTGGATGCAGAAACAAATCAGACGATAGAATACGATGCGAAAATCATCTTCCTATGCGCCTCTTCCTTCAATTCTACTGCTATCCTGATGAGATCTGCCACAGATATCTGGCCAGGTGGATTGGGGAGCGCCTCTGGGGAGCTTGGACATAATGTAATGGATCACCACTTCAGACTTGGAGCCAATGGTCAGATGGATGGCTACGAAGACAAGTATTACTTCGGGAGACGCCCAACAGGACTCTATATCCCAAGATTCAGAAATCTTGATGGTGAAAAGCGTGATTACATCAGAGGATTTGGATACCAGGGCGCTGCCAGCAGAAGTGGATGGAACAGAGATGTCGCCGAGTTGAATTTTGGCGCACCCATGAAAGATGCTTTGACAGCTCCAGGGCCTTGGAGTGCCGGATTTACCGCATTCGGAGAGATTTTACCCTATCACGATAACTTAATCAAGCTGAGTGATACGGTGAAGGATAAGTGGGGAATGGAGGCTTTGGTCATAAATGCAGAGATCAAAGCAAATGAAATTAATATGCGTAAAGATATGATGTCTGATGCAGCCGAGATGCTGGAAGTTGCGGGATTCAAAGATGTCAAAACATATGATGCTGGCTATACTTTTGGCCAGGGTATTCACGAGATGGGAACTGCAAGGATGGGAAGAGATCCAAAAACTTCGGTATTGAATGGTAATAACCAAGTGTGGGATGCGAAGAATGTTTTTGTAACTGATGGAGCTTGTATGACTTCTGCCGCAGCACAGAATCCTTCTTTGACTTACATGGCTCTGACAGCCAGAGCAGCGGAATTTGCAGTAGAAGAATTGAAGAAGCGAAACCTTTAATCTAAAAACGACAAGACTATGACTATGAATAGAAGAGACGCGCTGAAAAGCGTCATGGCAATGATGGGAGGTACGATGGTCGGTGCTACGGCTTTCTTGACAGGTTGCGCCCCTGAATATCAAATCGAAGGTCTAAACTTCAGTCCTGAGGACATTGCTTTTTTGGATGAGATAGGAGATACTATAATTCCACAGACAGATACACCCGGAGCGAAGGCAACAGGAATCGGAGCCTTTATGGTGATGATGGTCTTGGAGACTTATGATGCAGTCCAACAGAAGGTATTTGTTGATGGGTTGAATATGATCCGAAAGGATTTCAAATCAACCAAAGATTCTGACTTCGTTGAAGCTTTACAAGAAGATCGATTAGCCTATCTAAATGCTATGAATGATCAATTCAAAACCAGTAAAGGGGAAGAAGCCAAAGTGGTTGATATGCTGAGAGACTTGACCGTTTTGGGTTACTTCACTTCAGAGATCGGAGCAACTCAAGCCTTGACTTATGTTGAGGTTCCGGGTAAATTTGAAGCCTCTATTCTTTGGAGCGAGTCTGACAAAGCCTTCGCGATTTAGGAAAAATAAATTCAAACTAAAAGCCTGCTTTTTTCTGAAGCAGGCTTTTTTTATTCCTAAAATTTTTGTCAGATTCTTGAAGATTTTATTGATCCGTCGCGTTTTTTGAGCTGAAATTTCTGAAAAGAAGAAGATATAGTACCAGAAAAATCAAAACTAAATGTGCCACTTCAAACTGTGCCCAAATCTGTGACCTGTTGATTAGTGATTTTGCTTTTACCACTAATTTTTCACCTTCTACAAGTTGAATGTCCGATAGGCTTTCAAGGTCTTTTCGAGCATGAGAGATTCTGGAGTCATAGCGCTTCACTTGTTCAATATTTACACCCGAAGAGTCCGTGTACAGCAACTCATAACTGCTAATATTTAAGTCATTCTCTATGATCTTTTTGAAATCAGCCAAATAAACCCCCTCTTTATTGGTGAGGTTAGTTTTTTCGAAAATGGAAATTATTGAAAGGATTTCATCTTCATTTTTAGTGATTTCTTTGATAATATCGCCATAATCAAAGTTTATGTTGCAGTGATCAACTAGCTCCTGAATAACAAAAAGTTTTTCTGATATATCAAATATGTAGCCTTTCACTACTAGCCGGTCGTTGTAGACTTCTGAGAATGCTTTACTGATTTCTTTGAAAGATGAACGCTCAATTAGATTTTTAGCATAGATTAATAATAAGAGCAAGCTAACAATTATCAGTGCTCTAATTTTTTTTCGTTTACTGAACGAGTCCTCCATCGGTTGTTTGTTTTGCTTACTAGTTTCGGATTCTAATAAAGAACCTTTAAAAGATAAACCAAAAAAAAACTGAGATTAAGTCATCTTAATTTTCCTCTAATTTCACTAGTTGGACTAGGTCTGGTTGGTTGAAGAAATCAAGATTCCGGCTTTTTATCAAAAATTCGTACGTAATCGATTTCCATCCGCTGTGGCCAGATCGAAGTATCAATGCCTTTTTCTCCTCCCCAGTTTCCTCCTACGGCTATATTCAAGATCAGGTGGAAAGGATGATCGAAAGGCCATTCGGCAGTAGATTTATCTGAATTAGTAAAAGTGAAGTACACCTCACCATCGATATAAAAGTCAATTTTATCACTTTTCCAATCAATCGCATACGAATGGAACTCTGTGTTGAAATCTGGAATCGATTTTGTTTTTCCTACATGAGTACCGATAGAATGGTTGAATGCTTCGGTATGTACAGTGCCGTGAATGACAGACGGATCGTATCCTACATGTTCCATAATATCAATTTCACCACTTTTTGGCCAACCTCCGTAGGCGTTAGTTTCTGTGAGCATCCAGATTGCTGGCCAAGTTCCGATACCCTCGGGTAATCTAGCTTTTATTTCAAAATAGCCATAGGTCCAAGTTCCTTTTCCTTTGGTGACCAGTCTCGCTGAAGTATAGCCTTTTGCTTTGGAAGAGTCAGCATGCACCTCAATGATTAATCTCCCATTTTCTACTCGGGCGTTTCTTGATTCAGCGGTGTAATCTTGAAGCTCATTGTTTCCCCAACCATGGTCACCGATATTATAAGTCCATTTAGTTGAGTCTGGTAGGCCATTTGTATCAAATTCATCTGCCCACAGTTGCTTTGCCAGAGTTTTTTGCTGAGCCATTAAGGTGTTTGAGCTGATTACAATACATATAATAAGTAGCAGATTTTTCATTGGTACCAATTTATAAAAACTTAACAAGAAGCTAGTGGTTGAATAAATACGAATAACTAAATAAAATGAAATCTCAGAATTGAATTATTGTTCGTATTTTTAGCTAAGCATATAAACCCAATTTCTAATGGCATATTATCATCGTCTCGGTACGATCCCCCCCAAGCGACATACACAATTCCGCCAATCCGACGGCAGTCTTTATAAAGAAGAAGTGGTGAGTTCAAAAGGTTTCTCGGGAATCTACTCTACCATGTATCATATCTACAATCCGAACGAGGTTAAGTCAATCGGAGAGCCAAAGCCTTTTGACTGGAAAGTAGCCAAGGCCTATGGATTAAACCAAACTCATCTCAAAACTTCCGGAATAGGAATCACAGGTGAAGATTACCTGAGTGCTCGTCGAATCCTGATGATGAACTCTGATGTGATGATGGGAATATGTACTCCAAAGCAGCGGAAGATGGACTATTTCTTCAAAAATGCGGACGGAGATGAGCTGATCTACATTCACGACGGCGAAGGGGTAATGTATTCTCAATTTGGAGTCTTGGAAGTTCGAAAAGGAGACTACATCGTCATCCCTCGGACCACTATCTACAGATTCGAATTTAAAGAAGAAGGACCTTTGAGGCTTTTGATCATTGAATCCAAAGGGCCGATCGAGACCGTGAAGCGCTATCGAAATGAGGTCGGGCAGCTGCTTGAAAACTCTCCCTATTGTGAGCGAGACATTCGTACACCAAATGAGCTGAAAGCAGAAAAAGAAAAGGGAGATTACCTGATTCAGATCAAAAAGCAAGGGATGCTTCACCAGTATACTTATGGGCATAGCCCCTTGGATATCGTGGGTTGGGATGGTTACTTGTATCCTTATGCCTTATCGATTTACGACTTTGAGCCAATTACTGGACGGATTCATCAGCCACCACCAGTTCACCAAACTTTCCAGGCTTTTGGCTTCGTGATTTGTTCTTTTGTGCCAAGATTATCTGATTACCATCCGCTTTCTATTCCTGCACCCTACAATCACTCAAATATTGATTCGGATGAAGTGTTATACTATGCTGAGGGGGAATTTATGAGTCGAAAGGGAATCGATAGAGGTTCATTTACCATTCATATGGGCGGCTTGCCACATGGTCCTCATCCGGGAACAGTAGAGAAATCCATCGGAGCTAAAGCGACTAATGAATATGCGGTGATGCTTGATACCTTCAAATCCTTAGAAATCACAACCGATGCATTGGATTTTGTGGATGAAAAATACCCGATGAGCTGGACCGAATAAGATGAATTATTTCTCTGGTCTTAAATAAATTTGATTTACCACCGACATTAATGGTGCAGTGAATTAGATTTATGAAATGAATATCCCTGATTATGAGAAAATTATATTAGTTTTTGAATTGGCTTTTGAATTACTATTTTTAGTGGAAGTAAATCAAGGGTCATTTAACGGCAAATTATTCAAAAAATTGCTTAACCAATGCAGTTGATATTTACAGTAGCTTATGTTGACACTGTGAACAAATTAATGCTCTAGGAATGCCGCTAAGACATTTTATTAATGTTTATAATGAACATACTACTCCACAATATGCGGTATGTGCGGGTGCTGGGGAAGACTGCATTGGTGGTGATGTAAAAGATTATCCAGGCCCATTTGTTCCGATTCTTACTTAACGTAAAAAACAATTTTAGGGAGGAGGTCTCTCCTCCCTAATTATTTAAACTGGGCTCAAGATGAGAATGTATGTAGTTTTAAGCTTTTTTTTTATTAGCTGCTCATCAGCTTATCAAGATAAAGTGATCGTTCCTGCTATCAATAATTTGTCATATCAAATTAAATTGGTGGACAGTGTAAATATTACCTTGGGTGAGTTTGTATATACATCGTATTCAAAACACCAAATATGGAAAGACTCCTTGTTTTTCGGTTTATCCCCTGGGGCAGAACCAAATACTATCAGTGTTTTTGATTTGGAGAATGAGCAATTTGTAAAGAAAATAAAAATTGATCGAAATTTTTTTAAAAGTGATATTTCTTCATTTTATGTTCATAATCCAGACAGTATTTATTTCTTATCCTTTCAATCGAAAAATATTTATTTAATAGATGATAACGGAGACAAGATAGATGAGTGGGAGATTTCTTTCAAAGATAAAAATCCATTTGGTGAGACAGATTTTATGTTCCCTACTTTCGTAATGTATAATAGTTTTTATTTTGATAGCGAAAATAATCAAATAGTTTGCCCTATAATATCTCAGCGATTTCATGAATTGACTGGGGATAACGATCTACCTTCAATTGCTATTATAGATCTCAATCAAGGGGAAATCATGAAAACTTTTGCTCCACCAATTGGAAAAATAAGGGACCGTCAAAATAATTTTTATCCTGACGATATTAGTGTGGTGCAAATTACGGTACTAGATAATATTGTTTATGCGTCTTATCCCATTGACCAATTTATTTATCAATATGACCTTGCTACAGGTAGATTATTAGAAACTTCAAACGCCTTTGTGTATGATAAAGACTTAAAGTTTATACCCCCGATGTCTTACGATGTAAAAAAGGATCGTAGTAAATCATGGAATTATCGCATTGAGACACCTTATTTTGAGAATCTTAAATATCATTCAAAATCTGAAATATTTTCAAGAATTTTCCATCATCAATATGAGCTTAGTGAATCAGCGAGTGATAAAGGCCAATTTAGAACTACCACAATCTTCTTGTTTGATAAAAATCTTAACCTTGTAGGTAAAGAGGTAGTTGAAGATAGTAAATTGGGAGCCTTTGGATCAGTTTCAACTGATGATGGATATTTGTCATCATCGCATGATTTCTACCAAAAAAATGAAAACTACCTAAACCATAAATATCAATACAAAATTAAATTAACAACACTATGAGGTATATATTGATATTTCTTTTTTCTCTAGCCAACATAAATCAATTTACTGAAGTGAGCAGTGATTCCTTTGATTTAAAGATAGCTATGGATGCTGTAAGCAGCGAAGAATTAAAAGATAATAGTCCAGTAATATTAAGAATTAAAGTGACAAATATCTCTAAAATTAAGTGTCCTGAAAATGCATATAAATTTACTTTATTTGTCAATGGTAAGCCCGCTAGTCTAGATAATAATCCCAGTGCACTCATGCCTGAGGAAACTATTACTTATACAAAACAAACAGGAAATTACCACTTTATGGCGTATAAAGATAGCTCGTACAATATCTCTGCTAAAATTGAGATCAAAAAGGGATATGAAGATTCTGATATGTCAAACAATCAAATCCAAAAACTAGTAATAGTTAAGTGAGATTAATTTTTATGCAAAGATGCTTAACAATGGTTTATCTCTCGATACGAATCCAATAAGCCTCATTCTGCTTAGATCGAGGCTTATTGGATTTAAAATCTGAGACCTTATTTTTTGTCAGTAATTTCCTGAATAGGTTGGCCTGTGGCTCCATTTGGGAGTCTGATCCCAAGCATCATAGACAAGGTCGGCGCAATATCTGTGATTGTTGCATAGCGACTGCTGGAGCCTGGTTTTACATTCCAACCATAGAATAGAATGGGTACATGGGTATCATAAGTAAATCCTGTACCATGTGAAGTTCCTCTAGCTCCGCCGGTCAACCAACCTGGCTCAAAAATCAAGAGTAGGTTGCCAGAAGATTTGAAGTTGTAGCCATTTTGTACGAGTGAGGCCCTACCAGAGCTGAAATCCGTGTTTCGCATCGCTGTGGCAGTGTAGACTTCTTTTATTCCTCTAAATCGTAGTAAGAAATTAACCAGCTCATCTTCGATATCGGCTAGGTTCATGTCCTTATCTCGGACCAGTTTTTCATTTATAAAAACTTGCTCATTGGAAACACTCAAAATCCAATCTCCCTCACCGAAACGTGCAGACATATAGCCTTTAAGTTGTGCCGTGATATAGCCCACATTCAGATTACCTGCCGGAACCTTTTCAGCCTCCATGTAAGTGGCTATTTCAGCTACTCCATGATCTGCTGTCAGAAAAATGAGGTATTGATCCTTTCCATAAGTTTTATCTAGATAATTTAATAGTTTCTCCAACTCCTGATCTAGCCTGAGGTAAGTATCCTCCAATTCTACAGAAGAAGGACCAAATCGGTGGCCGATATAATCCGGGGAAGAAAAGCTTACTGCCAAAAAGTCTGTATCAGTTCCTTTTCCTAAATCCTCGCCTTCTAAAGCTGCAATGGCAAAATCAAGCGTTAGCGTATTCCCAAATGGCGTAGAGGTAATTAATCCTGGTCCTCCATTTTTTTCTTTTAGCTCGGCCAGGTTATAAGGAAAAGTAGGGCTGTCTTTGCCAATAAAAGTAGATTCGTAGGGATTGTCATCCGCAATACTTTGGACGTAGGTGTCGATTGGGTAGAGGGTCTCCCAAGTTTGAGTTAAATACTCATCAACTAATTTTCTTTCGTTAAAATCTTGAACCCATTTTGGCAGCGACTCATGGTAATAAGTAGAGGTCATAAACTCTCCATTCTTGCTGTCAAACCAATACGCATCGCCCAAATGGCCAGCAGGCAAACTAGCGCCACGGTCTTTGATAGCAACTCCCACCACTTTAGATCGCTTGTTTGTAGCAAATCGAAGTTCGTCTGTGATAGTTGTAGTCAATAAATTTCTAGGGCTGATTTGACCATTTTCTGGAGTTCCACCTACGTTACTCACCGTAGAATCTCCGGCGCAGTACATGAATTGACCACTACTTCTCAAATACCATCCATTGCTGATGATTCCATGCGTGGCAGGAGTAGTGCCTGTGTAGACTGATGCATGACCCGGGCCAGTATAGGTCGGAATGTAGTTATAGTGACCATTTTTCATCATAAAGCCATCCTTTACTAATCGTTTAAACCCACCTTCGCCATAGCGATCAGCATATTTATAGAGGTAATCTTGACGCATCTGATCCACGACGATACCTACAATCAGCTTTGGTTTGGTTGAGTTTATTTGTGCGGTGACTTGCCCCATCCACAAGGTAAGAAGCAAGACGATTCCAAAAATTCTCTTCATTTTTTATTTTTTTTGATAGTCAAATATAAGAATATGACTTGATCTGGCTTTAAGACTTTGTTAAATGGACAAAAGATAAGACATTCACAATTATTTAATTTTAAGTAAAATGAAAATATTCATACTCACAGTTGGTGTTTTATTGATCTCAGTTTGTGCATTTTCACAATCCTTTTTTGAAGATGGACTGGATGCTGATTGGCATAAGGGGAGGAGAAACGAACTCCGAAAACTTATGCCTGCCAAATCATTGTCAATTCTCTTCAATAATCCGGTTAAAAATCGTACCAATGATGTCGATTATAACTACCACCCAGACACAGACTTTTTTTATTTAACAGGATTCAGGGAACCGAATGCTGTTTTGGTAATCTTTAGTGAAATACGTGAAGTAAATGGGGAACTGGTGGATGAGTTGATTTTTGTACAAAATAGAGATCCTCGTGCCGAAATGTGGAATGGAAAGCGATTGGGATCAGAAGGGGTGATGCAGGAGTTGGGCTTTAAAGTAGCCTTTGTCAACACTGAATTTGCTTCAAAGTCAGGAATAAATACTTCTGATTTTGATCAAATTTTCACTTTCAACCTGTCCAATGCTATAGAGGAAAGCACAGCTAATCGACCTTTGATCGAGATGGCAGCTGACTTCAAAAAAGCGGCTGGATATCCTGATCAACTTACAGAAGCAAGTGCCCAGATCTATACGATGATCAAAAACTCAGACCTTGAATCTTCGGGGCGGATTATCCAACTTATTAATCGATTGAGTAGACAATACCCAGAGTTGAAAAATGACAAGATAATCGCTGAATTCATGAAAGCCGATTCTCCTGAAAAGTGGATGAGCGTTAAATCTCAACTTCCCTTCCAGAAGATTGATATCGTTTCGCTATCTGAGATGATGGATATATTGAGAGAAGTGAAGACTCCAGAGGAGATTACCTTACTGAAAAAGGCGGTGAGGATTTCTGCGATTGGCCAGATTGAGGTAATGAAGGCTGCCAAGCCAGGTATGTCTGAGCGAGAAATTCAGGGAGTTCATGAGTTTATTTACAAAAGGTATGGTGCAGAAGATTTGGGCTATCCGTCTATCGTAGGTGGAGGGAATAATGGTTGCATTCTTCATTACATTGAAAATGATAAACAAAACTTAAATAATCGATTGTTACTCATGGATCTTGGGGCAGAGTGGAAAGGATATACTGCAGATGTGACTCGAACCATCCCAATCAGTGGGAAATTCAATGAGGAAGAGCGCGCGATTTACGAATTAGTCTATCAAGCTCAGGAAGCTGGGATAGCATTATGCAAGCCAGGAGCAAGTTTTGGGGAGATTGATACTGCGGGTAGAAAAATCATCAATGATGGCCTTGCCTCACTTGGAATCATCAAGGCTGGAGAAAGTCACTCCTATTTCCCACATGGCACCAGCCATCACTTAGGATTAGATGTACACGATCGGGGCGTTCGTGGCGCAAGTCTAAAAGAGGGAGTAGTACTCACAGTAGAACCCGGGATCTACATTCCAGAAGGAAGCAACTGTGATCGAAAATGGTGGGGAATAGCTGTACGAATCGAAGACGATATTTTGGTAACCAAAGATGAGCCAATTAATCTTTCTGTAGAAGCGCCGAGATCAATTGCTGCCATAGAGCAAATGATGAGTATTCCGAGTGTCTTGGAGAACTGGGTGCTCCCAGAGATTGATTAAATATTTCAATCTGAAATTTTCCTGAGCCGTACAGAGCAATTAAAATTTACCTCACCAGATAGAAGGAGAAATTAATTCTTTCGCTTCAAATCTCCTCGCTTGATCGATCGGATAAATTGCGACCAGGCGAAAGGATCAAGTAATCGTAGTGGTCTTGGACCATACAAATCCTGATTTTGCTGCATCTGTCCTTGTTGGAAATAGCGAAAGTTCTCGTTACTGGAAGCGGGCATACTTTCAGCCCAACGCAGAAGCATCTCTGGACTCATATTTGCTCTGCTGATTGACATTGGATCTACCACATTCATAGCAATAACTGCCCGTTTGAATTCTGCCTCAGTAGGATATGGCAGAACTTCAATTTCTGCTAAGGCAATTTCATCGACTTCCATAGTTAAAATCAAGCTGATCCGATCATTCGCTACTATTTCTGGAATCTTATAGGTCTGCTTTTTCAGACCTATAAATGAAAAAACAATACTGTCTCCTTCTAACACCGGCATAGAGAAGTAGCCAAAGCGACCTGAACTGGTTCCTCGTCCTTTTTTGGGGACGTAGATATTTACCCCAGGGACGGCATCGGTGCTATCTGAGTTTAGGATAATTCCGGAAAGCTGGATTACTTTTTTCTCTCGTTGATCTTGAGCGCTTGCTTGGCCTATAAAAAAAATATAACCTAGGAGAAAAATTAATAACGAAGGGTATGGAATTGAGCTTTTCACAGTTAATTTAACTTATTTAGCAAGATATAGTTCTGTTTTCGAAGCGATATTAGCCTAATTTTAGCTGAATTTTTACTTTCATTGCATAAACTGCGTTAAAAATTACTAATGCGATTAAAAAATATCAGTTTGAGCTATGGCTTGAGGATCTTCAAAGCACTCTCTGAAGAGCCTAGAGTTCGGATATTTCACTTATTGATAAACAACAAAGAAATGTCAATTTCTGATTTTGAGTTGATTTTAGGTTTCACACAAACCAAAACCAGCCGCCATCTGATCTCGTTGAAAAATGCAGGACTTCTCGGAAGCCGTCGTGTCGATCAGTGGGTCTTTTATTATATTTTGGAGGAATATCTTGAAATTATTCAACAGATTTTCAAGTTTGTCCAAAAAGATCCGAGTCTGATACGGGATCAGGAAACTTTTGAGATCCTGAAATCCAACCGAGAGCTTGCCATTAATAAAATTCAAAACAATCAATATCGACGATAAAAACCTTGAAAACTTACCAACACATTTTCTTTGACCTTGATCATACCCTTTGGGACTATGAACGAAATGTAAACGAGTCGCTTTCCGAACTTTATTTTCACTACAATTTATTAGAATTGGGAATTCCTACTTTCCAGAATTTCTCTGATTCATTTCACCACATTAACTACCAACTTTGGGATGACTACAATGTGGGGAAAATCGATAAAATTGATCTGAGAAAAACCAGATTCCCAAAAATTTTCATGCACGCAGGAGGAATGGCGGCTGCTATTCCTTCCGAATTTGAAGAAGATTTTATGCATCGCACCTCTTCAAAGTCGCATGTCTTCCCTTACACCTTTGAGATCTTGGATTACCTTCAGAATAAATATCAATTGCACATAATCACGAATGGATTTGATGAGTCGCAGGCTAAAAAAATTAATTCGGCCAAACTCACCACCTATTTTGATTTGGTGGTGACCTCAGAGACGACTGGTCACAAAAAGCCTGATGCTCGAATTTTTCATCATGCCGTGGACAAACTTGGAACAAGACACGAGCATTGTCTGATGATCGGGGATAATCCCAATTCAGATGTTTTGGGAGGAATAAATGCAGGGATTGATCAAGTTTTTTTTAATCCAGATGGGAAACTAACAGAACTTAAACCTACCTACACGATTGCTCATTTGAAGGAACTGGAAGCATTACTCTGATGTGTTTTGTCTCCAAAATCACTAGCCAACTAATCTCATTTCCTTATCTTTGGACTAAACAGAAACTAAATAAACTCCAAATAGTATGTTAAAAGGATTTTTCAATGTGCCGGTTCCAATCAATGAGCCTGTTAAATCATATGCTGTGGGTAGTCCTGAGCGAAAAGAATTGCAAGCCGCTCTGAAAGAAGCTCGGTCAAAACAGATCGATGTACCGATGTATATTGGAAGTGAGGAAGTGCGAACAGGAAAGACAAGACCTATGTCGCCGCCTCATGATCATCAGCATGTGCTGGGTCATTTCCATGAGGGCGATGCTTCGCATGTAGAGCAGGCAATCAATGCCGCTTTAGGTGCAAAGTACGCTTGGGAAAACTTAGCTTGGGAGCAGAGAGCAGCCATTTTCCTGAAAGCTGCAGATTTAATTGCAGGGCCTTATCGCGCTAAACTCAATGCATCCACCATGCTTGGGCAATCCAAAAATGCCATGCAGGCAGAGATTGATGCCGCCTGTGAGTTTATCGACTTCCTTAGATTTAATGTCAAATACATGACGGAAATCTATGCACAGCAGCCTCCCGTTTCCGGAGATGGAATATGGAATCGACTGGAGCAGCGACCGCTTGAAGGTTTTGTATTTGCCTTGACTCCATTCAACTTTACCGCAATCGCAGGTAATCTTCCTACTTCGGCTGCCATGATGGGAAATACCATCGTCTGGAAGCCAGCTGACACGCAGATCTATTCTGCGAATGTATTGATGGAGATTTTCAAAGAAGCAGGTGTGCCGGATGGTGTGATCAACTTGATCTATGTAGATGGGCCAACTGCCGGAGACGTGATCTTCAATCATCCTGACTTTGCCGGAATTCATTTCACGGGTTCCACAGGTGTATTTCAGCATATCTGGAAGACGATCGGTACGAATATTCACAAGTATAAGTCTTACCCAAGAATCGTCGGCGAGACCGGGGGTAAGGACTTTGTCATCGCACATAAATCTGCTGATGCAAAAGCCGTAGCAGTAGGTTTGGTTCGAGGAGCGTTTGAATTCCAAGGTCAAAAATGCTCTGCAGCATCACGCGCTTATATTCCTTCCAATATTTGGGAAGAGGTAAAAGGATATATGCTTGAAGACCTTGCTTCCATTAATATGGGAGTAACCGAAGACTTTACCAATTTTGTAAATGCGGTAATCGATGAGAAGTCATTTGACAAAATTGAGAATTATATCAATGCTGCTAAATCAAACCCGATTGTAGAGATCATTGCCGGGGGGAATTGTGACAAGTCAGTGGGCTACTTCATCGAGCCTACGGTGATTGTGACCAAAGATCCGATGTACACGACGATGTGCGAGGAGATTTTTGGCCCGGTGCTGACGATCTATGTGTATCACGAAAATCATTTTGAGGAAGCACTGGAGCTGGTAGATCAGACTTCGCCCTATGCCTTGACTGGAGCGATTTTCTCTCAAGACCGCTATGCGGTGGAGTTGGCTACGCAAATGCTGAGAAATGCAGCGGGCAATTTTTACATCAATGACAAGCCAACAGGTGCAGTTGTCGGTCAGCAGCCATTTGGTGGAGCAAGAGCTTCGGGTACCAATGACAAAGCTGGATCGATGATCAACTTGCTACGTTGGGTTTCTCCACGCACGATCAAGGAAACTTTCGTACCAGCGAAGGATTATAGGTATCCGTTTTTGGAGAATGACGCTTGATCGACCTTTGAGCTGTTATCCCGAATGGCAAGGGCTTCGGGGTCTATTCTAAGGTCTTTGAATAGTTACTCTGATTAAAAAACCTTCGAGGAGTTCCTTTAGTCGTTCCTCCTGCAGGATGACACCTCAAAGGTTGATAAAAGCCTCGAATTTCGATTCGGGGCTTTTTTGATTTTGATATTTTACATATATTTAGTTATACTTTGAAAAACTCGTGCATGAAAAAACTACTCACACTTCTAGTTCTGATTTCAGTGTTGGCTTGCTCCGAAAGAAAGTCAGAGGAGATTTATCAAGGGAAGCTGCAGGAGTTTGTAAGTGGGTCTTTTATAATTGAAAAAGACTCTACGACCGGCCGTTTGGACTTTCAAAAAATCATCGATCATGATGGAAAGCGTTTTTTTGTTTCCAGAGAGGATCAAGGGTATAGCCTTTTTAATGCCGTTACTGGCAAGAAGGAATTCACTTTTAAAATCCCAAAGGAGGGACCACTCTCACTAAAAGGGCATGCGGTAGCTTATCAAGTATTTGATGGGAATGAGTTTATTGCTGTTAGTTCTCAGGGGAATGTGAAGAAATACATCAGTGGGGTGGAGGTAAAAGAAATGAGCTTGGACTGGACAGATTATCAGGAAAAGATGCTAATTCAGATGTCAGATACCAATGATAATTTTATCAAAATAGATTCGAATCGATACCAGCTTTTCAATAATCCCTTTGATATTTTCAATGATGAAAAAAGTGTCGACTTGGATTATCGAGAATGGGTGGTAGAATTTGATTTGGAAGAGGGCTGGGTTTGTGCTTCTGATTTTAAAGCCCCACTTGGCGAGGAGTTTTCCAATAGTACTTCTGCTTCGCATCTGAAATCTGTATATAATGGAAATTTGAATCAATTCTATCTCATGTTTGCACCATCGGATACGCTTTATCAGATTCAAAACTGTAAGGTTTTAAGAAAAATAGGATTAGAAAGTGTGACCGAATTCAAATATTTGCCAGGGCTATACGAACAAAATGGGAGGAATAAAAATTGGAAAAATAACCCTACTTCGGCCGGTAATACCTCGTTAAACTATGATTCTAACAATGAGCTATATATTCGGATGGTACTGGTGAAAACGGAAGAAACTCAGCCTGAAATTAAAGATATCCGAGAGAGAACAGGTTTAAATAAATCTACTTTTATACTATTAGTCTATGATCTAGAGTGGAGACTTAAAGCTGAGTTGGAGTTGTTCTATGATGCAGGTCAATCTTCAGGAAATATCATTGCCTCGAAAGAAGGAATCTTTATTACCAAACCCGAACAAAAATCCGAAGATGAATACGAGTTTTATAAGATTGATTTGAGTCGGTTTGGTGAATGACCTTTGAGGTATCATTCCTCTGACGAAGGAGGAGGAATTTCCTCGAAGGTCTTTGATACTTACCCTGATTAAAATCTTTGTGGTTTAATCCAGATGCCAATCGGGAACCTCAAAGGTTATTCAGATTAAAGCTTAAATATTTATAGAAATATTTCAAACCAAACGATTAACTTTTCTCTACAATTTTTTTAAAATGGAAACAGGTCAAGACGTTTTTGAGGCAGGCAAAATATATTATATCTATTCACGAGCAATAGGGAAGGAAAAACTTTATCTTAATGAAGAGAATTATAAATTTTTCCTCAAGAAATACCATGAATATTGCTCTACGATTTTCGAAACTATATCCTATTGTCTTATTCCAAATCATTTACACTTACTGGTTAGGTTAAAATTAGATGCTACAAACGAAGTTGTGATAAAGAGCTTTTCGAATTTTCTCAATTCTTATTCAAAGTCATTTAATAATGTAAATGATCGTAATGGAGGTTTGTTTCAGCGGAAATTCAAAAGGGAGCTGATTGATCGAGAAACGTATCTTAGTAGAATTATTCTTTACATTCATCTAAATCCAGTAAAACATGAGCTAGTGGAGGATTTCTCCGGATGGCAATTTTCATCTTATAACTCTTACTGTACAACCAAGCCTTCTAAAATTTTTAGAGAATTAGGACTGGACTGGTTTGGAGGATTTGAGGCATTTCAAAAATCACATCAGGAAATAGACAACGACTATTTGCCTGAAGATTTGAGGTTGGAGTAGTAGTTGACCTTTGAGGTATCATTCCGATGAAGGAGGAGATTGTTCGCTACTTCTTTCCCTATCCACTACGTTTATCGAGACAAATTGCTCACAATTATACCTCAAAGGATATCGAAATAAAACCTTCGAGGTCAAAAAGAGACCTCAAAGGTTAACAGTCCTAAGTCAGCATCGCGCCATCTACTTGGAGCACCTGACCTGAGATATAACTACTTAGATCTGAGCCAAGGAATACGCAGGCATTGGCTACTTCTTCGGGTTGGCCACCACGCCTCATGGGGATGCCATCTCTCCAGCCTTGAACGGTTTTCTCATCGAGTACAGCAGTCATTTCGGTTTCGATAAATCCCGGAGCCACCGCGTTGGAGCGAATATTTCTGGAGCCTAGCTCCAAAGCCACTGACTTGGTAAAGCCGATAATTCCAGCTTTTGAGGCAGCGTAATTCGCCTGTCCGGCGTTTCCTTTGATCCCGACTACGGAAGTAATATTAATGATAGAACCAGCTTTGGCTTTCATCATCGTTCGTGTGACAGCTTTCACGGTATTGAAGCAGGATTTTAGGTTGATTCCAACGACATCGTCCCAGGCTTCCTCTGTCATTCGCATCAAGAGATTGTCGCGGGTGATTCCAGCATTGTTGATCAAGATATCCAATCTGCCAAATTCAGCAACCACTGCACTGACCAACTCATCGGCTGCTTTGAAGTCGGAAGCGTCAGAGCGATAGCCCTTTGCTTTAACTCCAAAAGCTGTTAATTCAGCTTCAAGAGCTTGACCTTTTTCTATACTTGATAAAAAAGTGAAAGCCACATTTGCACCTTCTTGTGCATATCTGATTGCAATTGCCCGACCGATGCCTTTGGAAGCTCCGGTAATCAAAGCTGTTTTTCCTGAAAGTAATCCCATTGATTTTTAAATTTTGATTGTCCAAAAATAGAAAAAAAGATAAAGTATCCGACTTTTATGCGCGCTAGTGATCGATTTTAAACCTGATCGAATCTGAATCAATGGCTAATAGGGAGATTGATAGAATTTAATTTCTTAGATATATAGATCGATGAAATTCTATTTTGAGTATACTGTAAAAGCAAATTTGACATTAACATCCAAGCCTTTTTTGGACTGAATACAGAATTTTTTTCTGAATCCAAAAGGTCTATTTTTGCGTAGTTTTAATCAGTTTTTAATAAAGATTTTAAAATATGTCTTCGACAAAATATGATTTGATCGTGTTGGGCAGTGGTCCAGGTGGATATGTAGCAGCGATTCGTGCTTCGCAACTTGGCCTCAGAACAGCCATTATAGAAGTAGAAGAATTAGGTGGGATTTGCTTAAACTGGGGTTGTATCCCGACCAAAGCGCTACTAAAAAGTGCACAGGTTTTTGAATACATTCAGCATGCGGCTGACTACGGAATCACGGTCAAAGATGCAAATGCTGACTTTGGAGGAATGATTAAGAGAAGTAGAGAGGTGGCCGACGGTATGAGTAAAGGCATAACTTATCTAATGAAAAAAAATAAAATCGATGTGCTTGTAGGTTGGGGTAAACTCCAATCCGGTAAGAAAATCGAGGTTGCTGATAAAGAAGGGAAGAAGACAGTCTATTCGGCTGAGAATATTATTATCGCTACAGGAGCCCGAGCTCGCCAATTGCCTTCAATGAAAATCGATGATGTGAAAGTCATTGGCTATCGTAAGGCGATGACCTTGGAGAAGCAGCCAAATAAAATGGTGGTTGTAGGTTCTGGCGCCATCGGAGTAGAGTTTGCATATTTCTATAATTCTATTGGTACTGAGGTAACCATAGTAGAATACTTGGATAGAATTGTGCCTTTAGAGGATGTGGATGTTTCCAAAGCATTGGAAAAGATTTATAAGAAATCAGGAATGAAGATCATGACCTCATCAGAGGTCATAGCAGTAGACACAAACGGTACTGGCTGCAAAGTCACCGTAAAAACTGCCAAAGGAGAACAGACGTTAGAATGCGATATTGTTCTTTCTGCGGCTGGTGTAATTTCTAATTTGGAGAATTGCGGATTGGAAGATACTGGCGTTTTGGTCGAAAAAGGAAAGATCAAAGTAGACGAGTATTATAAAACCAATATGCCTGGGTTCTATGCCATAGGTGATGTGATCGCTGGTCCTTCTTTGGCTCACGTAGCTTCTGCGGAAGGAATCATCTGTGCAGAGAAAATCGCTGGTCACCATCCTGAGCCTTTGGATTATGGAAACATTCCCGGATGTACCTTTTGCTCACCTGAGATTGCTTCTGTAGGTATGACCGAAGCCAAGGCCAAAGAGGCTGGCTATGAAGTAAAAATTGGTAAATTCCCATTCTCAGCTTCTGGGAAAGCTTCTGCAGCTGGTGCAAAGGATGGATTTGTGAAACTGGTATTCGATAAGAAATATGGTGAACTTCTCGGCGCACATATGATCGGAGCAAACGTAACTGAGATGATCGCTGAGATCGTAGCAGTTCGTAAGCTGGAGACTACTGGTCATGAATTGATCAAAACTGTTCATCCTCACCCAACCATGTCGGAAGCGATCATGGAAGCTGCGGCAGCAGCCTACGATGAGGTGATACATCTGTAAACAGTAGAAGTTTAAGCAAACTAAAAACACAAGATTGAGTTATCAGTCTTGTGTTTTGTTTTTTAAGCCAAATCAAACCCTTAGAAAAAAATAAGATTATTACAGGACCGCGATCAAAAGATCGTAAAACGATAGAATACTTGAACGCAGAACTGCTTGTGTGAATTTCTATTTGCTCCTCCGAATCATATTTGATGGGGCTATCGCTGAATAAGTTTTTTGAGATCAGTAGCTATTAACCTGAAGGCAATTAATAGCTATAAATTCATGCTGCATATTTAATATCCGGATGGTTAAAATATTTGGCTACCCTATCCGGGTTTTCCATCAGCATTTCCATGTGATTTTTCACATTTTCTTCCAATTTGAATACATTTTTAGGTGATGGTTTTGCCGATAATCCTTGTTTCAAATCACAGTTTAAGTAGTCATCCGGATTTTTCTCAGGTGAATAAGAAGGCAGGTGGAAAACTGCTATTTTACCTCTGATTTCCTCTTTTATGAGCCATTCCTTTATCAACTTACTGTGGTGTACGCGTAAGTTATCGAGTGTCAAATAGATTTTCTTCGCACTGCCTTTTATCAGCTGCGCCATGAATTCGATCAGCTTTTGCGCGTTCATATTCGTTGAGTAAATCATAAACCGAACTTTGCCTTGTTTGGTCACTGTCGAAATCATATTGACAACGAATCGTTTGGACATCTGCTGTTTTACCGGCGTTTTTCCTTTTGGTGCGTAAGAGCGACCATGTTGGCAACTGTTCTTTACTCCTGTTTCATCCCCCCAGTGGATTTCTGCATCTTCCTTTTTGGCATCTTCCCTGATTTTTGGATACGCTTGGTCAAGCCATTGCTGAACCTTTTTATCACATTGCCCATACGCTTTCTTCTTTGGTTTCTGTGGTGTAAAGCCCCACTTCCGCAAATAATCGCCCATCGTGGTAATCGCCAAAACAACTTTAAACTCTCTTTCCACCAACTCTTTTACTGCTTTGCGGGTCCACAAGGCATAATCAAGTTTTAATTGATCAGGCATTTTATCTACAATCATATTTTGAATCTCCTTTTCCTGTTGTGAGCTCAACAGTTTTTTATCTTCCGATTTTACACCCGTCTTTTTACCTTTTAAGGCAGGAAAACCCCCCTTCTTGTAGCGTTTGTTCCAGTGACAGACAGTCTCCTTTTTAACTCCAATGAGCTGAGCCACCTCGTATTGCTTTTTACCTGACAAACAAAGTTGAATTGCCCGTTTTCTCAGCAAAAACCTTGTTGATTCATCAACCGTCCTAAAGTCTTCTTTATCCATGTATAAATACACAAAAGTTACTTTGGATTACGGTCAAGTTAATATGAGTAAGTTAGCCCATTGGAGTTTACTTTAAGTGAAGGTGAAATCCAATATATCGACTATATGCCCACTTCGAGGGAGATGCGCCCGGAACTATCCGTGTTTGAGTTTATGAAAAGCTATTTTCTGTTCCTCGACCCGATCCTGAATGGATATGGGAGATGGGGAAGAATAGGATTACTAACTGACTGTAAGAGAGGGATCTGTTATAAATTAATTTCTTTTAATAAAAATTTAGTCTTTGAAAATCAAGAGGTTATATTTTAGTCTAAAAAAATATTCAAACTAGAGTTGCAAATATGGTTGGGAGGGGATACATTAAAACCGAAATATCAAGGTAAGTCCAGTCGGAGATTTTTTAATTCAATTATTTCCAACTCGCTCTCTACTTTTTGTTTGAGGGCAGGCACAAACGACTAAAAAGATGAAAAAAGTAGTTTTGAAATCAAGTGTAGTTATTCTCACACTACTAGGAACTTACTTTACCAGTCCCTCTTATGCAGGGGAAGAACTTGCAGGGGAAGAACTTCATGTTTGTCCTGGTAACGGTGAAAAATGTGAGGCAACGATAACCTTTCAAGGTAAAACTGTTAAAGTATCCTCTGCAAAAACACCGGGAAGTGGTTCTATAGTTGTCATGTAATTCACATATCAATGAAAACTATCAACTATCAAGGATTGGCCAAACTGCTATTTGCATTAATGGCTATAGGTTTGTTCGGATTAGGCTCTTCAATTCAAACTGCTTCTGCTGCTGAAGATTACAACCTTTGTGAAGGTAGGGGTGAGAGGTGTAGAGTGTCGGTAAATGGAGTTCCAGTTTCATACGTGAAAGGGAAAGATAACTCTGCAATTGTTATTAAGCTTTGATTTAATTGTAGCCATCTAATCTTTAGGTTAGATGGCTCTATTGTTAACTATGGAAAATTTTAAAATCCTTTGCACTCTTATTGTTTTTTCTCTGTTATGTTCTTGTCGTATAGGAGAAGGTAAAGAGACGGAGTTGATTCTCGAAAGTTTGGGAAAAGAAATTAATAATAGGACTTTCAAAGATAATATCATTGAGAGGATTTCAGAATACTCTTACGATGGAAAAGCTTTCCTGATTTCTGCGAATAGCGATTCAGTTTGGATAGTTGATAACTATTTAAACCAAGTAGTGATTTTGGATTCAAATTTGTCATACATCAATAAATTTCTTGACGGAGGAGAAGGCCCATCAGAACATGTTGGGTTAAAAAGAGTTTTTTTTAATTTAAATGGAGGATATACCACCTTTGATCATTCTCAGCAACTTTTCAGAATCTTTAATGAAAAAGATTCTATTGAATTATTCTATAAATTCGACGGAGAAAAGTGGGTTGATGATATGGTTCAACTGCATAATAATACTTACTTATTCCCTGAATCATTTGAAGATAAGTATCGTTTTATTGTTAAAAACTTTGAAACTGATTCAATTATTAGGGAATACAACGTTATAGATTTATTGGAGGGACTATTTCCAGAAAGCATATTACAGTCTATTGATTATGAAAAAAATTTAATATTTGAGGGCTATTTCTCTTCTGGGTCTGGAGATTGGGTAGTTTATACTTGTAATAAAGCAGGTATTTTTTTCGTCTTCGATAAGTATGGTGAATTTATAAATAGCTATCGTACTCTTGATAAGCTATCAATACCTAAGTTCAGTAAAAGAGAAATAAGTCCAGGCTATTTTGCCCATGAAGTATTTCCTGATATAAGAGGAAATTATAGTAGAGCTATAGGTAACGGCAAGGTGTATATTTTGTCAAATATTGTGAAACTATCTTACTTAGGGAAAAGAGCTGTTGATGTTTATTCCATTTATACTAGAGAATATCTCTATTCATTTTTTATCGCAAATATGGATGATGGTCAAGAAGTGGACGGTATTTCAATTTATGATAATAATCTCTATGTATTATATGAAAATTCAACTATTGTTAAATATCACTTAATCCAAAAATAATGTTTATTGAATTGGTTGAAATAAGTTAATTTATAGGATATATTCCTGACTACTTAAATATATGGACTGGTTTTGTTGTCTAAACTAGGAACAAAATGATTCAAGAACTAATCAAAAATGTACGACTTTCATCAAGTGGTTTTAAGTTTTTCACCTTGCAACAAAAGGTTTTGTAAGGTATGAAAAGCAAGAAAAATCATATGTAATCCTTGGGCTGATTCCTGGGAAATTTGATTCGTAGGATAGAAGCGTAGTTCGCAATCTTTCTGAGATATTTGAGGTGGTTAGTCCTGTTGTTTCTATCAGTGTAAATTATTACCAGAATAGTGAGTTTACTCTGCAAATATTTGGGTAAACACACTATTATTTGGAATTAACCAATGTCGCAACCTTCTTAAATAAATAATCTTACTTTAATAGTTTAGCGCAAGGCATGAAGAATATTGTTCTTTTACCCTTAATACCGATAGGTAGCGGATACGAGAATCAAGTTAGCCTATTGGGATTTACTTTGAGTGAAGGCTAAATCTAATATATCAACTATAGTAACACTTTGATGGTGATCCACCCGGTACCATTCGCGTTCGGGTCTACGAAAAGCCATTTTCCTTACCCCGTCCAGAACCCAGCTGGATTAGGGAAGAATAGTAGTACTAACTGACTATTAGAGAACTAAATAATATAAATAAATCGATTTATTAAAAAATTAGTGGTTGAATTTCAAAGAGTTATAAATTCAGTTTAAAAATACTTCAAACAGTACCAATAGATATAGTCAGAAAGGGCCAAATTGAAATCTATGAAATTAAAGTATAGTTTTTTATTGCTATTCATTGCTTGCTCTGAAGTGAAGACTTCAGAGCAAGCTCTTGATGTTTCGATTAGCCCAAAGTTTGAAATCCAAATAGGAGAATCAGGAAATACATCACAGCTCGATTATGTCAGTTCTATCTTGAATGATAGCTCATTTTTAATTTTAAATAAATTTTTGCGGTCAATAGATACCGTTCGAGTCGGTACAGGTTCTGGGAAAATTTCAATTGGAAATCCAATTCCATTTGAAGGGCCTAATGGGATTGAAATCATTAATTACTTTCAGGAGTACAAAGGGGAATTGGCATTTATTGATAATATCACGATCTATTTACCAGGAAGCGATGAAGTAAAACGATTGAAAATAAATGAATTCAAATCCTCACAATTAGAAGGTCTCCTTTCAATAGCGAGCATAAACTCTAAAAATAAGGTGGTTAGTTCGCTAGATGAGAAAGATAATCTTGGATACTTTTTTCTTTTAGATATCATAACCCGAAAATTGAAATTGAGTGTTCTTGATTTTGAAAAGAAAAAAATAAACCTTTTGGATTTCCAGATTTCTGAGAAGCTGGATGATCATATAATTTTAAATCAAGTGAAAAGGGCTGCCATCACAAATCCCTATTATCCTAATCTTTTTTTGACGGATGATAAGTTGATTGTTTCCTACCCTTTTGTCAATCAGATTCAAATTTACTCCATCAAAACCGGAGAAACAGTTTCAAATTCCCCTAAAACCAATCTTTATAAAGTTGAAAAAGATTTGCCTGAACGAATACTGACTGAAATTTCTTTTAAAGAATATCAACAAATTTCCGCAGCCTGGCAGGATGATGTCTTATTTGGGCCGATTATGGAAGTGGGATCAAATTACTTTAGATTCATAAGGGGTGAGCATGAAGTTGAAGATGGGCTGATTTACATGGAGCTATTCAATAAGCAGTTCGAAAAAATAGGCGAAGTGAACTTATCTACCATTCAACCTGACCTTGGAATGTACTATATGCCTATCGGCAACCGAATTTTTGTGAAGGCTAAAAGCCAAGCCAATGAAGATATACTGGAATATTATCTGATCAGCCTAGATTAAATACACCTTGAATTATTTTGCTATGCAGGAGTTCAGGTCTAAGGAAAGTCGAATTCTATCTTGCGCACAAGAACTCTCTTGGACTCGGGAAGTATCTATGGCAAATTTTGACAATCCCATTTTCCTCTAATTACCCTCACCAAAAAGAATTTAATTTTTCACCCTTTTTAACAGCTTTTCCGAGTTTCTCGTTTTGATTTTGAAAGATTAGTTAGTTTATTCAAAGCAGCATTAAGCCCATATGAAAAAAGCGTGATGGAAATGACTCAATTGAGGAGTACTCCAAAGCGGATAATTCATGTGAAATTTCAAAATCAATAGTCTCTACATGAAAAAAGCTACCCACTTATTTTTAGCCACCATTCTGGCTTTTTCTTTCTCCTGTACCAAACAAGCTGAAAAAGTCGAAGAAGCTCCCACCGAATCCTTCCGCAATGAAGTGGCCGCTACTGAAGTCCGTACTGCCGCCGCTGAGCGCAAAAGCTTCGATTACCTGATCAACGCGACCGGAAAGCTAGAAGCTGGCTCGGAGGTCATGGCGCTGATTGAGCAAGCTGGTTATCTTCTTGAAGTAACTATAAAGGAAGGCCAATACGTCAAAAAGGGGGATATCATCGCGAAGCTCGATCCAACTGAAGCGCAGTTTCGATTGGAAAAAGCACAGATTGCACTCCGCAATGCAAAAGCCGAATACGAGTCGATGAAGTTCGGCTATGATGCAGTTTTTTCTTCCAAAGATCAGGAGCGGATTGCATTGATTGATGATCAGCTTAAAGCTAAATCCGGTGTGTTTCTGGCTGAAGTAGAACTTAAGGAAGCACAGATGAACTTCGAACGCTGTCAGGTCAAAGCACCTATCTCTGGGCAAGTGGCAGATTTGAAATTCAGCTCAGGGAGTCTCGTAAGCAGTTCTCAGGTGCTTTGCGAAATTCTTAGCACCATTGAATTGATTCTAAGAGTCAAAGTGTTAGAATCGGATATTCCCCAAATTTCCATCGGGCAATCCGCTGAAGTATATCCGATTACAGCGACAACAGTTGCTTTGTCTGGTCGGGTGACAGGAATCAATCCAAGAGTAGATGAAAATGGCCTGGTGCAAGTGTCCATTTCCCTTGGAGGAAATAAAAATCTTCTACCGGGAATGAATGCCCGTGCAATCATCCGTGCACCACAAAATAATTCGCTAGTCGTCCCTAAAGCTGCTTTGGTCTATCGCTCCGGACGAGCGGTGGTCTTTACCATTGAGAAGAATGAATCCAAGTGGAACTATGTCGAAGTAGGAAAGGATAACGGGCAGGAAGTGGAAATCCTCGACGGGATCGAGGCAGGAAGCACGGTCATCACTACAAATAACCTGCAACTTGCGCACCAGGCACCGGTTCAAATCGTAAAAGACTAAGCTATGGTGAGATTTTTACTGGCTCGACCGATTGCGGTTTTCATGAGTTTTATGGCCTTGATGGTCTTTGCCTTCATTGTCTTGCGTACGCTGCCGATTTCACTTCTGCCTCCAATCGATGTACCGCAGATCGTGGTCAAAATCAGCTATCCCAATGCCTCCCCAGAAGCCATTGAGCAAAATGTACTCAGTCCGATTCGTGAAGGGCTGATCACCTTGAATGGCTTGGAAGAAATGGATTCCAAAGCGGGTTCCGAGGTGGGTACGATTCGCCTGACCTTTGATTACAGCACCCAGATGGAGCTGGCCTACATCGATGTCAATGAGAAAATCGACCGACTCACCAATTCTCTTCCTGAAGATCTGGGCCGACCCGAGGTGATCCGAATCAATACTTCTGACATTCCCGTGGCTCGTGTGCAGGTAGTGCCAAAGGAAAATGTGGATGAAGTGGAAGTAAGTCTATTGGCAGAGAATGTGCTCAAGAAGCGAATCGAGCAACTTCCGGGTGTTTCTCTAGTCGATATCAATGGGAAGAAAGAGCGGATCATCACCGTAGAGCCAGATGTTCAGGCACTGGCAGCATTGGGGATGACTCAGCAGCAGGTGATTTCAGCCATTCAATCTGGAAACTCGGAGCTGCCGGGAATCTCAGTGAAGGATGGGCAGTTTCGCTACTACCTTCGATTGGCTACTCGGGTGGATAGTCCAAGTGATATTGAGACCTTGCCGGTAGCTGCACCTTCGGGTGCGATCATTCCACTTGGCCGATTGGCAAAGGTGACGTATGAATCCAGAGAAATGCTTGGTTACCATCTTTATGGAGCCAAGGAGGCATTGGTCATCACAGTTCACAAGCAGGCTTCGGCCAAAATGAATGAGTTGATTCCTGAGTTAAAAACGGCCTTGGAACTGTTCAAAACAGATTATCCTCAAGTTGATTTTGAACTCACGCAGGATCAATCCAATCTATTGAATGCCGCCATTTCCAATCTTGAAACTTCGCTACTCTTCGGAGGGATTTTCGCCTTTGGCGTGCTTTTTCTTTTTATGAAGGATTACAGATTGCCGCTGATTATCGGGGTGAGTTTGCCGTCTTCGCTATTGATCAGCTTTCTGTTTTTCTACTTTTTCAATATTTCCATCAATATCATTTCACTCTCAGGCTTGGCGCTTGGCATCGGGATGTTGATTGATAATGCGATTATCGTCTTGGATAATATTACCCGAAAGCGGGAAAGTGGCTTACCACTTTTCGAGGCTTGCGTAGCAGGTGTGGAGGAAGTGATGGGTGCCTTGATCAGTTCGGTTCTTACTACTTTGGCGGTTTTTGTGCCACTGGTATTTCTGAGCGGGATCTCAGGAGCCTTGTTTTTTGATCAGGCAGTTGCGGTGGCAGCGATACTTTCAGTTTCCCTGGCGGTTGCGTTTATCCTGCTTCCGATGCTTTATTATGTCTTTTTCTCCAAAAGTAAAAAAGTGGACGATGGAAAAGAGGGTCCATTTTTCTCCAAGGTTCTGGATATCTATGAGTTTGGCTATCGTAAAATCACTGCAAATCGGAAGGTTGCCATTTCAATTTTTGCGATCCTGATTCCACTGGGATTGTTGATCAGTCAAGTGTTGAAAACGGAGGGACTTCCTGAAATAGAAAAGTTAGACGCCACCTTGGAAGTAGATTGGAATGAGCCGATTTCTGCTTTGGAGAATCGGGATCGGGTGATCCAACTGATGAAAAATCTAGAAGGCGATTATTCGCAGGCTGAAGCAGATGTGGGAGTGCGGCAGTTTTTGCTTTTTGATGGGGAAAATTCAATTCAGCAATCGCTCCTCTATTTTCTTTTCAACAGTGTGCCTGAAAAGGAAGCGGCAATCAGTAAACTTGAAAAATTCGTATCTGAAACCTATCCGCAGGCAGCATTTACCTTGGGCGATGCACCAAATGCTTTTGATCAGTTATTCAATGCCTCCATGGCTTATTATGAAGTGCGATGGAAAGATCTGACTGCAAAGGAACCGGTATCAGAAGAAAAAATGGATCCTTGGCTGAGTCAATTTCCTATTGAAGAATGGGAGCGAGGTCCAGGATTGCAAAAAGAAGCCTCAGTCGTGTTTACCCTTCGCGCAGATCGACTGGCTACGTACCAGATTCCTGTGAATACCATTCAGGAGCAGCTTTCGAAGCTCTTTGGCACCTTTACGATCACTGATATTCGTAGATTTGGAGAGGTGACACCGATCAGACTGAAAGAGCCGAACGATCGCTTTGAGGATTTGCTTCGTACTACCCGAGTCTATGCCTCGGATTCGACCTCTTACATCTTAGGCGAATTTGTAGATTTTCGATACGAAGATCATTACAAATATGTAACTGCCGATAAGGGTGGAATCTATCAGTCTGCTCTGGTGACTATCGAAAATCCGGATGAGAAAGCAAGCGAATTTTTCCGTTGGGGACAAGATAAAAACTTAGGAATAGACATTGTTGGCCAATATTTTAAAGACAGGGAAAATATTCAGCAACTGATTGGAATCTTGCTGATCTCGGTTTTGCTTTTGTATTTCATTCTTGCTGCGCAATTTGAGAGTTTTGTCCAGCCGCTGATTGTGGTTTTCACGCTTCCTTTGGGAATTGGAGGAGCATTTTTGATTCTTTGGCTGGCAGGCTCTTCACTGAATGTCATGTCTGCCATTGGACTTGTCGTGATGCTGGGAATCATGGTGAATGATGCGATTTTGAAGATTGATACGATCAATCGGTTGCGATTGGCGTATGTAGAATCTGACGATATCAATGCCGAGCAAGCATTGGAAATGGCACTTCACCGAGCCGGACAGATCCGATTGAAGCCGATTTTGATGACTTCCATCACCACGATTCTGGCATTGATTCCGATCATTTTCGGTAGCGGATTAGGTGCGGACCTTCAGCGGCCATTGGTGGAGGCGGTCATTGGAGGACTGACCATCGGGACCTTGACGGCCCTGTATTTTGTGCCGCTGGCGTATTGGTTTTTTGTACCAAAGTCAAAATTAAAACATAGCTGATATGACACCATTTCGGATTCTGATCGCTTTTGTCTTGCTTTCCATTTGTGGATTTGCAGTGATTCCCCTGCTCTCGGTAGACTTGAATCCTCGAGATCGCGAACCGGTTTTGAGAATTTCTTATGCGATTCCTAGATCTTCGCCAGAGATTGTTGAGAAACTGGCTACTTCGCCGTTAGAAGGTTCTTTTTCCCGACTTTCAGAACTGAAGAAAATCGCCTCGGTTTCCAATTATGATCAAGGTTCGATCACGTTGACTTTCGATAAGAAGGCAGATATGGAGCTCAAGAAGTTTGAGGTGAGTTCCATGATTCGACAGGTCTATCCGCAGCTTGATCAGCGGGTTTCTTATCCCATGGTCTCTCAGTCATCCGATGATCGTAGAGAGGTCAAAACTCCGATTTTGACTTACAGTGTGAACGGACCCTTCGCTTCTTTTGAAATCAAAAAAATAGCTGAAGATATTCTGAAACCTGCTTTGACCAAGTTTGAGGAAGTGGAGGAAGTTTCTGTTCGTGGCGCAAATGATTTACAGCTCTTCGTGACTTTTGATATTCAGAAAATGCAAGCTTTTGGGGTCACTCGAAGCGATTTGAATTCGAAAATCAACCAGGCTTTCGGACGAGAATTTCCCGGTGCAGTACTCAATACCAAAGGAGAGACACTTTTTGTGCAGGTGGATCGCTCACTGAAGGAGTTGGATCAACTCGAAAATCTCATGATCCGCCAAGTCAAGGTCATGCCCGTCCGACTCAAGGATGTTGCCAAACTGACCTTGGAAGAAGCTGAACCGAGTAGCTACTATCGCATCAATGGCAATAACTCCGTGACGCTTTCGGTCTTCAATCGTGATGGGGTAAATAAAGTCTTGCTGGCGCAAAATTTAAAAGAATCGATTATTCAAGCAGGAGAACTTTTACCCGCGGGTTTTGAGGTTCGTCTCGAAAATGATGACACCGAATTTCTGGAAAAGGAACTGAATAAAATCTACAAGCGCTCTGGACTTTCCATCCTGATTTTAATCGTATTTATATTTCTGATTAATCGCAATCTGAAATACCTGACGATACTTTTTTTGGGTATTGTCGCAAATTTGAGTCTTTCTGCGATTGTGCTTTATTTCCTCAAAGTGGATATTCATTTGTATTCGCTTGCAGGGCTGACGATTAGCTTCGGGTTGATTGTAGATAATGCGATCATCATGATGGATCACTTGCACAAGCATCGAAATCGAAAGGTGTTTTTGGCTTTGCTGGCGGCTTCTATGACGACCATTGCTGCGCTGATGATCGTCTTTTTCCTGCCGGAAGAAGACCGAAAAAACCTAACCGAATTTTCCATTGTGGTCTCAGTGATGCTTGGCATTAGTTTGTTGATCGCACTTTTCTTTACCCCTGCCTTTTACCAAGTCATGTTTGGCGATTCGATCAAGAAAGTGCGACAATTGACGATTCCCAAACTTCGGAAACGAGTCCAAGCTTTGCGACGCTACGAAAGTGGAATTGCCTGGACGGCCCGCTATCGCAAATCGTTCCTATTCCTGTTGATTTTGCTTTTCGGTTTCCCGGTTTTCTTTCTCCCTGCCAAATGGGAAGGACAGGAGTGGTACAATAAGACCGTCGGAAACACTTTCTATCAGGAGGAAATCCGACCCTATGCGGACAAAGCGCTCGGCGGTTCGCTTCGCATGTTTGTGCGTGGAGTGTATGAGAAAAGCTCCTATCGAGAAGTGGAGAAAACCCGACTGTATGTTTCTGCCCGACTTCCTTTTGGGAATACGCTGGATCAGATGGATTTTATCATGCGGGAGTTTGAAGCCTACCTGAAAGATGTGAAAGGCATCGATCAGTTTGTCACCGTAGTACGATCTGGACAGAGTGCTCAGATCTCGATTACTTTCGAAGAAGCCTATGAAAAAGCTGCTTTGCCTTATCAGTTGAAAGGAAAACTCTCGGTAAAATCGACTGACTGGTCGGGTGCACAATGGAATATTTATGGTGTGGGCCAGGGCTTCTATACCGGTGGAGGGGGAGAAGGAATTCCTAGTTTCAGAGTGGAGATGCGTGGCTACAACTTTGACGAACTCGAAAGGCAAACCGTGGTTTTAGCAGATAAGCTACTTAAGCACAAGCGAATTCAGGAGGTCAATACCAATGAGCGATTAGGATACAACGAGCAAAAAACTGAGGAATATGTACTTCGTTTGGATCAAAATCAGATCGCTTTGGGAGAAACCAACCAATACGAGGTGATCAATACTATGCTGGATCTCAGCAAACCTCAAGGTCCCTCGGGGATGTTGACACTCGAAGATAAGAACTATAGTTTGGTGATTCGGGAAACTGATTCCAAGGATTTCAGTAAGTTTGATCTAGAACAGAAAGGCTTGATAGGTGGGAATGATCGGATTTTTAAAATCTCGGATTACGGCACACTGACCAAAGAAACCACCACTAACGCGCTTCACAAAGAAGACAGGCAATACCTTCGCGTAGCATCATTTGACTACATGGGTTCAGCTAAATTCGGTAACGAATATTTGGATGAGGTCTTAGCCGAAATGAAACAAATTATGCCGATCGGCTATGAGGCAAAAAAGCAGACTTGGTCTTGGAACTATGAAAAAGCAAAACGGCAGTATGGCCTGATCGGTTTGCTGATCGTGGGGATCTTCTTTATCTGCACGGTGCTTTTTGAGAATTTTAAGCAGCCAGTCTATATCATTGTCATCATTCCGATCAGTTTTATCGGCTTGTTTTTGATCTTTTCATTGTTTGATTTTTACTTCGACCAGGGTGGCTACGCCGCATTTGTAATGCTCGGTGGATTGGCTGTGAATGCGGGGATTTTTATCATCAATGATCTAAATAATAGAGGTTCGGGACTTTATAATCGAAACGTATTGAAATCAGTTGCCGGAAAAGCAATTCCGATTTTGCTGACGATCATGTCAACCTGCTTTGGGTTGATTCCATTTCTGATTGAAGGCCAAAACGAGATCTTCTGGTTTTCACTTGCGATCGGAACGATAGGCGGCTTGATCTTTAGTATGGTGGGGGTTTTCTGGGTGCTGCCGATGTTATTGTGGAAGAAAGGTAACCTTTGAGGTTTTTTCCAACCTCGAAGGTTTTGAAATTAATGCTTATTTGAATTTGTCAGAGAAATATCTATCAAATAAGACCTTCGAGGAGATCCTTCCTCCTTCGTCGAAAGGCTTACACCTCAAAGGTCGGTAGTTGCTCCTCAAAGGTTTTGATATCAACACTAAATTAAAATTATCATGAAAAGACTCTTCCCGATTATTTTACTTGCTGTTTTGGCCTGTGGCAAAACTGATGAATCTGGGCCTCTCACTATTGTTTTTGATCAGGTAGAAGTAATTCCCGCTGATTTGGAGATCCAAAGAGTGATTTTACTCGAATCAGATAGTAGCGAACTTCTTGGTTCAGATTTGAAGGTCAGCTATGATTCCGATCAATTTTATGTGGCAAATTACATGCGGCCAAAAGGAATTCATCATTTCTCGAAAGAGGGAAAACATCTGGGACTAGCGGCTGTAATAGGAGAAGCTCCTGGGCAAATCAGAGGAATCTCTGATTTCAAATTATACAAGGATACGCTTCAGGTCATTTCTGGATTGGGTGGTAAAATTGGGCTACATAAATTTCCTGTATCAAATGAACTCACTTCAACTCAGGAGTATTCGCTAAATGTGTTCTCATTTCAACCTGTGGAAACTGGGCATTGGTTTTATAGCGGATATAATATGGTGGCGGGGACACACCGATTGATAAAAACTAATCAGAGCGGGGAAATAATACTTTCGCTTTTGGAAAATCTATTTGCTGATGGGATGATTCCTATTGACGAGCAGGTTTTTTTCAAAGGAAATGATCGCGTTTTATTTCGAGAGCCTTTCAAAACTACTGTTTATGAAATGGCGTCAGATACGATTCAGCCAGTGATGGAAATTGATTTTGGGAAGTATACCGTCCCAGAAAAGTTTTGGACTATGGAGGATCCCTTTGAAGGTTTCGAGATGATTCAACAACAGGGCTTTTCAGATATTAATTTTATGGCTGAGACTGCCGATTATTTCTTGGCAGATGTGAAGTCACAGGGTGCGAAATTTCGTAAGAAAGAGATATTTATCCTCAATAAGAAAACCCAAAAGCAGTTGAAGTTTTTGGTTGACGAGGAAGGGCTTGGACAGTTTTATAATCCAATCGGCATCGAAGGGGATCAGATCGTATTTATTGCCTATGCGCCTTATTTGATCAAGAATAGTGATTTACTTAAGGCTAGTCCAGCTATTTTGGAGCAACTTTCGAAACTAAGCGAAGATTCAAACCCTGTGAGTTTATATGCGAAAATACCAGAATAGTTTCATCGTCTTTTTGCTTTTAGGAATAGGTACTTTATTATTTTTTGTCAATCGAACGGAAACGAATACTCCTGAAAAAAAATTAATTCAGCATTTCAGAGCAGCAGAAGTAATCAACCTTATTGATGGGCCAGGATTTGATTCAGAATCGTTTGATGCTAAATATCAGGTGATAGCGTATTCTGAGTCTGTTGTTGGGATGTCGATCATAACATTTAACTGGAATCCTTATTTCGAAAATAATCCGGAGATTGAATTTATCTTTTATTACTCAGGAAAAGACAGGGATGAATTAGTGGAATGGATGAAAAGAACCGGCTTTCAGCGACCGATTTTATATGACCCCAATAGAGTGTTTTACAAGAACAATGTGATTGGCGATACGAAATCTATTGTATTCAATACTCGAAATGGTGTAAAACAATTTTTAGAAAACCCTTCTTTTCCAAACTATCAGGAATCTTTGGATAAGTTGAAAAGCAGATAAGTGTGTTGCAGCAATTAAGGTCGTGCGAGATAACCTTTGAGGTTTTTTTCAAACCTCGAAGGTTTTGAAAGTAGAACTAAATTGAAATACAGAGCGGAGTGGTTAATAAAATAAGACTTTCAAGGAGATCCTTTCTAAAATTCAAAGACCAGAAATCTCCTCAATAAATCCTTTGATTCCCACCACCTGAATGTTTTTTGCCATTGGATAATTTTCTTCCCGTAGAATTACTACGTGTAATTTTTCAATCCCCAGATCTTCCATCGCTAGGAAAGTACCTTTGGTGAGTTTGGGACTGAGGCTGAATTTGATTTCTGCTGCTGCAAGCCAGCTATTGTTGCGTCGAATCAGCAAGTCAATTCCCGAACCGTCCTGCGTTCGATAAAAGAACATTTCGTCATCAGTTCTGAGTACAGCTGCGACTTGATTAATCACAAATGCTTCCCAGGAACTTCCCAATACGATGTTGCCAAATATGGTTTCCATACTTTTAATTTCAAGCAAATAATGCAACATTCCCGTATCCCGATAATACAATTTTGGAGATTTTACCAGACGTTTTTTGGTATTGACAGACCATGCGGGTAACTCTCTCAGAAGAAAAGCATCCAAGAGAAATCCGAGATAGGTTTTAATAGTGGGCGCTGATAGGCCCAATGATTTGGCATAAGTTGAATAGTTTAGGATTCCTCCATGAGCGGAGGCTACCATCATCAAAAACTGCCTCGTCACTCGTGGATCAGCCGGTAATCCATATAGAGGCAAGTCCTGCTGAATGTAACTTGTGGTGAAGCTTCTATACCAATCCTGGATAAACTCAAGATCTTGGGAAAGTGCTGGTTCAGGAAACCCGCCATAAATCCAGAGATCTTGGCTGGATAGTTCTGCTTGTGTTTCCAAAATGGAAAGCGGAGTCATTTCCAAATAGTTGATCCGACCAGCCAAACTTTCGGAACTTTGACGAAGTAAAGGCGGGGATGCAGATCCAAGGATTACAAATCGACCGGACTTTCGATTTTCATCAATGACAGCACGCAATAATGGGAAAATCTCAGGAAGATGATGGATTTCATCTAAGATGACGGTTTTGTCCTGATTTTGGGAAAAGAATAATTCAGGATCATTCAGTTTATTGAGATCTGAGTTTTTTTCTAAGTCCAAATAAATAGCATTTGTATCAAGCAATAGTTGTTTTGCCAAGGTAGTTTTGCCCACTTGCCTAGGCCCTACTATCCCTGTGACAGGAAATCGGGCAATCGATTTTAGAAATTGGTTTTTGATTAGTCGCTGAATCATTCCTGCAAATCTAAAAATAAATTTTAGATTTGCAGGAATGATTCAATTATTTCATCGATTTCTGTCCTATACTCTTCGATTTTCTAGACTAATATTCAAATGTCAATTTCTAGTTATGAAAAATTCCTTTTATCTATTTTCGGTACTTGTTGCCCTGTATTTTGCCTGTTCCGAAAAAGAGTCCAACTCTGAGATGATTGATCCGATTCAAGAACTCGATTTTGAGGTAGTTGATTCGCTGATGGTAGATATCTTGCAGGACTTGATCGTCTTGGATTACCATTCAAAAAAAGATCAATACCTGATGAAAGAGCGAAGAGGTAATGGCATTTATTTGATTGATGGAGCTGGCGTAATCCTCTCGCAACCGGAACTTGTCGGCGAGGGGCCGAACCAAGTCTCTGTGATCTGGGAAGGGAGATTTTTTGGGGCCGAGCATTATATTTTCAAAGAAATGTCTGCGACCATGGACTTTCATGTGTATGATTCCGATTTCCAGAAAGTTGAAAAGATACCTGGAGCGGCAATAGGGTTGAATGCGATTTTTCTATCTTTTTATCGGCAGACTTTTACCGTTTGGGAGGAAAATGGAAAACCTTATCTGATTGGCGAAGAAGTCAATTCCTACAATCCTACCGACGTGGATTCGGATAAAATTGATGAAGACTTTTACAATCAGGTGAAATCAGGCTTTTTTTACGATCTCAACGCCGACTCGATCAGCTATCTGAATCTTTATCCCAATGCCTGGGAGCCAAAAAAGTCTAAGCGATGGGTTGGGCAGAGTTTTCCGTATTTGGCTTTTAATGCTCAGCTGCAACGAGCTGCAGTCATACCCCCTTTGGGAGATCAGCTATTTTTATATGACTTGGAAGATGGTCAATTAATCAATGAACAGGTAGTCGAACTCAGCCATCCCGATCGGAATCAATCTATTCCTGATACTTCCCGAGAAAATCTGCTCTATCCTTCTTTCAGTGATGTAAAAAACTTTGGGGAGTATCAGTTGGCTATTTTTTATACGGTCATACCTGAAGAAGTTTATTCAGAATTTCGGGCGAAAAACGAAAACTACACACAAGATCCGGAATGGAGAAAGGTGATAGCCCAATATCGAAAACCTCGATTCATTGTGATCAAAGATGGACAGCAGATTGGAATATTAAACGAATTGCCCGTAGCTGGCAATGTGAATCTCGGCCTTGCAGACGGCTCTCTATTGATTAAAGCTGCTGAAGGCGAAGTGGAGCGGGATCATAATTTATTTTATAGAATGAGGTTAAAAACCACTCAATAAAATAAATCATATACCACTACTCCGATGGAGAAAGTTAAGAACTCTAAAGGTCCACGTCTAAAATTGTAATCAAAAATACCTTCATCTGGTAGATAGGTGACATCTCCCTTGGTCAAGAATCGAATGCTGTTGCTGGTTTGGTAGGTAGTTTTGAATTCCAGCTTAGTGCTGCTATCCAAAAATGGCAGTGGAATCTGAATACCTGCACCCAAACGATAAGCTATTGCCCAATCACTATGGTCTAACTCTTTCTCTATTGGTTCTTCATCGATCGTAGCTCGAATCTGATAATTTGTAAACAGGTAATTGGCTCCAAATTGGGCTTCTATAAATGGGGTGAATTTTGCCTGCACAAGAGGTAGGTAGCGCATGGTGACAAATCCTGTTGCGATGTGATTATTTCTTCTCAGCCTTAGTTCATCGTTAAATCCCGTGTATAAATCTGTTCGCTTTTCCAGCTTGCTTCCATAGAGCCCGTATCCAAGGTCTAAGCCAATTTGTATGGGTGCTTGCTCAAATTCATAGAGCATAAATCCGGAAATTGTGGGAAAGAAAACCGAGCTAGCTTCTTTTTTAAGATTCCCGACAGAAGAACTTCCATTGAAATGTGCACCACCGAGGAAGAATTGAGCTTGGACTGAAAAAGCTAAAAAGAGAATAGGGAAAAGTAAAAGTTTTCGCATCAAAGGATTTTTGTATTGATACGGGAAAATGCCTTGTGGAGGTTTTGAGGAAAGTCTGGATTTTGGAATTCTCCTAAATTTTAGAATTACAAATTACGATTTACGGGATTTTGAAATCCTCCGTCTGTAAAATTCAATCGGAGAATGATTGGTTTGCTAAAACAAGAAGCCGTTTTTTATGGGATTACAAATCCCAAGATAGAGGTTCAAGATTACAAATCTTGAACAGCGGAGATTACGAGTTACGAGTTACGGGATTTTGAAATTCTCCGTCTGTAAAATTCAATTGGAGAATGATTGGTTTGCTAAAACAAGAAGCCGTTTTTTATGGGATTACAAATCCCAAGATAGAGGTTCAAGATTACAAATCTTGAACAGCGGAGGAATTTTCCAATCTCTCAATCTCTCATCAATACTCCACCAATTCCCCCAATTTCACCTTAAACCGCTCCACTGGCAGAAACTGCTTTTCCAAGCTTGGCGCAAATGGAACAGGCGTATCCAAACTTCCTTCACGCATCACAGGAGCATCCAAATCCTGAAAGCAATGCTCCGATATCCAAGCGCAAATTTCCGCACCAATGCCACCTGTCAGGCAATCCTCCTGAAGGAAAATCACTTTGCCTGTTTTCTTGACTGTAGCTTTTACTGCTTCTTGATCCCAAGGCAAAAGTGTCCGCAGGTCCAGAATGTCGGCAGATATCCCCAATTCTTCCACTGCTTTCAGTGCCCAATGTACACCCATTCCGTAGGTGATAATGGAAATCTGATCTCCAGTTTTGGCTAATGCTGCTTTACCGATTTCTACCGTGTAGTATTCATCTGGAATGGCTGCACTGATGGAGCGGTACATGCCTTTATGCTCAAAATAGAGGTAAGGATTTGGATCTTCCAAGGCTGCGTTGAGCATCCCTTTCGCGTCGTATGGATTGGAAGGATAGACGATTTTCAATCCGGGAGTATGAAAAAACCAGGCTTCATTCGATTGAGAGTGAAAAGGTCCAGCAGACATTCCTGCGCCAGTAGGCATTCTCACAACCACGTCAGCATTTTGACCCCAGCGGTAATGGATTTTCGCCAGATTATTGATGATTTGGTTAAAGCCTACCGTGACAAAATCTGCAAACTGCATCTCCACCATGGATTTATAGCCCTTGATGGAAAGTCCCAATCCAGCCCCGATAATTGCGCTTTCGCAAAGCGGCGTATTTCGAATACGATCAGCACCGAACCTCGCTTTGAAGCCGTCGGTGATTTTGAAAGCACCGCCATATTCTCCAATATCCTGTCCCATCAAGATGAGGTTTGGATACTTTTCCAAGGATTGCCACAGTCCATCTGAGATGGCATCAACAAATCGTTTTTCGGATTTGGAGCCATCGATACTTGGAGTGATCACTTCCTGAGAAAATGGTGCATAGACATCGCACAACTCCAGTTCCAAATCCGGCTCAATTGCATCTTCAGCAAATGCGATTTCCAAACCATCATTGATCGCTTTTTTAACTTTTTTATTGATGTGATCTTTGGTTTTTTCATCCAAGACTCCAATCTCTTCTAAGTAAGCTTGATAATTATCGACCGGATCGAGCTTTCCCCAATCTTCAAATAATTGCTTGGGTATGTACTTCGTTCCAGAAGCTTCTTCATGCCCTCGCATACGGAAAGTAATCGCCTCAACGAGAACTGGTCGAGGGTTTTGGCGAATGTCTTCAGCTAAATCTTTGATCGCATTATATACTTCCAACACATTATTTCCATCGATCCGAAGTGTCTCCATACCGTATCCAGGTCCTTTCTCAGTAAAGTATTTGAATGCAAACTGTTCTGTACTCGGCGTGGAAAGTCCGTAACCATTGTGCTCGACTACGAAAATCACAGGAAGCTTCCAAACGGCTGCGACATTCAATCCCTCATGGAAATCTCCTTCGGAACTTGCGCCATCTCCTGAGAAAACCAGCGTGACTTTCTTTTCTTTGGAAAGTCTATCTGCCAATGCAATCCCATCGGCGATAGCCAACTGTGGTCCGAGATGGGAAATCATCCCGACGATGTGATGTTCATTGCTGCCAAAGTGAAATGAGCGATCACGCCCTTTGGTAAAGCCGGATGCTTTGCCTTGAAACTGCGCAAAAAGCTTTTCTAGCGGCATATTTCTGCCAGTGAAGACCCCCAAATTCCGATGCATCGGGAGAATGTATTCATCTGTAGCTAAGGCATTGACCGCCCCAATCGAAATTGCCTCTTGACCCCAACCGCTAAACCACTTAGAAATCCGGCCTTGGCGAAGTAAAATCAACATTTTCTCTTCGATTCGACGAGGCATGATCAGTGATTCGTAAAGGGAAAGTAGCGTCTCGTCAGAATAGTCTTTTCGATCAAAACTCAAGTGGGTGGTCTGGGTCAATTCTGCCATTTATGTTGGATTTAGATACTAAGTTAGACGAGGATTTAGGCTTTGCAAAGCCTTAAATCAGGCTTTCTGCGAGGTCAGTAAGTAGTCGAGGTAAAAAGTGGCTACAGTCAATCTAAAGCTATAAAATGCAAAACCCCGACCTAGGCCGGGGTGAAAAATAAATGCAAGGGGTTAAAAAGTTTTACTGTATGTCTCAAAAGTAGCTTTCTTAAGACCATCTCACGACCGTTTCCAATTAAGCTTAGTTTAATAAAAAACCTCTCATTTAATATACTGGTAACACTGATTTTGAAAAAGTAAAAACCAACTTGTCTCCTATGTTTTTTGATAAGTTTTGGGTACTTTCTTACATAATTTTAAGTTAATGAAGCATTCCTTAAGCTTATGAAAACTCTTACAATCTGCCTTATAGGTAGTTCAATTTTGACTGGACCCAGCATTATTCCCACAGTAGCACAAGCTGAAGTGGAAATAAGAGGCGAGCAATTCTACATCAACGGCAAGACTACTTATGAGGGAAGAACTTGGCAGGGGAAAAAGATCGAAGGCCTCTTGATGAACTCCAGAA
>Ga0335398_10000548_pt1 | contig 65899 bp, 13 predicted proteins | sample BON03_FD_205742 | JGI IMG/M metagenome (GOLD analysis project Ga0335398, IMG submission 205742) | Freshwater microbial communities from Lake Bonney liftoff mats and glacier meltwater in Antarctica - BON-03 (spades assembly) (version 2) | ecosystem: Environmental > Aquatic > Freshwater > Ice >... | reverse complement strand
CCCCCCGCACCTTCCTCGCCCGCTCGCTCGCTCGCAAACGGCGCCGTCCGCCCGCCTCCCCCCACCCTCCCGAAAAAATTACCCAAAAAATGGCCGCGATCGCCCCCCACGGCGCCGACCCGGCCACCGCTGCTGCAGCAGCTGCCGCCGCTGCCGCCGCTGCCGCAGCCGCAGCCGTGCACCAGCAGCAGCACTACCACCAGCACCAGCACCAGCACCAGCACCACCAACAGCAGCAGCAGGCGGTGGCCGCGGCCGCGGCAGCGGCGGCGGCGGCCGCGGCGGCCGCCGTCGCCCAGCACCACCAGCACCAGCACCAGCACCAGCACCAGCACGACTACGTGGCCGCGGCTGCGGCGGCCGCAGCGCACCAGCAGCAGCAGCAGTACCAGCAGCAGCAGCAGCAGCAGCAGCAGCAGCAGCAGCAGCAACCGCAGCCGCCGCCCGCCGCCCAGCAGGCCGCCGCCGCCGCCCAGCCGCCGCCCGGCGCCGGCGCCGGCGCCGCCAGCAGCTCCTCCTCCAACGTGCCCGCGCAGCGCGACTGCGCCATCCCGGGCAAGACCGGCTGGGTCATCTGGCGCACGCCCTTCGAGATCGACGCGGGCTACAGCCCCATCAAGGCCGTCGGCAAGGGCGCCTATGGCGTGGTCTGCTCGGCGCGGCGGCTGGCGTCCGGCGAAAAGGTCGCGATCAAGAAGATCGCCAACGCGTTCGAGAACCTGACGGACGCGCGGCGCACCCTGCGCGAGATCAAGCTGCTGCGCCACCTCAAGCACGAGAACGTCATCGGCATGCGCGACATCATGCGCCCGCCCGGCGCCTGCTTTGGCATCGGCCTGGGCGGCGGCGGCGCGGGCGGCGCGGCCGGCGGCGCGGCCGGCGGCGCCGCCTCGGCCGCCGCCTTTTCCGATGTCTACCTGGTCTACGAGCTCATGGACACCGACCTTCACCAGATCATCCGCTCCGCCCAGCCCCTGACCAACGAGCACTTCCAGTACTTTGTCTACCAGGTGCTCCGCGGCCTGCGGTACGTGCACAGCGCGGGCGTGCTTCACCGCGACCTGAAACCGAGCAACCTCTTGCTCAACGCCTCTTGCGACCTGAAGATCTGCGACTTTGGCCTCGCGCGCACCGCCGCCGAGCGCAGCTTCATGACCGAGTACGTGGTGACGCGCTGGTACCGCGCGCCCGAGCTCCTGCTGTCGTGCGAGCACTACACGGCCTCGATCGACGTGTGGTCCGTCGGCTGCATCCTCGCCGAGCTGCTCGGGCGGCGGCCGCTGTTCCCCGGCAAAGATTACGTGGACCAGCTCAAGCTGGTGGTGCGCGCCCTGGGCCCCCCGTCGGACGACGACCTGTCCTTCATCGGGTCGTCCAAGGCGCGCGCCTACATCCGCGCCCTGCCGCAGGCGGACGCGGCGGCGGCGGCCGCCGCGGCGACGGGCGGCGGAGGCGCGGCCGCCGCGCCGCCCGCGCCCGCGCCGCCGCTGCCGCCCGGCGCCGTTTCGGGCGGGCCCGAGATCTGGGCTGCGCGCTTCCCCGACGCCGACCCGCTCGCCCTCGACCTCCTCAGCCGCATGCTCCAGTTCGACCCGCGCAAGCGCATCGACGTCGCCGGCGCGCTGGCGCACCCGTGGCTGGCCGCGCTGCACGACCCCGCCGCCGAGCCCGTGGCGCCGGCGCCGTTCGAGTTCGACTTTGAGGAGGCGCAGCTGACGGAGCAGGCGGTCCGGGAGCTCGTGTACGAGGAGATCCGGCACTACCACCCGGACATGCCTTGATATAAGAGGGGGACAGAGAGGGAGAGTGTTGTATGCTTGCGGGGGGGTGGTACGGTAGTAGTGGGTATTTCACTCCGCCCTTTCGTCCTTTCCGAGACGACGAACAACAACAACCTTTTTGTTCCGCGCGCGCTGCCGTCGTGTTTTGTTTTGCGCGGCGGCGCTCGCGGGCGAGAGAGAGAGAGAGACACGCACACAACGTACAGACAAGAGCGCGCACCGCTTAACGATCCCCCCCCACCCAAGAAACGATGTGATTCCGATCCCCCCCTCCTTTACAACCGCACGCACGCACGCACACGTCGCGTTTTTTTTGTCTTTCCGCAAACAACAACCCACCCCCGGTGTTAACCAAGCGCCCCCTCCGCGTTTTCCCTTCTCGTCGCGTCGTGCGCGCGGCGGGGGCGGCGACGACGACGGCACCGCTCCTCTCGATTTGCACTCCGCCCTGCTCCCCCCCGGTTCCTCCTTGTGTTCTCACGGTTCCCTGCCTGTGCTGCCGCCGCCGCCGCTCCCGCCCCCGCCGCCGCCCGCCACCAGCCTGCGCGCCGCCGCCAGCGCCTCGCGCACCTCGGGGTCGAACGCGTACTTGATCGCCTTTAGGGGCGAGGCCGCCACCTCCTGCATCGCCGCGCGCACGCGCGGGCTGGACAGCCTGGCCGCCAGCTCCGGGTCGGCGACCAGCGCGCGCAGGGCCGCCGCCTCGGCCTCTCCGCTCGCGCTCTCGGCGCCGCCGGCGCCGCCGCCGCTCCCTCCGTCGCCCGCTGCTCCCGCTCCTGCCGACGCCCCCGCCGGCCCCGAGCTTCCTCCTCCTCCTCCCGCCGCAGCCGCCCCCCCCTCCGCCTGCACCTCCTGCAGCGCCGCGCCGGCCTCGAAGTAGGCCGCCAGCACCTCCGGGTCCCCCTCGTACCGCTCGAGCGCCTCGGGCCCGCCGCGGCAGGCTTCCAAGAGGGCGCCAAACACGCGCGGATCGGACGCGGCCCGCCGCAGCGCGGGCGACGTCGCGAGCTTGGCGGCCACCCTGCCGGCGTCGATGCCGGCGGCGCGGGCGGCGGCGAGGCCGCGCTCGAGGGCGGCGGCGTCCGGGGCGACGAAAGAGGGCGGGGCGCCGCCGGGGCCGCCTCCGCCGCCGCTCCCGCTCCCGCCGCCACGTCCGGCGCCGCCGCCAAACATGCCTGTCTCTTTTGCGAGGTCTCCCAGGCGCGCGCGCACCTCGGGGTTTTGGAGCATGGCGCGCACGACCTCGGGGCGGCGCAAGCGCTCGGGGAGCCGGGAGAGCAGGGCGTCCCGCGCGCTGTCGTCCTTGAGCATGACGTCGAGCATGGCGGCGAGCGAGGCGGCCGGGTCGGCGCTGCTGTCGTTGCTGTTTTCGCGGTTGGCGTCGCGGCCGTCCGACGACGACGAGCGAGGCGCGGGCGGGGGCGGCGGCGACGACGACGACGACGACGACGACCAGGCTCGTCCTCCGGCGATCCAACAACAGGTCGATGATGCCGCTATCGCCGCACGCCCCTTTTGCAGGGAGCTCAAGGCGCGGAGGAGCATCTTTTGTGAAGGGGCGGGTGAGTGTTTGGGGCTTTTTAGTGTGTCGCTCTCTGATGTCTGGGTTGTGAGCGAGGACTGGTACACGACAGGTTGATGGGAGGGACGTGCGTTGTATGACGGGTGTCGCGGGCAGAGAGAGAGAGTGATTTGCCAACGCTTGCGACGCAAACGTGGGCGCGTCGAAACCGGCGCGAACGATGCGCCGTCGTCGCGCTCGTCACCCCGCCTCTATCACACTCGAGCCAGTGGCGACCTCAATGGAGACTCCATCGGCACAGTCACAACTCGTTCCTATCACTCAAACGATCAATCGGACGACGCTTTGATCAACTCGGCGAGACGAGCCAAAAGTCGTGTTACGGAACACGCCTTGCCAGAAAGGAAAAGAGAGAAAGGTGGGTGTGTGTCCTTCTCTCCTCGCCCACGAGACGATGGATCGCGCCGCCCATGCCATCGTCTCGTTCGTCGCTCAACCGCGCCCCATTTGGCGTCCCCGAGAGAGTGAGGGGACGAGCGCAGACACGAACGAGTTCCCGCGATCGCGGCACGCGCGCCGCTTGCTCCCTGCCGGTCCTGTTGCCGCAGCATGCGATCGAGCACGCGCAAACATGTGCGATCTCGCGAGCATGGCCATCGGCGGACGAAGGCCCACCGCCAGTTGATTCTCCCCCCCGCCGTCGTCGTTTGGCGACGCCAACGCCGACGCCAACACGCCGACGCCCTCGCTCGCCGCGACCCTACCCCAAAAACAAAAACAAAAACAGAGAACAACGATGCACGCCTCCCTCGGAGGGACGGGGCGAGCCGCGGCGGGGGTCGCACCGGCACGAGCAGCGGCAGCAGCAGCAGCAGCAGCGGGCCGGCGACCGGGCGCCAACACGCGCCTCTTTGCCGGCAACGGCCCGCAGCCGCAGCCGTCGTCGTCGTCGTCCTCGTCGCCGGCCCGCGGCGGCAGCAGCAGCGCCCCATCTCCCCCGCCTTCCTCCCTCGACCTTCCCCGCGAGTCCGCCGCGCCCCCCGCCCCCAAAAAGCCCGCGGCCACCCCCTCGGTCGCCGCCTCCCAGCGCGCGGTCAAGACCACGGGCCTCCGCCGCGCCCCTCTATCGGGAGGGGTTAAGACCGCCACCGCCCGCTACGACCTGCCCTCGCCCGCCGTCGCCGTGCGCAACCTCGCCGAGCAGGCGCGCTTTGCCCACCTCTGCACGGTCATGTCGCACATGCACCACCGGCGGGCGGGCTACCCTTTCGGGACGCTCGTGGACTTTGCGGTGGACGGCGCCGGCATGCCGCTCTTCTGCCTGTCGCCGCTGGCCATCCACGCGCGCAACCTCATCGAGGACCCGCGCGCGTCGCTCGTGGTGCAGATGCCCGGCTGGACGGGACTCGCCAACGCGCGCGTCACCATTTTCGGCGACGTCTACCCGCTGCCGCCCGGCATGCAAGACGACGCGCGCGAGATCTTCCTGGCCAAGCAGCAGTCGACGGGGGGCACGGGCGCCGCGTCCTCGGTGTCCCGCCGCGACCGGTGGGTGCTCGGATCGTTCACGTTTTTCCGCATGCACCGGATCACGGATGTCTACTTTGTCGGCGGATTCGGAACTGTTCAGTGGATCGAGGCCGGAGAGTACGTCGGGTCGTCGCCGGACCCGATCGCCACGGACGCGCCGCAGCGCACGCTCCAGGTGCTCAACGAGGTCCTGGGCGCCGAGCTGCGCGACTCGCTGGGCGTGAGCCTGGACTCGCTGGACGGCGGCGCAAGCATCGGCGGGGCCGGCGGGGGCGGGGGCGGGGCCGGAGGGGGCGGCGGCGGCGGGTACGAGGCCGACCTGTCGCCGCCGCCGCCGTACGACGCGGCCGCGGACCGTTGGGCGCTGGCCGCCGACGCGGCGCCCGAGGCGGCGTGGCCTTCGGGAGCGGGCGCCGACAGCGGCGCGGCGCTGGCCGGCGGCCTCGTCGGCATCGACGACGCCGCCTTCATCTCGATCGACGCGCTGGGCACCGACGTAAGGGTGCGGCACGGGTCGGACTTTTCGGTGGAGCGCATCGGCTTTGAGCAGCGCGCGCACACGCTCGACGAGGCGATCGCGGCCGTGCGCGCGTCGCTGGTGCGCGCACGGCGCGAGCAGGCCGAGGCGGCCGAGGCGGCGCTGGAGAAGCTGCGGCGGCTGAGGGAGGAGGGCGAGGCGGCCAAGGCCAAGGCGGCGGCGGCCTCGAGGGGGGAGGCTTGAAGAGAGGCTTTGATTCAGATCGTTCTTCTCCTTCTTGCGACGACGACGACGGATGGACGAGAATGTGGTTCGCTCATGCGTTATGTTACACCATCATGGAGCGGCAGCAAGGATTGGGTTTTGTGTGTGTGTGCGTCTGTTTGTGTGCGTGCGCGCGCCGCGTCGGTCCCGAGCGGCGTCGGTCCCGAGCGGCGTCGGTCCCGGGTGTGGGGCAGCGGCGGGCAGCAAAAAAAACCCAAGACACCCCACACAAATGGCGGGGGCAAAAAGGGGGAAAGGAGGGGGTGGGCGAGGCCGGGGCGCGCTCGAAGACGCAGCGGGAAAGACAAAGACCTCAAGTCACTCGAGGCAGGGGCCCGGCGACGGCGGCGGGCCGGCCGCCGCGACGGCAAAGGGGCCGGGCAGCAGCACCTCGATGCGCGTGCCGCCGACCAGCTTGCCCGTCCTTGCCGACACCACGTCGAATCGCGGCGTCACGACGACGCGGCCGCCCGCGCGCCTGAGCGCGCGGTCGAGGCCGTCCAGCGAGACGGCCCCCGGCTCCTGCCGCTGCCGCCGCTGCTGCTGCCTCTGGTCGTCGCGGGCCGCCGCCGCCGCCGCCGCCGCCGCCGCCGCCGCCGCCGCCGCCGGCTGCTCCGGCGACGACGCGGGCGGCGGCGTTGGCAGCGGCGACGACAGCGAGTAGAGCCGCCCGCCGTCGGGCGCGCCGCCCGTGTGCACGACGGACACCTCGACGCCGCCGCCGCCGGCGCTGCGCGCGCCGACCTGGATCTGCCCGCCGGGGGGGGTGGACCGCAAGGCGACGGTGAGCACGCCCCCGACGCAGCGTGACACCGCGGCCGCGCTGACACCCGCGCGAAGGGGCGGCGGGGTGGTCGGACCGCCTCCGCCGCCGCCGCCGCCGCCCTCCATCCCGCGGCGCAAGGGGCCCGAGACGATCAGGGAGACGCCCGCGGCGCGCGCGGCCGACGACATCCACTGCAGCGCGCCGGAGAGGGCCACCGCGACGTCCTCGCAGCAGGGCGGCGAGGCGGCGGCGTCGGCGGCGGCCGCAACGGCGGCGTCCGCTGCTGCTGCTGGCCAGGGGGAGGGCGTCGAAAGAGACACGTCGATCGTCGCCTCGGCCGATTGTTGCTGTTGCTGCTGCTGCTGCCTGTGCCGCCCGTCGTCCATGCGCACGACGACCGACTCGATCGCGCCCGGCTGCAGCGCCAGAGCGGGCGGAGCCGACGCCGTCAAGGACGCTTGCGGCCGCTGTTGCGACAAGGAGGACGAGGAGGAGGAGGACGACGACGACGACGACGACGACGACGACGACGACGACGAGGCCGCCGCTGGCAATGCCGCAGCCCCGCCCGCGCCGCCGCCACCGGACAGCGTCCCCGCCACCGCCACCGACGCCGCCGCCGCCGCCACGGCCGCGGGGCCTGAGGACGGGTGCAGGGCCACGTCCAGCGCGGCGATCACATCGGCCAGCCGCTGGCTCTGCGCGACGACTCCGGCGGCCATGTCTGCGCTGAAGTCGGCCGGCGTCGGCAGGCCGTCCGAGGGCCCCGAGGGAGAAGGAGGTGAGCCTCTCCCGACGGCGCCGCCGCCGCGGCTGCTGTCGCCGCCGGTCGTGCTGAGGCTGCTGCCGTAGAGCATGCCGCCGAGCGTCCGCAGGGCCCGCAGCGGCCGGCGTGCCTCAGCGAGCAGGCCGCGCGCCGCGCGCTGCCGCGCGGCGGCCCGCGCCGCCGCCAGCGCGCCCGACAGGTCGAGCGCGCAGGCGGCCGCCACGGCGGGGGCGAAGGCGCGCAGGGCCCACAGCACGGTCGCCGAGGCTGCCTCCGCCGACGCGGCCGCCGCTGCTGATGATGATGACGGCGCCGCCCCCGTCGCCGCCGGCCGCTCCGCGACCAGGAGGCCGACAAGGAAGCCCCTCTCGGACAGCGGGAAGACGAGCGTGCTGCTGCTGGGCAGCTCGATCACCTCCTCCTGCACCAGCGACGCCTCGGATGCGTCCCCCGCGCCGCCCCCGCCACCGGAGCCCGCCCCCCAGTCGGCGCTCCTCAGCACCAGCACCTCGGTGCCGCCGCCGCCCGGCTCGCCGCCGCCGTTGCCGCCGAGGCCCGCGCCCGCGCCGCTCGACTGCGGGGGCCACGTCGCGACGCGCTCGAGCACGAGCTCGCCGGATGACGACAAGGCGGCGGCGGTCATAAAGGGCGCGCCCGACACGCCCCCACCGCCCAGCGAGCCGGCGCAGCGGACGTAGACAGAGGCGCGCAGCGGGACTGCCGAGGAGCCGCCGCCGCCGCCGCCTCCGCTGCCTCCGCCGGCGACGCCGCCGTCGCCCGCGGCGCCCGCCTCCTGCCGCGCGACGCGCTCGGCGACGCCGGCCAGGGCGCGCAGCTGCTCCTGGCACATGCGCCGGAGCTCCTCGCTTGGCCCGCCCTGGCGCGGCGCCGTCGTTGTCGCTGCTGCGGTTGCTCCTTGGTCTGCGGAGGAGGGGGTGGTCGCGAGAGACAGCGCGGCCGACGGCGACGCCGTCGACGCCGACGACGCCGCCAACGCCGCCCCGTCGTCGATGTCCTCGCCGTCGTCAAAGTCCCACGACGACAGGGACGCGTACGACTCCGACATGGCCCGGCGGCTGCCGCCCCAGTCGGCGGCGACCAGCTGGCTGTTGTTGCTGCTCGACGGGTCGGCGGCGGCCGTGGGGGCGCACGGGTGCCTTGTCGTCGTTGTGGAGAAGAGCAGCTGTCTGGGCCCGCCGTCGCTGCGTCGTCCGAGAGCCGGCACGGGCCGCGACCCAGCGGCGGGCGCACGCAACATCGCCGCATGTCTCATGTCAGCATTGCCTGCCGCGGTGTGGCGCGATGGGTTTGGCGCATTCGGCGATTTTGTTGTCGTGGTGCTGACCGGTGTTGTGATGCTCCGCTTGACTGGGGTGGCGCGCGGCGTCGACGGAGTGACGTGCGTGCGATGCTAAGGTCTTGGATGTGCGACGCGCGTTCATGCAAGCGGACAAGAGGAAAGGCGAGAAAGGATTGACAGCGGGCGCCGCAGCGCGCGCATCGGCCGACAGGCATTTTTCGTCGACGTCGGACGCGCGTCGCGCACGGCACTCGGTTTCGCGGCCGCGCAAGACAAAGGCCGCGGTCGCTCGCCCAAGCACGTCCAACTCATTTGATTGCAACAACATCTCGACCACGCGCATCCAGCAAAGCCGCCCCTCGATCGCTCCCGAGCAGGCCTATCGCGCAAATCCAAACGCCCGTAAAGCCCCTCCTCCTCCACCAGCCAATGGCACGCAACTGATCACGAGCAAACGGGGCGCGGCGACGCCCCTCTCACAGGCATGCCGCAGCACCGGGCGCGCCGCGGCCGCCCCTCGGCGGAGCAGCTGCAAAAGAATCAACAACAGGGTATCGCGACCGCCGCGCTCCTCGTCACCTCCACGGGCCCCCGCCAGGGCAAGTCGTTCGTGATCGACGCAATCGAGCACGTGCTATGGCATGACCGCGGCGTTGCCTGCAAGCGGTTCCGCGTCGGGCCCGAACCGGGCGCGTTTGTCACTGGCGGCGGGCGCGCGGCGTCAGCGTCGGGCCGGGCGGTGGCGACATGTGGCAAAGCGGCCGTCGCCGCCACCTCCGCCCGACCGCCACCCCTGCTGTCCTTTCTGCCCGTGGGCTTGGACGGGGTCCTGTTGCCGCCGCCCCCCAGTAGGAGACAGGGCGACGTCGACGCCGCCGACGATGACGCCGCCGACGAGGAGGAGGACGAAGACCCCCTGCGCGCGCTCTTCCGGCGACACTGCTGCGGCGGCGCCGGCGCCGCAGCGTTGGTCGGTCTGATCGACGGCGGGCCCGGCGGGCTGTTCGACGCCGAGCGCGAGGCGTCGACGGCGGTGGCCGTGGCGGAGCGGCTAGGGGCGCCGCTGCTGCTGGTGCTCGACGCGCGCGGGGCCGGCGGCGGGGCGGCCGCGGCGTCGTCGTTGTCGTCGTCGTCGCCCTCGTCTTTGGCCCCGCGGGCGCTCGCAGCCGCCGTCCGCGGGGCCGAGGCGGTCGGCACGCGCGTGGCGGGCGTCATCCTCAACCGCGCTCCGGCCGACGGCGCAAGACCAACAACAACAGCAGCAGCAACGACGACACCGACGCCGGCCGGCTGGCGCCCCGACCGCTCGCCCTTTGCGACGCGGGTGGCCGAGGCGTTTGCGCGCGCGGGCGTCCGCGCGCCGCTGCTCGGGGCGGTCCCGGAACAGGCGGCCCGCGACGCGGCCGACGGCGACGGCGGGTCGCTGCGGCTCTTGGACCTGGAGGCGTGCGTGGACCTGGACGCCCTGCTGCGGCTGGCGCGCGCGGGAAGCTCTCGAGAAGCCACCGCGGCGACAAGGCCGACGGCTCCCGCCGCCGCCCCCGCCGCGGCCGCCGCCGCCCGCGTCGTCGTCGCCGTCGCCGCCGACGCCGCCTTCTCGCGCGGCCACGACGACGACCTGCGCCTGCTCGAGCGCGCCGGCGCCCGGCTGGTCGCCTTCTCCCCGCTCGCAGACGTGTGCCTGCCCTCGGGCGCCTCGGCCGCGCTGCTGGGCGCCTCCCCGCGCGACCTGGCCCGGCACGCCGCGCCGCTCGCCGCCAACGCGCCGATGCGCGCCGCGCTCCGCGCGTTTGCGACGGCGGGCGGGTGGGTGGTGGGATCCGGCGCCGCCGCCGCCTGGCTGGGCGACGAGCTGACGGTCGGGGGCGGCCCCGCGGGCGCGTCGTCGTCGTTCGCCGGGGCGGGCGTGCTGCCGCTGCTCAGCCGCCTGCCGGCCGAGGGCGGCGGCGCCGAGGGCGGCGACCCGCTCTCCCTCGCGGGCGAGTGCGTCGAGCTGACGCTTCTTGTCAAGCCCCCTCCGCGGTCGCCGCCGCTGCTCCTTGCCGCCGCTTCCTCGTCTTCTTGCGGCGGCGGCGGCAGCCTCGTGCTCAACCGCGCTCTTTGCGGCGGCAGCGAGGAAGGCGGCGGCACGGGGGCGGCGGCGGGCGGCGGCCGCGCGACGGTCACGCTCCGCGGCCTGCTCGTGGCGGGGGTCGAGCTGGCGCCGGCAGCCCCGGCGGCGGCGGCGGGGGCGGCGGGGGCAGGGCCGACTCCCGGTGAGCCGCTGCGGCGGGCGTACCGCTTGCGTCGTCTCGGGGCAGGGGGTGACGGCGGCAGCCACGGCGGCGACGACCGGCAGAGGCGGCGAGGCGCTGGCGTGGCGCAGGCGGGGGGGGAGGGGCAGGGCGGCGGCGGCGGCGACGACAACGATGGATCGATCTACGAGGGCTTTGCGCGCGGCACGGCCCTGGCGAGCGCGACGTTCCCCCTGCTGGCGTCGGCGTCGGCGGGGACGGCGGGCGCCCGCGGCGGCGGCGAGCGGGCCGCCCTCTGCTTCGTGCGCCAGTGCTTATCGGTGGACGTGGCGACGGCCTCGGCGGCGGCGGCGGCGGCGTCCAAGCAAGCGCGCTCGAATCAGCAGCGGAACCAACAGCGAGCGCGGCTGGACGCGGTCGACGGCGCAACGGCGGCAGACGCGGCAGCGGCCGCCGCAGCGGGGGCCGGCTCGCCCGCTGCCTCTGCGGCGGTCGCGCCCGCGGCGAAGAAGCAGCTGCTTCTCCCGAGCCCGTCGCAGCCGACGCTGCGCTCGACCTGCTCCCCGGACAGCCTCGCCCCCGCGCCGTCCCCCGGCGGCGGCGACGCGCGCCAAGCCCGCCACCCTCTGCCCGCCGCCACCACGTCGCGCGCGCTCTCGTTTGCGGGCGCGCCCCTCTCGGGCGCCGCCGCCGCGGACGACGGCGCCGCCGCTGACGGCGCCGCCGACTCTTGCCGCTCGCCTGTCCCAGCCTCTCCAGCCGCCACCTGCGTTGCCTCGGCGAGCCCCCTGTCGGCCAGCAAGCGCAACTCGGTCTCCACGCCGGCCAATCTGCACCGCCTTGCCGGCGCAGGCGCGGCGGCGGCGGCGGCAGCAGCAGCCCCGCCCCCGCTGCCCTTCCCGCCGCCCGTTGGCGCTTCGCTCTCCTCCTTCGTCCCGCCGCTTCAGCAGCAGCACCACCTGTACTCGCTGCCGCCCCCCGGCCCTCCGCGCCCCTCGATGGACCTCGGCGCGCGCGCGGCGCACTACTTTGCGCCTCCGCCGCCTGCTGCCGGCGGCGGCGGCGGCGGGGGTGCGGGCATCGGCGGCGGCGGCAGGGGCGGGGGCGGCGCGCTCGGCGGCCTCGGCTCGGGCGGCGGCTCGGGCGGGCTGGCCGGGACCGGTGCCCGCTTCGCGCGGCCCAAGCGCTGGTCCGAGGACCTCATCCCGCACGGCCCCGAGGCCGCGGCGCTCCTGGCGGCCGAGGGGGTGAGCTGCAGTGGTGGCGGCGGCGGCGGCGGCGCAAGCGGCCATCTGTCGCTCTTTGCCGCCGCCGCCGCGACGCTCCCGCCGTCCGCCGCCGGCACCCCGGTCTCCGGCCTGGCGGTCGGCAGCGCCGACCCACGCCTGGCCCTGCTGTCCAGCAGCCCGGGATCCCGCCGCCAGAGCCTAGTGGCGGCTGCTCTGCTCAACGGCGGCGGGGTTGGCGGTGGCGGCGGCGGCGGCCCCCTTCACCTCCCTCCGGCGGCGGCCGCGGCCAACAGCGCCTCCGCCAGCGGCTTTGCGGGCTACCAGCAGCACCGCCTGCACGCGAGATCTCTGGCCGGCGGCGCGGACTCCTCGGCCGCCGCCGCCGCCGACGCCGCCCTGCGCGTGCTCGACGCCATGATCCCTCCCGCAGCCCTGTACGGCGGGGGGGCGGCGGCGGCGGCGGGAGGCGCGAGCAGCGGGAACGGGGGCAGGCGCGGGGTCGGCGGCGGTGGGGTCGGCGGCGGCGGCGGCGCGGCCGGCGCAGGGGCGGGCGGCGGTTCCGCCCACGTGCGCAAGCTCATCGGGGTCGCGTGCCCCCTGGTCCTCTCGACCTCCTCGTCCAGGCTGGGCGCCGCGCGCGGCAGCTCCGCCAGCCTCGCACGCCGCGCGGCGGCCCCCTCGTCGACGGCGGCGGCGGCGGACGCGGCGTGGGGCGGCGGCGCCGGCGCCAGCGCCGCGCCCGCCGGAGCTACCCCCCCTCCTGGCCGCTCGCCGCAAGGCTCGACGCTCGACCTGATGTATCTGGTGGCGCAGCACAGCGCGGCGATGGGTGGCAGCAGCAGCGGCGGCGGGGGACGCGGGACCGGCGGTTCGGGCGCGACGCCCACGGGGGCGCTCACGCCGGCCGCCCCCGCGGCAGCGAGCGCCGGCGGCGGGGGCGCAGAGGCCGCCTCTTTTGCCCCCGCTGCCGCCGCCGCCGCCATCCTCGACGCGCAGCAGCGACAGGTCTCCGCGCCCGCCTTCCTCGACGCCGCGCCGACGGACCCCCTCGCGCCGCCGCCCTGGGACCGCAGCCGCAGCCGCAGCCGCCACAACCACGGCCGTTTCCCGTCGCTCGATGCGGCCGGCGCGGCGGCGTCTGCCGCACATGTCGCGGCCAGCGCGAGCGACCTGTCTTCGCTGTCGCGCGCGCACCTCGTGGCGACCGCCCTGCCCGCACTGCCCGCCCTCTCCGCATCGCTTGGCTTTGACTTTCTTGGCCCGCTGCCGGCGTCGGCGGTCGCCGCCCTCGCCGCCGAGCAGGCCGCCGCCGCCGCTGCCGCCGCCGCCGCCGCCCCGGGGCCCGGGCGCGGCGCCATCGTCAGCCTGTCTCCCGCGGTCACCGACTGCCTCGTCGCCATGGGCCTCGGCGCCCGCCTCGCGGGCGTCACGGACGCGTGCGACGTGCCCGAAGAGCTCGTCGAGGCGGCCGCGCAGGCGGCGGCCGACGCCGCGGCAGCGCACGGCGCGGCGGTGGCGGCCGCGATGGCGGCGGCAGCGGCCGGCAGCGGCGGCGGCAACGCAGGCCCCTTGAGACCCGGCAGCGCGAGCGTCGGCAGCTACCTGCACCGCCTGGCGGCGGGGGTGGCCATGATTCCTGCGGGCAGCGGCGGACTGGACGGGGCAGGGGGGCAAGCGGCAGGCGGCGGCGGCGGCGGCGGCGGCGGCAAGGGCGGGGCGCCCAGTGCGTGCGCCTCGCTCGCCGCGGCGACGACGACGCCGCCGGGCCCGCCCGCGCCCTCGCCCCCATGCTCCCTCTTGCCCCTGGCCCCCCCCGCCGCCCCCATGCTCCAGGTCGTCTGCCGCGTCGGCGACGGCGTCGGCGGCGCCCGCCCGCCCGAGGTCGACCCGGAGCTCGTGCACGCGGCGCGCCCGGCGCTCGTGGTCGTGCCGGGCGACGGCGACCCGACGCTCGGCGCCGGCGCGCTCGCCGCGCTCGACGCGGGCTGCTTCCTCGGCGACGACGGCGCGAGCGACGCAAGCGGCGGTGACGTGGGCGGTGGCTTCTTGGACGGCGGCGAGGAGGACGAGGAGGACGAGGAGGAGGAGGATCACGGCGTGTCCGACGGGGCGCCGCGGGCCGCGCTGCGGGACGCGTCTTCGCAGGCGCCGCCGCCGCCGCCGCCGCCGTCGGCGGCCAGGGCCGTCCGGCACCGTCCCGCGCTCGCAGGGGCCGGCTCGTCGCAGGGTCCGCCGTCGCCGTCGGCGCCGCCGGACGACGCCGACGCCGCTGCGCCGCCGTCGGCATGTTTCTTCGGAGCGGCGGCGGTCGCCCCCGATGGCCACGAAACAGAAGAAGGAGAAGCAGAGCAAGCGAGGCAGCTCGAGCGCCTCCCGAGCGCCGGCGCCCTCGCGCTCGCCGCCGCCGCCGCCGCCGCCCGCCGCCGCCAGCGCCGCGCCCGCCGCGAGCAGCGCGCCCTGCACTCGCTCGCCATCCACCGCGCCCTCGAGCGCGCGGGCGTCCTCTGGGCAGACAGCGGCGCGGCCGTGCTCTACCAGCGCTGCGCCAGCCTCTCCGACGCGCTCGAGTTCTGCGCCGTGCTGGGCGCGGCGGCGGGCGCGCCCGCGCACGGGGCCGCGCTCGCCGCGCGCGTCCGCGCCGCGCTGCGGGCCGTGGCCGCCGACAGCGCGCGGAGGTTCGATGGCGGGGGCTGCGGCGGCCCAGCTTCCGCCGCCTGCTCCTCCCCCTCCTTCCCCGTCCCTTGTGCCGCCAGCTTTCACAGGCAGCGGCGGCGCCCTCGCGTGCTCTTGATCGAGGGGGCGGTCGACGCGCCGCTGGCGCACGAGGCGGCGGCGGCGGCGGGCGAGGAGGAGCGGGCGGGCGAGGAGGGAGGGGCGGGCGGCGGCAACAACAACGCCGTCAAGGCCGCCCCCTCGCGCGCGCTGTTCGGCCGCGGCGGAGGAGGAACGGGGGGCATCAACCAGGGCAACAACGGCGGCGGCGCCGCGGCCGCCGCCGCCGCCGCCGCGCGCGCCGCCGGGCGGGCCATCGCGCGCGCGGGGCCCCGCGCCCTCGCCGCCGCCGGCCGGGCCGCCGCCTCGGCCGCGCGCGCCGTCCTGCGCCGCGCCCCCGGCCCCTCCGTGCGCAGGCCCGGGCGCTGGGTGCCCGAGCTGCTCAGCATCGCGGGCGCCGAGGCCCCGGGTAGCGCCGACCCGCGGCCGGGCGACGCGCCGTGCGCGCTGCCCTGGGCGGCCGTCCGGCGCCGCGCCGACGACGCCATCGTCGTCTGCCGGCCGGGCGGCGACGCGGCCGACGCCGCGGCCGAGGCCGCGGCTCTCGCCGCGCTGCCCGGGTGGTGGTCGCTCCCCGCCGTGCGGCGGGGGCAGGTGTACGTGGTCGACGCGGCGCTGCTGCTCAGGCCCGGGCCCAGGCTCGCCACGGGCGCCGAGCTCCTGGCGTTCATCGTGGCGGCGGCGGCGGCGGCGGCGGCGGCCGAGGAGGAGGCCGGCGGCGGCGGCGAGAGCGGCGGCGGGAACGGCGGCGGCGGGGCTCCCGCGCCGCCCGTGGTGCCGGCGTCGCTGCCGCCGGGGTCGGCGCGGCGCCTCATCCTGCACGGCGGGCAGCGCTGCCGCGCGCGCTTGCTGCCCTACTACTTTGAGCCGCTGTGAGCGAATGGGAGCGGGGAGAGCGGCGATGCCACCGCCATTGCCACCGCCACCGCCACCGCCACCGCCACCGCCACCGCCACCGCCACCCTCTGTCGCGCGCGCTCGGCGAGCGCCGCCGCTTGCCTCGAAATGAAAGCGCCCTCTTTGTGCTGGTGCCCGTCTTCGTTGATCTCGCCACCACCGACATATCCCTGCGCCCAAGGCCGCCTCGCGAGCTTTTGTTGTGAAACACGCCGACAGCAATCAAACGTCCTCCGCGTCACCACCCACCCCTTCCTCACCCCACACTCGCGGAGAGCCCGATGTTGCGACGCGCGAGCGCCGCGCTCCTGGGGCGCGCGGCCCTGGCGTGCGAGCAGCGGCATGCGATGCAGGGCGCGTGCGTCCTGCTGCCGGCGTGGGGTGGGGGTGGTATGGGCGGCGTCACCGACACCCAGAGCCAGCAGCAACGGCGCGGCCTGATTTTTTCGCGCGCCGCCGCCCCGTTTGCCGCAGACCCGCGACAGGAGCCCCGGCGGCGCGGCGTCCTCGCCCTCCTGGGCGCTGCCGCCGCCAGCGCCCCCCCATCCCTCCTGCTGTCCCGGCAGCAACAGCCGCAGCAGCGGCGCCCCTACAACCACATCCCCTACGTGATCGAGGTCACGGGGCGCGGCGGCGAGCGCGCCTACGACGTCTTTTCTCGGCTCTTGAAGGAACGGATCGTCGTCGTCAACGGCGGGATCGACGACGGCGTCGCCAACGTGGTGATCGCGCAGCTGCTGTTCCTCGAGTCGCAGAATCCGGACAAGCCGGTGAGGAGCACAGGCGGCCGGCGGTGCTTTCGTTTCCGGGAAAAACTCGCGCGGGGAACGAACGCCCTCTCCCCCGAACGACCACGCTCAAACGACGACGAGAAAAACAAACACACAAAAAAAACTAACACAACACCAAAACAGATCCACATGTACATCAACTCCCCCGGCGGCGTCGTCACCTCGGGCCTCGCCATCTACGACACCATGCGCTACGTCCGCCCGCCCGTCCACACCCTCTGCGTGGGCCAGGCCGCCTCGATGGCCTCACTGCTGCTGTGCGCCGGCGCGCCCGGCGAGCGCCGCGCGACGCCGCACGCGCGCGTCATGCTGCACCAGCCGCTCGGCGGCGCGCAGGGGCAGGCGTCGGACGTGCTGATCCAGGCGCGCGAGATCGGGCGCCTGCGCGACGTGCTGACCGACCTGTACGTCCGCCACACGGGCGCGTCCCGCGAGAAAGTGGAGCGCGTGCTCGACCGCGACAGCTTCATGTCCTCGGGCGAGGCGCTCGCGTGGGGCCTGCTGGACCACGTGATCGACGAGCGGGACGAGTCGACGCTGAGCGGCGTGGTTCCGGCGGCGGCAGGCGGGGAGGACGGGGACGAGGAGGGGGAGGAGGAGGGGGGGGGCGACGAGGATGGAAACGCGAAGAAGTGAAGCGGGGGCGGGGACGAGGAGGGGGAGGAGGGGGAGGAGGGCGACGGGGGCGGCGGGCAGACGATGGGTTTTCTCTCTGTATCGGATCGCAAAAGGGTGCCCTAGAAGGACGACGACTGGCCTCCCGACATCTTCTGTATCAGTGCAATCCTCCTCATTCAGTCATTCGGAGTCACACGCCTCGAGGCGCTTCCCTCTGTCTCTCTCCTCCCCTCTCTCCTCCTTTTCACAGAAACGCGAAACGACCTATCACTCGTAATGCTCGTGAGCATCGATCTCGACAGCCTTACCGAAGACGGCGTCGTCGCGACCTACGACGTAGCGGGCGCGCTAATCGTGATCAAGAGCAAACCGGCCATGGCACGGGGCGCCGGCGAAGGCGGCGGCGACGACGACGCGGACGAGGGGCCGGCCCAGGCCGGGCGCGCCGACGGGGGCGGCGCCGCCAAGTACGCCAACGTCGGCCTCGTCCTCTGGCAGGCCGGCCTCGTGGCGGCCGACTGGATCATCCGGCACTGGCTCGTAGAGGAAGGAGGGCAGGCGCCGCCCGACGCGCGCCGGCGCCTCGCCGGCCTCGGCGCCGTCGTCGAGCTCGGCTGCGGCGTCGGGCAGTGCGGCATCGCGCTGGCGGCCGCCGGCGCACGGCGCGTCGTCATGACCGACCTGCCGCACGTCGTGCCGCTGGCCGAGGAGAACGTGCGGCTCAACGCGTCGGCGCTGTCGTCGGGCGGGCGGCGGCCGCCCGTGGCATTGCCGTACGCGTGGGGCGAGGACGCGGCGCCGGTGCTGGCCGCGCTGCGCGACGAGGGGGGCGTTGAAGGCGCAGGGGCGGGGACAGGGGCAGGGGCTGGAGCAGAGGCAGGGACAGGGGCAGGGGCTGGAGCAGCTGGAGAGGGTGCAGCATCAGCGCCAGCAGGAGCAGCAGTATCAGCGGGAGCAGCAGCAGCCCCCGCACCAGCACCCACAGCAGCGGCGGCAGCAGCGGCGGCAGCGGCATCTGCCGACCCACCTGCCCCCGCACCAGCACCCACAGCAGCAGCAGCAGCAGCAGCAGCAGCAGCGGCATCTGCCGACCCACCTGCCCCCGCCCGACGCTGGCCCGACCTCGTCGTCGCCGCCGACTGCCTGTACGAGCCGCGCGTCTACCCGCTGCTGCTGTCGGCGCTCGACCGGCTGTCGGGCCCGGCGACGCGCTGCGTGCTCTGCCACCGCATGCGCGTCTACGGCGAGGGGGCGTTCGAGGCGTCCGCGCGCACGGCCGGGTTTGAGGTGCGCGTGGCGCCCGCCGGGGAGCTGGCCAGCGGCTACCAGTGCGGCGGGTGGCGGCTGGTCGAGCTGAGGCGGGCAGTGGCGGCGGGGGCGGCACCAGGTGGGGGAGGCGGCGGGTGAGGCCTGACGAGCTCGACGTCTTCCACGACCGCGCCGCCGCCGCCGCTGCCGCCGCCTCGCTCCGGTTCTTCCGCTCGCTTGTCCATTCACGGGACGCTGACGACGCTTGTCCATTCACGGGACGCTGACGACGCTTGTCCATTCACGGGACGCTGACGACGCTTGTCCATTCACGGGACGCTGACGACGCTTGTCCATTCACGGGACGCTGACGACGCTGACGACGCTTGTGGTCGATGGGATGAAGACAAGGTAACAACGGGAGCGCGAGAGCACTCGCCCATTCTAAGAAAAGAAATGCAACAAGGAAAGAAATATCGGAAAACAAAAATGCGAAACACAAACGAGCGCCGACGGGCGCCGACACGACAACGGCAACGACCGAGCGAGTAGGAGAAAATGGGGAAGAGACAAAATCAGTACGTCGGCGACACGGCCAGGCGCGCGGGCGGCGCGCCCGACCCGGCCCCGCCCGCCTTGACCGCCACAAACGTCGCCGCGGGCGACTCGGCCACCTGCCACGCGGACACCTGCCAGTAGGCGTTGTCGGCCGAGGCGCCCGCCCACACGGGCGCGCCGTAAAAGCGCGCCGCGCGGCACAGGTCGGCGCGCACGCACCGCACGGCGTCGGGCGACGGCTCGTCGATTGCCGGCACCACGACGCTGCCGCACTCGACGTAGCCGCGGGGAGGGACGGGGCGCCACACGGACATGGGGGGGCGGCCGGGCGGGGCGCCGCTGTCGCGGAAGGTGAGCTGGTACCCGAGCGGCGCGACGAGGCGGGGTCCCCCGCGCGACGCAGGAGGAGGAGGAGGCGACGGCGCGGGGGACGGGCTGCCGGCCGAGGCGGCAGCGGCCCCCGCGCCCGCCGCTGCCGCCTGCTGCTGCAGCTGCTGCTCCTCCTCCCGCCGCCGACGGTGCGCCGACGCCGAGTTCCAGTCCTCCGAGTCGTCCTTGTAGACGCGCACGGGCCTGGCGGGCGGCTCGCGGCCGGGCAGGATCACGTCGCCCAGGGAGGCGTAGCCGGGGGGGCCCACCGGGCGCCACACCGACAAGCCGCGCTGCTGCTGCTGCTGCTGCGGGGGCACGGCGCCGGCAGAGGGCGCCACCACTTGCCCCGCGCTGCCCGGGCGGCCAAAGCCCGGCTGCTGCTGCTGCTGCTGCTGCTGGTGCCGGCCCGGCGGCGCCCCGGACGGCAGCCCGCCCGCGACCCACACGCGCCGGAAGTCGAGCGACGGCATCGAGTCGGGCATGGCCTGCTGCTGCTGCTGCTGCTGCTCGCCGGCGCCGCCGCCGCTGCCGGCGCCTCCGCCGCCCTCGTCGGCCGCCTGCACGCGCCACCCGCGCGCCGCCCTCAGCCGCGGCGCCAGCGCGTAGCGCGCGCGGCACGCCTGCAGCGCTGCGTGCAGGCCCGCGGCCTGCCGCGTCCCCGGGCGGCACCGCAGGTCGTACACGAGCGCGTCGTCCTCTCCGCGGTACTTGCGGTGCACGATCACGCCGTCGGGCGGCAGCCGCGCGGCTGGGGGGGCGGCGGCATTGCCTCCGCTTCTGCTGCCGCCTCCGCTGCGCGCCGCCGCCGCCGCCGCGGCCATGGCCGCGACCTGCGCGTGGTAGGCTGGCTCGGCCGCCAGGACCTGGTCCCAGGTCACCTGCCAGCGCAGCTCCCCGGGGGGCACCCAGTCGACCGAGGACGGCGGGCGGCGGCCGGCGAGCACGTCGGCCTCGAGCGCCGCGAACGCCGGGGCGCGCAGCAGCAGCAGGCGCAGGGACGTGAGCACGGCCACGTCGCCCGACGGCAGCGTGGCGTGCGTCTCGTAGGCGTCGGTGGCGGCGTGGGCGGCCGAGGCGGCCGAGAAGGCGGCGGCGGCGGCCGCGGCGGCCGCGTTGGCGCTGCTGCCGCCGGCACCGCCTCCGCCTCCGCCTCCTCCCCTGCCGCCGCCTCCGCCCGCGGCCGCGGCCGCGGCGGTCGCGCCCTTCATGACGCCGCTCGAGTAGAGGAGGGCGAGCCCCATGGCCGGGCCGAGCTCGAAAGGTGCGACGACGCCGTCGCCGCGAATGGCGCGCGGGAGGCGGCGGCGCGGGAGGCCGCCGGGGCCCGTCCCGCCAAAGCCGCCGCCGCCGCCGCCGCCCGGGCCGCCGCCGCCGCCCGGCCCGACCGCGTCGCGCACCTTGGCCACGGACGCGTCGACGCCCTCGGTAACCTTAGACGCGGCCGAGAGGGCGCCGCCCACGACCGAGGCGGGCACGCCGACCAGGCCGCGGCCGACGCCCGCGAGGAAGCCGAGCGCGCCGCCGCGCTCGGCGCCCTCGAGCGGGGAGGTCACGACTCCGGCCACGCCGCGCAGCAGGGACAGGCCGAGCGTGCGCGAGGCCTCGACGACGCCCTGGCCGACGTTGCTGACGGGGCCGCCGTCGCCCTCGGCGCCGGCCAGCACGGCGCCGACGGCGGCGCCGGCGCCGCCGCCGCCGCCGCCGCCGCCGCCGGGCCCGCCGCCGCCGCCGCCGGGCCCGCCGCCGCCCGCGCCGCCCCCTCCCCCGCCCGCGCCCACCACGTTGCCCGCGAACGCCAGCAGCTTGGACGTGCCCCCGAGCACGCCGTACGACCGCACGAGGGCCACGGCGATCCCCAGCGCCTGCTCCTGCAGCCGCCGCACCGCCAGCGCCAGCAGCGCCGAGCGCGCCGCGCGCACGCGCTCCAAATAAAGGCCGGGAAGCGACAGCGCGAGGTCGTCGACGTTCGCGAACGAGTCCTGCGTGAGCGCGAGCCACTGCAGGGCGCCGCGCGGGCGCTCGGAGGGGTCGGGGCGGAAGCTGAGGCGCAGGCGGACGTCGTCGACGGCGAGGAGGTCGATCAGCATGGGCAGCTGCTCGCCGGCGGCGGCGGCGGCGGCGGCGGCGGCCGCGGCCGCTGCGGCGGCGGCGCCCGAGGCAGCGGCCGCCGCGGCCGCCGCGTGCTCGCCGCGCCCTGCCGCTTGGCCGTCGCGGTTGCGCCGCTGCTGCGGGCGAATGCGGGACCGGTGGAGAGCCACGGCCGAGACCGGGCGCACGATGCGCGAGAGCATCGAGCCGCCGCTGCTGCTCGGGGCCCGGCCGAGCTCGTCGCCGCCGCCACTCGCCACGGCGACTGCGGCACCGGCAGCAGCGGCGGCGCCTCCGCCCAGAGACGACGGCGACGGCGCGCCGCGCGGCAGCGTGGCCGAGCCGGCCCTCGGTGCTGCTGCGGCGGGGGCCAGGACGTCCTCGACCGTGAGCAGGTCGTCGTTGCCGTCTCCGCCGCCGTCGGCCGCGGCAGACGCCGCCGCCGCCGCCGCCGCCGCCGCCGCCGACGCGGCCGCCGCCGCCGAGGCCGCCCCGTAGGCGCCGCCGAGCGCGGTCAGGCGCCACACCAGCGTCTCCGCTATGGACACGCGCAGCGGCGCGACGCGCGCGGCGATCGCGGGCGCGTAGAACGCGCCCCGGTGGCGCGTCGGCTCGGCCACGCCCGCCACCAGCAGCAGCGGGTCGGGCCCGGGCGCGCCGCTGCCGCTGCCGCCGCCGCCCGCGCCGCCGCCGCCGCCGCCGCCCTGGGCCGCGGCGGCCGCCGCCGCCGCCAGCACGCCGTCGGCCGCGCACAGCAGCACGGGGAACGGCGACGCGTGCAGCATGTCGTCCACCTGCAGCCCGCCCAGGCGCAGGGCCAGCGCGACGTACGGCGAGGACCCCGCCGAGCCCCGGTGCGCCTCGGCCGCCAGGCCGTCCACCGTCACCAGCAGCAGCTCCTGCGACCGGTGGTCGACGACAGAGACGTCGAGCGACGGCACCTCGGCGCTGGCGTGCAGCGACGCCGCAGGGGAGGCGCCGGCGCCGGCGCCCGCGGCGGTCGGGGCGGCCGCGCCCGCGGCGTCCGCGCCGGCGCCGTCGAGGGCGGCCGCGAGCACGAGCTGGGCGGGGGAGAGGTAGGCCGGGCGCGGGACGAGGCGCAGGAGGGTCGAGGCCTGCGTGCGGCCGACGGCGGCGGCGGTGGCGGCGGCGACGGTGCGCCCTCCCAGGTGCTGCTGCTGCTGCTGCTGCTGCTGCTGCTGCTCGCCGTTGGCGGCCGCGGCCGACGAGGCGGCGGCCAGGACCCCCGCGAGCTGGCGCGGCCCCGCGGCGAGCATCACGCTCTCCACCAGGTCGACGACCAGCGCGAGGGCGGCCAAGTCGGCGCTCGAGGGCGGCAGGTCGAGCACAGCCCCTGCGCCGCGCGTGGCGACGCGCGGCCGGCCGCCGCCGAGCGCCGTTGACGACGACGACGACGCCGCGCCGGCGCCGCCGCCGCTCATCCCCCCGCCGGGCCCTTCGCCGCCGCCACCGCCGTCGGCGCCCCCGGGCAGCGCTGACTCCTCCAGCTCGCACAGGAGGCCGGGCAGGGCGTCGGGCAGGCCGGCGTCGGCGCCGGCGTCGCGCAGCTCGACCATCGCCCCGCCTCCGGGGACGACGAGGGCGGCGCCGCTGCCGTCGAGGCCCGCGGGGCCCGTGCCAAAGGCGACGGACGCCGGGGCGTGAGGGCTCGTGGAGAAGCGGAAAGCCGCCGCCGCCCCGCGGCCCCCGAGGCCAGCGGCGGCCGACGACAGGGGCGGCGGCGGCGGCGCCGCCACCGCCGGAGCCGAGAGCAGCGACAGGGGCGGCGCGCGGAGCGGCGCCACGCCCGCGGCCGACAGCGGGCGCAGCAGCTGCCACCCGCGCGGCGACCACCCGCCGGGCGCGCCACCGCCCGAGGCGGCGGCCCCGCCGCCGCCGCGGGGCCCGGAATCCACCGCCAGCTGCCGGAAGCGCACGGGGCGCCCCGTCAGGTTGGCCACCGCCGCCGCCGGCTCGCCGCCGAGCGACTGCAGCACGAGGCGCACGCAGCCCGGCGCGCGCACCGAGACGTCCGCCTGCAGCGCCACGGCCAAGCACTCGACGGGGCCCGAGGCGGCGCGGCGCGCGAGGTGCAGGAGCAGCGGCTGCGGCTGCCCGGCGTCGTCCGAGGACGCCCCGCCGCCGCCGTTGCCGCCGCCGCCGTTGCCGCCGTTGCCGCCGTTTCCGCCGCCGCCTTGCTGCGCCGACCGCATCAGCAGGGCAAAGCGGCGGCGGGCCTCTGCGACGGCGTCGGGCGTGATGGCGCCGTTGGCGTTGAGGCGCACGAGCGGCACGGCCAGCTGCAAGGGGCCGACCACGGGCGGGTAGTCCACGCGCAGGCAGTCGGACCACATGGCGGGCTCGGGCAGGCAAGGGGGCTCGGGAGCGGCGGCGGCGGCACCAGAGCCGTCGGCGCTCGCGGCATCGCACGGCGTCGGCGGCAGCGCAAAGGCCAGCAGCCTGCCCGTCGCGGCAGCGGACCAGTGCACGGGCACTCCCAGCGCCCCGGGCCGCAGCAGCGTGATGACGCCGTCGGCGTCGTCGGATCCAGGCCGGCGCGGTTGCTGCTGCTGCTGCAGCTGCTGCTGTTGCTGCGCGCCGCCACCACCAGGCGGCGCAAACCATGCGCCCCCGCTCCCGCCACCCCCAGCGCCGCCGCCGCCGCCGCCGCCGCCGCCGCCAGAGGCCGCCGCCGCCAGCGCGTCCTCAGCCGCCAGCGCGCGCCACAGCGGCTCGGGCTGCAGCAGCCTCAGCGGGTAGCCCGTGCGGTTGGACACCACCAGGTGCGGGTCCAGCCGCAGGATCAGCGCGCGGCCCGCCGCGCCGCCGCCGCCCGCGCCAAAGGCGGCCGACGCCAGCTCGACCCGCGCGACCACCTCGAGGCGCGCGCCGGCCGGGGAGCCCGGGGCGCCCGCGGCCGTGGCGCGCAGCAGCACGGGGTCGGCCGGGGCGCTGGCCGCGGCCGCGAGGCCCCCGCCGGCCGCGGCCGCCCCGCCGCCGCCGCCGCCGCCGCCGCCGCCGCGCCCGCCCGCCGCCGCCGCCGCCGCCGCGACCGACGCCGCCGACGCCGCCGCCAGCGCGACGGGCGCCGACCAGCGGCTGCCCATGACGCTCAGCACGACGGCCCAGCCGCCGGCGAGCAGGTCGCCGCCGCCCAGGGCGCCGCCCGAGAGCGCCGCGCCCTGCTGCTGCTGGTACTGCTGCTGCTGCTGCTGGTACTGCTGCTGCTGATGCGGCTGCATTTGCATCATCTGCTGCTGCACCATCTGCTGGTGCGCGAGCGCCGCCTCGGAGGGGGAGAGGAGCTCGACGCTGTGAGGCATCACCGTCACGTGCGCGGACGGCGGGGGACGCTGCTGGGGCGCGGGCGCCTCCGTGTCGACCACCCGCATGGCGAGGGCCTCGGAGCCGGCGGGGCCAGAGGAAGACAAAGCAGGGCCGTCCTCGTCGTGGCCGGCGTTGCCGCCGCCGCCGCCGAGGCCCGAGGCCGCGGCGCCGGCCGCCGCCGCCGCCGAGGCCGCGGCCGCGGCCACCTCGGCGCGGCTCTGGACGACCAGGCCCGCGCTGATGGGCAGCTGCGTGCCGTTGACGATCCACAGGGGCACGTAGAGCTGCAGCGTGAGCGTGCGGCCGACGGCCAGGGCCGCGCCGGGCGCCATCTGCTGCCCCTCGCTCGCGGCAAACGCGGCGGCGGCGGCGGCCGCGGCCGCGACCGCCCCCGCGCTGCCAGACGCGCCCGCGGCGCCCGCCCCTGCCGCGGCGGCCACGCGGGCGGCCGCCGCGCCCATGCGCTGCGACTCGAGGATCGACAGGTCCATGCGGCGCTCGACGAGCACGCGTAGGTGGGTCGTCGCGGGCGAATGCGAGTAGGAGACGCGAAAGGAGCGCGGCAGCAGGGCCGACGACGACGACGACGGCGACGACGACGAGAACGACGGATTGCCGCCGCCGCCGCCGCCGCCGCCTGACGCGCCCGCGTCGTGGCCCATGAAGCCGCCGCTCACCAGCAGCGGCTCGTTCTCGGCCCACTCGGCACCGTCCGGGTGGAAGCTCAGCAGCACCTGCTGGCGCACGTCGACCGCGTAGACGCACGCGCGCCCGCCGCCCGCCGCCCGGCCCTGCTGCCGCAGCACGGCGGGCGCGCCCGGGCGCGGCCGCTCCCACAGGGCGTAGTGGCCGGAGACGGGGAGGGCGTTGGCGAGCACGAGCGGCGGGCGCGCGACGAGGCGCCAGTCGCTCAGGATGTCGGAGCCGCTAGTGGCGGCGCCGCGCCCCCCGCCGCCCATCGCCGCCGCCGCCCCTGCCGACCCGACCCCGCCGCCGACGCCGCCCCTGCCGAGGGCCCCGCTGCCCCCGCCGTTGGGCGCCAGGGGCGTGGCCTCGACGACCACGGACAGCCAGCACGCCGGCGCATGCGCGGCGGCGCGGCGCGGGCTGGACACGCGCAGGCGCTGACGGGTGTTGGGGGACGGCGGCTCCGGGGAGGCGGCGGCGGCGGCGGCGGCACCAGCCTCACCCGCACCCGCGGCGGCCTCGCCTTGCTCCCCGCCCTCCTGCCCGTTGGTCTCGGCCGCAGCTGGCGGCGGCAAGGGCCGCGCGCGGCAGCACAGCAGGCGCGTCAGGCCGTTCTCGAGGCGGCCCAGCGGCACCGAGTATTGCCCGCGGCTTGCGCCGACGGACCACTCGTGCGTGGTGGCGTCGCTGCCGTCGCCGCCGTCGCCGGCCTTGCTGCCGCCCTCCGTTGTGCCGCCGCCGCCGTCCGCACCAGCCCGGCCCGCCCACGACAGCACCGGCCGCACAAGCAGCTGGTGCCCGTCGCTCGCCCAGTCGACGGGCAGGGCGAGCGAGCCGCCAGGAGGCACGCACCGCAGCACGCGAAGGTTGCTCGGGGGCGGGCCGGGCGGGGGCAGCGCGGGCGACAGGTTGCTCCCGCCGCTGCCGCCGCCGCCTCCGCTGGCGGGGCCGCCGGCGGCCTGCAGGCAGCGCCGCCGCCGCACCCACCGCCGCCGCCGCACAAAGTCGCGCGCCGACGCCACGCCGTCGCTCGCCTTGGGGGGCCACCGCAGCAGCCCCACGTCGAACGCGTACTGCCACCCGTCCGCGTCCACGCCGCCGCTCGACGTGTCCACGTCCCAGGGCCCCTCCCACTGCCAGCCCGGCGGCAGCGGCACCGACGGGAACGATGCCGTCGAGCGCCGCCCGTCGCGGTCGGGGCTGTAGCGGTGCGGGTCCGTGGCGAGCAGGTGCGTGTGCGCCCACCCGCGCAGCGGCATGTAGCGCTCGAGCTCGAAGGCCTCGGCGTCGACCTCGTCGCCGACCGAGGGGCCGCTGCCGCCGAGGCCGCCGCCGATCGCGAGGCCGCCGCCGCCGCCCCCGGCGCCGACGCCGCTGCCGCCGCCGCCGCCGCCGCCTCCGCCGGCGACGATCAGGTCTGCCAGGGCCACCTCGAGCGGCATGTCCGTCTCGTTGACGAAGCGCGCCAGGGAGCGTAGGCGGCCGTGGTAGACGCCGCCGCCGTAAGTCATGTCGATGGCGATGCCCGGGCACGCGGCGGCTGCGGCGGCGGCGGCGGAGGCGGCGCTGCCTCCGCCGGCGGCCGCGACGGCCGCCGCCGCGGCGGCCGCCGCCCGCGGCCGCTCAGACGGCACGAGGGGGACGGGCACCACGCCCGCCGCGCGCTGGCCCGGGGCCTGGCCCTCGGCCGCGGCCAGCGACGCCGACGCGCCCCTCTGGATGAGGTTGTAGTCAAAGGGAGACCACATGTCACTGCCCTCGAGGCGCAGGGCGTGCCGAAGGCGCGGCTCGCCGCCGCCGCCCGCCGGGCCGCCGCCGCCAGGACCGCCGCCGCCGCCGCCGCCGCCGCGCAAGGAAGAGGCGGCGGCCGACGACGACGAGGACGACATGGTGGCCGCGGCGCTCGCGCTGATGGCGCGCAGGCGCTGGCTCCAGGCCGCCACGTCGGCGTTCGCGTCGTCGACGGCGACCCGCACGCGCAGCAGCATGCACGCGTCCTCGGGGGGAGGGGCGGCCGCGTCGGCGCGGCTGGTCGCCGGCGCCGCCCCGCCGGGCGCGCCGCCGCTCAGCCGCAGCTCGTGCGTGACGGGCCGGCCCGCCGCGTCCGCTGCCGCCGCTGCCGAGGCGGCGCCGTCGTCGGCGCCAAAGCCGCCCTCGGGGACCGCGGCGGTGGCCGACGTCGCGGAGGCGCGCGACAGCAGGGCGCACACGGCCGCCTGCAGCCAGTCAAATTCGACGGGCAGGGCGGCCGAGGCGACGCGCGCGCCGGCGCCCGCGCCACCGCCGCCGTCCCAGAGGGCGGCGGTGAGCTCGAGCGCCGCGCCGGCATAGGGGTTGTCGCCCGGCGCGGGGGCGAGAAGCTGCTCCACCAGGGCCGGGGGCAGGCTCAGGACGAAGCGCTCGCCCCAGACCAGGCGCTGGCCCTCGTCGAGGGCCGAGGAGCGGAGAGCGGACGAGGAGGGGGCGGCGGCGGCGGCGGTGGCGGCGGAGGCGGCGGTGGCGACGGGCGCGTCGCCGGCGCCAGCCCCACCACCAGCAGCACCACCCGCCGCCTCTGCCAGGGCAGCGCCGGCCGCATCCGCGACGGCGGCGGCGGCGGCGGCAGCGTTGAGCCGCGTTTGCGCGCCCTGCTCGAGCAGGGACGAGGACGCGGGGATGGCGCGCGTCTGCATGCCCCACCCGCCCGCGCCGCCGCCGCACGCGCCGCCGCCGCCGCCTAAGCCGGCCGTCGCGAGCCCGCCCGAGCGCGTGCGGCGCGCCTGCTGCTGCTGCTGCTGCTGCTGCTGCTGCTGCTGGAGCACCTCGGCCGCCTTGCCCCCGGGCTCTACTTTGACGTACAGCTCGGGGGCCACGGTCGAGCCGGCCCAGCTCGCACCGCCGAGCAGCACGCCGTCGAGCACGTCGACCAGAAGCCGCAGCGGCGGCGGCGGGCCCGACGCGGCCGCCTGCGGCGAGTGCGACTGCGGCTGCGGGAGGATGGGCTGGCGCACGGGCGTCGCGCGCCCGGGCGGGAGCTCGACCACCTCGCGCACGCCGTCGCCGTGGTCCAGCTGCAGGTAGGCCGGCAGCTCCAGCGCGTTGTGGTAGATGGCGTCGACCGAGTTTCCGTCCGCGGCGCCGCCGCCGCCGCCGCCGCCGCTCCGCGCGCGGCAGCCGCGCCCGCCGCCGCCCGCCGCCGCCGCCGCCCAGTCGCCCGCGCCCGTCATCAGCTCCGCCAGCGCCGCGTACGCCAGGGTCACGTGCACCCCGGCGCCCTGCGTCGACGTCAGGCGCAGCCAGGTGCCGGGACGCACCCCGCCCACCGTGCCCGGGTGCGGGTTGCTGTCGAGGTGCGCCAGCAGCTGCCAAGGCTCGACCAGCGGCTCCCACGCGCGGCGCGCCTGGCGGTACGACCAGAGCGACGCCGTGAGGAAGGCGAACCCGCGCACGAGGCCCGCGGTGGGCGGGGGCGGCAGGGGCGGCTGGGGGGCGAGAGCGCCGCCGCCGGAAGAGAAGGACCCTCCGCGCGCGGCGCCGGCCGCAGAAGCGGCGCGCCCGCCGCCACCGCCGCCGCCGCCGCCGCCGCCGCCGCCGCCGCCGTCGCCGCCGCTGCCGCCCGCGCCGCCGTCGTCGTTGGCGCTGATGCCCAGTTTCGCGTCGCGCAGCTCGAGCTCGAGCATGGGCGCGCGCATGAGGTTGCGCACGAGCACGCGCGTGGTCCCCAGGCGCAGGGACACGTGGGTGGCGGGGGCGACGGCCGCGGCGGGGCCAGCAGCAGCCCCATTGGCAGCAGCAGCAGCGGGGGGCAGGAGGGCGTCGCCGCCGGGCGTCAGGTGCGCCGACGAGGCGACGCCGCCGCCGTTGCCGCCGCCGCCGCCACCCGCAGCGCCCGGCAGCAGCACCTCGTCCCTCAGGCGGTACGCCTCGAGCCGCTGCGGCTGGCCCTGGTCCTGCGCCACCACGGCGAAGGTCGCGGTGCGCTCGTCGGCCACCCACCCAGCCACGGCAGAGCGCTGCTTGTACGCCAGCTGCAGCCACGCCGGCGCCGACGGCTTGAGGTCGTCGGCGGGCGACGCGGCGTCGGCGCGCACGCAGCGGCACGCGCCGGGCGGCGGCGGGCTGGCGCCCGCGCCGGCGAGCAGGCCCAAGGCGACGTAGCCCGCGGGAGGGACGGCGCGCCACAGGGACAGGAAGCGGATGTCGCCGCGCGCGCGCTTGTGCTCGTCACACCAGACCATCACGTAGCGCAGCGGCCGCGCGAGCAGCGGCAGCGTCCGGCGGCCGCCGCCGCCGCCGCCGCCGCTGCCCACGCCGCCGACGCCGCCACCCCGTCCGCGCGCAAACCCACCGCCCGCTCCCCCTGCCGCTCCCCCGCCAGGCGACGGCGCCGCCTCCCCGGCGGCCATGGGCAGCGACTCGGCCGGGTCGGCGTCCCGCAGCACCAGCACGAATGCGGGCGGCGTGTAGGCGCCGCCCGCCGAGATGCAGTCTCCCAGGGCGACGTAGCCGGCGGGGGGCAGCGGGCGCCAGAAGCTGACTCTCGCGGCGGACGGGTGCTTGGCGTGGCGGTCCCACCAGATGCGCGCGAACTCGACGCAGGTGGTGGACTGCCCCGCGGCGGCGACGCGGGCGCGCAGGGCGGCGCGCGCGCGCCAGAAGCTGTGGGCGGCGATGAGCGAGAGGGGGAGCGGGGTCGGCAGGCGGGCGAGGGCAGAGGCGGAAGCGGGGGCGGCAGAGGAGGCCGAAGCCGCGGCTGCTGCTGCGCCCTGGTCCTGCAGCTCTGCGGCCGCGGCGGCCGATGCCGCAGCAGCAGCCGCGGTAGCCGCGGCCGCAGCAGCCGCCACGCTCTCGCGTTCCAGCGATAGCGACCGGGAGACGGGGACAGCGGGCGGCATGCCGCCGCCGCCGCCGCCGCCGCCGCCGCCGCCGCCGCCGCCGACCCCCCCGGCCGCGGACGCCGCCGCCGCCGCCGCCTGCCTCTGCTGCCTCTCCAGCTGCAGCTGCTGCAGGTGCTCCTGCTGCATCGCGCGCCGCAGCTGCCGCTGCGCCGACGACGAGAAGGCCGCCGCCGCGGACGCGGCCGCCGCAGAGAGAGCGGCGGCGGGCGTCAGCGCCGCGGGCGGCACGCCCGCGGGCGAGCGCAGGTCCAGCAGGCGCGCCGCGGGCGGGGCGTGGCAGCCCGGCGCCGACACCTCAAACGTCGCGACGCTGTTGGCGACGGCCCAGAGGTTGCCGCCCGCGTTCCCGCCGCGGCTGCCGCCGCAGATCAGCATGCACTCGCCGAGGGAGGCCTCGACGAGGGCATGGCGGTGGATGCATCCGACGGCGCGCAAGGGCGGGGGCTGGGCCGCGGGGGCGGGCGGGCGCCGCGGTGGCGCAGGGCCGCTCCCGCCGCCGCTCCCGCCGCCGCCGCCTTCCCCTCCCTCCGCCTCTTCCTCCTCGTCCTCGTCGTCGTCGTCCTCCTCGGCCCCCGGCGGCAGCAGCGTCGCGACGCACCCCATCGCCGCGTACCCGGCCGGCGGCACGGGCCTCCACAGCGCCACGCCCGACCCCGGCCGAGCCCGCACGCGCTCGAACGCCGTCGGGTAGGCCACCAGGCCGCTGCCCACCGCCACCACCACCACCTGGTGCGCCGGCCGCTGCGCGCTGCCCGCCGCCAGCACGTCGCCGAGCGGCACGTACCCCTGCGGCGCGACGGGGCGCCACACGGTGACGCCGCGGTCGGGTCCCAAGGCGTCGACCCCGCCCGCCCCGCACGTCTCGTAGGGCGGCCCGCCGGCCAGGGCGGCCGAGGGATGGCTGGCCCACAGGCGCTCGTAGCGGTCAGCGCGCGCGAGCGGCGCGTCGGGCGGCGGCACGGACAACGGCGCCAGCACGACCGACTGCAGGTGGAGCACGAGCGCGACCGTGTCGGGCGACAGGCGCACGGCGGCGTCGCCTACGTCGACGAGCAGGTCGCGGCGGCCGGGGGCCTGGGACAGGGTGGCGGAGACGTCGCAGGGCGCGAGCACGAGCGACTCGACGCGGCGGGCGGCGGCGCCGCTGAAGAAGGGGCCTTGGGCGGGGCCGCGGTCGCCGCCGTCGCCGCCGCCGCCGCTGGTGCCGCCGCGGCGCTGCTGGTGCTGCTGCTGCTGCTGCTGCGCTCGCCGACGGTGGTGGGCGGGCACGAGCGAGCGCTCCTGCGTGCGCACGGAGAGGCCGTGCAGGTCGGCGCGCAGCGTGCTGCGGTCGTCGCGCGTGCCGAAGCGCAGGTCCACGTCGGCCTGGAGCGCGAGGATGCGGAGCACGCCGTCGTCGCCGAGGCCGCCGCCGCCGCCGCCGCTGCCGCCGCCGCCGCCGCTCTCGCTCTCGCCGCCGCCGCCGCCGCCGCCAGACGTCGCCGCCTCGCCCGTCGCGGTCGCGGCCTGCTCCCCTGGCGCGGCCGCGCGCGTCTCCTCCCCTCCCAGGTTGCCGGGGCGCAGCGCGCTCGTGTGCGCGTCCACCAGGTAGACAGCGGCGCCCACGACCGTCAGGGCCACGTCCATCGCCGACCCGCGCGGCTCGCCATCGGGGCCGGAGCCGCCCGCGCTGCCCGCGCCGCCCGCGCCGCCGCCAGTCGCCGGCAGCGCCGCTTGCTGCTGCATCGACGCCTGCCGGCCAAACTGCGGCGCCAGGCCGGCCCACGCGTCGTGGAAGCGGCACGCGCGCTTGCCCAGCGACGCCCGCAGCGCCGCGTCGTCCTCCCCGGCGTGCAGCTCGACGCCGTCGGCGGGCTCGGCGAGCAGCCTCGCGCCGGGCGCCAGCGACAGCACGGCGGGCAGCGCCGACGCGTTGGCCACGCGCACGTTGCGCAGGCGCAGCGTCGCGTCGCGCCCGACGACCAGCAGGGGGACGCGCTCGGTGGGCGGCAGGCCACGCGGCAGCACGAGGGCGTGGCCGCGGCCGTCGTAGACGAACTCGCGCGCGCCGGGCGCGTCGGCGACGAGGCGGAACTCGGGGCTGAGCCACAGCGGCCCCGTCGCGAGGTGCGGCGCGCCGTCGGCCGGCAGGTGCAGCTCGCGCGTCTCAAAGGGGGCGGGCCGCGCGCCGCCCAGGGCGCCCTCGAGGCTGGGCACCGCGAAGGCGAGGGCCTGGGCGATGAACCCGACGTCGAGGACGACGGTCGGGCGCTGGAGCCGCAGGCGGACGCCCTGGAGCGCGACGCCGCCGCCGTCGGGCGCGGCGGCGGCCGCGCCGGCAGCACCGCCCGTCGTCGGCGGCAGCGGTGGCGTCACGGCGGGCTGCGAGTCGGCGGCCTCGGGCGGGGAGAGGCTCGTGCGCACGGCGCGGTACTCGAGAGTGAGCAAAGAGGGCAGCAGAGGGCCGCCGTCCGCGCGCGAGGCGCTGTTGTCGCCGCCGCCGCCGCCGCCGCCGCCGCCGCCGCAGCCGCCGCCGCCGCCGCCGCCGCCCACTCTTGCGACGTCGGCCGCCGTCGACAGCACGAGCGACGCCTCCGGCGGCACGCCCGGCCGCAGGTCCCGCGCGCACACGTTCGGCAGCGATAGGGAGAGCAGCATGTTGCGCGCCGTCGTGTACGAGTAGGAGACCCACAGGTCGGAAAACTCGACAGACCCAAACGGCGTCGGCGCGGCGTCGGCGGCGCCCGTGGGCGCCGCCTGCAGCAGCTCGAGCGCCGCGCGCCCGATCGACACGGTCGCGCGGAAGGCGCAGCTGTCCCCCAGCAGCGAGAGGAGGGCCGCGTCGGACGCGGTGAAGCGCGTGACGGCGTGGCGCTTGGCGCGCGCGTAGGCGGCGGCCTCGGCCGACGTCGCGGCGGCGGCGCGAGGCGGCGGCTGCTGCTGCTGCGTTTGCCGCTGCTGCTGCTGCTGCTGCGTTTGCTGCTGCTGCTCCCCCGGCGACTGCACCTCCTCGTCGCCGCCCAGCATGTCCGCGTCGCCACCGCCACCGCCACCGCCACCCAGCAGCCCCTCGTCGTCCTCCCCCTCGGGCGGCAGGCGCGGCAGCAGCGGGGGCGGCAGCCCCGCGGCGCGCGCCCGCTCGAGCGCCGCCACCGAGCGCGCCAGCGCGCGGCGCTGCGACTCGAGCATGGCCGCCGCCAGCGCCGCGCGCTCGGCCAGCACGCGCGCGTGCACGTCCGCCACGCCCGGGGGCACGGAGGGCGGCTCGCTGAAGTTGCGGCCCAGGATCTCGAGCAGCAGGCGGTACTCCTCGTCCGTGATGGACGCCGCCAGCACGGGCACCGAGACCGCCGTCGTCAGCGGGGGCAGCGGCGCGGGCTCGGCGGCCAGCGGCCGCTGCACGGCCACCTCTGCGCCGCCGCCCATGTCGCGGAACAGGTTGGCGCCGAGCCCGCCCGAGGGGGTGGACACGCGCGCGGAGATGCCGCTGAGGCGCACGCGCAGGTCGTCGAGCAGCACGCGCTGGCGCGAGGACGGCGGCGCGCTGGCGCTCGCGCTGGCGCCGGCGCTGGCGGCGGCGGCAGAGGCGGCGTCGCCGCTGCCGCCCTCTTGTCCTCCTCCTCCCGCTCCTGCTGCTGCTGCCGCTGGTGCTGCCCCGCCGCGCACCTCCCACAGCACCGTGTTGGCCACGGCTAGGTGGCCCAGGTCGAGCTCAAAATGCTCGGAGCTGCCGCTGTCGCGCGGGATGGCGACCACGGGCGTGTCGAGGGCGACGTCGAGCAGGATGACGGCAGGGGGGGGAGGGGGAGGAGGAGGAGGGGGGGCAGCAGGGGCCGCACCGGTCGGAGCGGGCGCGGCAGCGCCCGACAGCCCGGGCGACCGCGCTGCCGCCACAGCCGCCGCCGACGCCGCCGCCGACGCGGCATCCTGTGCCGCCTCGGCCGAGAGGCCGCCCTCGCTCGCCGACGGCCGCGGGCCGACATCGCCGGCGCCCCCGCCCGGCAGCAGCCCGCGCTCCCCGGGCGCCGCCGCCTCCTGCTCCCCCTCGACCACCGCGAGCGCGTCGGCCATCGCGAGCGCCGCCTGCTGCACGGCCAGGGCCCGCGCCTTGGGCGGCGCCTGCATGGCCAGCAGCGCCGAGACGTACTCGAGAAACTCGGCGAGGAAGCGCTGCATGTAGACCAGGCGCACGGAGGACAGGCGCGCGGCGACCGAGGTGTAGGGCAGGCCCGCCGGCACGCGCCGCTCGGCGAACGACTCGGCGGCGGCGTGCGTGCGCACATCCACCTCGATCAGGGAGCGGGAGACGCCCTCGCGCAGGGAGAGCATCGTGCGGTTGGCGTTGCTGCCGCTGCCGCCGCTGCCTCCGCCTGGCGCGCCCTGCTGTTGCTCCTCCTCCGTCTTCTTCGCTCCTGTTGTGGTGCCGTCGAGCCGCGTGTAGGCCGCCACCGCGTCGCCGAGCGCCGTGTGCAGGATGAGCGTGTTGGCCTTGATGTCCAGGTCGAGCTCAAAGTCGGCCACGGTCGCGACGGCCAAGGGGAGGGGGCGGCGGATTCGCGAGAGGGTGCTGCCGCCGCCGCCGCCGCCCGTGGCCGCCGCGGCCGCCGCCGCCTCCACCTCGCCCTCGGGCTCGTCGAAGCTGCCGCCCTCGTACGGCAGCGCCAGGCGCACCTGCTCGACCCGCAGCTGCAGGCGGAAGATGGTGTTGCCGCCAGCAGTGGCGCCGCCGCCGGAGGCGTGGCCCGTGGCGACGGTGGTGGGGGGCGCGGCGTCGCCGCCGACGCGCGTGGTGGCGGCCTCGCTGGCGGCGCCGCCGGCGCTGCCGCCGCCGCCGCCAGCGGGCATGCGAGGCGGCAGCAGCGGCAAGGCCGCGGCCCCGTGCTGTCCGCCGCCGCCGAGCACCCCCATGGGCGCGGACGACAGCGACGCCGACGCCGTCATCGTCGGCGGCGCGGCCAGGCCGAGGTCGGCGGTGCCCGGGGCCATCACGGGGGAGGACGACGCCTCGGGCGAGGAGGCCGCCTCTGCTCCCGCCGCCGCCGGTGCGCCCGCCGCCGCCGCCGCCGCCGCCCCAAACGCCTCCTCGCGCGCCGCCTCGTCGGCCCGCGCCGCCGCGTCGGCCATCACCGTCCCGACCGCCGCGATGTCCGTGCCAAACACCATGAGCGCGGCGACCGTGGGGCGGTGGCACGCGAACGCCAGCGACGCCAGGTGCAGGGCGAGCTCCACGTCGACGCCAGGGTAGTTTGGCGAGTCGGCAGAGTGGCGCGCGAACGACAGGCGCACCAGCTCCTCGCCGCCGCCGCCGCCGCCAGTCGCGCCGCCGCCGCCCGTCCCGCCGCCGCCGCCGCCCATCGCGTTGCCGCCGCCGCTCCCCGCGGCCGGCGGCTGGGCCTCCTTGGGCGGCGCGTCGGCGGCGGCGACGGCGGTGGCGGACGCGTCCCGCGAGAGGATCGAGCTGACGGAGAAGAACGAGGGCGCCGCGCGCGCGGGGCCGCGGCCCCACAGGCCGCCGCCGCCGCCGCCGCCGCTGCCGCGGCTGCTTTGCGAGCCGAGCCGCGCGAGCGACGGCGGGGGCGGCGACCCGCCGCCGAGCAGGCCGCCGAGGCCCACGCGCTGCCCCGCGAAGCCCGCGCGCAGGCCGCCCAGGCCCGAGCGCGCCAAGGGGCCGCGCTGCCCGCCGTCGCCGTCCCCAGGCTCGCTGGCCGTCGTCAGGCCGCCCTCGTGCGCGTCGAAGAACTCGTCCTCGTCGCCGCTTGCCGTGACGCGCTGGCCGCCGGAACCGCCTCCGCCGCCGCTCGCGCCGACGGAGCGGCGCGCCAGGCTGCCGCCGCCGAGGCTGCCGCCGAGGCTGCGGCCGAGGACGCCAGCGCCGCCGCCAGGCGCGCGCAGCCGCGAGATGGAGCGCGGGCGCGTGGGGCTGTGGCCGCCGGGCAGAGGCGAGCAGACGTCGGGCGCTGCTGGTGCCGCTCCCGCCGCCGCCGCCGCCGCCTCGTCCTCGGCCTCGGCCTCGTCCTCGTCGTCGTCGTCGGTCTCGTGGTCGTCCGCGCCGTCGGCCACGCCATCAAAGGCGTCCCCGGCGCCGTGGCCGGTGGCACCGACGGCAGCCGCAGCGGCGCCGCCGCGCGTGCCGCTGCGGGCGATGTAGACGCGCAGGGGGCGGCGCCGCCGGGCGGGACTGCCACCGACACCGGCCCCGCTGCCGCCGCCGCGGCCGCTCTGGTCGGCGCAGGGGGGGCCGAGCAGCCGCCGCGCGACGAGCAGGTCGCGCACGCGCAGCGCGCGCATGGCCGCGTCCGCCGATATGCCGTCGGCGCTCATGGAGAAGTTGACGCGCGCGCTCAGGAGCCGCAAGGACGCGAGGGGGACCTCCTCCTCGAGCGGGACGAGGTCGGGCAGAAAGCACGAGGAGCGCCGGGCGGCGGCGGCGGCGGCGGCGGCGGAAGCGTTGGCAGCGGCCACGGGAGGCCCGCCAGCGCCGCTGCCCGTGCAGGCGACGGGTAAGGGCGTCACGGCGGTGGTGGCGGTGGCGGAGTTGCTCGCGGCGGGAGCTGGTGCTGCTGCTGCATCGGCTGCTGCTGCTGCTGCTGCGTCGGCCGCGCCAGGCGGCTGCGGCAGCAGCGGCCACCAGCCCTTGGCGGGCGGCCGGCCAGACAGCAAGACCGCCACCTCCTGCACGCGCCCGCTCAGGCTCACCCACTGCTGGTGCTTGAACAGCTCGTCCAGCACGTCTGCGGTTGTGCCGACGCCCGCCTGCAGCGCCGCCGCCCGCGCGGCAACCGCCGCTGCCGTCGCCGCCGCTACGCCCTCGCCCTCGCCCGCGCTCGCGGCCGCCGCCGCCGCCGCGGTCGCCGCCGCCTCGGCCGCGTCGCCCTCCTGCAGCAGGCCCGCCACCGCCGCCATCTGCGCCGCGCTCTGCGTCAGCCGCTTGCGCAGCTCCGCCGCCGTCGCCGCGTCCGCGCACCGCAGCACCAGCGCGTCGGCCGACAGGGCCGCCGCCTGCTCGGGCCGCCCCGTCGAGGGGATGACGGCAACGACGTTGGCGGCGCCGCCGACGACCTGCGGCGGCACCATGACGGCGCGGCCGCCGCGCCAGTACTGGCGGCCTGAGGCCGGGGGCAGGTTGGCGGGGAGGGAGGGGTGGTCGGCGCCGCCGCCTGCGGCGACGGGGCGGTGGTGGTGCTGGAAGTGGGGCGGCAGGCCCTTGTTGGGGGAGGCGGGGGCGGCGCCGCCGGCGCGCGGCGTGCTCGGGCGAGCGACGGCGGGGGAGCCTGCTGCTGCTGCTGCAGCTGCTGCCGATGCGGGCGGCACGGCGGTGGCAGAGGCGGCGCTCCCAAAGACCAGGCCGTCGCGCGGGTCGTCACGGCCGGGCGTGACGTACACGCGCCCGCGCCAGACGTACACCCAGCGGTGCCCGTGCCAGCGCCTGGCGGCGGCGGCGGCGGCGGCGGCGGCGGCGGCCGCCGTGCCGCCGCCCGCGCCGCCCGCCGCCACCCCGGCGAGCGCCGCGCTCGCCGCGCTCGGGGCCGGGGCGGCCTTGCCGAGCACGGACACGGGTGCGCGGAACTCGGCCTCGGTCATCCAGAGCGGCAGCTGCGGCTGCCCAGGCTGCCCAGGCTGCTGCTGGCCGCCGGCGCCGGCCGGCGCCTGCCCCCCGCCGCCCGCGCCCGCCGCCAGCGAGGACACGACAGACATCAGCCGCTGGTAGCGCCAGGGCGACAGGTGCAGGCGCAGCGGGGAGGCGTCGAGGGCGGCGCGGATGACGGGCAGGCGCGGGTGGGGCGCGGTGGCCGCGCGCACGTCGGCGGCGACGCCCCACGGCTCGAGCAGCGGGACGAGCTTGCCGCCGCCAGAGGCGAGCGCGCCAAACGGCGACGGGCCGCCGCCCCCGCCGCCGCCCCCAACGCCCCCGCCCCCCGGCCACGCAAACGGCCGGCCGCCCGCGTGCAGGTAGGCGCTCACGTGGTCGAGGCGGAGCGCGAAGCACTCGTAGACGGCGGCCTCGTCGGGCGGGAGGCCGAGGTCGGACGGCAGGCGCGTCTCGAGCGTCAGGCAGCCGAGGTCGGCCACGAGCGTCGAGCGGACGCGGGCGGGGCGGCGGCGGGACGCGGCGGCGGCGGCGGAAGGGGCGCCGCTTTTTCCGACGCTGGCGCCACCGCCGCCGCCGCCGCCGTCGCCGTCGCCGTCGTCGTCGTCGTCGTCCTCTCCGTCCGGGATGGCCACCTTGGGCGCGTGCATGGTGACGGCGAGCAGCAGGCGCGGGCGGCCCGTCTCGGCGGCCTCGCGCGCGGCGAGGGCGCGCAGCTGCAGCTGCGCGGCGCGGCGCAGGCGGTCGGCGCGCGCGGCGGCTTGCGCCGACAGCGCGCTCAGGTCGTCGCCGCCGCCCCCGGCTGCAGCTGCCGCTGCGGCTGCCGCTGCTGCTGCTCCCCCGGCCGCCCCCGCGCCGTCATCGTCGTCGTCCAGCGCCGACACCGAGAAGAAGGACGCCACGTCGCGGACGGCGGCCGGGTTGTACGTGACGTAGGAGGGGGCGACGGCGAGCCGCACGACCGTGTCGGCGCGGCCGTCCTGCGGGCTGCGCGTGAAGCGCGCACACACGGCGCTCGCGTTGTCGCTGCCGGTCGGCGCGCCGCCGCCGCCGCCGCCCGCGGCCGTCCCGTCGCAGCCCCCGAGCGCGGCCGCCGGCGCCGCCGCCGCCGCCGTCGCCGTCGAGCGCGCCGCGCCCGCCGCCACGCCCTCGCCCTCGAGCACGCCAGAGCTCAGCAGGGGTCCCCGCGCGCTGCTCACGCCAAACGCGCTCAGGTCCAGGTGCGCGTCCAGGGTCGTGGGGTAGGCCACCAGCAGCACGTCCGCCGACGTGAGGCTACCCTGCACCACCACGCGGCCGCGGGCGTCGACCAGCTCGACCATCCCGGCCTCGAAGTGCACGACGCAGCGCGTGCGCACCGTGAAGGGCGTCTCCTTCTTGTCAGAGGCGCCGCCGGAGAAGGCTGAAGCGCCTCCCGGCCCGGCGAGCAGGGCCTCCTGCTGCGCGACCATGGCCTCGAGGGCGCGCCACTCATCGGGGCCGAGGGCGGCGGTCATGGTGGCCTTTTTCGCGGCGGGGGCCGGGGTGGCAGCGACTGCGGCCGGCGGCGGCGGAGACGACCCTGTCGCGGCCGCCGCCGCACCCGAAGCAGCAGCCGTGGGCGAGGGCGGGCCGCTGCCGCCGCCGATGCCGGCCACCGCCGCGCCTGCTGCTGCTGCTGCTGCCACTGCTGCTGCTGCGACCGCCGCGCCTCCCATGCTGCCGCCGGTCAGCCCCGGCGCCACCAGCGCCGCCGCCGCCGCCGCCGCCGCCCCAGCAGCAGCCGAGGGCCCAGCGGCGGCGGCGGCAGCGGTGCCCCCCGCCGCAGGCGGCGCCCCCCCCGTCCCATACAGCCACCCAAGCCAGCCCCTCTGCTGCGTCTGCGGCTGCTGCTTGCCCGCCTGGCCCGCCATCTGCCGCGACGTGGGCACGCCCGCCGCCATTGCTGCGGGCCCCCCGCCCTGTCCGCCGCCGCCGCCGCCCGTGTCGAGCGCCGCGACCAGGTTGCGCTGCGCCTGCGACCGGAGCGCGCGCCACTTTGCGTGCGCCATGCGGCGGAACAGCAGCGACACGTGCTCGTCGAGCTTGGCGTCCATGCCGGCGATTTGGGCGTCGCCACCGGGGGGCAGCCCGCGCTGGAGGCACGCGACGTACAAAGGGATGTACTGCTTGCGCATCCGCGCGGCGTCGCGCACCGACGCCCAAGCGAAGCGGCTGCCGGCGCCGTCGCCCGCGGCGCGCTGGGCGGCCTCGCACCGGCGGACGACCACCTTGGCTGCGTAGCGCCACCACAGGCGCGCGCCCTGCGGCGAGTCCGGCCTGCAGCGCGGGCGCATGTGCCGGTGGGGCGCCGCCTGCTGGTAGCGGTCGAGCTCCGACAGCAGGCGGCGCGCCGAGCGGTACTGCGGCTGCGCGCAGCGCACGGCGATGGCGGCCAGCCGCAGGTCGAGCTCCTGCGCGGGGTCCGACTCGGAGGCGCGGGCGGCGGGGGCGCGGCGCGTGTAGCGCATGGAGCCGTCGACGGGGGCGAGGAGGTAGGCGTGCTCCTGCTGGCAGGGCGGGAGCGGCGGCGGCGGCGGTTGGCCCTTTTCTGAAGAGAGAGCGGCGGCAGATGCGGCAGCAGCGGGAGCGGGCGCCACTACCACCACCGCCGCCGCCAGCGCCGACGTGGGCGGCGCCAGCAGCGCGTCCCACTCTCCCAAGCCCAGCGCCGCCCAGTTCTTGCCGCCCGGCGTCTCCAGCGCCTGCGCGTCGCAGTCGAAGTAGACCGCCAGGCCCGACAGCCGCACGCCCTTGCGCAGCGTGCGCAGCGCGTCGCCGCCGGCCACAAACGCGCGGCGGCCCGACGGGTCGACGGTGTGCGCGGCGATGTCGGCGAGCGACAGGCCGACGGCGAAGGGCCTGCCCGGGTAGGACACGTCGTCCTCGTAGCGCACGTGGACGTTGGAGATGCGCAGCTCGAGGTTGCCGACGATGGTGTCGATGAAGGCGCGGAGGCGGCCGCCGCCGCCGCCGTCGGCGGCCGCGGCAGCGGCAGCGGCGGCAGAGGCGCCCTTTTTGGCGCCGCCGCCGCCTCCGGGCCCCGCCGCAGCCGCCGCCTCGGCCATGGCCTCGCGCGCCTCCACCTCACGGATCCAGTCGGTCTCGGCCGCCGCGACGCGCCTGCGCTTGGCCGCCTGCTCCGCCGCCTCGGCCTGCGCCTCGTACTCGGCGATCGACGGGGCAGCGGCGGCAGAGGGGCCATCGCTGCCGCCGCCGCCAGCGCCGCCGCCGCCAGCGCCGCCGCCCGCGGCAGCAGCATCAGCAGTCGCGACCTCCGCGCGCGGGCACGCGAGCACGTACAGCCGGTCGAACTCGGCCACGACCGGCTCCTGCCCGAGCTTGTTCCAGGGCACCTTGAGCGTCAGGCGGCCCAGCAGCCCGGCCTTGACGGTCAGCGGCAGCGGCGCGCCCGGCGGCTGGCCCGACCCGCCGCCGCCCGACAGCAAGGCGTCGAGCGCCTCGGGCCGCAGCTGCAGGTTGCGCAGCTCGACGTCGCCGCGCCACACGCTGATCTTGAGGGACTCGGCGTCGAGGCCCTGGACGTACTGGCCCAGGTACCGGTTGAGGTAGTAGGCGACCTGGGCTTCGAACATGGTTCTTGGAGTGGTGTAGAGCGAGGGGGGGAGCGCGTTCCCCGCCGTTCCTTGTCGGACGGTGACGGCGCTTGCCCGTCGTCCAAGACCGACGTCGGCGACGCTCGGGAACAAGCGACGCGACGCACCTGGCAGTTTTAAACGAGACGACGGCCTGCACAGAGGGCGCGAGGTTGTACACCCTCTGAGGGGTGCGAGCGCGGCCCCTCGCGTGATTGGTCTCACGCGCGTATCGAGAAAGCCCCTGTTTGAGCGGCCCCTCCGATCGCGTTGTACGCGTGTTCAACGCGTAGACGCGCCGATCGATCGCGCGGCGCGGGTGTGGTGCGCCCGAGAGGACGCTGTTTGGCGGGTGGAGGAAAACTTTTTGTTTCGGGGGAGAGAGAGCTGACAGAGAGCTGACAGAGAGCTTTTTTGCCGCTCGCGCCTCAAAGAGGTCGTGGACACGCGCGCGCTATCTCATTTTCGAAGGATAGGTGTGTGTGGATTCGCGCGCGCGATATCGATGGATGGTCAGGATATGTGAGTGGTGTTGCGGCTGGCGCCAGGCTTTTGGGTTCGTTCGCCAAGGCGCGATCGGCAGCGGCTCGCGCGTCGTCCTCGTCCTCGTCCTCGTGCTCGCGCTCGACGAGCGATTGCGACAAGACCATCCCCCCCCACACCCCCCCCCCGCTAGCCTCTCCCTCACACACAATCACACACGCTCGTCCAACCTGTATCTCGATCGACGACCGATCCGCTGCGTCGCGCAACACGGCATGACGACGACGATAATTTGAATTTTTTCCGAAACCATGGAGGGCGACGCGACCCGGCAGCCGGACGACCATCAAGCGACGATGATGGTGACGGATTTGCCAGACGAGAACCTCGTCGAGCGGCGCGCGCCGACGCCCGCCAGGCCGAGCGACGCCGGCGCCGCCAAGCCCGTGGCGCCGCCGCCGCCGCCGCCGCTGCCGACTCCGCCGCCGCCGAACCTCCCCTCCTCGTTGGACGACAACAAGGCGCCCTCCTCGCCGCCGCCCGTGCAGCCAGAGCGACAGCCAGGTCAACAACAGCCGCACCACGCTCCCATGTCGCTCGAGCACAACGAGCCCGTGACGCCCGAGTGGGCGATGCGCCTCGAGCTCGCGCTCGACGCCGCGACGCGCGCGACTACTGAGGGCGCCGACGCCGTCGGCAACGCCATTGGCAACGACGGCAATGGCAACGCAACCGCCTCGATCGCCGCGCTGCGGCGCGTGCTCCCGCCGCGCGTGCTGGCCGAGCTGCTGGTGCGCGCGACCAGGCTCCTGCGCGCGGAGCCGACGCTTGTCGAGGTTTGGCCGTCGCGCCCGCCGCAGCAGCGGCGCGGCGAGCAGCAGCGGCAGCAGCAGCAGCAGGGCGGCCAAGAGAACGACGAGCACGTGGTCGTCGTGGGCGACACGCACGGCCAGTTCCACGACCTGCGGCGCCTTTTTGCCACGGCCGGGTACCCGCGCGAGCGGCAGGAGCGGCAGCAGCAGCAAAGGCGCGAGCAGGAACGGGCCGCCGACGCCCCGCCCGCGCCGATGCCGCCGCCGCCGCCGCTGCCGCCCGTGCTCGTCGACCCCCGCGCCCTCTGCGCCGACCTGCGGGCGGCCGCAGAGGCGGCGGCGGCGGGCGGTCCCGCGACCGCCGCGCCCCCCGCGCCGCCGAGCTCCCAACCCCGCGACCCCCACCCCCACCAACAGCACCGCGGCCCGCGCACCTTCGTGTTCAACGGCGACTTTGTCGACCGCGGCGCGTGGGGCGTCGAGCTGCTGGCGCTGGCGCTGGCGTGGAAGTGCGCGCTGCCGCGGCGGGTGGTGCTGCTGCGCGGCAACCACGAGTCGGCCACGTGCACGCGCGTGTACGGCTTTTACGCGGAGCTGGCGGCCAAGTACGCGGGGGCGGCGGCGGCAGCGGCGGCGGCGGCAGCGGCAGAAGGAGGGGCAGCGGCGGCAGCAGCAGCAGCGGCAGCAGCAGCACCCGCCGCTCTGGCGAGGCGAAAGCAGCAGCAGCAGCACCAGCAGCAGCCGCACCAGCAGCAGCAGCAGCAGCAGCAAGGCCCGAGCCACAAGGACCTCTACGCCGCCTTCCGCCGCCTGTTCGCGACCATGCCCCTGGCCGCCCTCATCGAGGGCCGCACGCTCGTGCTGCATGGCGGGCTCTTTCGCGCGGCGCCCGGGGGGTCGGCCGCCGCCGCCGGCTCGGCCGGCAAAAAGGCTGCCAAGAAGGCCAAGGCCGCCGCCAGCGCCAACGCCAGCGCCGGCGCCGCCCCCACCCCCTCGCACGCGGGGCCCCTGCGCGTCGGCACCCTCGCCGAGCTGCGCGCCGCCCCAAAGGGAGGGCAGGACCCGGACGGCCTCTCGGCGACTTCGCGCGCCGCTGCAGACGTGCTCTGGTCCGACCCGGCGCTTCGCAGGGGATTGCGCGCCAACGCGGCGCGCGGCGTCGGGTGCGTGTTCGGGCCGGACGTGACGCACGCCTTCATGCGCGCCGAGGGGCTTGAGCTGGTCATCCGGTCGCACGAGGGGCCGGACGCGCGCGACCGCGGGGGCGAGGAGGACGAGGAGGAGGAGGACGAGGGCGACGGGGGCGACAACGAGGAGGAGGAGGAAGGGGGGCACAAAGGGGCGGCCGCCGGCGCCGCTCGCGCCAGCGCCGACGAGGACGAGGACGGCGACCGGACGCGGCGCGACTACGGCGGCGGCCTGAGCGCCGAGCTCGGGCCCATGCTCGAGGGCTACTCCGTGGACCACGTCACGCCCAGCGGCGTCCTGATGACGGTCTTTTCGGCGCCGGACTACCCGCAGTTTCAGCCAGAGACCGAGGAGGAGGAGGAGGAGGAGGAGGGGGACGGTGAGAAAGAGGCGGGGGCGGGCGGCGAGAAGGGCGGGGAGGGGGAGGCGGCGGCAGAGGTGGGGGCGGCGGCGCCGGAGGGAGGGGAGGCGGAGCGGCAGGAGCCGCTCGAGGGCGCGGCGGCCGAGCCCGGCGCCGACCTCCCAGCCGCCCCTCCTCACCCGACCGCAGCCGAAAACGGCGGGGAGGTCGACACGGCCGCAAATGTCGCTCTCAAAGCAGACGCCGGGGCCGACGCCGACGCCGGCGCCGACGCCGACGCCGGCGCCTCGCCCCTCCCGCCGCCCGCCGCCGCCGCCCGCCGCCGCCGCTACAACAACCTCGCCGCGGTGGCCCTGCTGACGGGTCCCACGTGGGCCGCCCCGCAGATGCTGCGGTTCGCGGCCGACCTGCCGCGCCCGCCGGCTCCGCCCTACTACGACTTTGACCTTTGCCAGGCGCCCAGCGACGACGCCGAGGAGCTGGCGGCGGCGCTCGGGCCCGTGGGCAGTGGCGGTGGCGGCGGCGAGGACGACGGCGACGGAGGGTCGCCGGCGGCGGCAGCGCCGTCGCTGCCGCCGGGCAAGCGGCGACGCGCCGCCTCGAGCGGCGTGGCCCTCGCGGCCGCGGCCGCGGCCGCCCTGGAGCGCCCCGGCGACAGCAGCGAGGGTGACGACGACTTTGACCCGTGCCAGGAGGAGGGCGGCGGGCGCCGCAAGGCGAAAAAGAAGAAGGCGGGCTTGCGCTGCTCCTAACGCCTCGGTCCTGGTGCCAAGCTGCGGCGGCGGACCCGACCGATGCCCAGCGCCAACGGTGCCGATCAGGACAACGGGCAAAGGAGGAAGACGCGCGGCGCCCGAGGCCCCCGCTCTGCCGCCGCCGCCGCTGCCCCGCCGGCCCGAGCGCCGAGGCCGCCGTCGACGACGACAACGCCGACCGCGGCCGCTGCTGTCCCTTGATTCCTCTTTTATCCCTTGCCCCTAGCGTGGACGTCACGTCCTCCTCCTGTGACATCATACCCGCCCGCTCTAGCATTCGCCATTCGCCCGACGTTTAGAAAAACCACCCACTAAAAAGTGGAGAAAAAGCAGCAGCGATGATCGCCTCCTCGTCCAAGCAGGCCGTCGCGACCACCACCAGCCGGTCGCGCTGCGTGGCCGTCTCGGCTGTCAGCAAGCCCGTCGCCGCCGACGCAGGTGCGCCCGTCGTCTCTCGCGCGCGCCATTTGCGATTTTGCGAGCCGGCAGCACACCACAAAATTTCCGATCCGCCCCCCCCTTGGGCATCCCCTGCGTCGCGCCGGCCCGAGACCCTCCTTCTCGCGCCATCCGCCAATGACGGCCCCGACCCGCTCCATGCCCTGCATTGGATCGGGCGCAACCGCCGGGGGACAAGGGCAAGGGGGGTCGCCGCGCCGCGCCGTCGGCCGGCCCCGCGGGGCGTCCGGCGGCGCGCGTCGTCTCGCGGCGACGGGCTCGCCGCTTGCTGCCGCCGTCTCTCTCTCGCTCTTTCGAGGCACCGCCCCCCACCTCACACCTCGCTTCCTTACCTCCCACTCCCGCCACCATCGAAAAACCGCCGGAAAACAACACCCAATCAACAGCCACACCCTCCCGCCGGCAACTCCTCCTCTCGGGCGGCGGCGCCGCCCTCGCCGCCCTCGCCCTCGCGCCCGCCCGCCCGGCCCTCGCTGCCGAGGACGCCGCCGCCGTCGCAGACGCCGTCGCCCAGCCCGCCGCCGCGCTGCCGGCCGCCGTGCCGGCCAAGGCCGCCAAGGCGCCGCGCGGCTTCAACCCGGTCCTCGACCAGAACGACAACTACCAGTTCCTCTACCCCTTCGGCTGGCAGGAGGTCAGCGTCCAGGGCGCCGACGTCGTCTACAAGGACGTCGTCGAGCCGCTCGAGTCGGTCTCCGTGACCCTGCTCCCCACGGACAAGGCCGACATCTCGGACTTTGGCGACGCGGCCACGGTCGCCGACACCATGGCGCGCAACGTGCTCACGGCCCCGGGCGCCGACGTGACAGTCGTGGCCAGCGCCGAGCGCGCCGACGGCAAGGGGCGCAAGTACTACGAGTTCGAGTACACGGTCAAGAACAGCCGGTACACCAGGCACTCGCTGGCGGTGGCGTGCGCGCACGGCGGCACGTTCTACACGCTGACGACGGGCAGCAACGAGAAGCGGTGGGGCAAGATGAAGAAGAACCTGCAGACGATGGTGCGGTCGTTCTCGCTGATCAACTAGGGAGGGGTAGGGGGAGGGCGAGAGAGGGTGGGAGGAGGGGGCGGTGGCGGGCGTCGTCGTCGTCATTGGGCGGCCGCCGTACGTTTTCGCGGCCCTCTTCCTTCCCCATCGCGGGCCTTTTCGTGAGTTCTGATGGTGCCCTTCGACTCGCGATTTATTTTGTTTCTGTTCAGATGAAAATAGCGCAACCGACCGTCTGTCTCTTGTGTTGGACTCTGCGTTGGTTGCGGGGGCCGGAAAGGTCGGATCCCCCGGGGGTCGCGTTTTGCGGGGGCGGAGAGGCGGACCCGACTGCCGAGGCGCCGAGCGACGACGGAGCGGGGAGGACGGGAGACAGCAAGCAGGCAGGGCGCCGCGCGTGTCGGCGGGGTCGAAAGAGGGAGACGAAGCAAAGGGGCGCATTTGTGTGGAAGAGGACTACGATCCTAACAAAAGTTAACAGTCAAGTGTCTCACGGCGCGGCGGCCGGCCGCGTTTCTCCCGGCTCGCCGACGACGGCGCCAGACAAGCCCCCCCGCTCCTCCTCCTGCTCGTCGTCCTGCGGTGGCGGCGGCGGCAGCTGGGGCGGCGGCTGCTGCTGCCCCGCGCCGTCGTCGCCAGGCCGGGCGTCGATGAAGCGGCGCGAGGGCGCCCGCTGCGGCGCAAGCGCTGCCGCAGCGCCGGCGGCGGCGCCGATCGGCTCTCCTTCATTGCTCGCCTTGTCAGTTCTGCTGCTGCTGCTGCCGCTCAGGGCGCCGGCGTCGGCGGTGGTGCCGCTTGGCGCTGCCTCCGCTGTCGCGGCTTCGCCGCCTTCGTCGCTTTTGCTGCGCGCGGCCGCGGCCGCGGCCTGCGCGGCGGCGAACGCCGCGTCCGCCGCCGTGCCGCCGCCGCTGCCCGGGCCGCCGTCGTCCTCGTCCTCCGCTCTGGGCACGCCGGCGCCGCCGCCGCTCTTTTCGCCGGCGATGCTGCCGCCGCCGCTCTGGCCGCTGCCGCTGCTGCTGCTGCCGGCACCGCCCCCATCCAGGGCCGCGGCGGCCGCCCCCACCTCATCCTGCTCGCCGGCGGCGGCGGGCCCGCCTCTTGCCGCCGCCGCTGCCGCCGGCCCGACCGCGCCCGCTTCCGTCGCCGCCGTCGCCGCAGCCGAGGTCGTGCCGTCCGCGTCGTCGTCGTCCGCGACGCCGCCGCCGTCGTCGTCCTCCGCGTACGCGTCGGCGTCCGCGCCTGGACGGGGCGGCGTCGTCGCCTTGCCGGCAAAGTTCCGCGCGATCTCGGCCGCGCGCGCCTTCACCGCCACCGCCGACGCCGACGACGCGGTGTCTGCCGCGACCGCGCTGGCGTCCTCCTCTTTCTCCTCCTCCCCCTGCAACGGCGGCGGCGGCGGCGGCTGCGCGGCGCGCCCCTCGGGCCCCTCGCGCTGCCGCTGCCGCTGCGGGTCTTGTTCTCCCTCGCCTTCTTGTCGCCTCCTCTCGTCGAGCAATGCCGATGACGGGCTGGCTCCTCCGATTGTTGCTGTTGTTGCTGCTGCTGCTGCTGCTGCTCCTGTCAACGGGTTGCTCCCGCCGCCCGCGGCCAGCGACTTGGCGCTCGCCGCCGTCGCCGACGCCGCCGCGGCCGAAGCTGCCTTGGCGGCCGCGTGCTCGGCGCCCATCACCAGCGACGGCGACGGCGGCAGCACCAGCTGCGCGTTGCTGAACCCCTCGTAGTAGCCCCACGTGTACGCCAGGCACGCCACGGACGTCAGCAGCAGGATGCCCACCGTCAGCCGCGCCAGGCCCTCGCGCTCGACGTAATCGGACAGCCAGGCGCGCGCGCCGCCGCCGCCGCCATGGCCGCTGCCGTGGCCGCCGTGGCCGCTGCCGCTGCCGCTGCCGCCGCCGTTGCCACTGCCGTTGCCGATGATGATGCCGCCGCCGTTGCCATTGGGCAGGCGGCCGCCGGGGCTGTGATACAGCCCGTTCTTCATCGCCGGGGTCGGACTTTATCACGGGGGGGCCCGGCGGGAGTTAATTTTTCCCTCTCCCCCTCCCCCTCTCGAGTGAAAAAGGGGGAGCCCCGACGGTTGAGCGGGACGCCGGCCCGCACGCAGGCCAGGAGTGGCGGCGCGCCGAGCAAAAGCCACCGCCCGAGGGCCGATTGCGACGGCGTGCGATAGAGGGGTCGGGTCGGGGCTGTGGGCGCGCGCGCCTCTTGCAAAAGGAGACACCCCCTTCGCAAGGAGGAAGGGCCAAAAAATGAAATCTGAGCGCGAAGGAGAGTGACAGTGCAAGGAGAGTCGTGCGAGAAAGCGGGATTAGGGCTGACCGAGAGCTGTCTCGGTAACATGGGAATCGCAGAGAGAGTTGTGTTAGGGGGGAGGGGGGGCGGGAAGGGGGGATTTGGAGGGACGAAGCGGCGCGCGGCGTTTGTTCGCGCGCGCCGCTCTCGCCTCCCCCCCAACCGCAAAAAAGAATCGCGGCGTTTGTTCGCGCGCCGCTCACCGGCTGTCGTCCCCGGCTCGCGACGCAGCAGCAGCGGCAGCGCCGGCCAGAAGCAGAGCCTCGCACCCGGCCGCGCAGCGCGCCCACGACCGCCGGTCGTGCGGCGCCTCGCGCCCGGCCGCCGCGGCCGCCCGCATCTGCATTGCGCGCCAGCGCCGGGGCCGCCGACGGAGCACGCGGCACGCGAGCGCCGCGCGCGCCACGAGCTCGGCAGAGACGACGCGGGCGGCGGCGGCGGCGGCGGCGGCGGCCCTCGGTCGGGAGGCCCGCGGGCGGCGTCTCCCGCCCTCGCGGCCGCTGCTGTCGCTGCCGCTGCTCGCCTCTGCGTAGCTGCTTAGCGGGCTGATGCCGCCGGCCGCCGCCGCGCGGTCGTCGTCCCCGTCCCCCTCCTCCTCCCCCTTGCCGCCGTCGGTCTCCCCCGCCGACCACCCCTCCTCCTCCTCCTCCTCCTCCGCGTCCTGGTCCAGGCCCGCCGCCCCGTCGCCGTAGACAAACCCGTCGCCGCACGCGCCGTCGGCGGCAAAGACGCTGTAGTCGTCGACGCCGGCGTCCTCGGCCACGGCGCCGCCGCTGAAACCGCCGCCGCCGCCGCCAAGGCCGCCGCCCAGGCCGCCGCCGCCCAGGCCGCCGCCGCCCAGGCCGCCGCCCCCAAAGACCACGGGCAGCGCGCCGTAGCGCATGGCCAGGCGCGCAAAGAGGGCCTGGCCGCGGGCGGCGCCCGTGCCGCCGCCGCCTCGGAGCGGCAGGGCAAACTCGGGACGCAGCGGGGCGAGGGCGCCTGACGAAACTGAGGCGCCGCCGCCGACGCCGCCGCCAACGCCAACGCCGCCGCCGCCGCCGCCCCCGCCGGCTGCCGCCGAGGCACCGTCGCCCGGCGAGGAGGACGACGACGACGAGGGCGGCGGCGGCGGCAGGATCAGCGCGGCGTCGGCGCCCGCAAACGCACGGTGCAGCAAGCCCGCGGCGTGCCGCCCGCCCTCGGTCGCGAACAGCACGCGCACGTCGTCGGGGAACTCGCGCCGCGCCAGGTCCAGCAAGCGCGCGGCCGCGGAGCCGCGCGGCGGCGCGGGCGCCTGGGGCGGCGGGGGGAGGCCCATCGACGCGGCGACCTGCGCGCCCGCCCACGCCGACGCGGCGGCCGGCTCGTCGCCGCCCTCGTCGCCGCCGCCGCCGATCCCCTCGAGCAGCGCGACGACCACGACCTGCGCCCCGCGCGCGACGAGCCCCGGGATCGACGCGGCCAGGACCTCGGCCGCCAGGCCCCCCTGGCCCGAGCGCGCCGACAGGCGGCAGGGGCACGCGACGAGCGCGGGGGCGCGCGCGGACAGCGCGTCGGGGCGCACCTCGTCGTCGGTCCCGTCGCCGCCGTCGTCGTCCAGGCCGCGGGCGTCGGCCTCGGGCTCGCCGAGCATCAGGAGCTCGGGCGACAAGGCGAAAGGGTCGTCCTCCTCCTCCTCCTCCTCGGACTCGGCCTGCAAAGCCGCGGCGGCGGCCCCGTCGCCAGAGCCGGCCATGACCACCGCCTCGAGCTGGTCCGGCAAGAGGCGCAGGCCAACCTCGCGCCGGTACGCCTCATGGTAAGCGGCGCGCCCCGCCCACCCGAGCCCCTCCTCCGTGCACGGATCGAAGCCGCCGACGCCGCCGCCGCCGCCGCTGCCTCTGCCGCGGCCGTGGTTGCTGGCGTTGCCATTGTCGTCGTCGTCGTCCGCCAGAAACGGGTCGCGCGAGGGGTCCCAGGCCCGCGCGAGCGCGCGGGGGAGGCCCAGGCCGCCGATGACGCCCTTGACGGCGGGCGGAGGCCGCCCCGACGCCGCCGAACAAGCCCGCCGGAAGGCCGGCGACGCCAGCAGCTCGGCCGCGTGCGACGGCGACGGCGCCAGCACGGCCGAGGCGGCGGCGAGGGCCTCCGGGGTGGGCCCGCCCGCGCCGTCGAGCAGCGCGATCGCGCAGGGCGCGTCTTTGGTCGCTGCCGCGCGGCCGACGATTTCGGCCGCGCGCCAGTCGAGGGCGAGGAACGCGGTGGCGACGAGCTCCCCCGGTCGCCGCTTGGCGGCGTCGTTGTCGTCGCCGGGCGACGCCGCCACCGCGGTCGCCGCTTTTTCCAACGCGGCCGCCCAGCCGCCACCGCCTGCTTCGGGCCCGACCAGGACCCTCGGCACGCCGGCCGCGTCGTCGGCGCAAGGCGTCCCTGCCCACTGTCTGCCGCCTGCCCCCGCGGGCGCCACGACGGCGACCCGGTGGTGCCCCCGCGCCGCCAAGGCCGCCGCCAGGTCCTCCGCCCCGGTCGGCGCGCCGGCGCCGGGCGCGCCGACGACGCAGACGATGCCGAGGGTCGCCGCCGCCCCCGGCGGTCGCCGTGTTTGTCGCCGGGTCTGCCGCTCCGGCTGCTGCTGCGGCGTCGGCGGCGCCGGCGGGGCCGGCGGCCTGCGCGGCGGAGCGGCAGCGGCGGCGGCAGCCGCGGCCGGGGGGGCGGGAGCGGCCGGGGCAAGAGGCGGCGCTGGCGCGACGGCGGCGGCGGCGGCGAGGGGGGCGGCCGCAGAATCGCCGCTGTCCAGCACCCTGCCAATCGCGGCGCGCAGGGACGCGTTGCGCCGCCGGAGCTCGTCGAGCGGCCGGGTCTTCCGGGACGTTCTCGGCGGTGCCGCGGCGGGCGGCGGCGGCTTTGGTCGCTGCTGCTTCGCTTGCTGCTCGTCGGCGTCGGCGGGGACGGGACGCGGCGCGGGCGGTGCGCCGCGCTCGCTACTTTGCGCCAATGCCGGCGCTAGCGGGCGCGACGCCCCGGCTGCCGCCTGTCCGATGATTCTCAACATCACGCGCCGCTGAGGATGCGCGACGGGACGGGACGGGACGGGAGGGTGCGCGATCCTCCCTTCTCCCTTCTCCTCTCCGCGGAGGCCACAGGCGAGAGAGATGGAGCTGATCGGGGGGGTTGAATGACGGGTTCAGTTGAAATGACAGAACAAGAGCAAGGCACGTGTGACGTTGGTTGATACCGGGTGCGCTGGAACAAAAAGGTGCAGCGGGTCGCGACCTGCGGAGAAGCAGAAGCACCAATCCCAAACTCCTGGGTCGCCGAGCGGGGCCGAGCGTCGTGCGTTTTTGGGGCGCCTCCCGCGTCTTCCAAAAGCAACAGCACAAAGCGCGAACCTGCTCCCAGCCTTCCCACACGCATGCAGAATTAGAGAGGTCGTGACCCTTCGTCAACATCAACTCACACGCCGGCCGGCACGCGCGCCCGGACGAACCCCCGAACCCTCTCCTTGACCGAAAACTAGGGCCCCCTGGCCGAGGGCCGGGCGCTCTTGGCGCTGTCGTCGTTGACTCGCCTGGTCGCCGTCGCAGAGCTCTCTCGGCGGCGCCCGGAAAAAAGCCATGGGCAATGCGCCGTCCTCCTTGAACGGCGGCGACGGCAGCCGCACGGTCAGCGGCGGCAGCATGTTCAAGCGCATGTCGTCCAAGAGCCTGCGCGCGAGGTCGGCGTCCTCGTTCCTGCGGCGGCGTTCGCGCGCCAATGGCGGCGGCGGCGATGAGGAGGAAGATGAGGGGGCGGTCGACGGCGGCGACGGCGCCCCCGCCGCGGCCTCTTCTTCCTCCTCTTCGCTGCTGCCGGCGCTCCGATCCCCTCCTCCCCTCGACCCGGACGACGTCTGGTCGTTCCTCGAGTACGCCGCGCGCCGCTACCCGGACGACCTGGCCGTCGTCGACTGCGGCGCCCCCGGCACTGCCGACCGCGCGCGCCGCCTGCTCACCCACGCGCAGCTGAGGGGGCGCGCCGTCGCGCTCGCGCGGCACCTGCAGCGCGAGGTAGAGGCGGCCGCCGCCGGCCCGTCCTCCTCCCCCTCGTCCTCCTCCTCGCTGCCGCCTCCCGCCCCCGCACAGGCCCGCGTGGGCGTCCTGCTGCGCAACTGCTCCGAGGCGCTCGAGCTCCACTGGGCGTGCGCCCTCCTGCGCTGGTGCGTCGTCGACCTCAACGTCGCCCTGTCGCCGCCCGAGCTCGGGCGCGCCCTGCGCGACGCCGCGTGCGACGCGCTCCTCGCCTCGGGCGACCTGGCGCCCCTGGTGGCGGCGGCGCTGCTCGAAAAGGAGGAGGAGGAGGAGGGGGGGGGCGACGACAACGATGCAGAGGGCGGCGCTTCCGGCTCCGGGCCGCCGCAGCAGCAGCTCCCCCTCCCTCTGCGCGCGGTGGTGTGGGCGGCGCCGCCCTCGGCGCCCGCGCGGCACTTTTGCGCGCCCGACGGGTGCGAGGCGGGCGGCGAGGAGGAGGAGGGCGCAGCGGCCGGGGCGGCCGCGCCCCTTTTCCCGTCGCCCGTCCTGCCGTCGCTGCGCTGCTCTGCGTTTCCCTACTCGGCGCCCGACCTCTCGCCCGGGCAGGAGGCCGCGCTGGTCGCCGAGGCGCGCGCGGCCACGCAGGCCGCCGGAGGGCCCCCGGTCCCCTTCCACCTCTACTTCACCAGCGGCACCACGGGCCGCAGCAAGATGGTCCCGCTCTCGCAAGCCGCCGTCGCGCGCCACGCCCTCGGCTGCGCCGCCGAGCACGCGCTGTCCCGCTCGGACGTGTGGCTGCACGCCGCCCCCCTCTTCCACCTGGTCGACGCCTTCGCCTGCTACGCGATCACCCTGGTCGGCGGGCGGCACGTGACCCTCCCGGCCTTCACGGCCGCCGAGTTCCTGCTGGCCGTCGATCGCGAGCGCGCGACCGTGACCAACGTAGCGTCGACGATGGTGGCGCTGGCGGTGGCGTCGCCGCTCGCGGCGCAGCACCCGCCCCCGTCGTCGTCCTCGGGGCGGCGGGCGAGAGCTGGCGCGCCGGCGCGGCGCCTCTCCTTGCCGCCGCCGCCGCCGGACCTGTCGTCGCTGCGGCTGCTGTCGTGCGGCGGCTCGCCACAGCCGCCCGAGGTCGTCCGGCGCGCCGTGGCGCTCTTCGGCTGCCCGCTCTTCCTGTCGTACGGCATGACCGAGTCGTGCGGCAAGATCTCGATGTCCATCCTCCCGCCGGGCGTGGCGCGCGCGGCGGCGCGCGAGAGCGACGAGGCGGCCCGCCGCCGCCTGGCGCTGCCGTCCTCTCTGTCGCCGTCGTCGCCGTCGTTGCCGTCATCGTCGCCCTCGCCCCCCCCGGCCTCCTCGTCTCTGCCGCTCGCCGCCGCGGCCATGGACCTCGTCTGCTGCTCTGGCCGCCCTTTTGCGCTGGCCGAGGTGCGCGTCGTCGCCGAAGACGGCGACCGCGACGTCGAGTCCGGCAGCGGCGAGGCCGGCGAGGTGCTTGTGCGCGGGCCGGCGGTCTTCCGCGGCTACTGGGGCGGCGACGGCGGCGGCGGAGGCCGGGGGAAGTCGGCCGCGGCGCGCGCGGCGGCGGCGGCCGGCAACGCCGACGCTTTTGTCTTGGAAGCTGGGGGCGGGATGAACGGCGGCAGCAGCTCGCCTTGGTTCCGCACGGGTGACCTCGCGGTGCTGGTGCAGCCGCCGCGCGAGCTGATGGCGGCAGCGGAGCAGGAGCAGCAGCAGCTGCAGCTGGAGCAGCAGCTGCTGCAGCTGGAGCAGCAGCTGCAGCAGTGCGCGCGCCCGAACCCCTCGGCAGCGTCGTCGTTCTTCCTTTGCGTCGTCGACCGCAAGAAGGACATGGTCTTGGTCGGCGGCGAGAACGTGTTCTGCTCCGAGGTGGAGTCCGCGCTCCAGTCGCACCCGCGCGTCGAGGCGTGCGCCGCCTTCGGCGCGCCCTGCCCGCTGATGGGCGAGCGTGTTCTGGCGGCGGTCGTCCTGCGACCGCAAGGGCAGCAGCAGGAGCAGCAAGCGCCGCCGACGACCGGCGCCGAGCTCGTGCGCTGGTGCGCCACGCGCTTGGCCCACTTCAAGGTCCCCTCGGCCGTGCACGTGCTCGACCGCATGCCCATGACGGGCAGCGGAAAGATCGTGAAGGCGGCGCTCAGGGCGCGCTTTGCGGGCGGTGCCGGCGGGGTCGGGGGCGGGGGCGGGGGCGGGGGCGGGGGCGGGGCGCAAGCCGCTGGCGCCGCCGACGGCGTCGTCGACCCGGCCGCGATCGCGCGCGCGGTCGCTGCGGCCTTTGGCGGCCAGCTGCCCTTGCTGGACCTCGAGTTCCTGAGCGCGGCTCGCGGAGGGGGCAGCAGCCTCGCTGGCTCGGTCGTCGTCCCGCTCGACGGGGGCCGTCCCGCAGCCGAGCAGGCGGCCGAGGCGCTGGCGGCGGGCGCGCGCCACCTGGTGCTGCTGGCCACGGACGAGCCCCCGTCCCGCGAGGAGGAGGCGGCAGTCGCCAGGGTGCTTGCGACGGTCGACGTCGACGCGGCGACGGCGTCAGTCGCGGTCGTCTCGCGCGCGCTGCTGGCCCTCGGGGGCAGCAAACTGCTTCGGTTCGCACTGCTCAAGGCGGCGCCCCAGAACGCGCCTGCACTCGCGGCCGTCGTGGGCCCGTCTCTGCAGGGCAAGCGGGCGCGGCGGGACAGGCAGCGCTGGGCGGCGGGCCTCGTCGCGCGCGCGTTTGGCGCCGGCGGGGGCGGTCCTTTGTCGTCGCTGCCGCTTCCGCGCGTCGCCGCTTCAAGCTCCTCACGAGCGCGCGTCGGCTGCACGCTCGTGGTTCCGCTCGCGCTGAGGCCCGGGTCGCTGCGCTGGCCCGAGCTGGTAGGCGCGCAACTGCGCGAGGTGGAGCAGGGGGCGCCTGCTGCCGAGGCCTACATCTTTGTGTGCTTTTCCGGTGATCAAGAGGAGGAGGAGGAGGACGACGGCGAGGGGAGCGCGTTTGCGGCGGCGGCGGCGGCGTTCGTCGCCGAGCGCGGCAGCACACTCTTTGTGCTGCTGCGCGCCGACGCCGAGCCTTCGGCCGTGCGGCTGGCGCTGCTCCAGGCGCAGCGCGACGCGGGACTGCCGGCGCTGGCGGCGGTGCTGGAGCAGGCGGAGGTGGAGGAGCGGCGCGACGCGGCGGTGCCGTCCCCGCTGCCGCTGCCGCTGCCGCTGCCTGCCCCCGCCCCCGCCCCAAACTCGCCGTCTCGCCCTCCTGCCCCTTCGCCCGCAACGCCCGAGGCCGCGCTGCTGTCCCTCGTGCAGCGCGTGGTCAGCGACCTGCTCGGTGGCGGCGCCGCCCTTGTGGCCCCGGACGAGCCCCTCATGGCCGCGGGTCTCAACAGCAGCCTGGCCGTGCAGCTGGCCTCGCGCCTCGAGGGCGCCGTGGCTCGAGCCGGGGGCGGCGGAGGGAAGCAGCCGCGCGCCTTGTCGCTGCCGCCCACGCTCGCCTTTGACTACGGTTCGGCGAGGGAGGTGGCGGCGCACCTGGCCGAGCTGGGAGCGCGCGTTCAGGGCGGCGAGCGGGCGGCGGCTCCTCAGGAGCGACCGACGCCACAGCAGCAGCCGCAGCAGCAACAAGACGCGCCGCCGCCGCTGCCGCCGCCGCCCGTCGCGTTCCTCCTCCGCCTCGTGGCCGAGGCAGCGGCAGGCGCCATGTCTGGCGGCGGCGACGGCGACGGCCGCCTCGCGGCGCAGCTGGCCGTCGACCCGCGCGCCCCTCTGATGGCCAGCGGCTTGAGCAGCAGCCAGGCCGTGGCCCTCGCGGCCGACCTGTCGGCCCGCCTAGGCTTGCAGACGGCGCTGCCGCCCACGCTCGCGTTTGACAACCCGTCCCTCCAGGCGATCGCCGAGTACCTGGCCGAGGCAGGGGCCGGGGCGGCGGCGGCGGCGGCGGTGGCGGACAAAGGGCAGCAGCGGCAGCAGCAGCAGCAGCGCCCGAGGCAGGCTGCACCCCACCAGCTCCCGCTGCAACGCGCCCCCGCCGCCGTCTCGTCCTCCCCGGCCCCGCCGAGCGCCGACGCCGTCGCCATCGTCGGCGCGAGCCACCGCGTCGCGGGCAAGGGGCGCGGCCGAGGCGGCGGCGGCGGCGGCGGCCTCGAGAACCTGAGCGCGCCGACCGACCGCGTGGGCGTGGTACCCTTGGCGCGCTGGGACGTCGAGGGGCGCACGAGCTGGGCGGCCGAGGGCGCGGGCGGCGGAGGGCAAGGATGGGAGGACGCCCACCCGCGCTTTGGCGCCTTTCTCGCCGGGCTCGAGGACTTTGACGCGCCGGCCTTTGCCATCTCGGCGGCTGAGGCGGCCGAGATCGACCCGCAGCAGCGCATGTGCCTCATGTCGTACGCCGAGGCCGCGTTCTCGTGCGCGGCGTCGGCCGAACCCGAGCAGCGCGCGCTAGCGACGGCGTTCTTCGGCAACGGCAACGGCACCAGCAGCAGCAGCAGCAACAGCACCAGCAACAACGGCAGCCACGCGACGGCCGTCTTTGTCGGCGTCTCGCAGCTCGACGCCGCCCAAAACGCGCTGCGCATGCGCCAGCCGCAGACGGCCTACTTCGCGACGGGCGCGCACCTGTCGATCGCGAGCGGGCGCGTCGCCTTTGCCTTTGGCCTGCGGGGTCCCGCGGCCTCGGTCGACAGCGCGTGCTCGTCGGGCCTCGTGGTCGCGCACCTGGCCGCGCGGGCGCTGCGCTCCGGCGACGCGCGCGGGGGGGCGGCGGCGCTGGCCGTCAACGCGACGATCGTGCCCTCCTGGACTCTGGCGTGCGCGCGCGCGGGCATGCTCGGGCCCGAGGGCCGGTGCAAGGCGCTCGATGGCGCTGCGGACGGGTACGTCCGCGCAGAGGCCTCGGGGGCGCTGCTGCTGGCGCTCGTTCGGCCCGGCGCGGCGGAGAGGGAGGAGGAGGCCGGCCCCGCCGCCGCCGCCGCCGCCGCCGCCGCCGCCGCCGCCGCCGCCGCCCCCCCCGCGGGTCCCCTGGGCGTGATCGTCCTGCAAGGCTCGGCCGTCAACCAGGACGGTCGCAGCTCGAGTCTGACGGCGCCGCGCGGGCCCGCGCAGAGGGACGTGCTGCGCGCGGCGCTCGCCGACGCCTGGGCCGCGGCCTCGCCCTCTTGGGCGTTTGTCGCGCCCTCCCTGCTCGAGATGCATGGGACGGGCACGGCGCTCGGCGACCCGATCGAGGTCGGCTCGAGCGTCCCGGCGCTCAGGGCGGCGGCGGCGGCGGCGGCGGAGTCGGCGGCGGGCACGCGGGCGGCCGCGGTCCCCCTGCTGCTCACGGCGGCGAAAAGCCAAGTGGGGCACGCCGAGCCGGGAGCGGGCGCGGTCGGCCTCGTCCGGCTGTCGGCGCAGCTGCGGCAGCGGGGGGCCGCGCCCATCCTGCACCTGAGGGCGGTCAACCCCTACGTGGTGTCGTCGCTGGCCAGCAGCGCGGGGCGGCAGGGCGACGGGGCGCCGATCGCGGCCCCTCGCCAGTTTGCGCCGTGGCCGACGGCGCCTGCTGCGGCGGAGGGGAGCAGCGCCGGCGCCACTTCCGGGGCCGTGTCTAGCTTTGGCTTTGGCGGCACGAACGCGGCGGCCATCTTGGCTTCCTTTGGCGGTGCCCGCGGCAGTGCAATGATCAAGCGCGGCGACGTCGCCGCCGCCGCCTACGTGATGCGCCTGCGGCGCGCGGCCGTGGCGCCAATCGCGCACCCGCTGGCCGCGCTCGCCGCTGGGCCCGTCTTCTCGCTGCCGGCGGAGGACGGCACGACGGCCGCCTCGACGATGCTCCTCCAACTGGGCTCGCGCGCGGCGACCAGCCCCGCCCTGATCTTTCTGCGCGACCACGTCGTGCGCGGGCGCGTGCTCTTTCCCGCGGCCGCCATGCTCGAGCTCGCGCTCGCGTCGGCGCACGTGCTGCTGAGCGGCCGCAGCGGCGCAGGCGGGGGGGCAGGCGGCGGCGCGGGCGACGCGCCGCCGTCGTTGCCCGCCGCCTGCAACGTGAGCATCGTCGCGCCCATCGTCCTAGAGCAGCAGCAGCAGCAGCAGCAAGAGGACGAGGCGGAGGACGACGGCGACGACCTCTTTGTCGCCTGCCGCGTCGACGCCGAGCTGGGCTCGTTCGAGATCGGGTTTTCCGGGGGCGGCGGCGGCGGCGGCGGCGGCGAGTGGCGCGCGTGCGCGTCGGGCCAGTTTGCGGCGGCGGCAGAGACGCGAGCAGCGTCGTCCGCCCGGTCATCCTCCACATCCCTGTTGCTGCGCCTGGCAGCCGCCGCTGCAGGAGGATCGGCCTGCTCCCCCTCGTCCGCCTTGCCGTTTGCGTCGGTCGCCGCGCCCCCCGACGGCGCCGCCGACGCCTTTCTCACGCGGCCGCAGCAGGTCGACAGCGCTTTCCACCTCGGCGCCATGGACGCCTCCTGCCGGTCGGACGGCGCGTGGGCCGCGACGTCCAAGATCCCGGTCGCTGTCGACGCTTTCTTCCTTGCGTCGACGCCGGGCGACGCCGAGGCGCTCTGGGCGTCGGCGAGGCCCGAGGACGAGGAGGAGGACGAGGAGGAGGAGGGGAAAAAGGCCGCCAACGCGGCCGAGTCGCTCAGCGCGTTTGCACTGGCGGGCCGCGCCTGCATCGGCGTGCGCGGCCTGAGGACGCGCAACCAGCAGCAGCTGGCGCGCAAGCAGCAGCGGCCGCAGCGCGGCTCGGCGCTGGCGTCGTCCTCCTCGGCGGCGGCCGCCGCCAAAGCGCCGCCGGCCGTCGGCTACCGCGTCGAGCTGCGCGCGGCGGCGCCGCCCGGCGACGAGGACGAGGAGGAGGGGCAAAACGTCGACGGCGCCGCGCGACGCAGCCCGTACCTGCTGTTCAGCCTGCCCGGCGTGGACGGCGGCTCCGACTCGTCGTCTCTCGGCCTGCGCATCTCCAAGCGGCAGCGCTCGCCGGCGAGCCTGGCCGCCGCGCTCGCGTCGGTCGCGGCGCTGCTGCCGCAGGACGCGGGCGACCGCGGCGCGGCGCTCGCCTCGGGCCTGCGTTTGACGTCTGGCTCACCCTCTCCGTCGTCGGCGGCTCTGGGAGGACTGCTGCGCACGGTCGCGAGCGAGCGGCTCTACGCTCGCGTCTGGGCGAGCGGCAGCAAGAGCAGCTACAGCACCAGCAACAGCGCCAGCGCCATCCTTGTGCCGCGACTCGTCGCCTGCCCCGAGGCCTCAGTCGCCCCCTTTTGCGGCGGCGGGGGGGCCGGAGACTGGATCCGCCTGGCCGCCGAACCGCGCGGCGCGCTGAGCAACCTGGTGCTGAGACCGTGGACTCCAAGCGCCGCGGCTGGCGATCAAGGCGGCGGCAGCGGCGGGGCCGCCAACCCCGCGTGCCTGCCCTTGCCGGCGGCGGCGGCCTCCGGCGCCAACGCTGACACCGCCCGCCCTCCCACGCTCTTGCCCGTGCGCGTCCGCGCCGTCGGCGTCAACTTTCGCGACGTGCTCAACGTGCTCGACATGTACCCGGGCGCCGAAGACCCGGGAGAGCCCGGCTCGGACTTTGCGGGCGTCTCCCTCGCGACGGGCGAGCCGGTCTTTGGCATGTCTGCGCGCGGCGGCTGCCTGGGAAACTACACGCACGTCGATCCCGCCTGCGCGGTGCCCATGCCGCCCGGCCTGGCGTTTGAGGAGGCGGCGGCCGCGCCGACCATCTACCTGACGGCCGACGCCGCGCTGCGCGGCGTCGCGGGCCTCAAGGCCGGGCAGCGCCTGCTCCTTCACGCGGCCGCGGGAGGGGTCGGCCTGGCGGCGCTGCAGGTCGCTTGGACGCTGGGCGTCTCGGTCGTCGCGACGGCCGGCGGGCCGCAAAAGCGCGCCGTCGTGCGCGGCCACCGCGGCCACCTCCTTGCCCTTGGCTCGCGCGACCTCGCGTTCGCGCACGAGGCCCTGGCCGTGGCGGGCGGGTGCGACGCCGCGCTCAACTCGCTCACCTCGCCCGGCTTTGTGGCCGCCACGCTGTCGCTGCTGAAACCGGGAGGCAGCTTTGTCGAGCTGGGCAAGCGAGACATCTGGTCGCGCGCGGCCGTCGCGCACCACCGGCCCGACGCGCGCTACTCGCTGCTGGCGATCGACTTTCTGCCGCCGAGCGAGGTGCAAAAGGCGCTGCTGCGGCTGGCCGGGGGCCTCGCGCGGGGCGAGCTGACGCCGACGCGCTGGACGGGCTACGCCGGCCTGGCGAGCGTGGCGTCGGCGATGCGGGCGCTGGGCGCTGGGCGCACGGTCGGAAAAGTGGTCGTGAGCGTCGGCGGAGCAGGAGGCGGAGGAGGAGGAGGGCCCGCCGTTCCCTCGGCCCCTTTTTCTTCCCCTTTGTCGTCGGCGACGTCGCCCGGCCCCGGGTTTTTGGGCGACGTCATCATCACAGGCGGAACGGGCGGTCTGGGAGTGCTCGTGACCGGGTGGCTCGCGGCGTGCGGCCTCGCGCGGCGCGTGCTGCTGCTTGGCCGCTCGGGGCGCCTGGCGGCCGACAATGACGCCTTGATGGTGCGGACGTCGTCTTCGTCGCCGTCGTCCTCGTCCTCGACGCAACGACACGCCGCGCAGATCACGGTGCTGGCGGCCGACGCGAGCAGCGCCGCCGACACGATCATGCTGCGCGACCGCATGCTCGGCGGACACGGCGGCGGCTCCGTGCTGATCCACGCGGCGGGCGCCCTCGAGGACGGGCTGCTGGGCGCGCAGCGGCCGGCGTCGCTCCGCCACGCGGCCGCGCCCAAAAAGCTGCTCGGTGGGCCGGCCCGGGGCGGCGGCGGCAGCGGCAGCGCCGTGACAACCCTCGCCGACCAGGGGCTCGCGCCGCTCTCGGCCGTGATCTCGTTCTCATCAATCGCCTCGCTCGTCGGCGCTGCGGGCCAGGCAAACTACGTCGCCGCCAACGCCGCGCTCGACGCCTCCGCGGTCGAGCTGCGCGAGAGGGGTGTGCCGAGCGCGGCCGTGCAGTGGGGCGCCTGGGCGTCGTCCGGGATGGCTTCGGCCGCGGTCAACGCCCGCCTGAGGCGCATCGGACAGGGCGTGCTGGACCCGGCCGACGGCCTGCGCCTCCTGGGCACGGTGCTCGCTGCGGCGACGGCGGCATCTTCGGCATCGTCCTCCTCCTCCTCGGCTTCTTCCCTCCTCCTCGCGCCCGTCGTGGCGGCCAACCCGTTCTTGTGGCCCCGCTACTTTGAGCACCTGGGCCGGGTGCCGGAGCTATACGAGGAGCAGCACGCAGAAGAAGACGTCTCCTCGTCGGCGCCAGGCAGTGGCCAGAGCGCGTCGACGGCGGCCAAACGAAAGGGCGGAGCGCGCGGCTCGGCGGCGGGGTCGGCAGCCCGCACAGCTGCCGCCGCTGCTGCTGCTGCTGCCGCCGGCCCCGTCGACCCTGTGGCCGTCGCGCGCTCCGTGCGCGCGGCTCTGGCCGAGGTCCTCGGCCAAGGCGGGGGGTCGTCGCTCGACTCCCTGCCCGCGCCGGACGCGCCCCTGGTGGAGGCCGGCATCGACTCGCTCGGCGCGGTCGAGCTCGCTGGCCTCTTGGGGCGGCGCTTGGGCGTCCGGCGCGCGCTGCCGTCGTCGCTCGTCTTTGATTTCCCGTCGACGGCGGCTCTGACGGACCACCTGGTCGAGCTCCTGGGAGCGCAGGCAAAGGCGGAGAGCCAGGCGGCGTCGGTCAAGGCGGCGCAGCAGCAGCACCAGAAGCGGCGGACGGTCACGGCCGCCGCGCCCGCCCCTCGACGGGCGCCGGCGCTGGCCTCGGCGTCGCCGTCGCAGCCCGCCGCGCGCCCCCCGCCGCTCGTGCGCGTGGCCTCGATGGCGGTGCGCCGCTACGCCGCGGGGCATGGGCGCGGACAGCAGCAGCAGCTCGTGCCCTGGTCGTTCTCGCCCAAGGGCGGCAACAGCACCAGCGCCAGCGCCAGCGCCAGCAGCGGCCCCTCCTGGTCCCTCTTTGGCGCGTGCGTTCCGTCGGCCGACGCCGTCGTGCGCGTCCCGCTCGCCCGCTTCGACATCACCACCAGCAGCGCGGCTGAGGGCCCCTCGCCTCCACCTCCGACGCGCTTTGGCGCCTTTGTCGCCGGGCTCGAGCTGCTTGACGCGAGCGCGCTCGGCATGCTGCCGGGGGAGGCGGTCACGGCCGACCCGCAGCACCGCCTGCTTCTCGAGGGCAGCGCCGAGCTGTTGCTGCGGGCGCGTGGCTCGAGCGGCGGCGGCGGCCACGGCGAGGAGAGCGGCGGTAAAATCCACAACAACAGCAGCGGCAGCAACGTCGTCGTTGCCTCCTCCGGCAGCGCCACCGGCGTCTACTTCGGCACCTCCTGGACCGAGTACGCCGCGATCTCCGCCCTCCACGCGCGCCCGCTCGCCGCCCACAGCGCCCAGGGCGCCGTCCTCAGCGTGGCGGCGGGCCGGGTGTCGTACGCCTTTGGCCTGCGCGGCCCGAGCGTCGTCGTCGACACGGCCTGCTCGTCGGGCCTGGTGGCCGCCCACCTGGCGCGCGAGGCCTTGGCCGTCACGCGCGCGGCCGAGTGCGCCGTGGTCGGCGGCGCGAACGCCATGCTGAGCGCCCGCACGAGCGCCATGTTTGCGGCGGGCGGCTTCCTCGCGCGCGACGGCCGCTGCAAGGCGCTCGACGGCGCCGCCGACGGCTACTCGCGCGCCGAGGGCGTGGCGCTGATGCTGCTGGTGCGTCAAGAGGCGGATGCGGGTGAGGGCTCGGGGGCGCCGACCTCCTCGTCGTCGCCGGCTTCGTCGGCGTGGATGCTGCCGCTCGTGCTGGCCGGCTCTGCCAGCGCCCAGGACGGCGCGAGCTCGGCGCTCACGGCGCCGAGCGGCCCCCGGCAGGTCGAGGTGATCCGCGCGGCGCTGGCCTCGGCGGGCCTGGCGCCCTCGGGCGCGGCGGCCATGCAGGGCCACCTGACGGGGACGGCGCTGGGGGACGGCGTCGACGTGGGCGCGACCGTGGGCGCGCTCGCTTCTACCTCTTCTTCTGCCGATGCCGCCAGCGCTGGCGCTAGCGCCGCTCGTGGCGTGCCGCTGGCTGTGCTCGCCGCAAAGACGGTCGTCGCGCACGCCGAGCCCGCGTCTGGCCTGATCGGCGCGGCCTTCGCGGCCGCGCAGATGATGCACCGGCGCGCGCTGCCCGTCCTGCACCTGCGCGCGGTGAGCTCGCACGTCGAGCCGCACCTGCGCTCGGCCGCGCGCCCGGTCTTTGTGCCGCGGCAGGCGGCGCCTCTGCCGTCGTCGGCGTCGGCGTCGGCCTCGGCCTCGGCCGCGTCTTTGTCATCGTCGCCCGTCGGCGCCTCCTTTTTCGGCGTGAGCGCCTACGCGTTTCAGGGCTCGAACGCGCACGTCGTCCTGCAGCACAAAAGAGATGGTCCTTCGCTCAGCGCGCCCTCGGCGTCGGCCTCGGCCCCTCCTCTCTGGACGACGCGCGCGCGCTGCTGGGTGCACCCGCCGCCCGAGCCGCTGCTCACGCGCGCGCTGCTGCCGCCGCCGACGCTGGGCGCCTCGGCTTCCCCCCACGCGGCCTTCTGCTGCGTCTTGGGGCCTGAGCTAGTCGGAACGCTGGCGGACCACCGCGTCGCGGGCGTCGCGCTCGTGCCCGGGGCGCTCTTTCTCGAGGTCGCCGCGCGTGCAGTCTCGGCGCTGTGCGGCGGGGCGGGCGAAGGGCCGCAGCAGCAGCGGCGGCAGCAGCAGCAGCAGCGGGCGGCCGCGATCGTTTCGGCGACCGTGCCCGCGCCGCTCGCGGTCGACGGATCGGGGCGGGGCGAGCTGAACGTGAGTGTGGACGTGCAGACAGGAGCGGTGATGGTCTACAGCGAGCGGCAGCATCTGCAGCAGCAGACACGGCGGGTGCAGCACCTGCGCGCGCGCGCGGCCGCCGTCGGGGAGGAGGAGGAGGAGGAGCAGGACGCCGCGGCGCCGTCCGCGTCGGCGCGGCCTGCGGTTGCGCTGCTGTTGCGGCGGCTGGTCGTCGCATCTGTTGCCACCGCCTTGCCGCGCGCCCCCGCGTTCGCGTCGTTGGCCGTCGAAGACCACTGCCACTCCTGCATCGCCACGCTGCTTTCCGCGCGCCTCGACGGCGCCATGCAGCTGGGCGCGGCCGCGGCGGCGTCGGCGGCGGGGGGCGTCGGCGGCGGCGGCAGCAGAGGCGCGCTGCAGGTCCCGGCGGCGGCGGCAATCTACTTTTTGCCGTCGTCAATGGCAGCAGAGACGGAGCAAGCGCGCCCTGTGCACGCCTCAGCCGTCGTCGGAGAGTGCGACGCGTCCAAACTGACTGCTGCCTACCGACTGGCAGCGGAAGGCCGCGGCGGCGGCGCGGGGCTGCTGCTCGGGGGATTGGTCGCGCGGACGGTGCGGCGCGAGGCGCTCGCCGTGATGGCGGGGGGAGGGGCGGCACCTTTGTCGGCGGCGGCGGGAACGGCAGGCAGAGCGGCGGCGGCGCCCGCCGTCCTGGCCGCCCAGGGCCTCGCCGATGGAGACGACTGGGGCGACATGCTGCGGGAGCTGCGCCCGTTCGCGGTCGAGCCCGCCGGCGGCAAGGAGGGCAGCGGCGAGGCAGCATCGGCGCCGCTGCGGCTGTCGTCGGCGGCGCCGGCCGCGTGGCTCGCCGTCGTTCGACGGCAGGCGGCGCTGGCGGCGTCAGGCGCCGCGTCGGATCGCGTCGAGGCGCGCGCCACGGGCAGCTCCGCGGCCCTTGAGGGTATGGTCAAGACGTTGCTGGCAGAGACAGAGGGCGCCGTGGCCGTGATCACGATGCAGGGGCAGCAGCAGCAGCAGCGGGGCGGCGGCTTTGTTGCGGCGCTCGGGGGCGGCCCTGGGCTGGCCGGGCGTCGGCTGGGCGCGCACGAGCAGCAGGGCGCCGTGTTTGGATCGGCGCTGGTGCAAGCGCGGCTCCTGCAGCTGCCGGAGACGCTCGCGCAGCAGAACGACGTGCAGCTCGTGCCCTGCCCTCCCGGCGCGCTCAGCGACCTCAAGGCGCGGCCGCTGCTTCCGGCGGCAGGCGGCGACGGAAACGGCGGCAACGGCAGCAGCAGCAGCAGCAGCGGCAACGGCGCCCGCCGCCGGCCCCTCACGCTGCGCGTCGAGGCGGTCGGCGTCAACTTCCGCGACCTCATGCTCGTGTTGGGCCTCTATCCCAACGCCTCGCCCGACGACCTGCCCGGCGGCGACTGCGCGGGCGTGGTGCTCGACGACGGCAAAGGAGAGGGAGGATCGAGCGGCGGCGACGACGACGACAGCGCCCCCGGCGCCTCTCTCCGCGCCGGCGCCCGCGTCTTTGGCCTGGCGCCCGGATGCCTGGGCACGCGCGC
>Ga0335398_10000545_pt1 | contig 66061 bp, 56 predicted proteins | sample BON03_FD_205742 | JGI IMG/M metagenome (GOLD analysis project Ga0335398, IMG submission 205742) | Freshwater microbial communities from Lake Bonney liftoff mats and glacier meltwater in Antarctica - BON-03 (spades assembly) (version 2) | ecosystem: Environmental > Aquatic > Freshwater > Ice >... | reverse complement strand
ATTGGCGTGATCACCATGGACCGCTCATTAAAAACGAGCCGCTGCTTGCTCGCCACATTGTGAGATACGAGCAACATGTTCGCCATAGGGACGGCGCACTTTCGGGCAATGAAGGCCTTGATGGGGTAGCCGTTCAATGGTTTAACTCAATTGATGACTTTGTGGGGTTCATGTCGGAACCCGCCTATGCCAACCTGATAGCACCAGACGAGCAGCGTTTTTTGGATATGAGCACCATTGAGTTCATCGTTACAGAAGAACCAACCGTGGTAATTAGCCGCGAGGACGAGCCCGAAAGCCAACCTGCATGACGGCAGTTCACGTACCCTCTGGCGGTGTGATTGTGACTGGGGGTGGTTCTGGCATCGGGGCAGCGGTTTGCCGCCAGTTAGCCGCTGCAGGCGTAGCGGTTGGGGTACTTGATAGGAATGCCTCTGCAGCCGAAACGATTGCAGCCGAGATTGGTGGAGTAGCTCTGTGCGCAAACGTTGGAAACAGCTCAGAACTTGGCCAAGAACTTCACCGAGGCGCAGAGCTTCTTGATGGTTTGATTGGTCTGGTGAACAACGCCGGGATCGGAAATCTGAAAAGTTTCGAGAGCTATACCGATGCCGAGATCGACTTGATATTTGCAGTCAACTTCTCTGGCACGTACTCAGCAATGCGCTCGGCAGCGCCGCTTATGCGCGACAGCGGCGGGGGCAGCATCGTCAACGTGGCCAGCGTGTCGGGAGTTCGCCCAACTCGCGGTGAGGCACCGTACTCTGCGGCTAAGGCTGCAGTAATAGCGCTGTCACAAGCAGCTGCGCTTGAACTCGCGCCGCAGATCCGGGTGAACAGTGTCTCGCCGGGTTTTATTCGCACCCCGCTTAACGAGGTACTTGCCAAAGATGAGCAACTTCGTTCGCAAATAGTGGCTGGTACCCCGCTTGGCAGATTGGGGCGGGCAGATGATGTAGCAGAGTTAATTGTGTTTCTTCTCTCTGATCGATCTAGCTATTTGACTGGGCAAAACCTGGTACTCGACGGGGGGTCCTTGCTCAACTCGGCTCAGATGGACCCGGTGCTGGAAACCATGCTTAGTCTGTATTCCTGAAGGCAAGTCGAACGCAGGTAACGAGCAGTATCTGGTTCGAATGGCCCCTTGTGAAGATTTTTGCCCTGCCTAGACTCATTGACACGCTCGCAGGGTCTGGGATGATGCAGCAGTGATGATTCGCTCTTGGAACAAAGATAATGATGCAAGTACTGGTTCAACCGATATCGCAATGTTCCCGCCGATTACTCTTGTGCAGATTCCTGTTCGGCGGGTCTATCTTGCCGCAGCCATTGTGATTCTGAACCTTAGTGATGTGTTGCTTACCCGGGCTGTGCTTGACCGTGGCGGGGTAGAAGGTAACCCACTGATGGCCGGGTTGATGCAGGGGCTAGCTGCGCCCCTTGGGGTTAAAGCTCTAGTGGCGGCAATAGTGGGAATTTTGTTGCTCGTCTCGCCTGTTGAGTCAAAGTTTGCCGAGTGGGCTGTAGTGACGGTGGTTGGTTTGTACATAGGTGTTGTTGTCTGGAATTCATCGCTATTAGGAATCCTGCACTTCGGTTGAATTGATGCTCGAGGGAACTAGAACCTGTTCCAGTTTCATCTGACAGGGCATTGTTGGTGGAGTTAGCATCCACCTCCGGGTCTCATTCCCGAGAAACAACTATCAGAATGCTTGGAGTGCACCTTTATGTCTGAAGCAACATATCGCCTCACCATCGGCGGCGAGTCGGTAGAGGGCGCTGCTGGATCATATGAAATCATTAATCCAGCAACAGAAGAAGTAGCGGGCCTTGCGCCCGAGGCTTCGGTTGAGCAGGCAAACGCTGCTGTTGAAGCGGCCGCCGAGGCCTTTGAGTCTTGGTCGAGGACAACTCCCGAGGAGCGATCAGCTTTACTGGGCCGCGCTGCTGACTTAATTGACGCACACCGAGATGAGATTATTCCAGTGCTTCAGGCAGAAACTGGAGCAACTATGCGCGTGGCAAAGACCATGCAGTTTCCCCAGGCCTCTGCGCGGTTGCGCCGCTATGCACAAGGGGCGCTCGACTCGCCGCTTATTCCCCTTGAACCGGCCGTGTCGGCTAGTACCCCTTTGGCCCCGGGCGGCTTGATCTCTGCAGTGGCCAACAGGGCAGCCGTTGGCGTTGTGACCTGCATCACCTCGTACAACTTCCCAATGACCAACATGGCCGGAAAGATCGGCCCTGCTTTAGCTATGGGAAATACGGTGGTAGTCAAGCCAGCGCCGCAAGACCCACTTGGTGTTATCCGCATGGTTGAACTCATGAACCAGGCAGGGTTCCCGCCTGGGGTTATCAACGTGGTGACAGGCCTAGATACGGCTCCTTCAGAAGCTGTTGTTGCACACCCGCTCACCGACATGGTTTCTTTCACTGGCTCAACGGGAGTTGGGCAGCGCATCGGTGCAGTGTGTGGCGCTCAGATGAAACGTCAACTGATGGAACTCGGCGGCAAGGGTGCCTGCATAGTTTTTGAAGATGCAGACCTAAAGACCGCTATTGGAGGGATTTCATCAGTCTGGGCATTCCATTCGGGGCAGATCTGCACTTCTCCTACTCGAGTCATTGTGCACCGCTCGGTGTATGACCACCTAGTTGGTGGTTTGACCCAAGCCATTGGTCACCTGAAAGTAGGTGACCCACTTGAGCGTGACACCGTGGTTGGTCCCGTGATTTCTGCTGCACATCGAGATCGCATAGAGGGCCACATCGCAACTGGAGTTTCAGAGGGTGCCACGATTGCCGCTGGTGGCAGCCGGCCAGATATGGAACGTGGCTTTTACGTTGCGCCGACCCTGCTAGTTGACTGCACAAATCAGATGACCCCCGTCCGTGAGGAACTCTTTGGTCCTGTGGTGGTTGTAGTGCCGTTTGATGATGAGGACGAGGCCATTGCAATTGCTAATGACAGCGACTACGGCCTGTATAGCTATGTGTTCTCGAAAGACGCTTCACGTGCATGGAACGTTGCCCGGCGTTTGCGCTCTGGCAACGTAGGTATTAACACGTTGCAACGCAACGGCGAAGCACCCTTCGGTGGATTTAAGCAGTCGGGGGTTGGTCGCGATGGCGGCAGGTTTGGGCTGTACGCCTACTCCGAATTGCAGTCAATTGTGTGGCCGGGCTGACATGGTGGGTGGCTGGCAGAGGGCCCGAAATGAATCCGGTTCTTTGCCTCGGCTACGGTCAGCGTTATGAAGGCACTTGTATGGGACGGCAAAGAAGCAAAAGTTGAAACTGATGTGAAGGTTCGTGACCTTCGGGCGGGTGAGGTTCGAGTTCGCATCGATGCCGCTGGGCTGTGTCATAGCGATGTCTCGGTGCTGAACGGCACCATTATGTTTCCGCCGCCGGTAGTGCTTGGTCATGAAGGTGCCGGCGAGGTTATTCAGGTTGCACCTGACGTGACCAACGTTGTAGTTGGCGATCACGTGGTGCTGTCTACGCTGGGCAACTGCGGGCAATGTGGAAGTTGTGATCGTGGAAAGCCAACGTTTTGCCGTCAGTCGCTCGGCAAGTTGTCTCGGCCGTTTTCACGTGGTGAAGGCAAAGATCTCAAGAAGTTGTTCCAGTTCGCCAATCTTGGAGTGTTCTGCGAAGAGACCGTGGTGAAGGCAACTCAGGCTGTCAAGATTCCTGATGAGGTGCCGCTTGCAGCGGCCTCGCTCATTGGTTGTGGTGTGTTGACTGGTGTGGGCGCCGTGTTTAATCGAGCCAAGGTGGCCCACGGCGAATCCGTGGTGGTGATTGGTGTCGGGGGTATTGGGCTCAACGCTATTCAGGGCGCGGCGCTGTCTGATGCTCTGCCGATCATTGCTGTAGATACCAATCCAGGAAAAGAAGCATTCGCCAAGGCATTTGGCGCAACACATTTTATCTGTCCCGATGGCCCCGATTTTGATTTGGTCGAAGCCGTCAAAGAGATCTGTCCAAATGGTGTGGATTACGTATTTGAATGCGTTGGTTCAACCGCTCTGATTCGCACGTCAACTGACTTGTTGGACTGGGGTGGAACCTTGGTAATGCTGGGGGTTCCCAAGATGGGATCCGAGGCAAACTTTGTGGTCAACACCATGTACAACGACAAGACGATTATGGGTTGTCGCTATGGCTCGGCACGTCCGCAGTACGACATTCCACTTATGGTCAAGCTGTATCAGGCTGGCCGGCTGAAGCTAGATGAGCTGGTCTCGGCCACCTATGCGATTGAGGATTTTCAACTGGCCCTTGACGAACTGCACGAGGGCAAACTTGCTCGCGGTGTTTTGACGCTGGCCTGATTGAGTCACTGATGCCACTTCCCGGAGATTTGAGTGACCTTGCAGCCCGAGTATCTAACTGGGGGCGCTGGGGCGAAGATGACGAACTCGGCTGTGGCAACCTTCTGACCGCTGAAACTGCCCAGCGCGGTGCAGCCTCAGTCCGATCAGGCAAGCGAATTTCCTTAGCGGTCGACCTGCGCGCAGATGGTATTCAAGTGGGCCAACCCGCTCGAAGATTCAACCCGATTATTCATTACTCTTCGTTGAATGAGCGTGATCAGCATGCCCCAGGTATTTGGGAGGGCACTGATGACCTGCTCATCATGTCTACGTGTGCAGGAACTCATATTGATGCACTTTGTCATATTTCATATGACGATCTGCTTTACAACAACATTCCCACTTCTGTGGTGAGTGCATCTATGGGGGCTAAAAAGTTGGGTGCAGAAAAGCTGCCTCAGATTGTTACTCGCGCAGTGCTGCTGGACCTGCCTCTAGTGAAGGGCGTGTCAGGGTTGGACGAACTGCACCCTGGCTACTCAATCACCGCAGAGGATCTTGATGAGGCAGCAGACGCGGCCGGCGTCAACATTGAATCAGGTGACGTGGTCTGCATTCGTACAGCCGAGATGCGGCATTACTACGCAGGGGATCGGCGACGTTATGCAGTGGGTGTTAATGCTCAATTGCCAGGCCTGTCGGTGAAGTCAATTGAATGGCTGCATAGCAAAGATGTCGCCGGGGCATTTACTGATAACTATGCCTATGAGGCATTTCCGCCCAGCCTTCCTGACTGGTCTGATTGTTTAGCTGTACACATGATTCAGCTTCGAGATATGGGACTGCTGCAGGGGCAGAATTGGGATTTTGAGGGTCTATCAAATGCCTGTGCCGATGCCGAACAATGGGATTTTTTGCTCTGCGCTGCACCTGAACCACTTGTGGGAGCAGCATCTGCGCCTGTTGTGCCCGTAGCAGTGTTGTGAAACAGAAAGGCAAAAAATCTGAGAGCAGCACGGCTAAAACTTTTGGCATCTGGGGCTTTGTCGCATTCTTTGTATTGCTGTCCCTAGTGGGCGTTGCCGCATTGTTGTTTCTGGGCACTCCCAATTCCCCGACAGAGCCAGTCGTTGGCGAGCTCACGCCAAATACCTTGCTTGCTACATCGAGTACCACTGCGAGCACCTCGGCTACAGAGAACAAAGTCTCGAACACTGTTCCCGGGGGCGGACCAGCACCAGCAGGAGTAAACCAGGTGCTGAGCTCGCCGGGTTCGCTCTCTTTCACCTACGAGATTCCCCCGGGGTTTGATGTGCAGCAAGCTCAAACAGCAGTTGCTCCTATTCGAACCCGCGTTGTGCCTAACGAGTCGGCAATTACTGCGGTTGTGTCTTGCGCACAATCTTCACAGGAACAGCTTGCTCAGGTGAGCGTCAGCGAGACTGCTCAGTCAGTGACCCTGGCCGCAGTGGTACTTGTTCCGCCAAATGCCCCGGACTGCGGTGCAGCAGTAGTTCCCAAAGAAGTCACCCTGCCGTTAGCCTCTCCAATCGCTCAGCGAACAGTCTTGGTTGTCCCTCCAGGTACCAAGGTTCCGCAACTCGGTTCGGTCTAAAGATTTCTGCTCTCAAATTATGGCAAACTCATCTACAAATCTTGAGTAAGGAAATCGCCGATGTTGCAGGGCCGCACGCTTTGGGAACTGATTGAGCAAAGGGTTGATGCAACCCCGGACGCACTGATGTTGGTAGATGAAGACATGCGCACGCTCACCTTCGCCGAGTTCTTGGCCGAGGCCGAACGCGCAGCAGCCGGTTTGTACCTAGCGGGAGTGCGTGCTGGGCAGGTGGTGTCTTGGCAATTGCCAACTTGGATTGAGTCACTAGTGCTGGCAGCTTCGCTGAGTCGCCTAGGCGTCATCCAAAACCCAATTTCACCAACCTATCGGGAGTGCGAAATTACTCACATCACTTCGCAGGCAAAGACGCAACTGTTAGTAGTCCCCTCGGTTTGGGATGGCTATGACTATGAACGACTTGCCACCGAGGTTGCATTGGGCAACGGTTCATTTCGAATCCTCATTGCGGATCGAGCACTTCCCCAAGGTGACCCGGCTGTGCTTTTCGATGTAGCAGACTCGGTTCAAGAAGATGTTTTGATGCCGAGTTGGGTCTTCTTCACGACAGGCAGCGCTGGCACAGAAAGAACTGTTGCTAACAGAGGCAAGTCCGTGGGTGTTTGCCACACTGACACAACCCTGATGGCAGCAGCGCGAGTGCTAGTGCAACGCTTTGGTCTGATTGCAAGAGATCGCAATTCTCTTGTGGAAGAGGTGGGTGAGATCAACTCGGTAGTGTGGCTCTTTGCCAGCCTCTTGTCCGGATGTTCAAATATTCTGATCGACACATTTCATCCCCAAGACAGCATCGAGGTTCTCTCTAGAGAGAACGTGACGCTCGCTGGCTCAGCGCCTGAATTCCTTTGGGCGTATGTTCACGCTCAGCGATCAGTGTTGACTCCAATATTTGGCGATGTCAGAGCATTCTTGAGTGGTGGTTCTCCCAAGTCTGCGGAACTCGCAGAGCAGGTGCGCTCATTGTTTGATGTACCGGTGCTTGGCGGCTACGGGTTAGTCGAAGCGCCAATGCTGACTTTGGCAGACCTCAGCGATTCAATGAGTGAACTTGTAGCTACTGACGGAAAACCCGCACTCGGAGTAGAAATTCGAATAGTTCAACCCAGTCAACAGATCGTGACTGATGGCGACGAGGGGGAACTCTGCGTTAGGGCCCCGCAGATGATGCTGGGTTACCTCAATGCAACTCGCTCAGCCGAGGCCTTTGATGAGGACGGGTTCTTTCGAACTGGTGATGTTGGTTGTATTGACGACCGAGGCAATCTGAGCATTACTGGCCAATTGGCAACGGTCGAAGCGACTACTCCGAAGCAGTAATCCAATAAACCGTTCCGATCTAGGCTCCGCGCCAGAGCATTTCTCAAAGGGTACGGTGAAGAACCTGCAGGGCTTACTCTGCTGTTCATGGAGCATCATTTACTTCAAGTGAGGGAGGCATATGTTGGCGAGAAAGCTTGGTGCTGAGTTTGTCGGCACGTTCTTGCTAGTACTCGGAGGCTGTGGCTCAGCAATCTTTGCTGCAAGAGCACTCGCACCTACTACTGGCAATGTCGGTATCGGTGGTGTCGATATTGGAGTAACCACTGTGACTGACTTTGGCATTGGTTACCTTGGCGTCAGCTTTGCCTTCGGCCTAGCGGTGCTGTGCGGGGCGTATGCCTTCGGCCACGTTTCGGGTGGTCACTTCAACCCGGCAGTTTCATTTGGTCTTGCTACGGCTAAGCGCTTTGACTGGAAAGACCTTCCCGCGTACGTCCTAGTGCAGTGCTTGGGGTCGGTTGCTGCCGTGGCAGTGTTGTGGTCAATTCAGGCCTCAAAGCCCGGTGGGTTCAAGATCGCGCAAGGTGCTTTTGCCTCGAATGCCTTCGGCCAAGAGAACGGTCGGATCTTCTACAACCTTGCAGGCGCTGCCATTGCCGAGGTCGTGCTTACTGCGTTGTTTATTATTGTGATTCTTGGTGTGACTACTAAAGCTGCATCAAAAGCTCAGGCTGCGATTGGCATTGGCTTGATGCTGACGCTTATCCACTTGGTGAGCATTCCAATCACGAATACCAGCGTAAACCCTGCTCGTTCGCTCGGCCCAGCGTTGTTCGAAGGTGGAACCGCGCTAACACAACTATGGCTCTTTATTGTGGCCCCAATAGTTGGCGGTGTGATTGGTGCGCTGATCTGGAAACTCGCCACGGGTGGCGATGAAGTCCAGACTGGCGAGTCCGAGGCCGAGGGCGTAGAACTCGCCTAAGGCGGCGGTGCGCGCTGCACCAGTTCTATTCGTTGTTTTCGTGAATAACCCGCTTGCCCTCTATAATCTGACTTCCCGTCAGATCATAGAGGGCGCCATCTCGGGTGCTTCCGCCTCTGTCGGGTTGACCGTATGGAGGAAAGAACTCATGGGCATGTTGGACGGAAAAGTTGCCATCGTTACTGGAGCGGGTCACGGCATCGGCCGAGGGCATGCACTCGAACTCGCTAAGCACGGCGCAAAGATCGTGGTTAACGACCTTGGCGGCTCGGTAAAGGGTGAAGGCGTCGGTCGAGATGCAGACCTGACCGTAGACATCATCAAGGCTCGCGGTGGCGAGGCTGTGTCGAACTATGGAGATGTCTCGGATTATGAGGCCTCTGGCGAGATGATTGCTCAAGCAATAGAGGCTTTTGGGCGACTCGATATTTTGGTTAATAACGCAGGCATTGTTCGCGACGGGTCAATTTTCAACATGACCCCGGAAGATTTTGATGCAGTTATCAAAGTGCACCTGCGGGGCACTTGGGCACCATGCAAGCACGCTGCTGTGCACTGGCGCAACGTCAACAAAGAGACCGGCGCCAAGGTGCACGGCCGCATCATAAACACCGTGTCTGGTGCTGGGCTGACAGGCAACTTTGGGCAGACCAACTACGCACCGGCAAAGGCAGCCATTGCCAGCCTGACACAAACTCTGAGTTTGGAACTTTACAAAATCGGTGTCACGGTCAATGCGGTGGGCCCTGCTGCAGCGACGAGAATCACCGGAACAATGCCCAACGCCCCGGCTGTTATTGAAGCCGATGAGGTTCCCGATGACGAGTGGAACCGTATGGACCCTTCGGTGTCTTCACCGCTAGTTGCTTGGCTCGCATCCGACGAGGCCGATCACGTCACTGGTCAGATCATCCGGGCAGTGGCCGAGAACATCATTTTGATGAAGGGTTGGCAAGACGGGCCCAGCATCAACAACGATTCCAAGCGATGGGATGCAAGCAAACTCGGTCAGCAACTTGCTACTGATGTGTTCTTCACCCGAGCTCCTGGGCTGCGTTACTAGAGCCTGCAGTACGAGTTCAAGATTGGGTTCAATCATCCAACCAAGTGAATGAACTCGCGATTCTTGGTTGTTGCCCCGTAATGTTGGGGTGATCTGAACGGGAGTCGTTGTGGCACAAGCCGATGCAACTGAGCCAAAGAAGCGGAGGTCTACCTCTACTTCAGAGTTTGGCGTGAGTAAACGCGAAGGACATGACGCAAGCGGTTTCTACGCACGGTTTGCCGCGCCGCAGGTCTCTGTTGAGGATGCCATCTCAGATGAGGATCAACTCCGCTGCATCGATCAGATTTTTCTGGGTAATGCAGTTCACATGTCTCAGGTTTCAAGTGGGTCAGTAGCACTAGTTGTTACTTCACCTCCGTATTTTGCAGGTAAGGCATATGAGGCAGAACTTGATGCCGAACATGTGCCTTCTACCTATCTTGAGTACCTACAGATGCTGCGCGAAGTATTTACTGAATGTGTTCGCACCCTTGAACCCGGTGGCCGCATTGCAGTAAATGTTGCCAATCTTGGGCGTCGCCCGTATCGCTCTTTGTCGGCCGATATCACCGCGATCCTGCAAGATGACCTTCGGTTGCTTCTTCGAGGCGAGGTGGTGTGGGTTAAGCAGCGCGGTGCCTCGGGTTCTTGTGCTTGGGGCAGCTTTCAACGAGCAACAAATCCCGTTCTGCGAGACCTGACCGAGCGCGTCATCATTGCCTCAAAAGGCCGCTTTGATCGGCCTCTCTCGGCCGAGGTTCGCCGACAGCGTGGCTTACCCTACGAGTCCACGATGTATCGAGATGAGTTCATGGATGCCACGCTTGATCTGTGGGAAATTCCCCCTGAATCGGCCAAACGTGTGGGTCACCCGGCACCATTTCCAGTGGCTTTACCTCAGCGCCTTATCAACTTATTTACGTATCAGGGCGATCTCGTCCTTGACCCGTTTATGGGTTCTGGCACCACGGCAGTTGCAGCAGTACAAACCGGTCGGCATTTTGTTGGGTACGACACCGAGGCTGACTATGTAACAAAGGCTCAGAAGCGCATTGCGGCGCTGACCACCGAACGGGTTACCGGACCGCTAGTTCCCTTAGCCTCAACTGAGCACGAGAATTGGCTCGAGCAGTCTCGCTCTGAGGGTGCTGCAGCCAAAGAAGTAGCCCGCCGCATGCTGGTCTTGGCTGGATTCGACAAGTTTGGGCCCATCTCTGAAGGGGTCAAGGCGGCTGGTATTGAGTTTAGTTTCTCTGTAATTGATGCCGCTGGCCGGCAGCTTTTGATTGATTTCTCGGGTGCGTTTAGCTCATCTCGTCCTGGGTTAAAGCGAAGCGAGATTCTGTTTCGCTCGCTAGGTAAAGCTTCTGCTGTGTCGTTGTTGCTTGCTGACCAATCAGGCCATCTCACTGATCCGCAACTTGTGCTGATGAGCACCGACGTGCCCACAAAGCGTTCCGCTCAGGGTCGAGCGTTGTCTGCTGCGCTCGATGTAAACAACGGCACGGTTGCAGAGGTTGTCTTGTTGGACGAGCAGGGTCTACTTACGCTGAGACAACTAGCAAGTGGTTTACGGGCTGGCGCAGTCGGATGGGTCGGGAGCGACTGGACCGCAACTTATGGTTGATGACATCCTCAATGATCACAGCGTGGGCGGAGTATCTGGAGCACGGCGATTAGCCCAGAGCTATCAGCAACTTCCTGCGGTGCCTGATCTGATGCTGCTACATCGGTCGAGTAACTTGCGGGGCCGATTAATCAAATTCACTGACCAACTAGTGGTCATTCAAGACCGCTCTGGGGGCAGGCACACTTTCGAGAATCACCCCGGCACATTTGCTCATCAGGGCGAGACCGTCACACTGATCCGGCCTGCTCGTCACGCTGGCGCTTCTGAGCCAGTAACGCGTCGCTCTGCCGCCGGGGGAGTAGTGGTAACCGAGCAGGTGGCCCGCGTTGCACAGGCCTCACGGCTTTGGGTTGAAGGCGACCATGATGCGCGTTTTATTGAACGCGTCTGGGGTGACGAGCTACGAGAATTGGGCATTGTTGTTGAGCCCATGCGCGGCATTGATGACCTTGTCGCTGCTGTTCGCGAGTTTGCGCCACAGCCGGACCGGCAACTAGCAATCCTGGTTGACCACCTAGTGCCTGGATCTAAAGAAACTCGCCTTACTGAGAAAATTGATGACCCCAACGTGTTGATTCTGGGGCACCCATTTGTAGATATCTGGCAATGTGTACGGCCACGTTCGATGGGGATTGATTCTTGGCCAGAGGTACCAAGATCTGAGGAATGGAAGGCTGGCATCTGCAAGCGTTTGGGGTGGGGTTCAACCTCTGAGGGCTGGAAGCGTGTGCTGAGCGCGGTCAACTCATTTGCCGACCTAGAACCCGAATTAGTAGGCGCAGTAGAACAAGCCCTAGACATGCTCGCTCCCCCAGCAGAGGATTACTCATGACCCGTACCATTGCCGATGTTCTAGAGGATCGCCTTCGTTCCTTAGGGGTGCAGCGGGTCTATGGCCTTCCACTAGCCAACCTTGCGCAGGTGCGGGTTCAGAACCCCGATCTTGCTGTGTTGCTTGCCGATGCTGATGGGCGAATTGGTCACCATGATGGCAGCGGTCGCCTTGGTGCTGCACTGCTAGATGGCCCAATACTGCACCTATCTTCGAGCCCCGGTGGCCGAGCCCCTCTGCAAAGAGTAAGCACTGCGGTTGAGTTACTAGATGCGCTAGTTGACCCGCCCGGCATAGTGGTGCCTGGCACACTTGCGTTGCATCTGGATCTTGACCTGACCGAGCAAGTTCAAGATGATCTTGCCGCTACGTTTCAGGCCGAACGAGTGCCGGTACTTACACTCGACCCCTCGTTAGCAGCGCTCAACATTCTGGTTCTGGTTGGACCGGGCGTGATTCGAGCAAATGCTGTCGACGGGGTTCGTGACTTTGCTCGGACTGCTGGCTGCGGCATCGTGACAAGTTGGGGAGCTAAGGGAGTGGAGCGTTGGGATAGCCCCTTTCACTTTGGAACCTTTGGTTTGCAGCAACTAGATGCACAATGCACTGGTCTTGATCAGGCAGAGATTGTCATACTCAGCGGTATAGACCCCGATGAAACCCCTGCGCATCTACTCGATGGCTTGGTTACTCAGCAGGTGCCCCCCGCTCAACTCCATGCCCTGGCCACTGGGTGGACTGCAAGCCGAAAACTGCCAGAACGACCTGAGTCCTATGAACTACTCCGCAGCGTGATAACTCCACAGTACGAGTCAGAAGCTGTTCCGCTCACCGCACCGCGGGCTGCACTTCACCTTGCCGGCATGCTGCCCGAGCAGGGACTTGTGGTTGCCGATCTAGGTGCTGCAGGGTTCTGGTTGGCACGCAGCTTTCCAACCTCATTTCCCGGAAATATCTGCATTCCCAGCACCTTCACCCCTGGGTTTGCAGCCGCTGCTGCGTTGGTTTGTAGCCTTGAGGGTCGCCCCTGTTTTGCTGTGAGCGATCAGCTTGGGGGCATTGACGGAATTGATGACCTCACTGCAGAGCTGCTCGAATTGGCAGAGGAACTAGACCAAGCAGTGGCCATACAACTGTGGGGCCCCGAGGGAACACTCGCTCATTCGGCTCAGCATATTGACCTACTCAAGGCTGAGTTAGCTACTGAGCAGGTTCGTATTGATGAGGTTCCGGTTGATGTTGATGCCACGGAGGGACTTGAGCAGGTCGCTGGCGAGTTGATTGCTTGGCCAATTGAGAGCCTTGGGTGAGCGAGTTCTCGTATGATCGTTGCCGAATCACAACGGGATGAGGCAACGGGTGTCAACAGAGTCAACAGAGTCAACAACATTGACGAAGTCACAGAATGCGCGTTTGACGCGCATGCTCGAAGTTGCAGCACAACTTGCATTTGAAGGTGGCTGGGATGCTGTGCAAATGCGAGAGGTTGCGCAACGTGCAGAGGTGGCCCTCGGTACCCTTTACCGGTATTTTCCTTCGAAAGAGCACCTGCTTGTCTCTGTGATGATCGCAGATATTGAAGGCCTTGCAGACCGACTTGCAGTGCGCCCGGCAGAAGGAACAGACCCAATCCAACGAGTGATCAATGTGCTCGGTAGATCAAATCGGGCACTGCAACGCCAACCGCAAATAACCATTGCAATGATTCGTGCCTTGGTTTCTGGCAATCAAGAAATCGCACCTGCGGTCAAAGAAACTCGAGTGCTGATGCGTCGCATTATTAGTGATGCGCTGGGTGCTGATGGCATGGCAATTGACGAGGATCCCGAGCAAGTACTTATGAGGATTGACTTGCTTAGCGATGTTTGGCTTGCTGCACTTGTTAGCTGGATCTCTGGAGTAGAGCCAGATACTTCAGTCATGTTGAAGCTGCAGTTGGCTAGCAAGTTGTTGCTCTCATCGGGCGGTTAGCTCACCAACCTGAGTTGCTGGTATCCGCCATCTCCGGAGATGCCAAGCCCTACTCCAGCGCCGATATTGGCCCCCAGAATGCCAGTGTGAATGTTCACAGAGAACTCGCCTGACCGACTGGCAGCTTTAGCCGTGGGCAAGTCGACCTGCGCAAGTGAGTGCAAGGCCTGATCGAGTTTGCCGTGCTGAAGGTGTTCTAGGGCCTGCGTGATTCGCGCAGCACTGCCCAACGTGGCTGTCTCTGAAACATCTAGATTGCTGACACTGCGGAACTCGCTGTGCCCATCAGTAGTGGTGGTGCTCACAACAACCTCTACACCGCCTACGGCTTGGTCAGGAATCTCGATGCGAAGCCGAGAGAGGTGAACCTCGCTGCCGGCATCTCCAACCGAGGCAAGCTTCAGTCGCTGCAGCAACTGACCTGAGATTAGCGAGGCAGCAGTTCCTTCAAGTTCAAGAATCTGTGAGTTCTGGCTGCGGCCAAACCTGAAGCTACCTGTACCCCGAACTGCCCCTTGCACCCCGAGCGATGATGCAAGCGACGCGCTGCCCTGCGCCGTGATGTTGAACTCAGTGAGTTGCTCGCCTCTGCTGCCGGCACTCGTAATTTCTGAAAGCAGCATCGCAGCTATTCCTAATCCGGGAATTCCGCTGCCCGTAGTCGCCGCTCTTCGCACTGCGGCCTCTGCCTCTATAACAGCGAGCATGGGTAGCAGTTTGTCCTGAACAGTTAAGTATTCGCGCCGAGTGATGTGTGCAATGCCAACCTGCGCCCGAAGGTTGGCTCCGAACGATGCAGTTTGTGTTCCGAATGCCACGGAGACCCCCGCCGACGTAGCCGATCCGACTTGGTTGCCTTCGGTGCTCACAATGCGAACCCGTCCCTTCGGGAACTGTTGAATAGACAGATTATTTGTTATACCCACGAAGAGGGCGCCTGCCGTTACCTGTGCCCCAGAGAGCAGCCGCAACTCTGAAGTTGGAAAGGCTGCAGGGGCGCGCAGAGCCTGACCTTGTGTTCCAGCACCCGACAGTGTTGGAGGCAGTGCCCGAGAGGCTGCGCCGGAGGCTGAGGCGTGTTCTTGTTGCTGAGCTTGCTGTCTTAACTGCGCAGAACAACGAGCGCAGGTAATTGCAATCGCTTGTAAAAAGGGCCGGTGCCGGCGCTGCCAATCCGCTGCAAAGTCTCTGGCATCAACTCCGCGCCAACTGCTGTATCTAACTTTTCTATCAAGGGTGGCAGCAGTGTGTTCTGCCTGGACCGACAACCTGTTGAATGCTGCACCGAGTTGTCGGAGCTCAACGGGATCGGCGCCAAGTCGTGACATGGCAGCGCAGGCTAGATGTCTGATTGCTGCGCGTCAGCGGGGATCCCACCCCGCTCAGAACCAGCAGCCCGCTCAGCCCAGTGCTGCAGTCGGATTGATGATCCCCCACCCAAAGCTTGAGTCCCAGCCTGGGTCACCAACATCTGTTGCTGTGCCAATGACGCGGGATCGAATCTGTGTAGCTGATTCTGCTGGGTGCGCACCTCTGGCTAAGGCCGCCACCGCAGTTACATACGGTGCAGCCATAGAGGTACCCGACATGTAGCCATAGAGGTTTGAGGTAATCGTTGACAGGATTGAACTACCGGGAGCAGCAACGTCTAGGTAGCTACCCTGCGTAGAGAACGATGACCTTGCCCCAGTGTCAGTGATCGAGGCAGCGGCGATAGGCCAGTCGTAGGCGGCTGGCCAGCTTGGCGAATTGCCGTTAAGCCCCTCGTTGCCACCAGAGGCAACAAGTACAACGTCATGTGCCTGTGCGTAGTCGATTGCTTGCAATAGAGCCGAAGAGCCAGAGCTTCCACCCACAGAGGTGTTAATCACCTCTGCCCCGTTGTCTACAGCCCAAGTAATTGCCTGAGCTACTCCTGTAGTTGTTCCTTCTCCAAGAGCAGCGGTCAGAGCCTTTGCATTTAACAAACTTACCCCTGGGGCTGCGCCTACAACGCCTTGGCCGTTATTGGCAATCGCTGCAATTATGCCTGCCACATGAGTTGCATGATTTCCATATGAGGCAACTCCTTCGCCCGACCAGTCAGCCGATGCCGCAACCTTTCCAGCTAGGTCGACATGGTTGAGTGCAATGCCGCTATCAACTACTGCAACGCAGACGCCCGTTCCGTTTGTAGTTGGCCAATTGCTTTCGAAACTGAATTGCGTCAGTGCCCACTGAGAAGGCCTGCCGGGGTCATTCGTAACGGGCGAGCCATCACTGCGTACCAAGGAGTCTGGCCCTACAGAGATGACCTGTTGGCCCTGAGCAATGCTGGTCCTGGCAATGGCAGCAACTTCAGTACGCGCTTGGTTGACGCTACTTACTGTTACCTTTTGAATCTGGGGTCGGCCGGTGGAATCAACAGAGGTGACCACAACTGGTGCTGACTCGGAGTCGCCAAGCAGATTTGGATCTATGACTGCATACACGAACGCTGCAGTTGCTTCGGCAGTGGCCTCGTTCACACTGAGTGATTCTGCAGCGGTTATCTGGGCTGGCTGCCCTGAAGAGCTTGCGGCGGCTGTAGCCGCAAGCGGTCTGCATACACCCGAAGTGTCGCTGGGGAACGGCTGAACAGACGGCGGAACAGTGGTGGCTGACGCTGCAATAGTAGTAGCGGGTGCTGCTACTGGATCACCTACCGGGGGAGCCGCTGCGCCACAAGCACTGAGTAACAACATGGTCGCTGATAGGGCAAAACTCGCGCTGCGCAGAGAGATTGAGTCGAACCTAGCCAAAGACATATGGCTGTATCGGCTGTTTCTGGTCACACCTGTAGATTTTGAGCAGCCCGGCTGAGTGGCTCTTACTCAGCTGCTCAGCCCCAGAATCTTGGCGGCGTTTCCTCGCAGGAATTTTGGCCAAACCTCGTCCTTGAGCCCGATATGGGGCAACTCCTTCATAATGCGCTCATAGGTAAGCCCTGCAGGGAAGTAGCCGGCGTAGAGCACCTTGTCTGCACCACGAGTGTTGGCATAATCAATGATGGCCTTGGGGTAATGCTTGGGCGCAAAGGCAGAGGTTGAGTAGTACAAGTTTGGCCACTTCAACATCAACTTGACTGCCAGCTCAGTCCACGGGTCGGCTCCATGTCGCATCACCACGGTGAGCTCGGGGAAGAACCAGCAGATCTCGTCAAGGTACTCCACTCGCTGAGGCCCGAGCGGGACGCGCGGCCCGGGCACCCCAGCAGTCAAAAAGATGGGTAGTCCAAGCTCTGCGCAGGTTGAATACACGGGGTAGTAGGCAGCCGCATTAATGGCAGTTTCGCAACCTGAGGGAAAGCTCGACACAGCAACAATCCCGTACTCATCGTGGTACTTGCGGATCTTGCGCACCGCATCCATTCCCTGTCTAGGGTCAACATCTACAAGTCCAAGAAAGCGGTCAGGATGATCGGTGATGGCTCTCCGAGGTTCGTCTCGGGTCTCATTGCCAACATTGATCAATCCCTGAGCCACGCCGTAGCGGTCCATGTTGTCAAGGGTGACTGCAACTGCGTCTACTCCATGTTCGATCTCTCCGGGGATGTCCTTAAACATGTACTGCGCTGGCATCTTGAAGTCTTCTTTAGATTCGGCATCGCGCAACGAGGGAGTCAAGAACTTATAGACCTCTCGTCTATCTGTGCTGGGAAAGCCGATCATGGTGTCGATGATTTGAATGTCGGTGGGCATGGCCATGTCATGCACTCTAGGGCGACTCAGTAGAACGCGTTCCAGTTCCGGGTTGACGTAAAGGGAGTTGGACGGCTCCTGGCCAAGGTATTTCTGGTTGAGTGTGGTGGCGAATCCATCTTTAGTCTGAACTAAGAACTCAAGGTCAAGTGGCCGAAAGGTCTGCGCCGAATGAGGAAATACCGTGCCGTAGCTCTGAGGTTGAAAAACTGGTCGGATTATCTGTACGGAGCCGTCCCGTGTCTGAGCTACGAAGTTGTGAAGTGTTAGGGAATCAAAAAACTGCAGCGGCCGTATCCGCTCGATTGTTGTAACTGCGGCATCAGAATCGTTTACCAAAGCTCCTAAATGCCAAGGCTCTCGAGAAAAGTATCCGACATGGTTTTTGCAACCGTAACTATCGGCCACCAGGTCCTCTCCAGCACGCCTAAGTGGTACCCGTGCGGAAACTGATCGCTACGGCGCCGCTCAACGAAGCAGAGAATGTGGCCAACCCTGATGAATTGCCCAATCATCCCTACAGGCAAGAACAACAGGACTTTAGAAAAGCACGTTGACAGCATCAGCCCTGCCGGACCTCACCAATTCAACTTGTTCTGCGACTGCGCCGGCCGGTTGGTGCTCCTAGGGAATATCCAGCACCGCGTGATCAAGCACTGCAGGATCAAGCACCGCGTGATGGATCGAATCTGTCATCCCGAATATCGCTGACCGATGCCGACAAGCAGGTTGAAGATTTAAAGGGTTCATCTCGGCGCTGGGTAAGCGCCCTAACCAGTTCAGTTCACCCAGTGATGGTGGCCATCGGCAGGATTCTCAGGCGCTTGAACCCCAAACTGTTCGCGCAGTTCAGATAATGGCATGTCCGCAATCTTAAGGTGGTCGATGAACGCGAAGTCCACCGTGCACTGAGCACCGCGTTCAAATGCCTGTCCCATCAACTCAATCGCACCAGGACGACTCAGAGTCCCCTCGGTTTGGACGATGTTGTCGAGATCGACGAACCCAGCCTCGTGAACGATGAGCGGTGAGTAGAACGCGAATGTACTTGCCGGAGTATCGGACATGGCCATCTGAAACGCGCCAAGTGCAATTTCTCCCTGACCCGTTGGTTCGATTCCGGAAATCACATGGATCATGTCGTGATCGACATACATGTGATTCACATTTGACGCACGCGAACCAGGCATATCAACTTGATTGCGCCGGTAGAAGTCAATCAAAGCAGCACCAAGCGTGCCGGGGTCAAGTTCCCTAAGCGATTCGATGCGGGCCACAATTTCCGGCTCGGGAGCATCTACCACTATCGAAACTGAACGCAGCGATGGTTCTGAGCGAGCCACGATCATGCTGTCGAAGAATCGGGTGAAGTCTTGCGCGGCGCGCTCGGCCCCTCGATCGACCAGATCACGAAACATCGCCAGTTCAGGACCGCCGAGACCCAGAGCAGCGGCATATTCCTCGACTCGGGCAACCTGTGCAGCGCTCTGCGGGTGTCGACATATCTCCAGTGTCACCAGCAGTTCATGGAACCGGCGGCGCGCATCAACATCGGGTACAGCCAGCGCAAACGCGCTCGGTGATAGTCCACCCAAGCTCCTGATATCGAGATCATCGCGATGCCACAGGTGCCGAACAATTGTGTCCAACACCGTCAGCTGCTCTGCAGTCGGGCCATCGTCTACATCAATCGCCCCAAGAAGGCCCCGGGCTACTGGTTCTACGAGTTCGGGATTTACTAACACCGACATAGGTCGATTTTATCGCATATTGACCAATCGCGTCCTCCTACTCGGTGCCGACTCCGATGGCGCAGGCAAGGCCACCCTTTCTAAAAAGTGCTAGGCCGGCCACCAAACTGCCGTTCGTGAACTCGGCAGATTATCAGCGAGACCGTGTTCAACAACTCGAGTCCAACGCGCAGGCATCAGATCGTGAGTCAGTCCATCTAACAGCGACCCATTGGTCTTGTGCACCACCGCTGACCCTGACCTAGCGACCTTGGCGGTGAGGCGGGCGTCGAGAAATTCCACGTCTGCTTCGGACAAGCTCACGCTAAGTTTCGTACTTTGTTGCTAACAAAGTTAGGACAATAGGTGAGCAATAGTGTCGAGTTTGGATCGATCCGTTAGCAGTTCGTAGCGTTCGTAGCGTGAAGGTGTTCGGGAAGTGCGAGATAGTAGGTGATGGCAGAATCTTGGTGGCGGCAGGTTCGCTCCCAGTTGCGGAGTGTAACGGCTAGCCGTGTGGTTGGATTTCCTAACTCAAGTAACCGGGCCTCATCGTTTCATCTGAACTGGCAGCTTCCATACCCAGCGACTGTTGCGGGCGGATCCCAAACAGGGCTTACTGCCATCGAAGTTACGCTTGAGGTACTCGAACCTCCCAGTGTGGATCGATTATATTTTTGGGCGCTACAGGCAAATTTTGCCGATGGCCAGAGCCGGCAAGCTGGCGGGGCACACCTTGGTCTGCAGTGGCATCCGGGCCATCCAGGGTCAACTGCTGTGAACTGGGGTGGCTATGACCATCAGGGCAACATTTTGTCTGGGTCTGAATCCGCCTTGCCATCCAAAATGGCCAACCCGCATACCCGAGACTTTCTATGGCAGCCCATGGTCCCGTATCGCCTGAGAATTGAGCGCATCTCTAGTGGCAGCCAAAGTTCTTGGCGCGGCAGCGTGACTCGGGTATCGACTGGTGTCACCACAATGATCCGTGAGTTGTATCCCGCTGGGGAGTTCATCTCTGGCGTCACGATGTGGTCAGAGGTCTTTGCCCGCTGCGATGACCCGTCCGTTGCAATTCGGTGGACCGATGCACAAGCTGAGTTTTCGGATTCAAGCTCAATACAGCCCGCTGGGTTTTTAGTGAACTATCAATCTCATAAAGATGGTGGCTGCGCCAACAGCGACTCGTTCTTTGATGGGGTGGGGCTAGTTCAGCGAACGGCAGTGTCGCGTAATACGCCGCTGGGCCAAGTCATTTTGTATAACAGCGGCTAGATTGTGAGTTCATATGAGTGATTCATCAACGCAAATTTCGGGGCCATCGCTGAGTTACAACTTGGCCGACCTGTGGGAGGCCGTGTCTGACCGAGTGGCAGAGCGCGAAGCAATTGTCTGTGGCACTCGCCGCCTGAGCTACGGGCAACTCGAAGAGCGCACCAACCGCCTTGCCAACCATCTGCTTGCCAAGGGAGTGCAACCGGGCGAGTTCGTGGGTTGTTACCTGACCAACTGCACCGAATACCTAGAAACCTTGTTGGCATGTTTCAAGATTCGCGCCATTCCAGTGAATATCAACTACCGCTATGTCACTGAAGAACTTCGGTATTTGTTGCTCGACTCCGGTCTAGTTGTTTTGGTCTGTAACGAGGAGTTTGTTGATCGAGTGAGCAGTGTTGCCGCAGAGATACCTGCTTTGCGGCACTGCATTGTTGTTAGCCCTGTTAGGCCTGCTGCCTCCAACGCGACTACAAAGTTGCCAGATCTTGACCTTCTTCCGGACGCGATTTTCTATGACCAAGCAGCCGCTGAAGCATCGGCTGTGCGCCCCATAGTTTCGGGCCGTGGCGACGATGACCTGTACCTGCTGTATACAGGTGGAACCACAGGTATGCCGAAAGGCGTGATTTGGCGTCAAGCTGACGCGTTCTTTGGCTGTATCGGTGGTGGCGATCCGATGCGTATGTCTGGGCCGGTGTCCTCACCCGAAGAGACCCTTGAGCGAATCATTGAGTTTGACTTTGTGTTCTATGCGCTCGCACCGCTGATGCATGCTGCGGCGCAGTGGGTGTCTTTGATGTGGCTTTTGTGCGGCGCAAAGGTGATTTTGAATTCGGGCGGATTCGACCCCGTGGAGATTTGGAACACTATTGATGCAGAGAAAGTCTCGATCATGACGGTGGTTGGTGATGCAATGGCCCGCCCGCTAGTTGATGCTTGGGACGCTCATGGGCCCTTCGAGATTTCAAGTATGTATTCGCTATCGAACGGTGGCGCTCCGCTTGCCCCCTCACTGCGCGATCGTCTGCGAGAGATCGCCCCGAATGCAATGCTCACCGACGGGTTCGGCTCATCCGAGACTGGCATTCAGGGAAGCCGGCGCTTATCCCCCGGTGAAGACCCCGGCAAGGGAGTTCGCTTCGATAACGTCGAGGCAGGAACCGCAGTGCTTGATGATCAGGGCCTGCCGGTGCAGCCTGGCTCGGGAGTAGTTGGTCGCATTGCGCATTCGGGCTACATCCCGCTGCGCTACCACAATGCTGAAGAGAAAACAGCCGAGACCTTTGTGGTAATCGGGGGGACTCGGTACGTTCTGCCAGGAGATATGGCCACAGTAGAAGCGGATGGCTCAATCACGCTGCTTGGTCGTGGGTCTGTCAGCATTAATACCGGTGGCGAGAAGGTCTACCCCGAAGAGGTCGAAGCACTACTCAAGGGCCACCCATCCGTGTATGACGTTTTGGTAGTCGGAGTTGCCGATGACCGTTGGGGAGAACGTGTCACTGCTGTAGTTCAGCCCACCCGGGGTAGTACTCCCTCGTTGGAAGAGCTTGATGCGCATTGCCGTGGCCAACTTGCGGGCTACAAAATTCCGCGGAGTTTGATTCTGGTTGAACAGGTAGTGCGCTCGCCTTCTGGCAAGGCTGATTACCGCTGGGCAAAGGCAACTGCGGCCAGCAGTGCTGGCGAGTAACAGTGCTAGCGAGTAACAGTGCTAGCGAGTAACAGTGCTAGCGGGTAACAGTGCTAGCGGCTAGCGCCCTTCTCTCCTCGAACCGAGGTAAGAACCAGCAGCAGTACGCTCATAATCAACACGATGGTGGCTAGCACGTTTACCTGAGGCGGGAACGACACGCGAAAAGCGTTATTGACCTGAATCGGAAAGGTTGTGAACTCGCCTTTGGTGAAGTCAGTCACGATGTAATCATCGAGTGAGAGTGCAAAGCTGAGTAGTGCCGCAGCCATAATCCCGGGAAGAATCAGTGGAAAGGTGATCTTGCGAAAGCTGCGCCAAGGTGAGGCGCCGAGGTCCATTGCGGCATCTTCTAGGGTCCAGTCAAACCCACGAACTCGCGCTTTGACAGTGAGCGCAACAAAGCTGACGCAGAACATCACATGCGCAATCACCACAGTAGAAAAGCCGAGTACCACGTTGCGGCCCAAGAACAGTTGGTAGAGCGAAGCACCCAACACAATCTCTGGAGTGGTGAGTGGAAGAACCAAGAAAATCTCGATTGAGCGTGACCCCGTAAAGCGGTAGCGAGCAAGCGCAATCGCAACTAGCGAACCCATGATTAGCGCAATGCTGATGGAGAGCACTGCAACCTGCAGGCTGCGAATAAAGGCGTCGGTCAGTTCTTTATCTTTAAACGGGTCAAGCCAGTTATTTATTGTGAATCCGTCCCAGCTGATGTTGTATCGGCCAGCAGGGTCATTGAATGTAAAGACAATAATGTTGATGAGCGGCAAGAAGAGATACAAGTAGACCAAGCAAGCAAAGGCGGTCAGAATTCGTCGTCCCCAACGCGAGCCAGCAGGCCGCGATGATGTCTGTCCTTTGCGTGACTTGCCTGGCTCTTCCAGTTCACGCAACAGGTACGGCGGGGCAGCGCCCTCAGACATCACCATGGGCAAACCTTGCCGCTAGTCACAACACCAAGCCGACTCATACTGCAAGCCCTTCGGTGCCAAGGAACTTGGAATAGATCAACACCATGGTGGTGATAATTGCCATGAGCACAAGCGAAAGTGCGGCTGCAACTGGGTAATCAAACTGCACCAAGAACTTGTTTTGTACCACGGTACCGATCATCGAGGTTTTGGGTGATCCAAGGTAGCGGTTGTTCAGGTAATCGCCGGCGGCTGGAATAAACACCAGCAAGCTGCCAGCGAATACACCTGGCATCGATAGCGGTAGTACGACTTTTCTAAATGCTTGCCAGGGAGTGCTGTACAGGTCGGCTGCTGCCTCTGTCAGACGAAAATCGATTTTCTCTAGGCTCACATAAATCGGAAGAATCATGAATGATAAGAAGTTGTAGGTCAGACCTCCAACCACTCCCGCTGGTGTTGCAAGCAGACGAAAATCCTGCGGAACAAAAGGGATGGCGTGGATCATGTTGATCACAACACCATCGTCTTTAAGGATTGAAGTCCAGGCAATGGTGCGAATCAGATACGAAGTAAAGAACGGCACCACCACTAACCCAATCAGTAGGTTCTTCCACCTTCCACCTTGGGTGGCAATCCAGTAGGCCAACGGGTAGCCGATCAAGATTGCAGACACGGTGGCGATGCCAGCGAACAGAAAAGACCGAAAGAACTGAGGCCCGTAGTCGGTGAACGCCGAAGAGAAGTTTGAGAACTGCCAAGAGAACTCTGGGTTAGCAAAGCGGCTTGCCTTTGACGACAATGCAGTACGAACCAGAATGAGCACGGGCACCAGAAAGAACAGCACTAGCCACAAAATGCCAGGGCTTAATAGGCCATAGGGGGCCCATTTTCCTTTCCGGAGTCCGCGATCATCTGAGTCGGTGTCTGCTGCCATCAGAGCCCTTGATTAGGCGCCGGTGATCTTGGCGAACTCGGCATCGAAGAGTGCTTCTTCTTTCTCGTCAAGGTTGCCCCAAGACTGCAGTTTGGCCAGAGTGGAAGCATCAGGAAAGATGAGTTGGCTATCGGCAAGTGCGGCAGCGTCTCCGCCCATCTTGCGCAACTCTTCCTGAACCCCTTGGACTGGTGAAATGTATTGAACCTCGGCAGTGATCTTTGCTGCGTTCACTGGGTCGTAGACATAGTTCATCCACTCGGCAGCGCCTTCAACGTTGCTTGCGCCAACTGGGATTTGCATGGTGTCAAACCAGAGCGTTCCACCGGACTCTGGAATAGAGAATCCGATGTTTGGATTTGATGCAGAAAGCTGCACTACGTCGCCCGACCAGCCAATACAAGCTGCAAAGCTGCCTTGTTCAAGGTCATCTACATAGTCATTTCCTGTGAATGAACGAATCTGCCCCGAGTCAACCCCTTCTTTGAGTTTGTCGAAGGCAGGTTGGAACTTCGCAAAGGTTGGGGTGGCTAAATCGATGCCGAGCGACATTGCAATCAGGCCGATGGTGTCTCGCATTTCAGTCAGCATGCCGATCTTGCCTTTAAAGGCTGGATCAAACAGATCATCCACCGAGTTCAAGGCACGCCCAGTCACTGATTTGTTATAAGCAATTCCTGCCATGCCCGCCTGCCAAGGAAGGGAATATTCGCCAGTCGGGTCGGATGGGGGCTTAGTCAGGGACTCAAGCAGGTTGGCAGAGTTGGGAATCTTGTCTAACGGCAACTTCTCTACCCAACCAAGGTTTGTAAGCCGGCCAGCCATCCAGAAAGTGAGAGCAATGATGTCGGGACCGATGGGCTTACCCTTTGACAGCAACGGCTGAATCTTGGCGAAGTACTCGCCGTTATCGTTGATGCCCTCGGTGTATTTGATTTTCTGGCCCGAGGCTTTTTCGAATGACGCAAGAGTGCCTCCCTTGCCATATAGCTCACCTTCTGGCTTATCGATGTAGAGCGTCCAGTTCTCAAACCAGAGTTCATTATCTGCAGAGGAGCTACTGCCCCCGCTGCTATCACTACTGCAGGCTGCGAGTAACGCTGGCCCAATTGCTAAACCACCAAGAGCTAAGCCGCTAGTACCCAAGAATCTGCGACGGCTCAGATCTGCTTGGCCTGCTGTGACGGGAGTTTGGATTCTGCGCTTTGTCATTATTCTCTCTTTTCTGTTTTTGGCTGGGAATTTTGGCTATGGGATTTTTGAGTTACTAGGGGTGGTAGTCATGCCAGCATCTTCGGGGTTGATCGCTTCGGGTACTAGATAGGCGCCGTCATAAGCCCAGGTCATATCAACTCGTGATCCAACGCTGAGCCGTGCGGGGTCATCCTCGGGGCCAAGGTGCGCAACTAGCGCAGCGCCCAGATCTGTTTCTACTTCGCAGCGCACTACTGGGCCCTGAAACACCAGGCTTGCAACCGTGGTGGGAATACTGCCGCCGACTGCTCCCTCTACCGGTGCAAAGCTAGGAATAAGTCTCTCAGGACGAATCATGAGTGTTACCTCTGAGCCGGGAGCGTAGCTGCGATTGCCCGATGGCACCCTGAACTGCTTGCCCGTCCGAGAATCCACAGTCACTGCTGAGCCGTCTTGGGTTCGCACGGTAACGGGTAAAAGGTTTGCTGTGCCGATAAACCCGGCCACAAATGCAGTGGTGGGCTGATGGTAAATCTCCGTGGGGGTGCCGATCTGCTCAGTACGACCCTGAGTCATTACCGCAATTCGATCAGACATGGTGAGGGCTTCTTCTTGGTCATGAGTAACAAAGATGAAGGTAATTCCCACCTCTCTTTGAATGCGCTTGAGTTCAAGCTGCATTGCCTGACGCAGCTTCAGGTCGAGGGCCCCTAATGGTTCATCTAAGAGCAGGGCTTTGGGAAGATTGACAAGCGCCCGGGCCAGTGCGATGCGCTGCTGTTGACCGCCCGAGAGTTGGTTGGGGCGACGCTTTGCGTACTCGGGCAGCCGAACAATCTCTAGTAGCTGGTTGACCCGCCGGGTTACTTCTCCTTCGGCGACTTTTGCATTACGAAGTCCGAACGCCACGTTGTCGAATACGTTCATATGCGGAAAGAGTGCGTAGTTCTGAAAAACGGTATTGACGTTTCTCTTATGAGGCGGGGTCTTTGAAACATTTACGCCGTCTAACAGGATGCGCCCAGAGGTTGGTTGTTCGAAACCAGCGATCATCCGAAGGGTGGTAGTTTTTCCGCACCCAGAGGGGCCTAACATTGAGAAGAACTCACCCTCGGCAATATCAAAGTCTGCAGATTCGACAGCGGTGTAGTCGCCAAATTTTTTAACGACTTGCTCTAGGCGAATGACTACTTCCGAAGTGGCTGCCGCTGGCTCGGTTCCCCGAGGGCCTGCTTGCCCATATAGCGTTTCAGTCATCCGTGGTCACCTATATCATTTCCTTTGGAATCCGTAGTGAAAATATACTTTCAGCCACGATATTCTTGTAAAAATGGCGAGAAAACAATTTTCTTGCAGTATTCAAGCGAGTCGGTTCAGAACTAACTAAGAACTAACTCAGTACTAACTGCAAGCAACTTAGAACCTAGAGGGGATTCATGACGACAAATATTGACATACGAAACGAAAACTTAATCGGGGGCAAGTGGCAGCCATCGGGTTCTTCGGGAACAAGTTCGGTAATTGACCCGTCCACAGCGACCGAAATCTTTAGGGCGCCGTTGTCGGATGCTGAAGATGTTGACCTAGCAGTGACGGCTGCTGCCAAGGCGTTTGTGTCTTGGAGCCGAACCACTCCGTTAGAGCGCGCAACAGCAATGTTTAAGTTGGCTGATCTGATCGAACAGCGAGCAGATGACCTGATTGCAATTGAGTCGCTTAACGCAGGCAAGCCCGTTTCGGCTACTGCTGACGAGATCTCTGCGGCAGCAGATTGCTTTCGATTCTTTGCGGGGGCCGCTCGAACCATGGAGACCCAAGCAGCTGGTGAATACATGGAGGGATTTACCTCAATGCTTCGCAGAGAACCAGTGGGTGTGATTGCCTCAATCACCCCTTGGAACTATCCGCTCATGATGGCCGCCTGGAAGCTTGGCCCGGCTTTGGCCGCTGGTTGCACCGTGGTGCTTAAGCCCTCAGATCTCACCCCGATGTCTTCGCTTTTACTCGCTGAACTTACCGTGGACGTGTTTCCTGCAGGGGTGTTCAACTTGGTCTGCGGAGATGGAGCAATCACTGGTGCTGCTCTGACGACGCACCCGTTAGTAGACATGATCTCTGTGACTGGTTCGGTTGGAACTGGTAAGGCAATTGCGAAAGCGGCTGCTGGCTCGCTCAAGCGGTTGCATTTAGAACTTGGTGGTAAAGCACCCGTGCTGGTCTTTGACGATGCCGACTTAACCAAGGTTGCCGAAGCAATCAAGGTGGGCTCGTTCTGGAACGCCGGTCAGGATTGCACTGCAGCGGCCAGAGTCATAGCGGCGGATGGTATTCACGATGCTGCAGTGGATGCAATCACTCAAGCGGCCCAATCATTAGTGGTTGGCCCTACTAAGGATGAGTCAACTGAACTTGGGCCCGTCATATCGGCTGCCCAACGAGAGCGTGTCGGCGGCTTTGTTGAGCGCGCTCGCGCTGAGGGGGCAGTAGTTGTCACTGGCGGGTCCACTGGCCCTGGTGACGGGTTCTATTACGAGCCATCTGTGCTTGTCGGTGTAGATCAGCGCTCAGAAATTGTGCAGCGTGAAGTATTTGGCCCAGTGGTCACTATTCAACGGGCTGGGAGTGTTGAACAAGCCATTGAGATGGCGAACGACAGTGATTATGGCCTAGCAGCCTCTGTATTTACCTCTGATGTTGGCACTGCGATGCAGGCCAGTGCGCAGCTTCGCTTTGGAACCGTGTGGGTGAATGATCACATACCGCTTGTTCCAGAGATGCCTCACGGCGGGTTCAAACAGTCAGGCTATGGAAAAGATATGAGCCAGTACGCTGTGGAGCACTACACCGAACTCAAACATGTGATGGTCAAGTGGTGACTCGCCACCTGCTTGGGCGCTTCCTAGCTGCGGGGCAGAGAGCCTGAAAGGGGTCATGGTGAGCCAGTATCAATCTCGCAGTTTTTGGTTGGAAACCTGCGGTGATGAACTCACCCCTCGTTCCTGCCTGCCGGGCGATACCTCTGCCGACGTAGTCATCGTCGGTGGTGGGCTGACTGGCCTATGGACGGCCCACTATCTGCATTCTCAGTCGCCAGAGCTTCGGATTGTGGTGCTCGAAGCAGAGATCTGTGGCTTTGGTGCCTCTGGACGAAACGGTGGTTGGTGTTCGGCATTGTTTCCTGCATCACTCGAGCAACTAGCAGCGATTGCAAGTGCCGGATCCAAAGCAGCCGGGTCCAGTGCAGCCGGGTCCAAAGCAGCCGGGCGAGCCGGTGCAATTGCTCAGTACCGGGCAATGATCGACACCGTGAGCGAGGTAGAGCGTGTTGCTCGCGAACTTGAAATCGATGCCGATTTCGAGCGCGGCGGGACCTTGTCTTTGGCCACGAATCCGGCGCACCTTCCACGCTTGCGAGCTGAGGTTGAGCATCTGCGTTCCTGGGGATTTGGGAGCGAGGATGTGCGTTGGTTAAACCCAACAGAACTAGCTGCCCGCGTCAGGGTTCCTGGTGTGAGCGGCGCTGTGTACACACCGCACTGTGGCGCGGTGCATCCAGCCAAATTGGTGAGAGGGCTAGCTCGGTCTGTTGAGGCGTCTGGAGTAGATATTTATGAACACACCCGGGTGACATTGATTAGGCCCGGCGAGGTGCTGACCCAGCACGGTCGAGTAAGTGCCGGGGTAGTCCTGCAGTGCCTAGAGGGGTATACCGCACAGATGCCTCAGCAGCACCGCAAGGTCTTGCCGTTGTATTCGCTCATGATTGCAACGGAGCCATTGTCAGAGGATCTGTGGCAACAGATCGGGCTTTGTCAACGTGAGACCTTTACCGATGGCCGGCACATGTTGATTTATGGCCAACGCACAGCCGATGGCCGTTTTGCCTTTGGTGGCCGTGGCGCTCCGTATCATTTTGGGTCGGCAGTCAAAGAAAGTTTTGATGCAGATAAGCGAGTCTTTTCAGCTCTTAAGTCTGCTCTGCATGAGCTCTTTCCGGTGACTAGAGGCGTTGCAATTACCCATTCCTGGGGTGGCCCGCTAGCCGTGCCTCGTGATTGGACAGCCTCGGTTCATTTTAATCCCCAAGATGGCTTGGGTGCTGCTGGCGGCTATGTGGGCGACGGTTTATCGACTACCAATCTGGCCGGACGCACCTTGGCTGATTTAGTGCTCGGCGTTGATTCAGAGTTGGCTCGCCTCCCCTGGGTCGGTCATAGTTCTGCGCAATGGGAGCCAGAACCACTTCGGTGGCTTGGCATTAACGCTGGTCGTGCAGTTGCAAGCTGGGCCGACCGTTCAGAGCGGGTTCATCGCACACCAGCAAGATTTGCCGAACGCGCACTGGGGTTGATCACCGGCGGGCACTAACTCTTAGTGACTACCCAAGTTGAGTTAGCTAAGTTAGAACTGGCATGGTCTTCGGAAGGGACGAATAACTTGTCTACTCAATCTATTGATGCAACTGATCTCGCATTGATCCAACTGCTACAACTCGATGGTCGGCGGCCCTATACGCAGCTTGCTAAAGAGGTTGGGCTATCTGAAGCAGCAGTCCGGCAGCGGGTTCAGCGCATGCTCGAACAGCAAGCCATGCAGATTGTTGCCGTAACTGACCCGATGCAACTCGGGCTAAAACGACAGGCCATGGTGCTTATCAAAGTTGATGGTGACGTTCGAGCAGTAGCTGATCAACTCGAAAAGATCGAAGAGGTTGACTATCTCGTAGTGACCGCCGGGGCGGTTGACCTTCTGTGCGAAGTAGTGGTGAGTGATGACGACGCATTGTTCTCACTGCTCAACGACAAGATCAGGAGCATCCAAGGTGTGGCATCGACTGAAACAATCATGTATCTAGGTTTAAGAAAGCAGACGTATCAGTGGGGAACGCGCTGAACTTTGAACAAGCAGCTACGCAGGTGCTTGTCGAGCTTGCGGGCCCCGATGCAACTCTGCGTAAAGATCAGCTTGAAGCAATACGTGAACTCGTAGTCAATCACCGCAGAGTGCTTCTGGTGCAAGCCACAGGCTGGGGCAAGTCCGCTGTCTACTGGATTGCCACGCAGCTTTTGCGTAAATCAGGTTCGGGCCCCACCCTGGTTGTCTCGCCGTTGCTTGCGCTGATGCGGAATCAGGTGGTCGCTGCCAAACGCGCAGGGATTCGCGCAGTCACCATTAATTCATCGAACATTGAGGAGTGGCAGGGTATTGAGGAACTGATCCGCAACAATCAGGTGGACGTGTTGTTGATCTCTCCAGAGCGACTCAACAACGACAGGTTTCGCAGAGATGTTCTGCCAGCACTTTCGGCCAGCATTGGTTTGTTAGTCATCGACGAGGCACATTGCATCTCTGACTGGGGCCATGACTTTCGCCCGGATTATCGCCGCATAGCTGACGTACTAGCGGGCCTAGCTGTAGACACTCCGGTTCTTGCTGCCACGGCCACAGCAAATCAGCGTGTAGAGGCCGATGTGGCTGCTCAAATTGGTAGCAATACGCTCAGGTTTCGCGGCTCGCTTGACCGGCCAACTCTTCATCTCAGCTTGGTTCGGATTGCCACAGCGGCCGATCGCCTTAGCTGGATCTCTACTTGGGTTAGGACTCATCTTGGGCCTGGCTTGGTGTACTGCCTCACAGTGTCAGAAGCTGAGCGAACCGCAGCATTCTTAGCTGGACTAGGACTATCGGTGCGGGCCTATACCGGTAGCACTCCCACAGAGGATCGAGAGTCGATCGAGGCCTCATTAGATAGCGGCTCGCTGTCCTGTGTAGTGGCTACCTCGGCACTTGGGATGGGCTACGACAACCCTCGTCTGGCCTATGTCATTCACCTAGGGTCGCCTTCATCACCAATTGCGTATTACCAGCAAGTAGGTCGTGCAGGAAGAGGGCTAGTCGATGCTCAGGTGGTGCTGCTGCCCACCCCAACGGAGGGGCAAATCTGGGCATACTTTGATTCAACGGCAATGCCCCCGCAGGCTGCAGTTGAGCAGGTGTTATCTGTGCTCAGATCACAGGGTGCGCTGAGTCTGGTTGAGCTTGAAGGCATTGTGAACCTACGGCGTGGCCGCCTAGAAGCACTCCTCAAGATTTTGGACGTTGAGGGTGCTGTTGAGCGCGAGGGGTCAAAGTGGCTTCGGACTGAACTTCCTTGGCGCTACGACAACGAACGCTATGAGCAACTTTCCGCTGCGCGACAAAGCGAGCAGCAAGCTATGCGCCACTATCAACAGTCGCCTGGATGCCGGCTGCGGTTTTTAAGAGAACAACTTGATGACCCCAATCCGTCAGATTGTGGCCGCTGCGATTACTGCACCGATCAGGTGAGTTCAGTCCTATCTGATCCAGCCCTCTCGGAGACAGCTTCAGATCAAGCTGCTGCAGTTCGATTCCTACAAGATGTAATTGTTGCGATAGAACCCAGAAAGCAGTGGCCCCGTGGCATTTCTGGGCGCAGCGGAAATATCGCCGCCACTAGCCGCGCTCAAGTTGGCCGGGCCTTGGCCTTTGGAAATGATCCTGGCTGGGCCGAAGTTGTAGCTCCTTTGTTCTCTCAACCCGATCAGCCGCCAACCGAACAGGTATTAGCTGCTCTGGCTGCTGTGCTCAAGGCATGGCCATGGCAACAGCGACCGACCTGGATCACTTGGATTCCATCTAGGACTCGACCAGCATTAGTCGAGGGGCTAGCGCACGGGCTGGGGGCTCTTGGAAAGCTGCAAGTGCTCGATGCGGTGCAACGAGTTCAAGCAGATGCGCCGCCTCAATCTGGTATGGAGAATTCAGCCTCTCAAGTCGCAAATGTAATCTCAGCGTTTTCATTCGGGGCCGTCGACAGCCAGAAGTTGCCAGATGGCCCCTGCCTAGTGGTTGATGATTATTTGCGTTCAGGTTGGACCATGACTGTGGTTGCAGAGGGCTTGTTGACCGCTGGCGCTACCGAGGTGTTACCACTGCTGCTCTGGCGCCGGCCATAGGTTGCTCCGGTAGCCTACGCATCGGATGATCACTGTTTCTGGCCTTACAAAATCTTTCGGTGGTCGCACACTGTTCGAGGGAGTCACCTTCAAGCTCATGCCAGGTCGGCGCGTGGCGCTCGTCGGAGGCAACGGTGTGGGCAAGACCACGCTGTTAGAGATCATTGTTGGCGACCAACTTGCCGAGTCTGGTGAAGTGCATGTTGGTAAGGACACTCGCATTGGGTATTTGCCGCAGGAACTCACTAAACAGGTGCACGGCTCAGTCATCGAAGAGGTACTACGCGGTGCTGCACATGTCACTGATCTTCAAAAGCAACTTCTTCGTCTAGCCGATGAGGTTGCAGAGACTGGTCCCGAGGGCACCCAACCAAGCGCCGAGGCGCAATCGGCTGCACTTGATGCCTACGGAACAGCACAGCACCATTTCGAGACGCTCGGCGGCTACGGCATTGAGGCCGAAGCTAGACAAGTGCTGGCTGGGCTGGGGTTTTCTAGCTCTGATGCTGACCGACCTGTGCAAGACCTTTCTGGTGGTTGGCGAATGCGCGTGGCTTTAGCCAGGCTGATGCTGTCTGCTCCCGACCTGCTTGTTCTTGACGAACCAACCAACCATCTTGATGTTGAGTCGGTCTCTTGGCTCGAGCAGCATCTTGCTGGCTGGCCGGGTGCGATTTTGTTTGTGAGCCATGATCGTGACTTTTTGGATGCAGTAGCAGAGCGAGTAGTGGAATTATCGCACGGTCGTGCGGTTGAGTATGTGGGCGGGTTTGCCGAGTTCATTGTGCAGCGTGAAGAACGCCTTGCTGCCGCCGAGGCCGCAGCAGCCGCGCAGCACAAGCAACTTGCGTCTACTGAGCGTTTCATTGAGCGCTTCCGCTATAAAGCAACCAAAGCACGGCAAGTGCAAAGCCGGGTAAAAGCACTCGAAAAGCTTGAGCGACTGCAGCCACCCGAGCGCAAAGATCTGCTTGCCAAATTTGGGTTTCCACCGCCGCAGCGATCAGCTCGGGTTGTTGTTGAAACCAAAAATGCCAGCGTTGGTTTTGATGGGCAGGCAGTGCTGAGCCAGATTGATCTGATTGTTGAACGAGGCCAGAAACTGGCACTGATTGGTCCGAATGGCGCCGGCAAGACCACGTTGCTGCGGCTACTTCTTGGGCAGATTCCTGCGATGTCTGGCGAGGTAGAAATTGGCAACAACGTAGACATTGCCGAGTTTGCTCAGCATCAGGTGGAGTCACTGAGGTTTGAAGCAACAGTGCTCGAGGAGTTTCGCTCAGCAGTCGGCGACGAACACGGCCGGAACCTGCGCTCGGTGCTCGGCAGCTTTGGGTTTCGTGGCGAAGCAGTAGATCGACGCATTGCCGATCTATCGGGAGGGGAGCGAACTCGGTTAGCGCTGGCTCGCATCATGGTAAATCCGGTCAATCTGTTGGTGCTTGATGAGCCCACAAATCACCTTGATTTACCCAGTTGCGATGTTTTAGAAGATGCACTTATTGCCTATCCGGGGACAGTGCTGTTAGTGACGCATGATCGCTATCTGATCCGCTCCGTGGCCGATTCTCTGCTCGAAGTGCGTGACGGCAGAGTGATCTTTCACTCCGAGGTTGATGAGGCAGTCTTGGCGCCCGCGGGAGTTACGACTGCAGCTGGAGCGGCAACTTTTGCTGGCGCCTCAACACCTAGTGCTGTGTCGGCCGCTAAGCGAACAAACAAAGTTGAGGCGAGAAAACTCACAGCTGAGGAGCGCCAAAACAAGCAAAAAGCCTCAAAGGCGCTCAAGCAGCAAGTGCAGAAGCTTGAACGGCAAATTCAAGCAGCAGAAACTCAGGCCTCGGAACTGTCGGCACAGCTAGCCGATCCAGAAATCTATGAGGATCACGCGCTGGTGCGGCAGCTAGCCCAGAAACTTGATGTTGCCAAGGACACAGCTGACCAGCTGCTGCAAGAGTGGGAGCAAGCTCAGAGCAAACTCGAATCAGTGCTTGGCTGATCTAGCTTTCAACTGATCTAGCCCTCGACTTTGGAAGTACCTGACTCGGCAAGTTCTTTAGCCCACCGATAGTCGGGTTTGCCCGAGGGTGACCGCAGGACTACATCCACGACGTGGAGTTCACGCGGAACCTTGTAGCCAGCAATATGGGTCCTAGTGTGATCAACTAACTCTGCCAATGTGGCGGTCTGGTCGACTCTGAACTGAACCACGGCGGCAACTTTTTGGCCCCAACGCTCGTCGCTCACGCCAATCACTGTGCAGTCAAACACAGCAGGGTGTGCTTTAAGTGCTTGTTCTACTTCTTCAGGGAAGATCTTCTCTCCACCGGAGTTAATAGAGACCGATCCTCGCCCCAGCATGGTCATCTGTCCGGGGCCTGCCCATTGGGCTGAATCGCCAGAAACCGCATAGCGCTTTCCGTCAGCAGCAATCACAAACGTCTCTGCCGTTTTCACTGGATCGTTGTAGTAGCCCAGGGGTATGTTGCCGCCCCGGCCGAGTTTGCCGATTCGGTGATCGCCATCAGGAATGATCTCTAACTCGTCATCAAGAATCACCACGTCCCGACCGGCAGCAACCGTAGGGCCGCCGGCAGTTGCCTTTGCGCCCTTGCTGGCATAGGTGAGACCGTTAAATCCTGATTCGGTAGACCCGATCGAGTCAGTGATGATCAAGTTGGGGAACTGATCCAAGTAGCGATCCTTCACCGACTGAGAAAATAATGCGGCGCTTGAAGAGACCGAGACCAACTGCGACAGATCCCAGCGGCCGGGTTCTTTGTCGAGTGCGTCAACTAGCGGGCGAGCCATAGCATCGCCAGTAATGAGCACGGAGTTCACACCTTCATCGGCGAACAATGACCAGATCTCTTCGGGCTCGAACTTGGCCACCAGCACTAGCGTGCTACCCACGAACCACTGACTGAGCGTTGCGATCTGAGCAGCGCCGTGCATCAGCGGAGGGATAATGCAAAAAATCAGCGGGGTGGTGCTCTGCGCCGCTTGCTTTGAGCGGTCGTACTCGCTGCTGACCCGCTCGCCGGTCAGAGCGTCGATGCCCTGTCCGAGTGCAAAGAAAATATCTTCATTTCGCCACATCACGCCCTTTGGCATGCCAGTGGTTCCGCCGGTATAGATCACGTAGATGTCATCGGGGGATCGTTCGGCAAAGTCACGATCTGTAGATGAAGCTGCAACAGCACTCGAGAACGAAACCGAACCTAAAGATGAAACATCTACACCGGAATCGTCTTCGATGTGAATAAAGGTTGTGAGCATGGGTGATCGGTCTGCAACAGCGCTGAGTCGCTCTGCGTACTCCTGATCAAATATGCAGGCCACAAGCTCGGCATTGCCGATCAGATACGACAGTTCATCTTCTACATATCGGTAGTTGACGTTGATTGGTACTGCTCGAATCTTGAGACATCCCAACATTGCCTCGAGCCACTCAGCAGAGTTCTGAGCATAAATACCGACATGGTCATCTTTGCCCACCCCACATGAGGCCAAATAATGACCCAAGGCATTCGCTCGGTCATCGAGTTGCTTGAAGGTCAAACGAGTAGTGCCTGCAATCAGAGCTACCCGATCAGGAACTACGTCAACGGTGTGTTCGAACAGGTCTGCGATGTTGTATGCCACGACGCAAAACTAGAACATGTTGCAAGATCTGGGTAGCTCAGGGTTGTAGAGCAGCGCAAGAGGGCTGGGCTAGCTGCTGAGAGGGTCTGTAGTTGCAACCTTTCGGAGGTCAACTGAAGGCGCCTGAGATGTTTGGGTAACTGGGGCGGCGGTTTTCGTAATGGTTGGGTCTTTCTTACTAGCAACTTGCTTGAGTTCTTCAAAAGCGGGCTCAACCTGTGCTGCAATTTCCCAGATATCGGGCACCAAGTCAGCATCAGCCAAGAACCCAATATCAATGTGGTCTCGGTATGACAGCACAGTGATGTTGAGTCCGGCCCCGTCCATGATTGGGCCCATGGGGTAGGCCGCAACAAGTTCTGCCCCTGCTAAGTAAAGCGGGAAGGGTGGCCCAGGAACGTTAGAAATCACCAGATTGTGGATCGGGCGATGCTGATTGGCCAGATTCATTGAACTGTAAAAACGGGCAGCTAGGCCGAAGGTGCGAGGCGCTGCCCACTCGGCCCAGTCAGTGAGTGTTCGAGCGCCAATAGCGTTGTGGTCTTCTTTTGCGCCCTCGGTGCTTTGACGGATGGTCTCAAGGCGCTCCTCGGCAGAGTCCAGGTTTGTGGCGAGCGAGGCAAAAATAGCCGAGACCATGTTGCCCTGAGTCCCTAGTTCTTCTTCTACGCGCACCGATACGGGGCAGACTGCAAGCAGCGGCTCATCTGGTAGCGCATTGTGCTGCAGTAGGTAGCGTCGCAGCGTGCCCGAGCAAACCTCGAGCACCACATCATTAATTTTTACTCCGAGTGCCTGCTTAACTGCTTTTGTTTCTGGCAGGGAAATTCTTGCAAAGGCCACCGAACGACGGGGCCCAATTGACTGGTTGAAGGGGGTGCGAGGTGCCGAAAGCGGAACCCCACCGTGCTTCATCTCTGGGTCGATGATGTTGGTTACTAGCTGTGTGACTGAGCGGATGGTTCGACTAAGCAACGGGACCACTGCGCGTGCTCGGCGCAGTTTCGAAAACGTTGCGTAGGACAGCAGCTCAAACTCAGTTGGCACCCGATCAGGTGGCGTCTCTACGGTCTTGATGGGTTCGGCATCTGGGGTCAAGTCGTAGAGGGCCGTCATGATTTCGGCTCCAGACGCGCCATCGATTGCGGCGTGGTGCACCTTGACTACAAACCCAACCCGGTCTTGTTTGAGCCCTTCGATTACCCAGGCCTCCCACAGCGGTCGTGAGCGATCAAGAGGCACCGAAGCGATTTCGGATGCAACCTGCCCTAGCTCACGCCTGCCTCCGGGTTCTGGTGCGGTGATTCTGCGCACGTGGTTGTCAAGATCAAAATCGGGGTCTTCAATCCACACAGGGTGATGGAACTGAAAGGGCACCTCAACAAGTCGGCGCCGAAATGGCGGAACTGATTGCAGTCGTGACGCGATATGGGTTCGGAACTTCTCAAAGGAGTATCCGCCCACCATGGTAGAGATGTCATAGATGCCAACCATGGCCACATGCATGTGGCCCGCTGGTGTCTCAAGGTAGAGGAAGGTGGCGTCCATGCCAGACAACCGCTCCATAGTTCAACCTTTCGTCTTAGGGCGTTTGCCCCCCGTGTTGCTATTCTTGTCTGAAATGAAACGGCATGCACCGTGAAAACTCTTTCGGCTTGTGGCTGAGCAGTTCCAGCACAAGACTCACCAACTATGCCAAAACTGCAACCTGCTCCTTCGGTAGTCCGCCGCAGTCGCGCGTTGTTTCGACAAGGACTGCTGCGCTCTGCGCTGGTAGCCAATGCGTATCGGCCAAAACGAAACAGCCCGACCCTTACGGTTCCCTCATTCTTTGCCTCTTGGTTAGTGACTGAAGCAACCCCAATGTTTTTGGCATTGTGGGCAGCGAGAACTACCAAACAGTTATCGGCTGCGCTCAGCGAACGCTCAAGGCGCTCACAGGGATCGCTGGGCGAGTCACAGCAGTTGCTTAGTCCGCTTGGGTGGGTTGGGCTTGGGTTAAGTGCCGCATCAACTGTTGGCGCAGTCGGATTGATCCGGCAGGCAAAGCAATCGGCAGAAGAACTCGACGCAGCGCTAAGCACTCTTCTTGCTATTGATGAGATAGGTGCAGCACCGATGGCTGTGAGCGGTGGTGCAGTCTTGCCACTGCTTAATGGATCGAGTCGCCGAAATCGAACCCGCAACGTTGTCTTTAGCGAGCATCAATCGGGCAACGTTAAGTCAGTCAGGCTCAAGTTGGACGTGTACACACCTCTGAAGGCACCTGAGCCCGGGCAGAAACGCCCGGCCGTATTGCAGATCCACGGGGGAGCCTGGGTGCTGGGTTCCAAAGATGAACAGGGAATCCCGTTGCTTAACCATCTGGCCTCATGTGGTTGGGTGGGGTTCAACGCCGATTATCGGTTGAGTCCCAAAGTGAAATATCCGGGCCACCTTATTGACTGCAAGCGAGCACTGGTGTGGATTCGCGAACATGCTGAGGAATACAACGTTGACCCAAACTTTATTGTGGTCACTGGCGGTTCAGCGGGCGGTCATCTCTGCGCTCTGATTGCTCTGACCCAAAATGACCCAGCATTTCAGCCGGGCTTTGAGACTGCAGATACTTCGGTTCAGGCTGCCGTGCCGTTCTATGGGGTGTACGACCTGACCGATCGTGAGGGCTACAACGGCGGACAATTCACTGATCTGCTAGCCAAGACTGTTATGGGAGTCTCTCTTCAAGAGCACCCAGATGCTTGGGCTGCATACTCGCCCCTTGACCGCATTTCTAACCAGGCACCTCCCATGATGGTGATTCACGGAGATAAAGATGTGCTAGTTCCGGTCGAAGGTGCGCGCAGTTTTGTTGCGGCTCTTCGCAAAGCTTCGGGTCAGCCAGTTGTGTATGCGGAGCTACATGGAGCGCAGCATGCCTTCGAGATATTTTCGAGTTTCCGGACAGTCAATGCTGTGCAAAGTGTGGAGCGGTTTCTGAACCACATCCACTCTGCTTACCTGCCTGCTTAACTTGCTGCCTAGCAGCATCACCGGTTCTGACGTATCGTCAGAACCGATTTAGCTACCCCAGACACCAGGAGTGCTCGGACATGACCCAGACAGAATCCTTTAATCCGTCAGCAGTTGCGGCATATCAGTTTGGTGGGCAAGACATCCCGTGGATGATCGACCATTGGGCCGAGCACCGCTCCGAGCACTCGTTCTTGATTTGGGAACCCAAAGATGGCAGCGACCGCACATGGACCTATGCCGAGTTTTCGCAGGCCACTAAAAAGGTTGCATCTGGGCTTCATGCAAAGGGGGTTGGCATTGGAGATATGGTGCTGATTCATGCCGAGAACTGTCCTGAAGCAGTAATTGCTTGGTATGCATGTGCGCGAGTTGGTGCAATTGCGGTGACTACCAATACCCGCAGTGTGCGGAGCGAGGTGAGTTACTTCATTGAGCAAACAGCGTGTGTGGGTGCAATCACTCAGCCCAAGTTCGCTGCGCTAGTTGCAGAGGCTGGGCCCGAACTCGGTTGGATCGTGGTGACAGATAACAACTCAGGTGTTGTCGCTTCTACCGAGGAACTCGCCCACGGCCAGGAGCCGTTCGCAGTACTCGAGGGCGATCCCGCTGATGCACCTGTTCGCTCAGCAGACCCGATGTTGCCTGCAGGTGTGCTGTTCACCTCGGGAACCACTTCTAAACCAAAAGCTGTGGTGCATACTCACGCCAATATGTTGTGGGCGGGCAAAGTTAATCCAACCAATATTGATTTTGTGAAAGAGGATGTCTACCTCGCGTCGCTTCCTTTCTTCCACGTCAACACTCAAAGCTGGGCCATCTGGACAGTCCTAGGTGTTGGCGGCTCGGTGGTACTGCAGCCCAAGTTTTCGAAAAGCCGATTCTGGGATGTAATTGCCAAGCATTCAGTGACACATATCTCGCTGATTCCATTCGTTATTAAGGCTGCTTTCGATACTGGCATTCCCGAGACCCACACGGTCAAAGTCGGCGTGTTCGGCCTGATCATGCCGGTACTTGATCAGATGATGGGTATGCGCGTGATCGCGGCCTACGGCATGACCGAGCTAGTCACGCATTGCATTCACTCAAATGACTTTGAGTCCTACCCAGACTTAGCAATGGGCAAGGTCTCGCCGGGTTATGAGTTCTTGATAGTGGACCCCGATACCGGGCTACTTTGCGGCGAGGGTGATATTGGCGAGCTATGGATTCGCGGCGTTCGCGGCGTCTCGGTGTTCTGGGAATACTTCGGTAACGCTGAGGCAACCGAGAAGTTCTTTACCGCCGATGGCTGGGGCCGCACTGGAGATATGGTGCGCTTGCTTGCCGATGGCAATATTCAGTATTGCGATAGAGACAAAGATGCGCTCAAGGTGGGCGGAGAAAACGTCTCTGCACGAGAGGTCGAAGACGTAGTGCGTACCGTGCCTGGTCTGGCCGATGTGGCTGTTGTTGCTAAGTCACACGAGATGCTCGACATGGTGCCCGTGGCATTTGTGATTCTTGCTGATCCAGCTGCTGATCAAAGCGCGATTGCTACTCAGATAATTGAAGCCTGCAAGGTTGATTTAGCTGACTTTAAAGTGCCACGCGCTGTGTACTTCGTTGACGAGTTCCCAACAGCAGAGCTGGGCAAGATCTCTAAGAAAGACCTTCGCGAGACTGCCGATGGGTTCCCTGCAGTCTGAGTTTGGGCAGTCTGAGTTTGGGCAGCGGTTCTTAACTGAATACTGCGGCTAGCGCTTCTGGCACGCTTGACGGCCCTGCTAGAGCAGAGAAGTTGATTCCCAAATAATTGGCTAGAACGCGAGCGTCAGCTGAGTCTTCGGCGGGTGCCAGGATGACCAGCTCGCTCAGCGCTGCCGCATCTGCAACGGGGTCCCCACCGGTGGTAACCCTGCAATCAGAGAGTGCAACGGTGATCTGTCTGGCAGCCGAGGACTTAGCAAGTTGTAGCGAGGCTGCGCGCATTGCCAAGGCAAGATTGGTCACCCCAAACCCTCGCAGACGCAACAGATCGCCCACCACCTGCTCGGGGCCTCGCTGCTCATGCTGGGCCTTAATCACGATGGCATCCTCGGCAAAGGCAATGACTGAGCAATCAGCGCCGCAGCGATACACCACTGCGGCTGCGGCAACTGCGGCTGCAGCTAAGCGTTCGCCAGACATGGAACCCGATCGATCCACGAGCAAGCACAGTGCAGTGTCGGAGCGCTTCCAACTGTGAACCCTCAGTTCTTCCGCGGGCACGGGTGTGCGAGTGGCTCGGGCCTGCAGAATGGGTTCAAGCGAGGCATCAAGATCAAGATCGCCAACATGATGTGAGGCTCGAGCAGACACAAGTCGGCCAATACCTGCTTTTGGCGTAGCGCCGTGCCGGGCAAGGTCTACTACCACCCGCCCTGCGAGTTTCTGTGCAAGCCGTCGGAGCTTTTCATCGGTGGCGCCGTTCAGGTCGGCGAGTAACGACAGTGCCTGATCGGGATCATTCTCTAGGCATTCAGCGAATGCATCTTCGTTAAGCACACCGACCTCTGCTGAGACCTGTTCAAACTGAGGATGACGAGCCAACTCTCGTCTTGAGGTGGTTCTTCGGCCTGCCTCTGCAACGGCAGACTGAGCTTGTTCGCCTTCTTTAATGTCGTCAGTTTGTGGCCGCCCCCCGCCGGGTGGCGGGGTCAGGCTTTTTTCGCAGGCTCACCCTGTTGGGGAGTGCCACGTGTTTGTTCATCTGCTTGCGCGCCAAACTGCCGTTGCCAAAGTTCTGTTACAAGTTCCTCGGCTGTTCTCGACCCGCCCTCGCTCAGTCTGATCCTGCCTGAAAGAGCGAGCATGGCGGCATCAAGAGTGGCTGAAGGGTCATCGGTCGAGGTATCTCTGAGCGTTGCGAGTTCTTGGAGCACCATGACAAAGTCAATGGCGCCTCGAACGGATGAGCCAGTGCGAATCTCACTATGAGTTCGGCTGTCTCTCACCATCGCAACTGCCGACTCCAGAGTTCTGTTACCAATCTTCTGAGCGGCCTCAGGCGCAGCGGAGCGAACGATCTGAGCCTCTTCCACTGCATCTTGATACCCCATAGCAAGACGACAGCAGCGGTCATAGACCGCAGAGGCAATCCTGGCAGTGCCTACAGAATCAAATGGGTTCATGGCCGCCACAAGTCGAAACTCGGGGTGCGCTTGAACCTTGCCGAGACGCGGGACATGTAGCTCACCCTCGCTCATCACAGTGATGAGCAAATTAAGCGTCTCTTCGGGGATGCGGTTGATCTCTTCGATATAAAGCAGTGCGCCCTCTCGCAGCGCGCACAGCAAGGGTCCGTCTACAAATGCATGTTCTACGTACCCCTCGGCGAGCACCACCGAGGGGTCGAACGCCCCGACTAGCCGCGCTGGCGTGAGTTCGGCGTTGCCCTCTATAAACTCAAACCCAGACCCGGTGCATTCTGCAACAGAGCGCAACACGGTCGACTTTCCAGTCCCCGGAGGCCCTTCAAGAAGTAGGTGCCGCCCTGCGGTGAGTGCCGCCACAACAGATTCAAGCTCGCGCCGCCTTCCAACAACTGAAGCTGTTAGGAGATCTACGAGTTCTTTGCCGGAATTCAGCTGCACAAGTTTGGTGAGTGGGTTTGGTGAGTGGGTGACGGAGTCAGCCGAAGTCGATAACGCCGCGAATGTTTTTACCGTTACGCATATCGGCATAGCCCTGATTTACCTGGTCAAGGCTGTAGCGATTGGTGATGAGCTCATCTAGTTTGAGCTCGCCTTCTCTATACATTGAAAGCAGTTGCGGAATCATCGCCCGGGGGTTGGTCGAACCAAACACGGTTCCTTTGATTTCTTTGTTCATCATCGACAGCATGAACACGTTGAGCTGTGCATCCGTCTCTAGTAGTGGAGCTAGACCAGTAACCACCAGCGTTCCACCCTTTGAAGTGAGCCCAAGCCCTGGCTCGATCATGTCTCCGTGCATCACGCCGGGGCAGAGGATCACTCGGTCGCACATATCGCCCCAAGTCAAATCTGGCACTGCCAGCATTGCCTCCTCGATAGAAGCAAATGTGTGAGTGGCGCCAAACTCCATGGCCTGCTCACGCTTGAACTCAACAGGGTCAATAGCAATGACCCGCTTTGCGCCAGCAATGCGTGCACCTTGTACGGCGTTAATACCAATCCCGCCGATGCCCACAACAGCTACGTTGTCTCCGGGTTTGGTCCCAGCGCGCTCGGTTGCGGACCCAAACCCTGTTGCAACTCCGCATGAAACCAGCGCGACTACGCCAAAGGGTAAGTCGTTCTCTACTTTTACAAGTGAGTTTTCGCTCACCAAGATCTGCTCAGAAAACGTTCCAACCTGCGCAAAGCGTCCGATGGCCAGAGAGCTTCCTTGGGAGTTGGTCACATGGTGAGCCTCACGGCCATCGCTCATCATGCCAATATCAAACAGCTTGGCTCCCTCGTTGCACAGGTACTGACGGCCAGTCGAACACCATCTACAGCGACCACAACTCGGGATGAATGACACCGACACATGATCACCGGGGGACAATGTGGTTACCCCAGGCCCGACTGCCTCTACCACTCCAGCACCTTCGTGGCCACCGATCACTGGCAGCGGAAGAGGCAGGTCGCCAGTAACGGCATGCTCATCTGAGTGGCACATGCCTGCGACCTTCATGGTGACGAGGACGTCGTTGGCCTTGGGGTCGTCGAGCGTTACATCCTCAATCTTCCAGTCCTCACCAATTCCCCACAGTACGGCTGCACGAGTAGTTGTTGGCATGAGTTCCCCTTAGTTGTAGAGAGTGTTGTTGGGTGATTTGGTCAGATCACCTCCCCTTCTTCTAGTGCATCTGAGCGCCTCCTGCCGTTCAGTTACTTTTGTGGGCGCAAGCTGAATCCGCAGAAGTTCTCTGGGCAGTACAATCTTTGGAGTTAACCGACTGCCTGACCAAGAACCGAGGCTCTGATGAGTATTGATGAACTCTCTGCAAACGCTGACCAAGTAGTTGCCGTAGTTGGCGAACCCGGCGCAGCAACCGTAGACGGCCAACAACAGGAGTTGCTCGTCGAGGAGTTGCTCGTCGAGGAAGTCTCCATCGACGGCATGTGCGGCGTTTACTAAGACTCCGTTGCTGTGACTGACTCAGTACCTGTGATTGATATAGAGGCTCGGTATCAGATCTGCCCAAACGTCTCGCTTCGGCCAGAGCGATTTGGTGCGCTGGCTTACAGCTTCGACACGCGCAAGCTGTCCTTCTTGAAGCACCCTGACTTGGTGCGGGTCGTTGAGTCACTAGATGCCCACGAGTCAGTGCGACAAGCCTTTGAGGCTGTCGGCGTTGATCAAACTCGGTGGCCAAGTTTTCTAAAAGCATTGGCAACCCTTGAAACCTCGGAGATGATTCGTGTCGCTTGACCAACAAGTAGAACTGATTCCCGCTCAACCTGCTGCGGCAACTCGGCCGCTGGTAGAAGAGTTCAAGTTTGGGTTGGACGCCCCCATCTGCCTGACCTGGGAGTTGACCTACGCATGCAACCTGTCTTGTGTGCACTGCCTGTCTTCCTCTGGTCGACGTGACCCGCGTGAGTTGACCACCGAGGAGTGCTTTCGGGTCATCGACGAACTTGAGCGACTCAAGGTTTTCTATGTCAACATTGGTGGCGGCGAGCCCATGCTTCGTGCCGATTTCTTTGAGATTCTGGAGTACGCCGCAGCGCATAACGTCGGGGTCAAGTTTTCTACCAACGGCACCTTTATCGACGGAGCGGCTGCCCGACGCTTAGCGGCCATGGACTATCTGGATATTCAAATATCTATTGATGGTGCAGATGCTCAAGTAAACGATCTTGTTCGAGGTGAGGGCTCATATGCCGCAGCTCGTGTAGCTATGGATCACTTAGCCGCTGCCGATTTTGGTCCGTTCAAAATCAGCTTGGTGGTAACGCGACACAATGTTGGGCAGCTTGATGAGTTCAAAGAAATTGCCGACTCCTATGGCGCGCAACTTCGTGTGACGCGGTTACGGCCCTCTGGTCGTGGAGTTGATTCTTGGGCAGAACTTCACCCAACTCAAGCACAGCAACGAGAGTTGTATTACTGGCTGTTGGATCGTCCGGCCGTGCTTACTGGTGACTCCTTCTTTCACTTGTCGGCACTCGGAGATGCTTTGCCCGGACTCAATCTGTGCGGGGCAGGACGGGTGGTCTGCCTGATTGATCCTGTTGGTGATGTGTACGCTTGCCCATTTGTTATTCACGACGAGTTTCTTGCGGGCAACATTCGTAACGAAGGTGGCTTTGCTCGCGTCTGGCGCGAGTCGGATTTGTTCTTGTCACTACGAGAACCGGAGAGCGAAGGGGCCTGCACGAGTTGCGGCAGTTATGACGCATGTCAGGGTGGCTGTATGGCCTCAAAGTTTTTTGTTGGTCTTGAACTCACCGATCCAGACCCGGAATGCGTGTTGGGTAAGGCCGAGCCCTATTTAGCTGCGCTGGCAGCAAAGGGCACTCCGGTGCCGAGTTCAATCGCCGACCATTCCCGGCCGGGAGTTCCCGTGCCATCTCCCGTTACCCTGCGTCCAACGCGCCGACAACGCGTCTGATTAGTGTGATCACCCTCAAGCGCTGATTAATATGGTCGCTACCAAGGGCTTTGGAGAGTTACCTCAGGTGAGCCAAAGTGGGGGAGTGAAACTGCTCGAACCTCTTAATCTGGGCGTTTTGCAGGCGCCAAATCGAATCATCTTTGGCCCACATGAGACCAACCTTGGGTTGGGGCGATCTTTCTCGGATGCTCATGTTGCTTACTACCGGCGTCGTGCTGTGGGCGGAGCGGGAATCATCATGACCGAAGAGGCTTCGGTGCATGAGTCAGATTGGCCTTATGAGCGGGCGCCGCTTGCTTCGCAATCTGCAGAGGGTTGGGCCCAAGTGGTCCAGGCTTGTGCCGCTGAAGGGGCTCTTGTGCTTGCGGCCCTTGGCCATGCCGGTGGCCAAGGAACTTCGCATTGGAGCCAGCGTGAACTCTGGGCGCCGTCACGAGTGCCCGAGGTGAACTCTCGTGAAGTCCCCAAGTGGATGGAGCCTGAAGATATTGCCCAAGTCATCGAGGGCTTCGCCGCCGCTGCAGGACTAGCTACTCAGGCGGGGTGCCACGGGGTAGAGATAAATGTTGGGCAGTACTCACTCGTCAGGCAGTTTCTCTCGCCCCTGACCAACCAGCGTTCAGATGCGTGGGGCACTGACCGCCAGCTGTTCTTGAAGCAGGTTCTGGCCGCCGTGCGAGGTGCGCTTGGTGTAGAAAAAATACTGGCGCTGCGACTATCTTGCGATGAGCTAGCACCTTGGGCGGGAATAACTCCTGAGCAGGCCCCTGAGCTAGCTGCCCAGATCGTTTGCCTACCAGAGCACGGTCCGGTCGATCTTCTTACCGTGGTGCGGGGCTCGATTTACACTGTGTCAGCCACACGACCGGGCGGGCATACACCGCCGGGGTTCAATATTGAACTCAGCGGGGCAGTTCGTTCAGCAGTGCGTGCGGCAACAAATAATCGTGCAGTGGTTGCTGTCCAAGGGTCGATTGTTGATGTTGATCAAGCCGATTGGGCACTGGCTGAGGGGTATGCAGATGCAGTAGAGATGACTCGGGCACAAATCTCTGATGCAGACCTTGTAGCCAAACTGCGTTCGGGCCAACCGACGCGAATCCGTCCCTGCACCTTGTCTAACCAGCGCAGTCAGGTTCGTGATAATCGCAATCCAATTGTGAGTGCACTGGGCGACCCGTTCTCTGGGTACGAAACCAAAGATGCGATTCCAGAAACAGCGGCCTTACACCGAGTAGAACTCGTGGTGGTGGGTGGCGGGCCGGCTGGGCTTGAAGCGGCCAGAGTGGCGGCCATCCGCGGCCATCGGGTCAAGCTCTATGAAGCTTCTGAAACCTTTGGTGGAATGGTACGCACTGCCGCAAAGGGCCCCGGTTGGGATCGCTTGGCATTGCTTGTTGATTGGCTCGAGGCCGAATGCAGGCTCGAGGGAGTTGAGCTCATCAACAATCATCGGGTGGCCCCAGATGAACTCACCGGACATGTGATTGTTGCTGTTGGCAGCAGCGATGGCTTGCGCAGTTATGAGCAGCAAGCAGGCGCAGTGGTACGCACTGCTGTGGAAGCACTCGATCACCCCGAGGACCTTCCCAAGGGCGAAGTTTTGATTTGGGACCCGATCGGCGGACCTATTGGTGTGGCTGTTGCAGAGTTGCTCGCAGCCCGCGGGGTGAGCGTCCACCTGGCAACCCAAGACAACATTGTGGGCAACGAACTAGCGCGCTCCGGAGACCTAGCTCCGGCCAACGCTCGACTTATGCAGGCCGGGGTGCAGCTTCACCCTCGAGTGATTCTGCGCTCAATCTCGGCCGATTCAGCAACTCTTGAAGATCGCTTTTCTGCGCAGCGTCAACAGCTGGGCGTGGCTGCGCTTATAGATGCGGGTCACCGTTTGCCCAATGATTTACTAGCACTGCAGCTCGATGAGCTGGCTCGGGTGCAGGTCTGCAGCGTGGGGGATTGCGTTGCGCCGCGCACTATCTATGAGGCAGTTCTTGAGGGTCGGCGAGCAGCAATTGCGCTTTCCGACACCTAATAAGAGGAATTCACTAGTTGACTTATACTGATTGCCCGCTACCCTCACTAAACGGGGGCTTGTAACATCAGAGCCTGCGATGGGGAAAGTCGGGACCTAGTCGTTAAGTTGGAGGCAAGACAATGGCAGCAGCATCGTTACTCAGCGAGTCCATCTCAACCACGAGTGCGGGACTTGAACGCACTGTTAAAAATGCTGTCGACTTAGCGAAGTCTGCCAATGGGTTGTTTCGTAGTCATGAGGATGTGGCCGTGACTTTGCCGGGTGGCATGTTTGGGCATGTACGCAACGGCAAGCTCATCGGATTTGGCCTTGAGCCAATCGGCGAGGTTCTCGTTGACTCTCACCGTAAAGTCACTGGGTTGCTTGACGGAGACAAGGGTCGAGTGCTGTGGGGCCGCGTGGCCGCAGTTGCTGGCGGAACTGCCGCAGCAGTGTCTTCTGTTGCCGGTCTGACCTCAATTGTGTTGGGCCGTCGACGTTCTTCAGAAACTCGCTAAGTGACCTGCTGATTCGGTCGGGGCACTCTGCCGATCTAAGTTAGAAACATGACTGAGCAGATCATCTGGACGCCATTGCAGTTGGGTCCGGTTACCGTGCGCAACCGCATTGTTTTTTCTGCACACCTGACCAACTACGCACAGGGTGGATTACCTACAGAGCAGCATGCCGCTTATTACGCCGAGCGTGCCCGGGGTGGCACCGGGCTGATCATTACTGAAGAGCACTCCACACACCCTACGGATTGGCCCTATGAAAAGTTGATCCACGGGTTCAACCGAGAGGTGATTCCTGGGTATCGGCGCATCACCGAGGCGGTGCATCAGTATCGGGTGCCCATCTTTGCGCAGATCAATCACAATGGCGGACAAGCTTCTTCAATGTATTCACGGCTACCAGTTTGGGCACCTTCAGCAGTTGCTGACCCGCTCTTTCGTGAGGTCCCTAAGGCCGTAAACGAAGCTGAAATTGCAGAGATCGTTGCCTCATATGCTTTAGTCGCCGGGCATTGCGTCGAGGGCGGGTTTGATGGCGTAGAACTCCAGTGCTCTCACTCTTCAATCGTGCGGGGCTTTTTGTCGCCAGCAACCAATCTGCGAACTGATAGCTACGGGGGTTCGTTAGCTAATCGTGCGCGAATCTTGATTGACATTGTTGCTGCAGTTCGGGCAGAGATTGGCCCTGAACTTGCCCTTGGTGTTCGCCTATGCGGAGACGAACTCATTGAGGGTGGCACCACCATTGATGAAGCCGTAGAAGTAGCCAAGATGATCGAGGCAACTGGCCATATTGACTACATCAATACGTCTATCGGGGTAGCCACGGCCTCGTTGTTCATGATTGAAGCCTCGATGCATATCCCGCCTGGCTATGCGATGTTTATTCCTGCAGCCATACGAGCAGCAGTTGACTTACCTGTAGTTGGTGTCGGGCGATTTAAAGATCCATTGCAAGCGGAGCGCGCTCTGAGCGAAGGTTTCTGCGACCTAGTCGGCGTAGTTCGTGGCCAAATTGCTGACCCAGACTTTGCTCGCAAAGCAAAGGCCGGTTTCACTGATGACACCCGGCTGTGTCTGTCATGCAACCAAGAATGCGTGGGCCGAATGGGGCTTAACCGTTGGTTAGGTTGCATCGAGAATCCGCGCACGGGAAGAGAGTCGCTTGGCGTGGGAGTGGCTCGGTCAGTGAGTATTGGTCGCAGGGTGTTAGTTGTGGGCGCTGGCCCTGCAGGTATGCAGGCTGCGATTGCCGCTGCCAGAAATGGCCACCATGTGACTGTGTGTGAACAGGAGTCTGCCGCTGGTGGGCAAGTGCGTTTAGCGGCGAGCGTGCCGAACCGCGTCGAGTTTGGCGACCTAGTGCGCAACCAACTTCATGAGTGCGGCCGACTTGGAGTCGAGTTTGAGTACGGGGTGACGGTGACTGCAGATGAGGTAGCTCGGCGAGGCGCCGACACAGTAGTTATTGCTACGGGTGCCAGAGCAGCGCGGCCGTATTGGATGCCAGAGGACCAAGCTGATGGAACTGGTTGGATTGTGGATGTGCGAGATGTGCTCTCTGGTAAAGCTCATCCCGAAGGCAATGTGGTAGTCATCGATGAGATCGGGTTTCATCACGCAACCTCCGTTGCCGAACTGCTTGCCGATCGCGGCTGCCGGGTAGAGGTGATCACCCCGGGCATGGTGGTTGGTCAAGACCTTGGGATCACGTTAGATATGGAGAACTGGTGGATTCGCGCTGGCTCTAAAGGCATTGTGCAGACCACCAATTCTGGTGTGATGAATATTGACGGCCATACAGTTGAACTGCAGCACCATCCGACTGGAACGCAGCTCACTCGGCAGCCCGACTGGCTTGTGTTAGCGCTTCCTGCAGAGCCTGTTGAGGAACTGTACCTAGAGCTCAAGGCTGCCGGAGTTGAGGTGTGCAGGGCAGGCGATGCAGTAGCTCCGCGCCGTGCTCACTCAGCAGTTATTGAAGGCGAGCGGGTTGGTGCTGCGATCACATCTGCTGATCGCGTCCTTGCAATTCGCTAAAGATGCTTGAGCGGAGATTGAGCTGCTTGGGGTGTACCCCGAGTTGAGCATTACTCTCTCAGATATGTCTGCAGTTCTTGCTCTTGTACCAATCCGGGCTGGAGTACTTCCTTCTGGTGGCGCCGAGGTGGTGGCCGAGGCAGGGGGCCGCGCCCTGCTTGTTGGCGAAGGCGCATCCGAAGCAGCAGCATCACTAGCGGGTATCGGAACTGAGGTCAGAGCTTGGGAGACCCCCGGCTTTTTGGTCGGCGAATGGTCGCAGCGGTTAGCTCCACTCTTGATTGAGGAGCAAGTGGTGTTGCTGCCCGCATCTCCTGATGGTCGAGACCTTGCCCCGCGTCTTGCAGCAGTCTTAGGGCGACCACTTCTTGCGGGTGCCATGGAGATCCGTCCCGGAAGCATTTCTACAATTCTCTACGGCGGACGGGTGCTAGCAGAACACCTAGTGGCTGGGCCGGTGATAGTTACGTTGCAACCTGGGGTTCGCGGTGTTGAACACCCGCAGGGCGCAACGCCCGAGGTTGAGTTGATTACACCGTCACCTGTGAGTGCCAGCGTTGCGGATGCATACCTCGAAGAGTTGCTGCCGCCGGATGTTTCGACCATGGACTTATCCGAGGCGCCCAGGATTCTTGGCGGCGGAGCTGGACTCGATTCGGCTGAGCGATTTGAGCAGCTCGCTCAGGTAGCTGCGCTACTCGAAGCCTCTGCCGGCGCAACCCGAGTGATTACTGACCGCGGCTGGATTGGACATACCCGTCAGATCGGAACAACTGGTGTGGTGGTTGATCCGCGGCTCTATATAGCCTTTGGTGTCTCTGGTGCAGTTCAGCACACTGCTGGATTGGGTCAGCCCGATCACATCATCAGCATTAATCTGGACGAACATTGCCCAATGATGGATCTGGCAGATTTGGCCGTGGTTGCCGATGCAAATGAAACCTTGCAGATACTTCAGGAGCGGTTACTGAAACTTCAAGATGCCCAGAAAGCCGGCCAAGTTGATGCCTGAGCAGCCGGAGCTTGAGATGCCTGAGTTTGATGTAATCGTGGTTGGGGCTGGGCCTGCTGGGTCTGCTGCTGCTCTTGAACTAGCTCGTGCCGGACGGTCAGTGTGTCTCTTGGAGCGGGGGCCGTATCCGGGATCAAAAAATATGTACGGCGGGGTTATCTACGGACGCGTCCTAGACAACTTGATACCGCGTTGGTGGGAGGAGGCCCCCATTCAACGATGGGTCACGCGGCGTTCCACCATGTTGATGACTGGCAACCAAGCGCTCACAGTTGATTACCGTTCAAACGCCTGGGGTGAGGCTCCCTATAACGGAGCCACTGCGTTTCGGCCAGAGTTTGACGCTTGGCTAGCCGCCAAGGCAGAGGCCGCAGGAGCAGTCTTGATCTGCTCGACCACCGCCACAGGTTTGTTGAGGGACGGCAAGCGAGTGATTGGGGTGAGCACTGATCGGCCAGACGGTGATCTGATTGCTCAGGTGGTGATTTGTTGTGACGGAGTGAACTCCTTCCTAGCAAAAGAAGCCGGGTTGTACGCACCTTCAGACCCTGCCAATTACACGCTCGGCGTGAAAGAAACGATTGCACTTCCCCGAGAGGTCATCGATGAGCGATTTGCTGTGCGCGGAAACCACGGGGTGGATATTGAGATTCTCGGATGCACTGACAAAGTCCCCGGAGGCGGATTTTTATATACCAACGCCGAGAGTTTGGCAGTTGGTTTGGTGCTCTCGTTACCTGAACTAGCCAAGTGCGGCCGCCGCCCAGAAGAGCTTCTAGCTGACATGAAAAAACATCCAGCGATTGCACCCCTGATCGAGGGTGGCGATGTGAAGGAGTACTCGGCGCACGTGATTCCAGAAGCCGGATACAAGATGATGCCCGAACTTATCGGCGACGGAATTTTGGTGGCCGGCGATGCTGCAGCTATGTGTTTGGCTGCTGGTATTTGGCTTGAAGGAGTGAACTTTGCCATTGGCGCTGGTGCCGCTGCAGGGCAGGCAGCTGCTCGGGCAGTTCAGCGCCGAGATACCAGTGCTGCGGGCTTGCAGGATTATCGCCGGCGGCTAGAGGCAAATTTTGTGTTATCTGATCACCGAAAGTTTCGTGAGGCTCCGCATCTAGTGATGAGTGATCTAGCGCAACAGCAGTTGCCAAGAATTGCCTGTGGGGTGATGGAACAACTCTTTACCGTGACCAACCCAGACCCCAAGCCCGGAATGCGAAAAATCATTCGGTCGCAGATGAAGCTCAATAACCTCAAGTTGCGTGATGCAATCTCTCAAGGAATGAAAGCACTGAGGACCTTCGGATGAGCACAGACTCGTACCCAGAGATCAGCTTTGAATCACGTATGAGTTCGGTGGAGTTTCGTGTTCATGAGCGGGCTCACATCACCGTAGATGACAAGAAATGCGCTGATTGTTCTACCCGCGAATGCATCACGGCGTGTCCTGCCAACTTGTTTGTGCCCACGGCTGATGGCGGAGTTTTGTTCAACTACGAGCTGTGTTTTGAGTGCGGCACCTGTTACATGGTGTGCAACGAAGAGGGCGCAATCACATGGTCATACCCAGAGGGTGGCCACGGCGTGGTGTTCCACGCGACATGACTACTCGTTCAACGGGTGCTGACTCTGTTCCCGATGCTGCAGTCGCTAGTTCAGCAGTGGCTAGTTCAGCAGTGGCTAGTTCGGCAGTTCAGATTGTGGCATGCGTGAAGTGGGCTGAGCTTCGGCCCGAGATTGATCCATTGCATGGATCTATTGAGGATCGCCCACGTAGCTTTGGAATCTCAAGCTCTGATTATGCAGCTGTCGAGACTGCCCTCAGAGTTGCTGATGCTTGGTCGCAGACAGGAGCCGAGTGTGCAGTAACCGTGCTCACTGCTGCTTCTAAAGAGTCCGAGGAATCGCTATTTGGCTTTCTTGCCGCGGGCGTTCAGAACGTAAAGCGCATTGACCTTGTCGGCCAGCGCAGCAGTGCAGAGGTGGCCGAGCTTTTGGCAGCTGTTTTGATACCTAGCCAACTCAACGCACAACTAGTGATCTGTGGTGATGTAAGTGCAGACCGCGGGTCGGGTTCGGTGCCAGCATTTCTTGCACACCAGCTAGGTGTGCAACAGGCCCTCGGGCTGATTGAGCTGAGCCCGACAGAGCTCGGCAGCATGCAGGCCGTTCGTCGTCTTGATGGTGGGCGGCGCGAACGTTTACTGGTGACCTCCCCTGCTGTGATCTCGGTAGAGGGATCGGTTGCTGACCTTCGGCGTGCATCACTTGCGGCCACTCTTGCTGCAAAAGCAAAGCAGGTCGAAGTTATTCCTCAACAAGCCGAGTCGCTGGCCGAGCAGTATCGCCTGCGGCCCTGGCGGCCGCGCCCTCGGGTGTTGGCTCCGCCGACTGGGGTTGATGCGCTAGCAAGAATTCTGGAGCTCACTGGCGCTCAGGGCAGTAGTACTGCAGCACGCACAGTGGTGTTAGATCCCCAACAGGCAGCCGACGCAGTACTCGAGCAGTTGGCTACTTGGGGTTACCTCGACCACGCTCCGCCGGCCTGAAATGGCTGCCACTTATCTGGCACAGCTTGCATCTTCAGAGGTGCCTGCAGATTCTTTGTTGCTTGTGCCGCTCGGGAGTTGCGAGCAGCACGGCCCGCATTTGCCATTAGATACTGATCTGCGAATTGCAAACTGGCTGTGCGATCAGCTGGCTCAGAGTCTGTCGGATGCAGTGATCGCGCCGCCGATCAGCATTGCCGCTTCGGGTGAACACCAAGGGTTTGCGGGCACGCTGTCGATTGGTGTTTCGGTACTTGAATCTGTGGTGACTGAGCTAGTTCGGTCTGCTTTGCCTACCCCAGGGGTAGGGCCATTTACTGCTGTGCTTTTTGTGAATGGCCACGGTGGAAATATTGCCGCAGTCAACGCGGCAGTCGCACGGCTCAGACTCGAATCTCGATTGGTTGCTGTTTGGAACCCGCAAGTTGCAGGGGGTGATTCTCATGCCGGCAGAACCGAAACTTCTATGTTGTTGCATCTTGACCCCACCTGCGTTCGTACCGACTGCCTGCAGGCCGGAAGCACTGAGCGATGGCGAGACATCTCGGCCAGAGTGATGGCCGAAGGACTAGCTACTGTCACCGCGAACGGTGTGCTCGGTGACCCGCGGGATGCAACCTCGGAAGAGGGGGCACAGGTCTGCGCTGATCTGCTGCTAGACCTACAACGTTTTGTGACTGACTGTCGTAAAGAGCAGGTGCTGTGAGCCAGTCCGAACCAACGCCTTGCGGGCCTAGCGGTAACGGGCCAGCCAGTTGGGTTCCGGCGTTCTTTACAGACTCCTCGGTGCGGCGCTGCGGAGGCGAGGGCCGGTTCCTGCTGGGGGGGTCGCCGATCCGGCTGTTTTCTCTCACCTCTGCTGGTGCAGCGCTTATGGACCGCATTGAGTTACATCAGTCATTTGATGCAAGTCCCGCCGAAGGGCAGTTGATCCGCCGTTGGCTAGATGTTGGGGTGCTTCACCCTCGGGCCGATCTGAGTAACGGCGTTTGTGTGAATGCAATGATTACGCTAGTGATCCCAGTGCGAGACCGCGCCGCGGGGGTAGAGCGACTGTTGGCATCGGTGGCTGCAGATTATGCAGCTGGCAGTTTGTGGCTTGCCGAGATCATCATCGTTGATGACGGATCTACAGAACTGTTTGTGGTTCAGTTTGATCAAGCGCTTCTGCCGCCAACTCGAGTGATTCGCTGTGAGCAGTCTGGTGGGCCGGCTCTGGCTCGTAATCTGGGCTTGGCGCAGGTTGAGACCGAGTTCGTTGCGTTTGTCGACTCCGATTGCGCGGTCACTCTGGGCTGGCTTGACCCGCTCATGGCGCAGTTCGGTGACCCGTCTGTTATGACAGTGGGCCCGCGGGTAGCTGCTGTCGCTCCTGCAGCCGCTGTCGTTGCTGTTGCTTCCCCCGCTACTCGTTCAACTGTCACTGCTCGGTGTGTTGCAGGGCTGCAGGCAGCCCTTGAGCAGTATGAGCTTTTTCGCTCACCATTGGATCTGGGCCCACAGCCAGGACGAGTCAAACCCGGTACTCGAGTGTCCTATCTGCCAAGCGCTGCGCTAGTGATGCGCACCGAGGTGATACGCCAGGCGGGCGGGTTCAACCCGGCAATGCGCGTGGGTGAAGATGTGGATTTAATTTGGCGACTCACCGAAGGGGACCGCAATACTTCGGCTAGTGCTCGTTGGGCTAGTGCTGGTTCGGACAGTGCTCGTTGGGCTAGTGCTGGTTCGGACAGTGCTGGTTCGGACAGTGCTGGTTCGGACAGTGCTCATTCGGACAGTGCTGGTTCGGACAGCGCTGTTCGTTACGAGCCGGCATCGGTGGTTCATCACCAGATTCGCTCGGATCTCGGCGCATGGTTGCAGCAGCGGGTGAGCTATGGCAGTTCTGCTGCTGCGCTCGAGCGGGCGCACCCTGGCATGGTGGCGCCGGCGGTGATTTCTCCTTGGAGCGCAGCAGTTTGGGGCCTAGCCGCAACAGGTCACTTGGTTGCGGCCTCGGCACTCGCAATTGGCACCACCGTGCAACTGGGTAAGAAACTTCCCGAGCTTCCCGTTGCAGAGGTTGTTCGCTTAGGAATTGGTGGCCATCTTGGCGCTGGTCGGCAGTTGGCTCGAAGTGTTCAGCGGGTCTGGTGGCCAGTGGCGGTTCCTGTTGCGGTGCTCAATCGGCGAGCTCGTTCTGCCGTGCTCGGAGCAGTAGTTCTTACGGCGGTTGGTTCACTTCGAGAGCGGCGCTCAACAGCTCCAACCCGACTAAGAGGTCGAGCAGCGCTTGGCTTTGTGGGGCTTGGCCTGCTGGACGACATGTCTTACGGCGCTGGTGTGTGGTTGGGGTGCTTGCGCGAGCGGTCGCTCAAGGCGCTGCTTCCCTCAATGAGCCGGCCCAGCGGCCCTACCCCCCGTTGAACCAGCCGGCCCAGCGGCCCTACCCCCCGTAACCCGACAGTGCCACCTCTGCCTGAGCCAACTCGGATGTTTTTGGTCGACTATCGACCAAAAACATCCGAGTTAGCAGGGGAGCGCTGGTGTATTGGTACGCGGCGGACTCATGCTGCGGCTTGCCTGACCTGTAATTGCCGCTAAAGATTTGCAACACTGTGGGCCTGTGAGAGCACTTCATGTCCACCACGATGCCAACTCATCCTCTGGGGTGATGGCGGAGCTACTGGCCGATCGACATATCGACTCGGTTGAGCATCAGGTTTGTCAGCAAGCTGGCTCGCCTATCGGATCACTGGTGTTTCCTGACCCCTCACAGTTTGACCTGATCTTGGTGTACGGCTCTCGGTGGTCTGTGTATGAAAGTGCCGTAGCGCACTGGGTGACCCCCGAACTTGAGTTTCTTCGACAAGCCGATGCGCTGGGCGTGGCCGTGTTGGGAATGTGTTTTGGTGGCCAACTTCTGTCGGCGGCCCACGGTGGGCGAGTCGCTCCCGGGCATATGCCCGAGATTGGTTGGCTGAGCATTGAACCCACGCAAAGCAAAACTGTTGTTCCTGACAAACAAGGCGCCAACATTGCCAGCGCCAGGGCCAGCGGCAGCGGCAACATTGCCAGCGCCAGCGCCAACATTGCCAGCGGCAGCGCCAGTGGCAGCGCCAGCGGCAGCAGTAGCAGTAGCAGTAGCGCCAGCAGTAGCAGTAGCAGTAGCAGTAGCATTTTTGCCATTGACCCAGGACCATGGATGCAGTGGCATTTTGATTGCTTTGAGGTGCCGCCGGGTGCCAAAGAGCTAGCTCATTCACCTGCTGGGCCACAGGCTTTTTTGCTTCGCAACAATCTGGCAGTTCAGTTTCATCCTGAGGTCAACCGCGCAGTGCTCGAGGAGTGGTTTGTGGATGACCTTGATCAGCTTGTTGACGTAGGCGTTGACCCCGAAGTGCTTTTGCTCCAGGCGGATCGCCAAGCTGCCGCCAGTAGAAAAAGGGCTCAGCAACTTCTCGAAAGATTTTTGGCTACCCGAGTTGCATAAAACAAGAACGTGTTCTAGTTTTGGATTTGTAACTCCGGGAGTTCCGGGGTCTGATTCACAGGGGGTCTGATGCCTGAAGACGCGACCACCATTGGGGAAGAGGACGTTCTGCGTGCTCCCCTTGTGCTGGAGTATCCGTTCAACCGAACTACTGGTCCGGTGATTGGTGCATTTCTCACTGGTCTGCGCGAGGGACGCTTCATTGGAATCCTGAGCGAACAGAACAATGTGCTATTTCCGCCCGTGGAATACGACCCCGTTACTGGCGGTCCTCTGACCAAATTGGTTCCGCTGGGAACCGAGGGCGAAGTAGTCAACTGGTCTTGGAATAACAGTGTTCGTGAAGGTCAGCCATTCGACCGACCATTTGCATGGGCGATGATTAAAATCGATGGCGCCGATACCCCAATCTTGTATGCAGTAGATGTCGAACAGGGACAAATTGAGGTTGGGCTTCGAGTCCGGGCCCGGTTTGCAACAGAACGCACGGGAACCATTGCAGACCTTGAGTGCTTCGAGCCGGCGAGCTAAGGGAGACAGATCGAATGACAGACACAAACGCAACCGAACCAGCACCCATTCAGCTGCCTGAAGGTATCTGGACACAGCCTGCAGTAGATACCTCGGCGGTGGCGGAACTCGATGCAGTCGAAGCAGTGAAGATCGTTCGCGCTCCTGCCAAACTGGTATACGACTACACCCCAGGCTTGGCAACAACTCGCTTCTTGCGGGCCATCAAAGAAAAGCGTCTAGTAGGCGAACGTTGTTCGCAAACTAATAAGGTTTATCTGCCGCCTCGTGGGGTATCTCCAGTTTCTGGACTGATGACCACCGAACAGGTCGAGCTAGGACATGACGGCACCATCGTGAGTTATTGCGTGGTCAACCTTGACTTCACCGGTAACGCTCAAGAAATTCCGTATGTATCGGCGCTGATCCTTGTAGATGGTGCAGATATTCCGATCTATGGGCTTGTTCGTGAGATTCCGTACGATCAGGTCCGGCCAGGTCTTCGTCTGAAGTCAGTATGGGTCGAGGACTCCGAACTAACTACCAGTTTCGAAAATATCAAATGGTGGGCACCCAACGGCGAACCCGATGTGCCTGCCTCCGAACTTACCGATCAGGTCTAAGGGTGCTGCTGTGAGAGACGTTGCAATCATTGCCACCGCACAAACCAAACATGTGCGTGCTGCTACTGCCACAAACGAGGTTGAACTCATTCAACCTGTTATCCAAGAAGTCATTGAACGTTCCGGTATTGACCGCCACGGCTTTGACTTCACTTGTTCGGGAAGCTCAGATTATTTACAAGGCCAACCCTTCAGCTTTGTGATGACACTCGATGCAGTGGCCGCATGGCCACCAATTTCGGAGTCCCACGTAGAGATGGACGGAGCATGGGCCCTATATGAGGCCTGGGTCAAAATCCAGACGGGTCACGCCGATACTGCTTTGGTGTATAGCTACGGAAAATCCTCCCCGGGTGATTTACCTAGGGTGCTGTCTCGGATGCTTGATCCGTATTACGAGGCGCCGTTATGGCCCACATCTGTTGATGTGGCTGCGCTGCAAGCCCGGGCGGCAATTATGGCTGGGGTTACTAGTGAGCAGGCCATGGCGGATATTGCCTACCGCAGCCGTACTTCGGCAGCTAATAATCCTTTTGCGCAATTACAGAGTTCTGCGCAGCCCTCGGCTCTGATGGATGAGGAGTACCTTGCAGATCCGCTCCGCAAGCATGACTGCGCACCAATAACTGATGGTGGGGTAGCCATTGTGCTTGCCGCTGGAGACAAGGCACGTGCGCTGTGCTCAAGGCCTGCTTGGATTCGCGGTATCGATCACCGAGCAGATGGTCATCATCTGAACCTTCGTGACTTAACCACTTCTCCCTCTGCGTCAATTGCTGCTGAAAAAGCTGGTGTGGCAAACGGGCCGATCGAAATTGCCGAGTTGCATACTTGCTTTACTCATCACGAGCCCATCCTGCGCTCAGCGCTTGGCTTAGGAGACTCAGTTGAGGTCAATCCGTCTGGTGGTCCGCTGGCTGCTAATCCAATGATGGCTGCCGGGTTGCTTCGGATTGTCGAAGTAGCTAATCGAATCCATTCAGGTGACGTGTCCCGTGGAGTCGCTCATGCGACTGGTGGTCACGCACTTCAACACAATCTGGTTGCTGTTCTAGAAGGTGAGGGCTGATATATGGGCGCTGAACGAGTTGCAGTTGTTGGCGTAGGCCAAACTAAATACAGCGCGATGCGCGGGGATGTGTCGCTACCTGGCTTGCTCCGTGAGGCTACCTTCCGGGCACTAGAAGATGCGCAGATGACGCTGGCCGATATTGACGCGATCGTTATTGGTAAAGCACCCGACTTCTTTGAAGGCATTATGGTGCCTGAGTACTCGCTTGTGCAGGCACTGGGCGCCGTAGGCAAGCCGATGTTTCGAGTGCATACTGCGGGCTCGGTCTCTGGTTCTACTGCCGTTGTGGCATCCGGCCTGATTGAGTCAGGGGTTCATGAGCGGGTGCTGACCATTGGTTGGGAAATGCAAAGCTGCTCCGAGGCCATGTGGGCGCTCAGTCTGAACATGCCATTCCAGCAACAGCTTGTTGCTGGCGCAGGCGGTTACTTCGCTCCCTATATTCGCCAGTACATCGAACGCTCCAATGCCCCCGATGACACAGGGGTTCTGGTGGCACTCAAGGATCGCCAAAACGCGCTGAATAACCCGTATGCACATTTGCATGAGCACGGCATCACCTATGACTCTGTCAAGGATTCGCTGATGCTGTGGGATCCAATCCGTTACTCCGAAACCTGCCCCTCTTCTGATGGCGCAATTGCCTTGATCTTGACCAACGAGGCCGGCGGAGACGCAGCGACGGCCGAGGGTCGCCCACCAGCTTGGGTGCATGGAACCTCGTTCCGATCTGAGCCGGCAATGGCTGCGGGTAGAGATCAGGTCTCACCCCAAGCAGGCAAGGATTGCGCAGCCGATGTGTTCCGGCAGGCTGGAATCACTAACCCTCGCAAACAGATCGACGTAGTCGAGATGTACGTACCCTTCTCTTGGTACGAGCCCATGTGGCTTGAGAATTTGGGCTTTGCCGAAGAGGGCACCGGCTGGCAACTCACTCACGATGGGGCCACCGCAATGGACGGAGACCTGCCGGTGAACTGTTCTGGTGGCGTGTTGTCTACTAACCCGATCGGCGCCTCTGGAATGATTCGCTTTGGCGAGGCCGCATTGCAGGTTCGCGGTATGGCCGGGGCACACCAAATCGACGGTGCCCGAAAGGCCGTGGGGCACGCTTACGGCGGTGCGGCGCAGTTCTACGCCATGTGGGTGGTTGGTTCCGACAAGCCATAGTGATGGCTCGGTGGTCTGCAGTTTTAGGCCGTAGTTCCGGGCAGTAGAGTTATTACTAATGTCGAGTTACGAGAACAGTCCTGTTGTAGTTCAAGCCGGACGCAAACTGATTTTGGCAGCAGCAATTCTGATGGGCATCTCGGTGCTATTGGGGTTGATTGGCGCAAGACTCACCCTTGGGCAGTTCAGCACTGCGGAGTTCACTAGGGATGTGGTCATCAACGGCGCACAGAATCCCAAGGTACCCGGAAAGTTATCGTTCAAGGTGATCGAGCCGCTACAAGCCACGTCTGCGGCGGATGCGGCGATGCGTATTGGGGTCGCTGCTGATTACACCGACCTGCAACCGGTTTGCAAAATCGCTAATTCAGCTGGTGTTGACGTGCCACTCAAAATTCCGGTGAGTGGCGAAACAATCATTCGTGATACCAGTCGCAACTTCTCGGTGTTGGGCGTGGCCATTCTTGCGCCCGGAGAGTACGAAGCGCTGTGCACCATAAATGGCGAGCCGGGATCCGCCTCGGGCAGCTTCACTGTGGGCAGAGTGTTTGGCATGGATGACCTGACCGGAAGCTTTGCGCCGATCTTATGGTTCTTGGCAGTTGGGCTGTTCTGTGGCCTGATGTTTTTGGTGGGCTCGATTCTGATGATCGTGGGACTAGTGCAGCGCTCAAAGGGCAAGAAGTCCGGGCCCTCGACCCAGTCGGTACCGGGTTCTGGAGTGGGCTCCGGCACGCTCACTGGGCCAGGCGAATACGGCCAAGTCCCGCCCGCTCGTGAACCTGTCCCACCATGGCCAAGTCCGCATCCTCCAGGACCGCCAGAGGCTGCATTTGATCCACCACTTCCGCCTGCACCGCCGCTTGGTCCACCGACTGCGGCCGGTGCACCTCCAACTAGCGCCGCGCCGACCGGGCCTCCTACTGCTGCTTCTCCTAGCTCTGCGACTTCTCCTGCTGCGCCGCCCGCACCTGAGCCACCGAGTCCCGAGCCTCCGCCCGGTTGGACGGTGCCTCCGAGCAAACTTCGCTAAAGCGCTTGGCCATAAATACACCGGCTGCAAAGCATCTGGCGGTCGACCTGCACCGCAGGGGGTTGGCTGTTGGGCGCTGAGCAGTTAGCAGTTAGCAGTTAGCCCTCGGGTGCTACTTGCTCGCAAAGGGATCAGAGCCATACTTGCGTGAGGCTGTTTCTCCTAGAACTGCTGGGTATGAGTCCTGTGGTTCATATACCAGTGCCGAGTCGTCTACTCCCTCTGCATAGAACTGGCTAGCCCACTTCCGGAACTTCATAAAGGGGCCGTCCGAGGCTGCAAGCGCTGGCCGTACCAGATGCGCTTTATTTTCCCAGATCGGCTTGTCTTCAAGTACCTGACGGTGCACCTCGTCAACGAATGCTGCTCCAACGCTTGAGTTGAGCGCCTCGTCATCGCCTAGCTTGCGCACAGTAAAGCTAAAGCGCATATGGCAGGTATCTACGTCGATTGGCGTATTGCAACCCATCAATACGGTGTCGATAATTCCAGAAAAATGCACGCTACTCAGCCCAGGCCCAAACGAGTCGGCGTCGATGCGGCCGTCTACAACTCCGCGAGGAGTGGGGAACTTCTGAGAAGAACGCATCTTGGTGAACGGGCCATCGATCTCATAGCTCTGCAGCTCAGGGACCTCTTCAGTGTGGTGGACGTAGCGAAAATGCGCCGAGTCAACACCGTTCTCTGCAAGTTCCTGCCAAGGTGCATGAACGATGTATTCACGCGTGACCATCTGCGTAAACCCTGAGGGGTCATTAAACTCGGAGATCTCTGGAATTTCCCAGATAGGCGCAACGCCCTCTGGGTGGTACCAGGCCATGACTAATCCATTGCGCTCAATTGTTGGATACGTCGTGACGCAGGCTTTTTTATTGGTTCGATCTGCATAGGGGATCAGGGTGTTTTGGCCCTCGGCATCAAAGCGCCAACCGTGAAACGGGCAGATGAGTTCCTCGCCGCTGACAGAGCCGCCGTGTCCGAAGTGCGCCCCAAGGTGCGGGCAGAAGGCATCGTTAAGATGGGGCTGGCCGCTCTCGTCACGCCACAGGGCCAGGTTTTTGCCGAAATACTCAACAGGTACGACTTGCCCGTTAGCCACGTCGCCAGCCCAAGCAACCTGAAACCATCCAAATGGGATAGGGAATGGCGATCGTTTCGACATGTAAGTCTCCTTAAGGCTGTCAGGTTGTGGGCTGGTTTTGGCAGGAGTGTTCGGCCGCAAGTGCTTGGCCACAACTATTCAATTAAAACTAGAACCTGTTCCAGTTTACGTCTTGAGCGCGCAGATGCAACCCAAGAGCTCCTAAGCGGCTAGATACTGCTCCCAAAGCTGTGGTGGTTCTCGCAGTCCCGCTCGCGCAAGCAGCACCTGCCGCCTGCGCGGCACAGAAGGCTGCTGGCTCAGCTTCCAGCCCAACTCCTCGAGCAAGCGATCACTCTTTTGTGAGTTATGCCGCACGCACATGAGCGTAACGTTGCACCATTCGTGCCGACCTCCCCGAGATCGGGGAATCACATGGTCAACGGTTTGGCCAATCCGAGTGCATCCCACTACTTGGCAACGGTGAGAGTCTCTAGCGAGCAGGGTTCGTCGCGATAGCGGAGCAGTTGCCTGAAACGGCACCGAGACAAATCTTCGCAAGCGGACCACCGCCGGCATGTCGAATTCTGCCCCGCCAGCGCTGCGAATAACACGGTCGCCGTCGCGCTCGAGCATCTCGGCCTTGGCGGATAGCACCAAGACAAGCGCGCGATGCATGGTTATTACACGGAGTGGTTCAAAGCTGGCATTGAGTAGAAGCACGGTCACAGAACGCACACTCTCTAGTTGAGCTTCAGACATGCTGCCTCAGCTGGGTGCTTTTGTCATGCCAGTTTGCGATCTAACGCCCCGCCAAGCCCCAGCCCGGCCTAGCCCCGCCAAGCCCCAGCCCGGCCTAGCCCCGCCAAGCCCCAAGCTCGAGGCAACCCGGATGTTTATGGTCGACTATCGACCAGATCCATCCGAGTTGGACTGTGGCGAGCACCTCAGCAAATAGGCCGAGGCGAGATTTGCCAGAAACGTGCCAGGGTGACCCAAGTCCCACCAGCCTAGGTAAAGCAGCTCCCAACCCAAACCCGCCAACCTGTTATCTCGTCGCTGATCGGCACGACCGCGCCGGTTGCCGTCATGCCACCGAGCGGAATGTGCCTCGACTCCCAACCTAGCTTCAGGCCAGGCTGCATCTAGCTGAGCCACTAGCTTGCCTCGCCCCGAGTTATCTGGCCCGACTGCGTCGTACACACAGAACTGTCGCTCGGGTTGCGGTAACCCACACGCAGTTACGGACCGCTCCATAAGTCGCTCAAAGGTTGAATCAGGGATCGGTCCAAGACGGTCTGGTCGAGCGAGCACTCGTCTCAGGCTTGAGCATCCGCTCGGCCCAGGCCGGTCGATTCGATCAAGAGTCTCGGTGACCCATCGCAAGCTGCATCCACGCCGAACTGCATCATCGAGCGCTTGTTCAACCTTGTCGTCGCTGACCACAGCCCCCAAATCAACAAGCGTCCGGGCCAGCGAGGTTACTGAAATGCCAGCCTTTACTGTGCAGTCCGCGCTAGTTAAGACAGAGCTTCGGTGCAGCACAAAGCCGCCGCTATGACGATGTCTAGAGTCAGCAACGGTGAGCTCAACAACGTCGGTATCGAAGCCATCAAGCCCATGAAGGCGAGCGGCCGCACGATGAGAGATCAGCCCGTTCGTGCGGTGCGCCGAAATAGCGCATCGCTGCATCCACGTGGAGGGTGCAGCAGTAGCGACAAACACACCTGAATGTGGAGAGACCCACTCACCCCTGCGAATACCGCTACGAATCTGTGACCGAGTTACTGCAAAGCCCGCGGCTTGAGAACTGCTAACTACTCCATGTTGTTGGGCGGCAAATCTGTGGAGAGCTGCAAGTCCGGATGCTTGGAATGGGTTTGGAGACACTCCCCGAGAGTGCCGGCTGACTTGTGTGTTGTCAGCGGGGATCTGTCCCCGATTTGCCGTAGTCGGTCCGGTTCATGCTGAACCCGGATGTTTATGGTCGATAATCGACCAGATCCATCCGAGTTGCCTAGGGGCGGGGCGTCTGGGGCGTCCGGGGCGTCTGGGGCGTCCGGGGCGTCCGGGGCGGGCGGAGTGTTGGGTGGCCCTAGCTCAGGAAGGAGTGGTTTTGCACAATGCGGCCTTAGAGCCGAAGGATGCGGTGCGCCTGGCTTCACGCACAAAGTTCAAGTCAAGGCCAGAGGTGAAAAATGCAAAGGACAACCCGGTTGATGGATCTGCCCAAGCAATTTGTCCGCCCGCACCGTTGGCGCCAAATGCTCTGGCCGACACGGTTGCGCCCATCCCGCGCATAATTGATAAGCCGTCATCTCCGGCAATGGTGAGACCCAAGGATCGGTTCGCTGCCACGCCAGTATCTGGACTTGGCAAACTGCACCAAACGTTTGCAGTGCCCTCGGCTAACACTGCCGGGTCCCAAAATTTGCCTGGATTATGTAACAGGGCTTGGTAGAACATTGCGAGTGATGCCGCTGTTGCAACACCACCGCCGGAAGGAATTCCCAGAGATCGAACCTTTGGATTGTTGAGCCCCAACAGCAAAGCGGGCGTAAGGTCACCCATCTCGAGATCCTCAATTGCAAAGGCATCTGTTCCAAAGAGCGCCCCAAGCTCGGCTGAGCTGGGCCATTCGCCCACTAACTGCAATTCGGCAACCTCACCTTGTTCACCTTCAGGAACCCCTAGGCCGATACCGCTGAGTCCAAGCGGCTCGATGACGCGCCTTCGCAGTACATCTCGGTAGTCGGCCCCCTCTACCGTTTCGATCATCTCTGCAACCACCCAATGTGCTGCAGTCGGGTGGTACTCGTGGTGGGTACCTGGCTCGAACGAAGCGTGCCACTGAGCAAAGACATCTAGCCGGCCTTGGCGGGTATCCCAGTCGGGAGGGCCCAAAGGTGCAGCCGGAAATCCAGCCGTATGCACCAGCAGTTGTGACAGCGTGACCTGCGCCATCCACTTAGGCGTAGAGCCTTTACTGCCAAAACCTGGAATCAGTTCGATTGCTCGGGTATCGGCGGTAAGCCGATTCTCTGCCAGTAGCTGCCAGACCACTGCTGCAATCAGAGCTTTGGTGCAGGAAAATATTGTGAACTGAGTTGCAGCAGTTGCCGAGCCAAAACTCTCAAACACGGCGAGTTCTTGATCTACTGCGAGTGCCATTTGCGCAGCGGGCATTCGCCCAGCATCAACCTCTTGCTGGATACGTTTGCGCAGGAGATCTAGGGCAACCGGGTCGATGCCGGCGTCTTCGCAGCTGATGGTGGGCTGAACTGGTTCTTGTTGGAAAGCTCTCACGGGTGACAAGGCTAGCTTTCTTGGCTTGTCTGGCAAGCTAGATTGCGGAGCAGTTCCAACGAAGGAGTCCCATATGAAAATTGTAGTGAATTATGACTTGTGTGAAAGCAACGCCATCTGCATGGCAGTTGCCCCCGAGGTGTTTGAAGTGCGAGATGATGATTTCTTGTACCTGCTTACGGATGAGCCCGGCGAGGAACTGCGCGAAAAGATGGAAGAGTCAGTCCGCCGCTGCCCGAAACAAGCAATAACCATTGAG